>SXGQ01142089.1_pt1 | contig 12534 bp, 8 predicted proteins | sample 3178371 | NCBI WGS metagenome assembly SXGQ01 (sample SAMN11356859, study PRJNA531348) | freshwater metagenome | isolation source: freshwater sample F1-20 | place: China: Fuxian Lake, Yuxi | collected 2017-12-25
ATGGACGAGCCTGTGGTGAAGCAAGTTTTGGCTTTGAACATCAAGGGCATCTACACCATCAAAGAATACAAACGTTTGTATCCCGAGGGTGAATCGGCAGCGCACATTGTTGGTTTCACCAACGTGGAAGACAAAGGCCAAGAAGGCATCGAGTTGATTTTCCAAAATCAACTCTCTGGCAAACCTGGTGCAAGACGCGTCATCAAAGATCGCTTGGGGCGTGTGGTGGAAGATGTAGGACAAATGACCCCCCCTGTTGATGGCGAAGATTTGCAATTGAGCATTGACAGCAAGGTGCAGTTCTTTGCTTATCAAAAACTGCGTGAAGCGGTTTTAGAAAACAAAGCCAAAGCAGGCAGTGTGGTGGTGCTAGATGCGCAAACAGGAGAAATTTTGGCGTTGGCCAACTATCCTAGTTATTCACCCGACAAGCGTGTCAATTTGAGTGGCGAGCAATTGCGCAATCGAGCACTCACCGACAGTTTTGAGCCTGGTTCCACCATGAAGCCTTTTGCCATTGCAGTTGCATTGGAAAAAGGCATCATCAAGCCTGAAACCATCATTCAAACGGCGCCCGGCAGCATCAACATCACGGGCTCCACAATCACCGATTCGCACCCTTACGGCGCGCTCACTGTGAATGAGGTGATTCAAAAATCGAGCAACGTGGGTACAGTGAAAATTGCCATGCAATTGCAGCCCCGTGAAATGTGGGAAATGTTCACAGCGGTGGGTTTAGGCCAGAAGCCGCAATTGCCTTTCCCTGGTGTTGTCAGCGGTCGCTTGCGAGCTGCCAAAACCTGGCGCCCCATTGAGCAAGCCACCATGAGCTACGGCTATGGCGTGTCGACCAGTTTGTTCCAAATGGCTCGCGCGTACACCATCTTTGCCAGTGACGGAAAGTCATTGCCTGCAACCTTGATCAAGAATGGCCAAATTCCTGCAGGTGTGCCAGTCATCAGTCCACAAAATGCGCAAGCCATGCGCCACATGTTGAATTTGGCAGCAGGCCCTGGCGGCACAGCGCAGAAAGCGCAAACCATGGGTTATTCGGTGGGCGGCAAAACTGGCACGGCCCACAAGCAAGAGGGTAAGGGTTACGCTGGCAAAAAATACCGCGGCGTGTTTGTGGGCATGGCACCCATTGAAAAACCACGCATTGTGGTGGCCGTCATGATTGATGAACCCTCTAACGGCCATTATTACGGCGGTGATGTGGCTGCGCCCGTTTTCAGTCAAACCGTGCAGCAAAGTTTGCGCTTGATGGGTGTGCAACCCGATATGAGTGTCAAGCCACAAATTGTGGCCAACGCGGTGGAGGAGTCGTTCTGATGCAAACCCTGCACAGCCCAACTCAAGCCGCTGAATGGTTGCGCCAACACGTCACTGGCGTTTTGTGCACCGACAGTCGCGCCATTCAAAAAGGCGATGGCTTCATTGCTTGGCCAGGCCTGGCCACCGACGGTCGTGCTTATGTCGCATCGGCATTTGAGCAAGGTGCCACAGCTTGTTTGGTAGAAGCAGAAGACTGCTTGCAATGGCAATCGGCCTGGCAAGCTGTGTCAAACAAAGTACCCACTCAAGTGGCGGCCTATACAGGTTTGAAAGCAGATACAGGCTGGATTGCAGATGCTTATTACGAGCAACCCAGCCAAGCACTGAAGGTGTTGGCGGTGACCGGCACCAACGGCAAAACCTCTGCGACTTGGTGGCTGGCTCAGGCACTCAATGCCATGAAGCTCAGTGCTGAGGGTGAGGCATTAGCGCCCCGTTGTGCCATTGTGGGTACGCTGGGTGTGGGGCAGCCACCCAATTTAATGTCGACGGGCATGACCACGCCAGACCCTGTTTTATTGCAAGCGCAGTTTAGAAAGTTTGTGGCTGCAGGCATCTCCCACTGTGCCATTGAAGCCAGCTCCATTGGGCTTGCCGAACAGCGTTTGGCCGGCACGCACATTCAATTGGCCATGTTGACCAATTTCACACAAGATCATTTGGACTACCACGGCTCAATGTCGGCTTATTGGCAAGCCAAGCAAACGCTCTTTACGTGGCCCGAACTTGAAATAGCGGTCATCAATGTCGATGATGCGCAGGGTGCCAAGTTGGCAGCCGATCTGTCTCTGAGCGCTTTGACAAATACCAGCGGTCAAGCCTTGGACCTTTGGACTTGCTCTAGTCAGGGCCAAGATGCTCGATTGCAAGCACGTCATTTGACAAGAAACTTAACGGGTTTGGCCTTCGATGTGATCGAGGGCTCTGAAAGTATCCGCCTTCAAACTTCATTGATGGGTGATTACAACGTTGACAACATGCTTGGAGTGATTGCTGCCTTGCGCGCTTTGAAATACGACTTGGTTCAAATCGTTCAAATCTGTGCGCAACTCAAAGCGGTACCAGGCCGCATGGAAAAAGTCTCGGGTGTAGAGGGGCTTGAATTGCCTCTGACGGTGGTGGACTATGCGCACACACCCGATGCCGTGACACAAACCTTGCTGGCACTCAAACCGCTGGCTGAGGCTCTGGGTTCTCAACTCTGGTGTGTCTTGGGTTGTGGTGGTGATCGAGATGCCAGCAAGCGCCCCTTGATGGCTGCGGCGGCTGAATCGGTGGCCAACCATTTGGTGCTTACCAGTGACAACCCGCGCAGTGAATTGCCTGACCAAATTGTGCAAGACATGCGTCAAGGTTTGCGAGCACCCGCCAAAGTACATCAGGAACTTGACCGTGGCAAAGCAATTTTTCAAACGATCATGCAAGCAGGTCAGCATGATGTGATTTTGATTGCAGGCAAAGGCCATGAGGACACCCAAGAAATTGCAGGGGTGAAGTACCCCTTCGACGATCGCTTGCACGCGCATGAAGCATTGGTTAAACGTGCCAATGGTGTGAAGCAGGTGGGAGCTCAGTCATGAACATGACCCTGACCCAGCTTCAAACTTGGTTGCCGCAGGCGGTGGCTGTTGCGGGTACTTCAAATGCGGTACCTCTGAGTCAAGTCATGATCAAAGCTGTGCGCACAGACAGTCGCAGTGTGGTTGTAGGTGATTTGTTTGTTGCCCTCAAGGGTGAAACATTTGATGGCACTGCCTTCTTGGCACAAGCTGAAACTCAAGGTGCTGTGGCCGTGTTGTTTGAAGCGCAAGACCCTCTCAGAGGCGAGCACCTTCAATGCTTGAAAGATGTTTCAGTGCCTGCCTTCTGTGTGCCTAACGCACGTGCTGCGTTGGGTGCGCTGGCCGCGCAATGGCGTCGTCAATTTGATTTAGAACTGATTGGTGTGACAGGCAGCAATGGCAAAACCACCGTCACGCAAATGATTGCTTTTGTCCTTCAAGCCGATGCCTCATGCCCGTCCTTGTCGACACAAGGCAACTTGAACAACGAAATAGGTGTGCCTCTCACTTTGTTCAATTTGCGGCCAGAGCATCGGCGTGCGGTGGTGGAGTTGGGCATGAATCATCCGGGTGAGATTGAAATACTGACCCGTTACGCGCAGCCCACCATTGGTTTGGTGAACAACGCCCAACGTGAGCACCAAGAATTCATGGCCACGGTGGAAGCAGTGGCCATCGAGAATGGTGAAGTGATTCGTCACTTGCCTGCCGATGGCGTGGCTGTGTTTCCTGCGCAAGACATGTACACCGAACTTTGGAAGAAGTTGGCAGGCGCGCGTCGGGTTTTGACTTTTGGTTTTGTGCAAGGGGATGTGCAGGCGCACAAAATTGCTTGGATCAACGGTGCATGGTCTTTTCAATTGACAACAGCCCAGGCTGCTTTGCCTTGTCGTTTGAACATCGCGGGTCGACACAATATATTGAATGCTTTGGCGGCTACCGCTTGTGCATTGGCAACTGGCATGAGTCTCGCCAACATTGTGAAGGGGCTTGAGAATTTTGAGCCTGTCAAAGGGCGATCTAAATCTTCCGAGTGGCAAATTGAGAGCCACACATTCACTTTGGTTGACGACACCTACAACGCCAATCCCGACTCTGTCAGGGCGGCCATTGAGGTTCTGGCTGAGTTGCCTGCACCGCGTTTATTGGTTCTGGGCGACATGGGAGAAGTAGGCCAACAAGGCCCTGAGTTTCATCAAGAGGTAGGTACCTTCGCCAAAACTTCTGGCATTGAGGCCTTGTTCACTTTGGGCGATTTGTGCGTGCACAGCAGTCAAGCTTTTGAAGGTGCACATCACTTTGCCAACATGGACAACTTGCAACAAACTGTGCTGGCTCAGATATCGAGCTACAACAGTGTGCTGGTCAAAGGATCGCGGTTTATGAAAATGGAGCGCGTCGTAGATGCTTTGCGCAACAGATTTGAGCAAGCTCAGACCTCAGAAAGAGAGTCAATCCATGCTGCTTAACTTGGCGCAATGGTTGCAAAGCTTATCCCCTGATTGGGGCTTCTTGCGTGTATTTCAATACATCACTTTCCGCGCAGTGATGGCCGCTTTGACTTCATTGCTCATTGGCCTCATTGCAGGCCCTGCTGTGATTCGCCATTTGGCTGCTCTCAAAATAGGCCAACCGATTCGGGGGTATGGCATGGAGACGCACCTGGCCAAAAGCGGCACACCCACCATGGGCGGTGTACTTATTTTGTTATCGATTGCCATCAGTACCTTGTTGTGGTTTGACTTGTCCAATCGCTTTGTCTGGATTGTGCTCATTGTGACTTTGGGATTTGGCGCCATTGGCTGGGTAGACGACTGGCGCAAAGTGGTGAACAAAGATCCTGAAGGCATGCGGTCGAGTGAAAAATATTTTTGGCAATCCGTGATTGGCTTGTTGGCTGCCTTCTATTTGGTTTTCAGTATTTCTGAAAGCTCCAACATGCGCGTGCTTGACTTGTTCATGAGTTGGGTCATTTCTGGGTTTGATGTGAACTTACCTCCCACGGCAGGCTTGATGGTGCCGTTCTTTAAAGAAGTGAGTTACCCCTTGGGCGTATTTGGTTTTGTGGTCCTCACTTACTTGGTCATTGTGGGTTCCAGCAATGCTGTGAACTTGACCGATGGGCTTGATGGTTTGGCCATCATGCCGGTGGTCATGGTGGGCTCGGCATTGGGCGTTTTTGCTTATGTGACGGGCAGTTCGGTGTACGCCAAATATTTGTTCCTGCCTTACATACCAGGCACAGGTGAATTGCTGATCTTCTGCGCTGCCATGGCCGGTGCAGGTTTGGCTTTCTTGTGGTTCAACACACACCCTGCGCAAGTGTTCATGGGCGATGTGGGCGCTCTGGCTTTAGGCGCTGCTCTTGGAACCATTGCCGTCATTGTTCGACAAGAAATTGTGCTGGCCATCATGGGCGGTATTTTTGTGGTGGAAGCCTTGTCGGTCATGGCGCAAGTTTCCTATTTCAAATACACCAAGAAGAAATATGGCGAAGGTCGCAGAATTTTGAAGATGGCCCCTTTGCACCACCACTTTGAAAAGAGTGGTTGGAAAGAAACCCAAGTGGTTGTGCGTTTTTGGATCATCACCATGCTGCTGTGCTTGGTGGGCCTGTCGACTTTGAAGCTGAGATAAAGATGAAATACCTTCAAGACCAACACATTTTAATTCTAGGGCTGGGAAGCTCAGGGTTGGCCATGGTGCGCTGGTGTGCAGAGAGGGGTGCTGACGTTACGGTGGCCGATACGCGTGATGCGCCTGCCAATTTGCAGGTTCTCAAAACTGAGTGGCCTGAAGTTCAATTCAAATCGGGTCCCTTTGCGGCCAATTTGATTGAAGGCACTGCCGTGCGCGCTGTCTTTGCCAGCCCAGGACTTGCACCCGTCGAAACAGCACCCGTGATAGAAGCAGCTCAAGCAATGGGCCTTTGGGTTGGCGGCGAGTTGAGTTTGTTTGTCCAGGCCTTGGAAAATTTAAAGGCGACGAGAGACTATGCGCCGCAAGTCTTGGCCATTACGGGGACCAACGGTAAAACAACGGTCACGGCTCTTACGGGGCAGTTGATAGAACGGGCTGGCAAAACTGTAAAGGTGTCAGGCAACATTGGCCCAACTTTGCTAGACACCTTGCGCTTGTCGATGGCCACAGAGTTGCCAGAAGTTTGGGTGTTGGAGTTGTCCAGTTTCCAACTTGACAACGCAGGTCCTTTTGAGCCCAGTGCCGCAACAGTTTTGAACATCACCCAAGACCACTTGGATTGGCACGGCAACATGGCCGCTTACGCCGCCGCTAAAGAGAAAATTTTTGGTACCAACAGCTTGATGGTATTGAACCGCGATGATGCGCGTGTGATGGCCATGTTGCCAGAGCCTGTTCGCGCTAAATTGCAAAAACCTGTAGTTCGAGCCCATGTCACCTATGGTGCTGAAATGCCTCAGCGCCCCGGTGACTTTGGTTTGGAAACTGTCAACGGCATGACTTGGTTGGTGCGTGCCCTTGAAGCCGATGAGAAGCGTCGCTTACGCAAAGGGGAAGTTGAGGAAATTCACATTCAACGTTTGATGCCTGCGGATGCCTTGCGTATTCGGGGTCGCCACAATGCGGTCAATGCATTGGCAGCTTTGGCCTTGGCCACCAGCACAGGTGCCAGCTTGGCATCGATGTTGTTTGGTTTGCGCGAATACAAAGGCGAACCACACCGGGTGGAGCCTGTGGCTATCGTGAATGAAGTTGAATATTTTGATGACAGCAAGGGCACCAACGTAGGCGCAACAGTGGCTGCCTTGTTGGGCTTAGGCGCCGAGCGACGTGTGGTGGTCATTTTGGGTGGTGATGGCAAAGGTCAAGACTTCTCGCCTTTGGCTGCACCAGTAGCCAGATATGCGCGTGCCGTGGTGTTGATTGGGCGTGATGCACCGCTCATTCGCGAAGAAATTAAAGCGTGTGGTGTTCCCTTGTTGGATGCGAGCACACTGCCTGAAGCAGTGAATGCCGCTAAGGCCATTGCACAAGCGGGTGATGCCGTTTTGTTGTCCCCAGCATGTGCCAGCTTTGACATGTTCCATGACTACCCGCATCGGGCTCAAGTTTTCTGTCAAGCCGTGGCTGAAATTGCCAAAGCAGCTGGCCAATCCTTGGAGGTTGCGCTATGACCGAGATGGGGTCTCGCATGTTGGCTTGGGGCAGTGGCGTGTTAAGTCGCGCGGGTGGCGCTGGCCGTCTTCAAGGTGCCACAGAAGGTGCTTTGCCTGTGAACTTAGGCAGCTACGACTATGGCAGAGGCAGTTCAGCCCAAGGCAAGATCCAGAATATCGATCAGACCCTGGTGTGGGTGGTGGTGGCCTTGTTAATGTGGGGCATGGTCATGGTATATTCGGCCAGCATTGCCATGCCGGACAACCCCAAGTTTGCAAAATATTCGCAAACGCATTTTTTGGTACGACACATCATTGCCATTTCAATTGGATTTGGTGTTGCCCTTCTGGCCTTTCAGGTGCCTTTGGAAACTTGGGAGAAAAATGCGAGGCCCTTGTTCATATTTTCTTTGGTCCTTTTGGCAGCCGTTCTCATTCCTTTCATTGGCAAAGAAGTGAATGGCGCACGCCGATGGATTTCTCTGGGTGTGATGAACTTTCAACCTTCAGAGATCGCCAAGTTGGCTGTCATCATTTACGCATCCGACTACATGGTGCGCAAGATGGAAGTGAAAGAACGCTTCTTCCGCGCTGTTTTGCCGATGGGCGCTGCAGTCGCTCTGGCGGGTATCTTCTTGCTGGCCGAACCGGACATGGGTGCCTTCTTGGTGATTGCCATCATTGCCATGGGTATCTTGTTTTTAGGGGGTGTCAATGCCCGCATGTTCTTCTTAATTTTGGCCATCTTGGTATTTGCCTTTGCCATGATGATTGCCGCATCACCGTGGCGCCGTGATCGCATTTTTGCGTACCTCGATCCTTGGGATCCCACGCACACCTTGGGCAAAGGCTATCAGTTGTCGCACTCTTTGATCGCCATTGGCCGTGGCGAAATTTTTGGCGTGGGCTTGGGCGGCAGTGTTGAAAAGCTGCATTGGCTACCAGAGGCGCATACCGATTTCTTACTGGCGGTCATTGGAGAAGAGTTCGGCTTGGTGGGTGTGGTTGCTGTCATTGGCATGTTTTTATGGCTCAGCCGCCGCATCATGGTCATAGGTCGTCAAGCTCTGGCTCTGGATCGAACCTTTGCAGGTTTGGTGGCACAGGGTATTGGCATTTGGATTGGCTTTCAGTCTTTTATCAACATGGGCGTTAACTTGGGCGCATTGCCCACCAAAGGATTGACCTTGCCACTCATGAGTTATGGCGGGTCTGCCATTTTGATGAACCTGATCGCCATTGCCATCGTGCTTCGAATCGATGCCGAGAACAAGCAAATGATGCGAGGGGGCCGAACATGAGCCACTGCGCACTGATCATGGCGGGCGGTACAGGGGGGCACATCTTCCCAGGTTTGGCTGTGGCCGAATCATTGCGAGATGCAGGCTGGCGTGTGCATTGGCTAGGTGTGCCAGGCAACATGGAAAGTCAATGGGTGCCAGAGCGTGGCTTTCCCTTTGAGCCTGTGGCGTTTGGCGGTGTCCGCGGCAAGGGCTTGACCAGTTTGATCTTCTTGCCTCTGCGTTTGCTCAAAGCATTTTGGCAAAGCATTCAAGTGGTTCGACGTGTTAAGCCTGATGTGGTGGTGGGTTTGGGTGGCTACATCACTTTTCCGGGCGGCATGATGGCTGTTCTTTTAGGCAAGCCCTTGGTGTTGCACGAACAAAATTCAGTGGCTGGCATGGCTAACAAAGTTTTAGCAGGTGTGGCAGACCGCATTTACAGCGCATTTCCAAATGTCTTAAAAAATGCCATTTGGGTGGGCAATCCTTTGCGCCAAGATTTTTTGAACAAGCTTGCACCTGCACAGCGTTTTGCAGGCCGCACAGGACCCCTGAAATTATGGGTGGTAGGCGGCAGTTTGGGTGCGCAAGCTTTGAATGACTTGGTCCCCAAAGCATTGGCATTGTTGCCAGAGCACAAGCGCCCCATTGTGGTTCATCAAAGTGGCACCAAACAAATTGATGCGCTTAAATCGAACTATGCCAAAGCAGGCGTGCAGGCCGAACTCACCCCCTTTATTGAAGATACGGCACAAGCTTTTGCCGAGGCCGATCTGATCATCTGCCGATCGGGTGCCAGCACCGTGACCGAAATTGCGGCCATTGGTGCAGCAGCCATTTATGTGCCATTCCCCTATGCCGTGGATGATCATCAAACCACCAATGCCAATTTCTTGGTGGCTCAGGGCGGTGGTTGGCTGATGCCGCAAGCGCAACTCACCGCGGAAGCCTTGGCAGAACGCCTTGGCAGTATCACACGCGAAGAATTACTGGCCTGTGCAGAAAAAGCATGGGCCCTCAAAAAGACAGATGCGACTCGCGAAGTCGTGGCTGCATGTGAGGTATTGGCCGCATGAAACACGCCATTCGTCACATTCACTTCATTGGCGTAGGTGGCTCCGGAATGAGTGGCATTGCCGAAGTCTTGTTCAATTTGGGTTACACCATTTCAGGCTCTGACTTGTCGGACAGCAGCACACTCAAGCGTTTGGCAGCATTGGGCATTCAAACCCATGTGGGACACAGTGCCGAGAACGTCCAGAGTGCCGACGCCGTGGTCACTTCTACCGCCGTGAAGGGCAATAACCCCGAAGTGTTGGTCGCCAGATCGCGTCATATTCCGGTGGTGCCACGCGCAGTCATGCTGGCGGAATTGATGCGCATGAAGCAGGGCATTGCCATTGCGGGTACCCACGGTAAAACCACCACCACCAGCTTGGTGGCCAGTGTGTTGGCCGAAGCGGGTCTGGATCCGACCTTTGTCATTGGCGGTCGATTGAACAGTGCGGGCACCAACGCCAAGTTAGGCACGGGCGACTACATCGTGGTGGAAGCCGATGAATCGGATGCCTCTTTCTTGAATTTATTGCCAGTGATGTCGGTGGTCACCAACATTGATGCTGACCACATGGAAACCTATGGCCATGACTTTGAAAAGCTGAAGTCGGCCTTTGTTGAATTTCTACACCGCATGCCGTTTTATGGCACAGCCATTGTGTGTTCAGACGACCTGGGTGTTCAAAGCATTGTTGATCAGTTGGCTCGCCCCGTGACCACTTACGGGCTCAAAGAAGGCGCGCAAATTAGAGCCATTGAAGTTAGGGCAGACCATGGAAAAATGCATTTCACGGTGCAGCGTCGCAATGGCGTGGTCTTGCCAGATCTGCCCATCGCTCTGAACTTGCCAGGTCTGCACAATGTCTTGAATGCATTGGCCGCGATTTCTGTAGCAGTGGAGTTGGGTGTTGATGACGCTGCTGTGCAACGCGCTTTGGCCAACTTCAAGGGAGTTGGCCGGCGCTTCCAACGTTATGGCGAAGTGAAGCTCTTGAAGCAAGCGGGTAGCTTTACTTTGATTGACGACTACGGCCACCATCCGGTTGAAATGGCGGCTACGCTGGCTGCTGCGCGAGGCGCTTTTCCTGGCCGCCGTTTGGTGTTGGCATTTCAGCCGCATCGCTACAGCCGAACACGTGATTGTTTTGAAGATTTTGTCAGCGTCATCAGCCAAGGTGCCGACGCAGTTTTGCTGACAGAAGTTTATGCAGCGGGTGAGGCACCTATTGTCGCGGCGGATGGTCGCTCTTTATCTCGCGCACTTCGTGTGGCAGGAAAAATTGAACCCGTTTTCATCGACAAAATTGAGGCCATGGCGCAGGCTATTTTTGAGAATGCAAAAGACGGTGACATTGTCATTTGCATGGGTGCCGGTACAATTGGCGCAGTGCCTGCTCAAGTTCAAAAGATGGGAGGTGCTGCATGAGTGCTGCTTCTCAGAATTTTGGCAAAGTGGCTGTGCTCATGGGGGGTCAATCGGCCGAGCGCGAAATTTCTTTCATGTCTGGTCAAGGTGTACTTGATGCCCTTAAATCGCAAGGTGTCAATGCCCATGCGTTCGATCCTGCCAAGCGCAATCTGTCCGATCTTCAACAAGAAGGTTTCCAGCGCTGCTTCATTGCACTCCACGGCCGATTTGGCGAAGATGGCACCGTGCAAGGCGCGCTTGAATTGTTGGGCATCCCCTACACAGGATCGGGTGTGATGGCCTCTAGCATTGCCATCGATAAAACCATGACCAAGCGGGTTTGGTTGTCAGAGAATGTGCCTACCCCACGTTATGTGTTGCTCAAGCAAAATGACATGGGCCCTGAAGCCCAAGCACGTGTGCTTCAAAGCTTGGGTCTGCCGCTCATTGTGAAGCCCGCCAGAGAGGGATCTTCGATTGGTGTGACCAAAGTGACGCAGGCCAGCGAGCTGCTCAAAGCACTTAAAGACGCCGCCCAATGCGATGCCGATATATTGTGCGAGCAATTTATTGAAGGCGATGAAGTCACTTGTCCTATTTTGGGCGAAGGTGATGACGCCAAAGCCTTGCCAGTCATTCGAATTGTTGCACCTGCTGGCAACTACGACTATCAAAACAAATACTTCACAAACGATACCCAGTATTTGGTGCCCTCAGGCTTGCCAGAAGCTGAAGAAAAAGCCATTCAAACCCATGCCGTGAAGGCATACCAAGTTTTGGCTTGCAAAGGCTGGGGTCGTATCGACGTCATGATCGATGCACAGACGCGTCAGCCCTATCTTTTGGAAATCAACACTTCGCCCGGCATGACCAGCCACTCCTTGGTGCCCATGTCTGCCAAAGCGGCAGGCATGAGCTATGCGGCGTTGTGCATGCACCTACTGGCTTCTGCCAGCTTGGAGCATTCAAGCACCCCGAAAGGTGGCGCATGAAAAAACCAATCGTCTTGCCCGTGGATGTGCGACTCATGCAATGGACCTCCATCGGCCTATTTGTGCTGGCCTTGGTTTTGTGTGTTGCCAGCAGCATCACTTGGCTGCTGCGGCATCCTGTTTTTTCAATTCAAAGCATCACGGTGCGCGGTAATGTGACGCACAGCAATCCTGTCATGCTACGGGCCAATGTGGTGCCGCAACTCACGGGCAATTTCTTTACTTTGAACCTGCTTCAGGCCCGTCATGCTTTTGAGCAAATTCCTTGGATTCGCTCCGCGCTTGTGCGGCGTGAATTTCCAAATCGTTTGTCTGTGACTTTGTACGAATTTCAGCCGGTCGCGCAATGGGGCGGCGAAGGCGATGGCAAATTCTTGAGCCTAGAAGGTGACATCTTTGAAGTGAATGCAGATGAAGTCGACAGCGACAAATTGCCCACATTGAAGGGGCCAGAAGCACAGGCCAAAATTGTTTTGGAAATGTTCAGATTTCTCAAGCCACAGATGGAAAAGATGGACATGGGCTTGGACAAGTTAGAACTGAGTCAGCGAGGCAGTTGGTCTGCGCAGTTGGAGTCAGGTGCGACTTTGGAGTTGGGTCATGGTACGCAGCAGGAAATTAGCGACAGGCTTCAATTGTTTTTCAAAACATTGACGCAAGTGACCTCTCGATATGGGCGGACTGCAAGCTCCTTGTTGTCAGCAGATTTGAGATACGAAAGTGCGTATGCCCTGAAATTGAAGGGTGTAACCACTTTGGTGG
>SXGQ01371205.1_pt1 | contig 12531 bp, 25 predicted proteins | sample 3178371 | NCBI WGS metagenome assembly SXGQ01 (sample SAMN11356859, study PRJNA531348) | freshwater metagenome | isolation source: freshwater sample F1-20 | place: China: Fuxian Lake, Yuxi | collected 2017-12-25
AAAGAAGGCAATCCACAAGGCGAAGTTAATCCTCGCAGAATAATCAATGCTCTCAGAAACAAGTCTGGTGGAGATTCTAAGGTCTATGCTGAGGCTAAGGCTATCGGTCTTATCGATTGGCTTGAGTCAAAACAAGAAGGCAAGAACCAGAAGAAAGTCACAACTAAAGAATTAATTGAGTTCGTAGAGGAAAATAAAATGGGTCTTACCATAGACCCTCAGTTAGAGCAAGCCGCTGATTTCGGAAGCACAAGACCTTATGTAACTGGAGGAGAAGAACAGGCTAAGAAGGGATATCGTGTCTATGTTGTTAGAATGATGAACCCCAAGCATCAGCACGGAGTTGCAGGACACTTTGAAGGTGCTGTTGTTCATGTCCGTGTGACGCTCCGAGACTCTAAGGATGGCAAGAAGGTCATGCACATCGAGGAAATACAGGCTAACAATACGGCTACTGGTGTCTTATCTGATGCACAAAGAAAGATTGTCACAGCAGAAGTTGGACTGTTTGAACAGTTGAAGCGGAAAAAAGAAAAGATATTAGACGAAAGACATGACAATCAAATGGCTGTTGATAGCGACGACACTTTAACTAGTGCTGAGAAACTTGATACAAAGTTACAGATGCGTGAAAGGTCTAGGAAAGAAATAGATGCTCTTCATGCAGAATATGCGGAAAAAATTTTCCAAGCAAACAGAGAAGAGTGGAAAGATATTTATGCACATCAACCGCAAAGAGATGATGCAGGATATATAAAGTTAATTAAGTCATCTCTTGAAGCCCGTGGTGTTGATATTTTCATATCTGAAAGAGAAACCAAACTTAATGCCAAGAAGAGCGATGCCCCCCTGCAAGACCCGAAGGAGTGGGTCAAGGTCGCTTTCAGAACTGTTCTTCGCAAGGCTCTTGTCGAAGGCGTAGATAGAATCACGATAACCCCTTGGTCTGAGACTCCTCTACAGGTTGGCATGAAGGCTAAGTCTGCCGAAAGATTCTACGGAAAGACAATCGTTGATGCGTTCAATTCTGAGTTACAGAAGATGAACTCTCGTCTTGATGTTGCCAACCAAAGCGAAAATATTCCTAGACAGAGATATACTGATGCTAAATTAAAAACTAATGAAGCAATCCAAAAGGTAGCAAAGACTGTTGTTCCTTCTGAATTAAACGGAACTAAGGCAAAAGAACTGTTTGAAGTCCTTCACAAAGATGACGCTGACCTCGCAACAAATCATACGCCCAACGCATTAGAATCTCGCTTTAGTTATCTTCTTGGAACAATACCAAACGGCACATCTGGAAAGTGGGAAATGACAACAGCGGCTCAAAGAAGACTTAATCAGTTCCGTGATTATACAATATTGCAGGAGTCGCAAGATGGAGGAAAGCATCCAAGCGGACTTAGCAAGAAGGCTTCTGCGGCTAGTATGTCCGAGTCTGAATACTTGGTTGATAGGAGCATGGGCTTCGACCTCACGCCAGAAATCAAAAAGAAGGCGGCAAAGCCTCAGCGTATGTTCCAGCCTTCTGAATACACGGAGTTCAAATCCGAGCAGTCTGCTACAGGTCGCATCCTGCGTAACGCCAAGGGCTATGTCATCATGCTCGCCAATAATAAGTTCAGAGTGTACAATCCTGCCAAGGCTATCATCGGTGTCTACAGCAACGAGGAAGAAGCCAAGAAGCGTATCTACAAGGACATCCCTAAGCGATGAGTCCTGTAGACCCCAGCCTCCTAGAGACAGCCGAAGACTTCAAGAAGGGTGGCTGGATAGTGGCTGTGCTAGGGGCGTTGGGTGCTATCGCTAGGCTCATCATCACGGAGGAGAAGTGGCAAGCCATCGTCTGGGTACGCAAGGCTATCGCTGGTGCTATCGTGGGTACGCTGGTTTACTTTGGAATTAACCACGCCCCTATGGACGCTATGTACAAGGGCATCATCTATTCATCGACTGGTGCGTTAGCCCCAGACATCTTTGATTGGATAAAGCGTAGATTTATTAAACAAACTAAATGAGATATACATTACTAGCCCTGTTCCTCTGCGGGTGCTCAACTGCTTCTATCCCTCCAGCCCCTATACCCGTTGAAACGCAAAACAAAGAAAAAGACACCTACATCACTAAGGTCGAATCTGTTGTCTCTGATTCCGCTTCTGCCCTTACTGCTGTCGTTCCTAACCTCGATAAAGGAAATGTACGAGGACTTGTCGAAGCCCAAGTGACCCGCCTCTCTGGGGTCTCCAAGCCCTCCGTTGCCAAGGTTGAGGAGTACACCCGTATCTTAAAAGAAAACGACTCTAAGGCTATACAGAAGGACAAGGACAACGCATCTAAGGTTGATGCTGAGACCACCGCCCTATACGCTATGGTAGAGCAGAAGGACTGGGAGATACAGGAGGCTCACGCTAGGGCTGACGGTGAGTTCAAGCAAAAGGTCTTGTGGCAGTTCAGCACCGCTGGGCTAGGTCTGTTCGTTGCTGGAGTTCTTGTCGTAGCCTTCTCCCCGTTTAAGACTAAGGGTATTACCTTGATGGGTGGTGGTGCTTTGGCTATGGCTTCCTTATGGATATTTGATAGCCAATGGTTCACTTGGATTGCGGGAGGCTCAATCGGGATGGTCTGCCTGTCCCTACTGGTAGTGCTGATTAAGAAACTTACTTCCAAAACTCCTCTGGAACAATATCCACATAAATCGGATTCCGCTGAGGGGCTTTAGCATTCAGAATGTTGAAGTGCATATATTCTTCAGCAGTATCAAAGTCCATCATATCTTGCTCCATTAGGTGAGCCATGATACGCTCCGTGGAGTACACAGCGACTGTGCCTTTTTCCGTCTGGGCTAATCCAATGAAGGCGTGAGGCAGTCCGTCTGCAACCACGATTTCTTCATCTATGTCGGCTAAGAATTCTTTAAGGAGTTGGTCGTTGGACTTGGTCATTTGATTCGGTAGTGGGGGATAGGTCTGGTTACTTGCCCAGACTTAACTCTGTAACATTTTGTTTCCATTAACCCAGACGCAACATACTTTTTGAGTTTCCTGTTCGCCTGTTGTTCGCTAATTTTCCACGCTTGGGCTAGGTTTGCTCTTGTAAAGAAACCCTTGGCTGGCTTCTCTACATCTTTGTTTTGAAAGATATCCTCCAGTTTTCTTAGTTTGATTTTATTCATAGCCCCTTGATGGAATAGATAAATTCTTTTCCCACACGATGGGCTTGCCAGACCTTCCAGTCCGACCCTTGGGTGAACCCATAAGTCCAGCCAGACCCCCACTTGCTGGTGGCTAGGCGGTTCTTAGCGTAGTCGGGGGATTTACCACATAGGCATCCACCAGAGAAGCCCACAGCCCCTCCGTGTTTACGAGCATTGACTTGCTGGATACTATGTAGGTGACCCATGATGACAGCACCCTGCGGTTCCGCATAATGGATTGCGTGTTCCTCTACGGCACGGACACCACAGGTATATCCGTGTACGAAGGCTACCTTGCCCAGACGATGCACACCTTCTTCAGCGTGGTAATCGTAAATCTTCTTGCAACCATTCTTCTTGAGGTGGTTACGGATGTCGTTCTTGAGGTCGTGGCAGTAGTCAACCATCATTCCGTGCGTAGAGCCGTTGATGATTTGGTCGAGTCTGTCGTCATGGTTTCCGTTTAGGAAAACAGTAGGTTGAACCCTGCTGATGAACTCCTTGCCAGCCTTGACATCAGCGACCAGCGATTCATCTTCTTCTTTGCGTCCAGCACCTCTACGGATACTGCGAAAGTCAAAGTTATCTCCTAGGTGAATGACCTCGTCTGGGTCGAACCATTTTAGGAATTTGTAAAACTGCTTGGCAACATCCTCATCGATGTGGTCTCCGTGGTTATCGCCCACGGCTACGAATTTAATCATTTTGCTCATTGGAAATATCGAATGTGTCGTTGCGGAGAACCTTGAATTGGTCAGTCCGCATATGACGAATGACCCCATCCTTCTCTAAGACAACAGCAAAGATGTCGTTAGACCAAGTCCCGCCATCCCTTACATACATCAGCCAGCCATAGCCGATGTCCGTGTTCACGGGGATTGGGTTTCGGAACTCGTGAATCATACGCTCGGCTTGCCCTCCTTGGCGGCGTTCCAGTCTGAAAGCAGTTTCAAGTATACTTCGTGGTGGGTTGGATTTTCCAAAACATAAAGGCGTTTTTGCATCGCATCCCCTGCCTTGCGGAGCCGCTCGACCTCGGCTTTGAGGAACGAGATTTCGACCCTTGCGTGGGACAGGTCGGACTCAAGCCCTCGACCCCAAGCGGTGGTGCGATTAAACTCTTCAAGAAGGTAAGCCGACCTTTCCATTTCCTTATCGTGCATCTGTCCAAGGCAGTCGTTGCCTTCCTTCAGTTGCTCGACCTCGGTCTTGAGGCGAGCGTTCTTGTCAGCCAAGGCACGGCACTCGATGCCTAGATTCAATACACTCTTAGCAAGGCTCGTCTTGATTGGGTCTTCAAAACTGTGTTCATAGAACACTAACTTAGGGGTGTCCATTTGTTTAGAGGTTTAGCAAAAAGTCCAGCCCACCGATTTTTGTTGGCATCAAAGCACGAAGCGGTGATAGAACGCTCCCAGCCTGTCTGCTTTTTTCCAGCCAGAACGCTACCTGTTCGTTTCGGAAGCGAACTTCTTCCACTAGGTCTCTGTTCATTTGGGAGTGCAAGTAACTGTTTTGCATATTCGCTTAGTTTGGGCATAGTTTACGCTTCTGTAAGAGCATCTTGCATACATTAAACTCACGCACGGAGCGTTGGTTCTTTGGGATAAGAAGTAGGTCGTAGTATTTGAGCAACTGCCTGTCATCAAACTTTCCTAACTGTTCTTCGTAGCCAGCCTCCCACTCGTTTCTCAGAGTAGGAAGATTGTATCTTGTCTTGCACTTGGCAATAGAAGTGTGGTTAAGATTAAACTTAGCCCCTGCTTGCTTGGCGGTCAGCCCTTCGACTAGGGCAAGTCGATATGCTTCTAGGGAGGTCATAGAGCCTTGGCTCGCACCCAAGCCTTGATGGATTCGCTGTTTAGTTTTCCGTGAACTAGGTTGTCACCTGCGTCTTGCAGTTCTTTAATTTTGCAACGAGCCTCAGCCAAGTCGCTGAGTACCTTAGAAGGGGTAGGTGAATTCAGACGCTCAAGGAGTTCCTTGGCATCCATAGCAAGGACAACAGCCGCACCCTTGAGGGAGTTGCTCCTAAGAGTATACTCTCCCTGCGTGGGCTGGAAGCCGTTGGATGCGTCTAGGATTTCTTGTGCTTTGTCCACAGGGATGGTTACATATTTGAGTTTCTTGCTTCCGTGTCGGAGAGCGTGTCTTAAATAAGTAAGCCCGTGGGACTTAATACTGTACGCCATTCTTGTCTGCTTCGGCAAACATCTTCACAAGTTCCTGCGTGTTCACTCGCTTCATCTTCTTCTCGATAATGAAGTTGATGTAGGTCTGCTGGTGAATCTTCGTAGGCTTGAGGAGACGGGCAACACGACCATCGCTGAGGATGATGTAGTTGGTATTTAGATACTGTTTGGCTTCTAGGGAGGACATAGGATTTGTTGGTTAGGATTAGAAAGGAATCTCGTCTGTGGTCGTGGCAGTCGGAGGCTCGATGTCGCCATTGGCGATAGCCCAGAGGCGTTCGGCTTCAGCCTTGACACGGAGGTCACGGGGGCTGATTTCGGTGTTGTCACCAAAGGGCTTGGGCTTCCAGACATTAGCGAAGTAATTCAAGTCACCGAACTTGACGCTTCGGTCAGCGGACTTCAGCGGGAGTTGGGACAGGGGAGTTCCCTTGAGGTCTCCGAAAGGAGCAACGGCTTCACCGCCAGCGGAGGGCTTGGCAGTAGGATTAGGAATGAACTTTGCTCCAGAAGCAGTCGGCTTCGTTTCGAGTTTAACATACTCCTTCTTAGGAGCAGTCTTAGCAACTCGGTCGGATTCCGCATCATCATCCTCAGTTGCAATTCCAGCAATGGAAGCAAGGCTGTATCTACGGACATAAGAATACAGGCTACCCGCTTGCTGACCAGACATACCCTTCTCAGCAGGGACAAGAGCATTGCAGGAAAGCATACCTCCGTCTTGGTGGATGATAATGTTTCGGATACCGACAGCGTCGATGTCTCCGATGGGCATCTGAATGATGGCGAGTCCGTGCTTCTTAGCGAGAGGCTTGAGGGCAAGGAGGTGGGCTTGGAGGCTGGCATAGCGTGACTTGTGGAAGGGATTGTCGCTGTCAGCGTGGACATCTTGAGCCTCAGAGACGAAGGCTACCAGAGCCTTGACGAGAGAGACCTGTTGTTCGGGGGTGTTGTCGTGCATTTTGTATGTGGGATAGAGGAATTCCATAGGTAAGGTAGTATTACGAGAGGGGATGCGTGTCAATGTCTCTTTGCAAAATAGTTCGGACATAATCTGAACGAGTCATAGAGATTCTGCTTGACACAATGTTGAGTGCCTTGAACAGCGACTTAGATACACGGAGTGTGAGCATAAGTTCGTGGTTGCGTGTGCGTTTCTTTGTAGTTGTTTTCTTCATCGGGAAAGGATTTGGTTGGCTCTGGCAAGGATGCTTTTGCGTTTGCTGTCGAGCCAAAAAGAGTTGTGGTTAAATGATTTATCGTAAGCACCTTTGAAGCCCATATTGTAAGCCATATATAAAGCAATAGGAGTTACTTTAATCTTGTTCCTTTGCATCTGCTTCTCAAGGATTTCAAAGTAAGCAACGCAAGCCATACGGCTGACCTCTGGGTCTTTGGCAAACTTCTTGTGGTTGTTTGAAAAATCAAGCCACTCGTTACGGGCAATGCCACGGTGAGCAAGATAAATACAGGCTTCACGGAAAGAGGCTTCATGCATCTGCCACGCTCCGATAGCCTTGCCCTTGTCACCTACGGCTTCGTAGTTGTAATTAGATTCAATCATTGCTACACGGTTAATAAAATCCTCTGTGACAATAGACTTAGCCTCAACAGAGGCACAGCCAAGCAGGAGAGCGAGTAAGCGTTTCATAGGTTGGGAGTAGAAAGAAATGGTATTACTTGGTCAACAAGGAAAGTTCAGCCTACGCCAACTGCCCTGTAATAATCCTTTAATCTGCGGATTAGGGCAACGCCTGTCTCCTTGTCACGATTGTCAAACCTGTCAAGCAGAGTCGAGCCGTTAAAGTTCGTGCTGATGATAGTAGCCCTACGGCTGGTGCTACGCTCGTCTACGATGGCGAACAGGTCGGAAGCCATACGCTGGGTCAGACGCTCCTTGCCGAAGTCATCTAGGATTAGCAGAGGGCAATTGATAAGGTAGTCAATGGCAGAGCCGTGCTTCCTGTCCTCAAAGCCCTTCTCAATTACAGTTTCTAATTTCCGCATCGTGAGAAATTCAAACTTGAGTTGCATGTCCTTTTTGGTCTCCTCTGCCCAGAGACGCTTGATGATTTCCCAGATGCCACGGGTCTTGCCCACGCCTGTCGTGCCGTGTAATAGTAATCCAGATACATCACCTTCGGGCTTCCAATCAAGGGCGGTTTGAATCTTAGGATGGAGGCGGGACACTTCCGTATCTAAAAAAATCTGAGGGATAGCAGGAGGTACAGTCGAGTTAATGAGACCAGCCTGTGCCACACGCTCTGCGTCCAGATGCTCACGGCAATGATGCCAGCGAACCAGTTTCAGAGAGCCGTCATTCTTAGCGAACAACGCACCCCTGCGTCCACAATGACAGGCGATGTCGCTCATTTCTTGTACTTGATAGTCTGCTCAAGGTTCTGCCATCCGTCTCCCTCCACATAGGCACGGATACCGATGCTGACCTGTTCTCCGTCCCACTTGGCGGTCAGTTCGTATTCATCGAACTTCTCGATAGTGGTAGAACCTTCGCTGGTGAGCATCATCTCTGTGTAGTCCTCAAGGAAGTTCACGATGATGTTTTCAGCCCAAGCACCGAAGCCCAGACGATTGATTTGGTTGTTCATAGCGAGTTCAGAATGCTTCGTGGTCACGGGCGGTCAAGACATTTGTATTACCCTTGGTGAGATTCTGCTTGGGTTCAAACAGACCCTGCCAGCCCTGCTTGATGGACTGCTCGATGCTGGCGATAGACTTGGCTTCGCCCCAAGCCACGAACTCCTTGAACTGAGCCTGTACGCTGGAGTCCGTGAGTTTCTTCTTCATCTCCTTGCGATAAGCAACCCAAGACTTCCAAGAAGCAATGAAAGCATCAGAGCCAAACGGCAAACTAACAATCCAACCGAGTTCTTTGCCTGTATCTTTATCCCCTTTATTATCTTCTTTACTATATGTATGCGGTTTTCCGCATCCCCCCCGTGCGGTTTTCTTCACCCCCCCCATGCGGTTTTCCGCATCCCCCTCTGAGCGGGTGACCTGCGTGGATGCCAAGGCATTTGTCAGAGCGACCTTTTCCACAGTACGGATGACCCTGTGACCCTCACAAGCCACACGGAGGATGAGTTTAGCCTCCTCAAGTTCCGACAGGATGGTCTGTAGTTGACGCACAGATAGCCCTAGATGGCGAGATAGGTATGCGTTGGAGGCAAAGCAACCTTCTTCATTGTCGAGGGCATCTACGACCCCGTAGACCACCTTAGCCGTTAGGCTGATGGTCGGGGTCTGGAAGACGCTGGCGGGAATCCAGACTCCCGTGAACTTAGGTTCGCTCACAGGGATAGTTCGATGACCTCGTCCGAGTAAGCCTTCCAGATGCCAGAGGACTGACACGCACCGAACTCGATGACAAGGTCTTCCCAGCGTCCAGCGGACTTCAGCAGGGACTCAGCGGAAATACAGTACACGGCTACTGCGTATGGTGGCTTCTTTTCCACGCAGATAAAGTTAAACTGATTTACTGGCTTGCCAGCATTCTGGAGCAACCAGCCATATTGCACATCTTGAAAATCGTAGCGTCTGTCCCAGATGGCTCGCTTAAAATCTTCTGGCGATGCTGATTCACAGGTTTTGATATCGTTGATGAAACCGTTCCTAGAATCGTAAGCATCAATCAAACCCTTCAGACGGACATCACCGTAGGGCGTGGGGTAAGTACCGAACACGGGCAACTCCTTGTAGTCAGACTGAGCCAGCAGGACGCAAGCCTTGGGGTGAGCGATGACGCTGGAACGCATCTGAAGCAACTGGGCTTCCTGTTCAACATTGATAATGAACTTGCCAGCGTTCTCAACAGCAAAGGTTTCGTTGTATGCCTTGCCCTCTTTAGACCGCCCGTCCACCTTGAGTTTAACGGCATAGAATTCCTTAGCCTTGTCGGGCTGGAGAATAATGGCGTGAAAAACAGAACCCAGAATCATAGCGTCCGTGGGTTCGTGCTGTTCCTCCGTAGAGGCGAGGTAGTGAGCCGCAGACTTGTGAAAAATCTTCAGCGAAGACTGCGAGAGTCCGATTGCTTTGCGGTAGTCGGATTCCGTCATTCCTGCACAGAATGCAGGGTCGGTTCCTTGAGCGAGGTTGTGGTTCATCCCCGACACAGAAACAAATGGTAATACACCTGTCAACTCTTCTTTCGTCTTTCTTTTGCTTTCTTATTCCGTCTCAATCTCTTCTCATCTGCGGACTTATGAGTCGGGTGGATTTCATTACGCTGACAGGCAGAGAAGTGATTCCAATACGACAAAACTTTATTCACGAAATCATATCTCGTTTTGTCCCGCTTCGCCCTGTTCGCAAGGTTTGAAATCTTACCTTCGATGCCATTGCAGTTTCCGCAAAGCACACCACGGATATGCCCCGTCTGGTGATTGTGGTCAAGGCACGGAACTACAGTTTTTAAATCAATTTCGCACAGCCAGCACTTGCTGTCCTGTTCAGCGATTATCTTTTCCCGCAGGGCAGGGATATCCTTGTTCTTGATTCTCATTTCTTATTGCTAAAGAGAATTGACAGGACGAAGGTAACGATACTCACGCCCGTGGTAAACAGGGCAAAGCAAAGGGCGAACAACCCAAGAATAATGATGACTTCCATAGCCCGTATAGCCTTTATGCTTGCCTTTACAGCGTCAACACGGATAATAAAGAAATATTTATGGATTACGAGTCAAGCCCAGAACGCCTTTCTACCAACCCCACCCACAAGCGGACGGGCAAGCGACTGCCCAAAGAAACGCAGGAGAAGGTGCAGGAAATGCTCAAGGATGGCTCTGGGGCTTCTGAGATTAACCAAGTCACAGGGGTGAACCGTACAACCGTGATTGCGATGCGACAGAATATGGAATCTAATTCTGAGTTTCAGTTAGGTACTTGGAAAAAGCAAACTGCAACGCTGATGTCACAAATCGTAAGCAGAGGTTCAACACGGCTGTTAGAGGAAATTGAAAATATTCCCGCAGGTCAGTTGCCCTTAGCCATCGCCATTATGACCGACAAGGTCTTAGCCCTACAGGATGCCCCCACGGTCATCGTAGAGCATCGCCTACGGGTCAGCCACGATGACATCAACGCTATGCTCAAGGGCGATATCATCGACCTCCCGCCAGACAAAGAATCCCCTTGACAAAGTAATACTGCTTTGTTTATTGGGTGTTCTGTATGTACCAATACAGATTCAAAAACCTTAACATCAAGCACGATGGTCTTGACCTTTTGGTCAATGGCTCTGCTGGATACACTATCGAAGACTACGAGGAGGACGGCAAGCAAGCCCTGTTTGAGACGGCTGACTTGATGGACGCTTTAGGCAAGGAGGGCTATGTGACTTCAAAAGAAGTTTTAGGTTATATGGCTGACAGCGTAGTTGAAACCTTAAACAAGGATTCCTACTTGTGCCGTACCCTTGGCGGTAAAGTAATTTACTAAATAACAAAGCCCACCAGCCATATCTGGTGAGCCTTGCGAACTCTGACTTTATATGGGAAGTTAGTTCAGTATCATTTGGGTTCGATAGATTCGATGTAGGAGGTGCGTTCCAGATTAGCCTTGAGGAATCGGACTACCTCTTCGCAAGCGTAGGTCTCACGACCAGCCTCTTCAAGCAGGTCTTCCCATTCGTGTGCATCTCCGTATTCGACAGGCTTGTTGTAGATTTGAGAAAATTCCCTGCGAGCGACCTTGAGGTTAGCCTCAGCGATTTTAATAAGCAACTTGATGGTCTTGGTGTCCATATCAGAAGGTCTTCTTGGCGATGATGGTGAACTCGTCACCGTCCTTGACCAGACGGACACGGAAGCCAGCCTTACGGTCAGCCTCACAGGAGGAGTTGTAGAAGCGGATAGCCATTACAGAATTAGGAGATGCGTACATACCTTCGTAGGTTGCCTTAGCGTTCCTTGACTCCTCCACACGGAACACAGTTTTATCTGTGACCGTTACGGATTTGCCGAGGATGTTGATGTTATGCGATTGCATTTTTAGGCTTTGGCTTTTTCGGCTTCGGAGAGTTTCTTGATTTCTTCAATGTTCCTACGCCAAGTGTTGATATCCTTTGAGAAATTATACATTTCGATAACACGGAACATAAACGAAGTCCGCATCGAATATTCTTCTTCGTGTTCGTCAGACCACTTCTTGCGTTTCTCGTAGGTTTCGAGAATCTCCGTAGCCGTTTGAGCCTCCCAAGTTTCGATGATTACATTATCGGTAGCCAGTTTGCAGGCTTCGATAAGCAGGAACTTTTTAGTGGTTTTCATTTGGTTTTTTATTGTGGGTTAGGAAAGGTATTCTCCAGCGAGGTAGTCGCAGAGTTCGTAGTTATCGTTTAGGTTATCTAAGATAGAATCTTGTAGAGCCTTGATGTCATCCTTGGTCAGCCCCGTCTCGACCTTGGGGTCGTTAGGCGTTACGGTGAAACTCCAATCAAGGATTTTAACCTTAGTGAAGCGAGCGAAATGGCAGGGGTTGCCTTCGACTTCATAGTGAGCGATGCCGTTGATTTTTACGGTTCGACCACCGAGTTCGATTTCTTGATTTTCTAGAGGATATCTCATGTCTTTTAGTGTGGAGGGTTTTTAGAGTATTACAAGGAGTTTTTTTAAGAAAGTCGGGGGAGAGTTTAGCCTCCCCTTTTTATTATGGGTTGGTGCATCTTTTTCTAAAGTGAATTGCCCACGACAGCACCCATCTGTAACCGCATTTGATGATTCAGAAAACAGCGGACTTCGTTGCCTATAATCCGTACTGCCGTGAGCAAAGTTAATTAGGAAAGCCTCTTGGCTTTTACCTGTTTCTATTATTTTTGGGACGCAATGATGATTCCTCCCGCAAGAAACAGAACCTAAATCTTCCCGCATAAAGGGGAGTTACCCCCTGCTGATTACTTTTTATCTAGGTAGCCAAGCACGAAGCCAGCCAGCCCAGCGTCCATCGTCTTGCGACCTCCGTTGTGTTCAGCCAGAGCGACAGTCATCTTGCGACCTACGAGGCGGTCTAGGGCTTCGATGAAGTCCTTGCTCGCTCGCTTGCCGTGTGCCTTTGCTTCAGCCCTAACAGCGGATGCCTTGATGTATTGTAGTTTCATATTATGCGGGATGTGAAAGAACAGAAA
>SXGQ01346051.1_pt1 | contig 12529 bp, 5 predicted proteins | sample 3178371 | NCBI WGS metagenome assembly SXGQ01 (sample SAMN11356859, study PRJNA531348) | freshwater metagenome | isolation source: freshwater sample F1-20 | place: China: Fuxian Lake, Yuxi | collected 2017-12-25
AGTGTTCTTCACGCCGATCGTCGCCACGTTCCTCGGCGTCATCTTCCGCGACGAGAAGGTGACGGTCCTCGCGGTCATCGGCATGCTCGTGGTGATCTGCGGTGCGTGGCTCACCAGCCGTCCCGACACCGCGGTGCCCGCTCGGTCGGCGGGCTGACCGAGGGTCAGAGACCCTCGAGGAGCGCTGCGAGATCGGGCTTTGACCCCACGTCGACAACCTGCGCGCCGGCGGGCGGCACGACCTGGTCGGCAATTTCCTGCCCGAAGTCAACCACGACGGGCAGTGTCCCCGCGGAGTTGTTGCCCTCGAACCTCAGCATCCTCCCGCTCGCCGGGTCGATCCAGTAGATCGAGCGTTCCCCGTAGCGGACGACCTCGACTTCCTTCCCTCGCAGCGTGTCGATGCGCAGGAAAGCCGAGCCTGCCACCTGCTGGATGAGCACCGCGTTCTCCGGCCTGGCCACGGCAAGGCCCGTCACCACGGCAATGACCTGGTCGATGCGGCGGCGCTGGTCCACCGGCCTGCTGATCCAGGCACCCTGGGGAAACCCCAGCCCCGCGAGCAGCCCGTCGTGGACGGGCCTCCTCTCGGCGACCGTGTCGCTGCCCCACGCGACAGCTTCGAGTGTTCCGGTGCCGTCGACGACGACGCGCGCCGCTCCCGAGCGGGCGGACCAGTCGACGGTTCCCGCGAGCCTGAGCCGTGACCCACCCGGCTCCGTGAGCGTGGCCGCCTCGAACGTCGCCCTGCCCTCGCGGTGGTTGAGGAACATCGTCTCGGCGAGCCGCGATACCTCCTCCTGCGTCATCGGCCGTGCCCCGGGCTTGTCACCGCCGCCGCACGCGGCGAGAGCAAGGCAGGCCGCCAGGAGGAAACCTCTCTTCATCACCGTCAGTATGTCCGCGCCGTTGCCGGCGCCGGCTCATTCAACCCGTCCCGGGTGTCACCGGGTCGCGGGGAGCATCCTGACGGTCCGCCACACCGTGCCGAAGTCGAGAGTCAGGTCCGATTCGCCGGCACTCAGGCTCTGCGACGTGGCCCTGTAGGACGACGAGTTGCGCCCGCGGCCGGGTCTGTCCTTCGTGGTCGGCCAGTAACTCGTGGGGTAAGCGATGGACACCACGTACTTGCCCGGCGGGAGGTCCTTGAAGAGGAACTTGCCGTCCTTCTTCGTGACCTGCGGCTTCACCGCGCGGCCCCAGATGTCGGTCACGGGTGTCCCGTCCGCGTTGCGCAGCGTGAGCACGGCGCCCTTGACGCCGCTGTCGGCAGGTCCCTGGATCCCGTCACCGTTCCGGTCGCGCCACACGAAGTTCCCCACGCTCACGGACCCTCTCGGCACCACACCGGCGTCGATCGTGGGGTCCACGAAGGTGGCCAGCGTCGAGGAGTCGGAGTCCGCCACCGTGTCACCGGCCACCGACGAACCGATCGTGAACACGGGCGTGACACCGGTGGTCACATCCGGGTTCGAGTCGTTCGCCGAAGTGCTGCCTGATGACGACTTGCTGGTGAACGTGTAACTCGAAGGGAGCACGAACTTCGCGTAGTACGAGCCCGGTGCGAGATTGTCGATGAAGTAGTACCCCTTCGAGTCGGTCGTCGCCGTTGCCGCCCCGCCGGCGAGGTTCTTCGCCGCGGTGCCGTCGGGGTTGAAGAGGGTCACGGTCACCCCTGCGAGGGGTTTCTCGGACGCGTCCTGGATGCCGTCCTTGTCGGCGTCGATCCACGTGTAGTTGCCCATCCCGACGACCGTGGTCGTCGGCTTGAAGAACCCGACGTCGTACGTGTGGTCGTTCACACCCGGGAGCACAGCTGACGTCGTGATCTGCGGGTACGAACTGACAGTGGAGGCATTCGAGTCAATCGACGTGTCCAGGCTCGTCCCGGCTGCAGATGCCGATGCGGTCGTCAGTTGGTAACCGCTCAGCGGCCCGCCTGCCGCGTAGTCAGCGGGGTTGTCGAACCTGATGACGTGCGCGAGACCTGCAACCAGCCCGCCTCCCATGTGGTCGCCGGTTCCCGCGGCGGCCTCGGTGTTGTTGGAGGAGAAGTAGTACTCACCCTTCGAGTTGGTGACGGCCGTGCCGAGCAGGGTCGTGCCGTCCGCCGCGTACAGACGGACCGTCACGCCGGCCACCGCGCTCTCGTCGGGGTCCTGGATGCCGTCCTTGTCGGTGTCGATCCAGACGCGGTTGCCGATCTGCACGGGCGCCATGTTGCACAGAACCTCGATGTCGCCCATGCCGGACGACTTGCCGAACGAGCTCTTGTAGTACTCGCTGCCCCCCAGGGGATGGCTGCTCGGCCACTCGCTCTGGAGGTTGCGGAAGTAGACGTTCGTCGAGTTGGTCGAGAAGGTCCCGTCGGAGCTCTTGTACCAGCGCAGCCCGCCCGAGTAGTAGGCCCAGCCCGGGTCCATCGCGGTGACCGCGATCTCCTGCGTGCCCGACGGGGGCCACACGGCCACACCGCCCTGCGAGTTCTCCTGGTGGGCCGCGGGGATGTCCGGCTCGTCGATCTGGTCCTTGAAAAACTCGCGGTACGGGCTGGTGGCGTTGATACCTGCCCCCGTGCGCGAGCCGCCCGTGGAGGTTCTCGTCCCGCAGGTGCCATCGGACTCCTGCGCGTAGACCGGGGCCGACGCCGTGCCGGTGTTGCACAGCAGGATCGTGTCGCCGCGGGTGAAGGCGGTGACCCACGGGTTGTTCCCGCCGGGGTTCCCCGCGGACACGCCCGTGTCCGTGGGGTCCAGGTTCACCGCGCCGAGCTGGCGCGACAGTCGGTCTGACACGCCGGCGATGATGGAGCCGTCCTCGAGCATGTCGATGCCCATGATGATCGGCTGGGAGAAGTAGTACTTGTTGCCGTCCTTCCAGATCGCGTTCGCGGTGACCGCGGCCTTGATGGCCGCGAAGTCATCCGTCCACGCCTTCCACCGGGCCGCCTCGCACTTCGGGGCATTTGCGTTCGTCAGGTCGGCGACCACCTTGCAGTTGTTCTCCTCCATGGCCCGGTCGTACCCGAAGTTGATCGTGGTCACGGTGGACCACGTTCCGGCGGAGGAGATCTTCCTGATGTACCCGGACCCCGGGCGGCGGGTGCCGGAGAAGGATGCGGCGTTCGCGGTCTCGTTGGAGCAGACCACACCGACGAGGATGCCGTCCGACACGACCTTCAGGCCGAACGGGCGGGCGTCGGCGGCATTGGTGCAGCCGGGGTCGGTGATCGAGATACTCGTGGGCGTGCCGATCACGGGGGCGGCGGCAGTGCCGCTGACCGGGAACGTGTAGAGCTTCCGGTCGTAGAGGTTGACGACGTAGAGCTGCGTGCCGTCCGCGGAGAAGTCGATGTCGCCGATGCCGACCTTGCCCACGCCGCCGAACGACTGGGCGTCCAGGGAAAGGTTGAGGTCGTCCGTGAACCCACGGGCGGCATCGGTGAACTGGGTGTTGTCGGCACTGAGCGGCATGTACTGGGCGAGGTCGAAACTCGTGACGAGGCCCGTGAGCGGATGCGCAACGTAGAGACCGCCGATCCCCTTCGGACCGAATGCAGAATGACGACGGAGGAAGGCGGATGCCCAGACGAGACCGGTGCTCGGCTGGGAGGCGAGGCCCCATGTCGCCCCCACGTACTGGTTCTCCACCACCTTCGTGAATTCGGCACGACCGCTCCACGTCGTGTAGGCGATTGCTGACTTCGTGCCGGCGTTGCTGTTGGCGGCGGTGCTCGCGGCCTTGCCGGGTGTCTGGCAGTTGGTGGCCACCATCGGGTCGGCGTTGTTGTCCGCGCAGTAGTTGCCGGGGATGATCAACGCAAAGTCCACCGAGGTCGCCGGGACGGTCACGAACTGGATGCTGGTCCCGCCCGTTGATGCCGCGAAGGAGGACTGGTGACCCGTGGGGGTGTCGAACTCGACGCGCACGGAGGATGTCGCGGCCCCTGTGACCGCCAGGGAGTACGTGCCGTCTGAACCGGTGGTCGCGGTGCCGACCGCGGAGCCCGCACTGTCGAACGCCCGCACCGTCACCCCGGAAACCCCGGACTCTCCGGAGCCCTTCGAGCCGTCAGAGTTCTTGTCCAGGAACACAGTTCCTGCAACGGTCGACGTGACGGCGGCGGCCGGTGACCAGCCCGCCACGAACAACTGCGAGACCAGTACCGAGAGAGAGATCAGGAACACTTTCCTGGTGCGCGCGTGCGACATGAGCTGTTCGTTCTCCCCGTGCTGTCAGAGTTCCCCGTGAGACGGTAGGCAGGCTCCGCATCGGTTCGTGGCCAATGGTCTGGTAAGGAAATTTTTTTTCTCGCCTAGTCTCGGCTGGATGGCGACAGCACCTGACGACAAGACCGAAGGGTCGAAAGCACTGATCCTTCAGAGTGCACGCCGCGAGATAGTCGAGAACGGCATCCTCGGACTGCGCGTGGCCGAGGTGGCTGCGGGCGCCAACTGCTCCATCACGCAGATCTACAGGTACTTCGGTGACCGCAACGGCCTCCTCGCGCGCGTTCTCGGCGACATGTACGAAGAACTAGTGCGCGGCGCCACGAAGGCGTACCAGGCACTCGTGTTCGCGAAGGACGTCATCACCGTCAACGACATGGTGGATGCGTTGCCGTCGATGTTCGAGGTGGGCGCCACGGAGAACCAGCGCATCCGTCTGCAGATCCTCGCTGCGTCCGTCACGAACGAGCCGCTCAGGAGGAGGCTCGAGGACATCACCCAGGCAGAGGCCGACGCGTGGGAGGAAGGTCTCGACGAGGCAGAGCGGAGGCTCGCCCCCGGCGAGACGTTTGACCGGCGCGTCTTCACGATGGTCCTCGCCACGCAGCTCCCCTACTACCGCATCCTCATGGGCGAGAAGGGGTTCACCAGCGAGGACTTCAGGCAGTTCCTGCGCGAGAAGATGTCGTCCTAGGGCAGCCAGCCCCGCACCAGCGCGACACCGACGGCCAGCGTTGCCACACCGAGCACACGGCTGAGGAACGTCGACGGCCACTCATCGCCCTCCCGCGCGAACCAGTCGACAACGCCCAGTGCGAGGCCCGGGATGCCCATGAGGACGAAGGCCCACTGGATCTCGTTCGCGTCGACAGCCCCGTCGACGAGCAGGCCCCACCACAGCATCACGAAGAGCATCGCCACGATCCGCACGAGGTTGCGTGGCACGAAACGGTGGACCGTGGGGAGGTTCGGGAACGAATCGGTGCGCGTCTCCACGATCTTCGGCAGCAGGAACATCGCCGTGCCGGCGCCAAGCCACCAGTTGCCCCCGATGAACACCCACGCCACGAATGCGAAGACCGCCGTGCGAACGATGCGGGAGAACGGACGCTGGCCGTCCACCGGCTCGGGGAAGGACTCATTCTCGATGCGCGCGAGCCGCACCGACACAAGCATCCGCGCGGTGTTCTCGAGCACGTAGCGTCCCGACAGGACCAGCAGTGCAGCGAGCTCGACCGTGCCCACCCTCCCCGACCACGCCACGTCGTACCCGGAGAGGTGCGGAACGGCCGAGAACATCGCACCTGCCGCCCACGCACCGATCAAGGGGATCAGCACGAAGTCGACACACCTGTTCCACACGTGGTCGTCCACGCTGGCGCGGCGGTACGGACGCATCGCGGACGCGACGAGACCGACGAGGAACATCGGTGCGGCAAGCCCGAGGAAGCCGCGCAGGGCATCCGTCGAGTCCATCCCGCCGCCCAGGAGGACGGTGACCAGGTAGGCGCCCGCCGCGACGAGGCCGGCGAACGCATCGAGTGTGCCGACGACGAGGAGAGCCACGAAGAGGCCGAGTGCAGGGAGTGACACGACGGAGTCCGTGCTCGCTGCGGCGGCGACACCGAGCGTTGCCCCCGTGACGGGCATGGCCAGCCAGAAGATCCCCGCTAGCGCGCGGAGGTACGAGCCGTCATCCATCGCCCGCCCGAACACCGGCGACAGACGGGCGACGCGGGCTGCTGCCGCGCACATCCAGTCGTCGAGTCGGTCCCACCGGGGCGGACGGTATGCATCCGTGCGTTCGTCCAGCCCGCCCGATCCGGAGCCGGCGGCGAACTCTGCGACGCCGGACGAGTCCCGGTCCTCATCCCCGAGGCGCGTCGGTCCGTTGTCACTGCGGCGCCTGATGGCCAGCAGTGCGAGCATGCTGGCGAGGAGCCTTATCGTCTCCTCCGTGGGCACCTGGCCGGACTGGCCACCCCCGGGCGCCGCACCATTCGCACCGTCGGCATCGTCCTCGGGCACGACGGGAGCGGGGGCGGCCGTGCGCGCGAAGGTGTACGGCGAGGAGTCCGCACCCGTGTTGCCGGCGCTGTCCGCCGATGTCGCGACGACACTCCAGTTGCCCGGGGTGACGCCCTCGAGCGCGCAACCGGTGGTCTCCGGCGTGGCGACGTACGTGCAGGTCACCGTGGTCGTGCCGTCGGTCGCGGTGATCGTCACGAGGGCGCCGTCGCCCGGGCCGGCAACCCTCATGTCCATCCGGCCGTCCGCAGGATCGTCGGTGGATGACACGGTCAGCACCTCGGCAGGGGCAGCAGAGTCCACCTCGATGTCGAGGGTGTCGGGTGCCGCGGCTGCGTTGCCGGCGAGGTCGACCACGCCGGCGCTGACGGTCCACGTGCCGTCGGTTAGCTCCGGCAGCTCGCAGCCGTCGCTGTCCCCGACCACGTACGTGCACTTCACGGCCCGGCCGTCCTTGCGCGCCGTGAGCGTGACGGAGTCACCCGCGCTCAGCCCCTCGATCCCGACGAGTGGTGTGCGGTCGGAGGTCAGGTTGTCGGCAGGGTCGGCACCCGTGTCTGAGGCGGTCCGGAGATCAGGAGTACCCGGTGGGCTCTTCGGCACGGTCACGGGAACAGTCGTGGCTGTCGGCTTCCCGCCCTTCGGGACGGTGGTGGTGGACTTCGGGGCCGAGGACCCGCCCTTCTTGCCGCCCGAGTCCGTCGTCCCGGTGATGTTTGCTGTTCCGTCGAACGGCCTCGATGTGTCGATCCTCAGGTCGAGGGGTTGTGCAGTCGTGGCGGTGTTGCCACGGGTGTCGGTGGCTGTTGCCGTGACGGACCATGTGCCGTCGGCAAGCTCGGGGAGCCAGCACCCTTGTGTGCCCGGGGCAGCGACATATGTGCACGAGCTCGTGACACCCCCCTTGGTGGCTGTGACGACCACACTCGCACCGGTCTCGACTCCTGGCACCTCGATGAACGGGGTCGAGTCGGCAGTGACGTCGTCCGTGGACGAGGTTCCGGTGTCCGATGATGCCGAGAGGTCCGGTCTCGCGGGAAGGACAGGTGCCGTCGCATCGACCGTCAGGTTCGTCGACGGCCCTGCCGCAGACGTGTTGCCGGCGGGGTCGGTGAGGGTTCCGGACACAGACCACGTGCCGTCCGTGAGAGCAGGAAGATCGCATGATGTCGCCGCTCCCACGACGTACGAGCAAGTCCGCGTCGTGGACCCGTTCGTGGCAGTCAACGTGGCCGTGTCGCCTGCGGAACCACCCGGCACTGAGACCGCCGGGGTGGTGTCGGATGTGGCGTCGTCCGTCGAGGACGTCCCGGAATCCGACGCCGTGACGAGGTCGGCAGCACCCGGTGCAGCCGGAGCGGAAGTGTCGACCACAAGGCTCGCCGTCCCGGTCGTCGCGCCGGTGTTGCCCGCGGCGTCCGTGACGGATGCAGACAGGGTCCACGTGCCGTCCGTGAGAGCAGGAAGATCGCAGGAAGCGGCAGAGCCGACCGTGTACGTGCAGGTCTTCGTGGTCGAGCCGTTCGTCGCGGACATCGTCACCTGGTCCCCGTTGGAGAGGCCCGGGACGGAGACGGCCGGGGTCGTGTCGTTCGTGAGGTTGTCCGTGGAGGATGACCCGGTGTCAGAGGCCGCATCGAGGTCAGGGGTCCCGGGCGCCGGTTGAGTGGTGTCCACCGTCAGCGGCACGGACGGTGGAGCCGCTGTCACATTGCCCGCGGCGTCCGTGATGGAGCCGGAGAGTGTCCACGTGCCGTCCGTGAGTGCAGGCAGGTCGCACGACGTCGCGGACCCGACGAAGTACGAGCAACTGAGCGAAGTCGAGCCGTTCGTGGCTGTCAGCGTCGCGACATCTCCTCCCGACCCTCCGCCGACAGAGACTGTCGGGGTCGTGTCCGAGGTGATGTTGTCCGTGGACGACGGCCCGGAGTCGGATGCCGCGGCGACATCCGGGCCTGATGTTGCGACGGGACCCGTGCCGTCGATGGTGACGTTCAGACCGGTACCGGCAGTGGACGTGTTGCCCGCAGGGTCCGTGAGCGTGCCGGTCAGCGCCCAGGTCCCGTCCGTCAGGCCAGGCAGGTCGCACGATGTCGCGGACCCGACGACGTAGGTACACGACTGCGTCGTGGCGCCCTTCGTGGCGGTGACCGTCATGGTGTCGCCGGCCGAACCACCGCTTCCCGAGACCGACGGAGTCGTGTCCGAGGTGAGGTTGTCTGTGGAGGATGACCCGAGATCGGATGCCGCGAGCAGGTCGGGGGCAGCCGGGGCCGAGGGTGCGGAGGTGTCGACGGACATTGACATGGATGAACCCGCGGCGGAGATGTTGCCCGCGGGGTCCGTCAGCGTGCCCGACACCGACCACGACCCGTCAGTCAGACCCGACAGGTCGCACGACGATGCAGAACCAACCGTGTACGAGCACGTCTTCGTCGTCGCACCGTTCGTCGCAGTCACCGTGGCCGTGTCACCCGTGGAACCACCCAACACGGAGAACGTCGGTGACGTGTCGGAAGTGACGTTGTCGCTGCTCGATGACCCGGTGTCGGATGATGCAGCGAGATCAGGGGCTGCCGGGGCCGCGGGCGCCGCGGTGTCCAGCGTCATCGGGGTCGAGGAACCCGCGGCGGAGGTGTTGCCCGCGGGGTCCGTCAGCGTGCCCGACACCGACCAGGACCCGTCAGTCAGACCCGACAGGTCGCACGACGATGCAGAACCAACCGTGTACGAGCACGTCTTCGTCGTCGCACCGTTCGTCGCAGTCACCGTGGCCGTGTCACCGGAGGAACCACCCGGCACCGAGAACGTCGGTGACGTGTCGGAAGTGACGTTGTCGCTGTTCGATGACCCGGTGTCGGACCCGGATGCAAGATCGGGCGCACCGGGGGCCGAAGTGGCTGTCGAGTCGACACTCAACGGTAGACCTGAACTCGCGGCTGACTGGTTGCCTGCGGGGTCGGTGAGACGCGACGTCAATGTCCACGAACCGTCGGTGAGGGCAGGCAGGTCGCACGACGTCGCGGAACCGACGACATACGAGCATGACTCCGTCGACGCACCCTTGGTCGCGCTGATCGTCATCGTGTCGCCTGCCGACCCGCCGGATGCGGACACGTTGGGAGTCGTGTCGGCGGTCACGTTGTCAGTGCTCGAACTGCCGGTGTCCGACACAGCGGACAGGTCCGGCGTGCCCGGCGCCGACGGGGCCGTGGTGTCCACCGTGAGCGGAAGGGCCGGGCCCGCAGTCGAGGTGTTGCCCGCAGGGTCCGTCACCTTCGCGGTGACCGACCAGCTGCCGGCGGTGAGCGTGGGGAGGTCACAGGACGAAGCCGATCCCGCCACGTAGTTGCAGGTCTTGGTGGTGGCACCGTTCGTCGCCGTGAACTCCACGGTGTCGCCCGCGGTGGCGCCGGGGAGCGACATCGCCGGCGTGGTGTCGGAGGTCGTGTTGTCGGTGTCGGAACTGCCGGTGTCGGACGCTGCGACGAGATCGGGGGCGGAGGGTGCGGTCGGCGCGGTCGTGTCGACACTGAGTGACGTTGCGGGCCCCGCGGACGAGGTGTTGCCCGCCTGGTCGGTGAGCGTTCCGGAGACGGACCAGGTCCCGTCCGTCAGTGCAGGGAGATCGCACGATGTTCCCGTTCCGATCACGTACGTGCACGACTTGGTGGTCGACCCGTTGGATGCGGTGATGGTGGCCGTGTCACCCGTCGACCCGCCGCTCACGGAGAATGCCGGCGTGGTGTCCGAGGTGACGTCGTCGCCGGAGGAAGACCCGGAGTCGGATGCGGCGGCAAGGTCCGGCGCACCCGGCGCCGATGGGGGCGTGGTGTCGACCGTGACAGTCGAACCAGCCGATGCCGCACCCGGGCCGACCGTGCCGGTGGAGGCCGTCACCGAACCCGAGGCGAGCGTCGGGGTCACCGTTCCCTCGCCGCAACCGGACACCGTGACCGTGAAGGTGGCGGACGTCCCGGCTGACGGGCTGACGGAGAACACGCAGTTCGGCGCGTTGCCCGCGTTCGAGAAGTCAGCCGCGGTGAGCGTGGAGGCATCAACCGTTCCCGTGAACTGGAGCGAGTAGGAAAGGCTCGGGCTGTTCGTGCGGGACGAGACGGCGGTCGTGAACGAAGAGACGGCAAAGGCCGTGTAGCGGATCATCACGACCCCGGAGCCACCCGCCCCGGCCACCGTGTACCAGTTCGAGCTGAAGCAGCTGCCGCCGCCGCCGGCGCCGCCGCCGCCGCCGTAACCGGCAGTGGCATGACCTCCGCCGCTGAAGCAGTCCCCTGACGGTGCGCCGTTGCCCGCACGGGTGCCGCCGTTGTTGCCCGTTGCACCTCCCGAGGCACCGTACGTGTCGGACGTCCCGGAGAAAGTGCTGACCGTGCCGGTGCCCACACCGGATCCGGCACGGAAGTTCGTGGTGCCTCCGGCGGCGGTCGCGAGCGTGGTGCCTCCCTGCACGAGGGACGACGGGTTCCCGTTGGCACTTGCGTTTCCGCCTGCTCCGACCGTGATGGTGATTGCCGAGGATGTGATCGACGCCGTGCCGGTGGTGACGGTGCCTCCCCGCCCGCCGTTCCACGTGAATGAAGTGTTGCCGCTCCCGCCGCCGGCGCCGCCACCGACGACGAAGTAGTCGATGGATGTGACGCCGGCTGGTGGCGTCCAACTGGTCGCACCCGCCGCGGCAAAACTCCCGAAGCACGTGCCCGTGCCCGGCTCGAATGTCCATCCGGCGGGACACTCTCCCGCCGCCTCCGCCACGGGCACCCCTGCGGGAGGAACCAACGCCAGGAACGCCGCAATGACCGCAGTGGTTGCCGACACCCGCGCGACGGCACGGATCCCTGTCAGTGTGCGCGCGCGAACCACCCCGAAATCGTAGGAACGCGCCCTGACCGCACGCCCCGCCACTGTGCGTAAAAAACTTTCTTTGTGGAGACTGGTGCGATGCGATTCACCCTTCCCGGAGCCGTGCTTCTTGCGCTCGCTTCGGTGCTCACCGCGTGCGGCTCCGACGACACTGCCCGCACGATCAACGTGCCCGGCGACGTGGGGACAATCCAGGCGGCGGTCGACGACGCACTGCCCGGTGACATCGTGCTCGTCGCCGGCGGCACCTACAACGAGGCGGTGAAGGTGACCACCGACGGCATCGTCATCCGCGGCGAGGACCGCAACAAGGTCATTCTCGACGGCGGGCACAGGCTCGCGAACGGCGTGTACGTGGCCGCCGACGGGGTGAGGGTGGAGAACCTCACCGTCCGTTCGTACACGCAGAACGGCGTCGTGTTCAACGGAATCGATGCGGCGTCCGGCGGTGACGGCGTGGACCCGGGCATCACGTACGGCACGGAGGACCGCGCGCTCGACGGCTTCGAGGTCAGGTACGTCACCGCGTACAACAACGGTCTCTACGGCATCTACGCGTTCGCCTCGGTGAACGGCCTGATCGAGGACTCCTACGCGTCCGGCCACCCCGACTCCGGGATCTACATCGGCCAGTGCAAGCCGTGCAACGCCGTGGTGAGGCGCGTGACGGCGGAACTGAACGCGATCGGCTACTACGGCACGAACGCGTCGGGCAACGTCTGGGTCGTCGGGTCCACGTTCAGCCGCAACCGACTGGGTGTCGCCCCCAACTCCCAGGAGATGGAGAAGCTCGCGCCGCAGGAGGAGACCGTGGTCGCGGGCAACGTCGTGGAGGACAACGACAACCCCGCCGCGCCGGCGATCGAGGAGGGCTTCTTCGGGGGCGGGATCATCATCGGCGGCGGGACCCGCAACACGGTGGTGCGCAACCGCGTGGGCGGCCATGACTTCGCCGGCATCGGGGTGATCGACTTCAACGGTTTCTCCCCCTCCAACAACAGGATCGAGGGGAACACGGCACGCGGCAACAGGGTCGATCTCCTGTTCCGAGTGGGCGACAACTCGTCAGCAGACGGCAACTGCTTCGCCGGCAACTCGTTCTCCGTGTCCAGCCCGGAGCGCATCGAGTCGGTGATGCCGTGCGGCAAGCCCGCCGGTGCCCTGCCCCGCGTCCCGGCGGACGGTCCACCGCCCCCTCCAGACGTGGACTACCGGTCACTCCCCGCCCCGCCCCCGCAGGTCACGATGCCCGCCGCCGGCATGACACGCCCCGCCGGCACGGCACCGTTCACGGCGCCGGACCTGACGACGGTCAGCCTTCCCTGACGGGACCGGTCAGCCGGTGCGCCACTCGAGAACGGTGAAGGCACCGAGCCCCGAGGGGTCGAGCA
>SXGQ01692697.1_pt1 | contig 12529 bp, 8 predicted proteins | sample 3178371 | NCBI WGS metagenome assembly SXGQ01 (sample SAMN11356859, study PRJNA531348) | freshwater metagenome | isolation source: freshwater sample F1-20 | place: China: Fuxian Lake, Yuxi | collected 2017-12-25
GCTCCTCCCACTCGATCGGGGCGCCGGTGGCCTCGATGATGCGGACGGTCGAGTCCACGACCTCCGGGCCGATGCCGTCACCCGGGATGAGGGTGACGAGCGTCTTGCCCGACTCCGTTACGTGAAAGTTGCCCAAGGTAAGCCTCTCGTCGTCTTCCTGATGGCGCGAATGCGCCCCTCTATCGCGGTGGGCGGGATGATTCCCGGCCCGAAACCCGCGACAGAGTACCCGCACCCCGCAGGCGGATGCCCATCGTTCGGTAGGTACTGAAACCACGGGCCGTCGAGGCGGGTTCGCGCGGCCGCAGCCCGACGCACGCGCGACTACCGTGCCGCCCGTGACCGAGCTCGACCATGTCATCTGGGCGGTGCCCGACATCGCGATCGCGGACGGCGCGCTGCGCCGCGACCACGGGCTCATCACCCTGCCAGGCGGGCGGCACCCGGCGTGGGGCACCCGCAACGCCATCGTCCCCCTGAACGGTGCCTATCTCGAGCTTGTGGAGGTGGAGGACCCCGAGGCGCCCATGGTGGGCTTCACCGCCCGGGTGGCAGAAGTGGCCGCGGCAGGCGGCGGCCTGGCCCTGTGGTGCGAGCGCGTGGACGACATCACCGCCGAGGCCGCGGTGCGGGGATACGAGGTGGTGCCCGGCACTCGCGAGAACCCCGACGGCTCGGTGATCTCGTGGCGGGTTGCCGGGATTCCACAGGCCTGCGCCACGCCCGTGCTGCCGTTCCTCATCCAGTGGGACGACCCGGCGGCGATGCCGGGGGCCATCGCCGTGGACCACCCGTGCGGGGCGATCGAGAAGGTGCACCTGGACGTGGGGGCGCATGGGCCCGAGGTGCTCAGGATCACCGCCGCAAGCGGGACGATCACGCTGCCCTGATGGTGCCGTAAAGACCGAGGTCCGGAACCCTCGGGCGACTACGTCCTTGGTACACGTGCGTCCGGATGGATCGCGCAGACGTAAATCCCCGGACCCCCCGCGCGCGCTCTTTCTGGCGCCGTCTCGTGGTCGCTGCACTCGCCACCGCCTCGGCCGGCCTTATCTGGCAGACGGGGCTCGCCACCGCTGCAACGGTGGGCTCGGCACCGTGCGTGCAGACCGTGAGCAGCGCGTCGGGCGTGAGCGCCGTCAAGTCCGGGGCGAACTGCGTCGTCAGCTTCAGCGCCAGCAGCTCGACCATCACGTGGACCCGGCCGGCCGGCCTGACCTCGGCCACCGTCGACATCGATGGCGCCGGCATGGGCTCCTCGACCAAGGAGCTCGGCGCGCGGTTCATCGCCAACCTGACATTCGCGGGCAGCCCTGCGACCGTGGACATCGTCGCCGGCGGCAGGGGCCAGCTCTGCAACCCCAACCCCTTCGTCCCCACCTGTACCGGGAGGGGCGGCTTTGGCGGCCCGGCGTACACGGGAAGCAGCCCCACGGGCCGGGGCGGTGACGTCGTTGGGTATGGCGGCGAGGGGGGCGGCGGAGCCAGCTCCGTCGTCATCGCGGGGACGCGGGTTCTCGTCGCGGGTGGCGGAGGCGGCCAGAGCGGCGTAGGCGGGTCGTACGACGGGCAGGACGCGTCCGGAGGCACCGGCGGCGGCGGCGGCACGGTGGATGGGTGCGGCTTCTCTGCCGGTGCTGGCGCGTCGTACCTCCAGTTCTACGGCGGGGGCCAGGCCAACGCACTGGGCGCTTCGAGCGGTGGTGGAGGCTACGCCGGAGGTGGCGCCGGCGGATACCAGGGCAGCAGCTGCAATATCCAGAACGGCGGTGGCGGTGGGCGCGGGTCGTCCTACATCAACCCCACGTATGCAACCGCCACCGGCAGCAGCGTGGGCAAGTGGAGCACCTCGCCCACTGCGGGTGTGACCGGCACGAACACCGACTACACGATGTACACCAACACGGGCAGTGGCAGCGTGACCCTCACCTACGCGGCGCCCGACCTGGCGATCTCGACGCAGCCGCCCGCCACGGCGACGTCCGGGGTGACGCTCTCCAGCGCGACATCGGTGACGCTGCGCGACGCCAGCGGCAACGTGGCGTCGGGGGTGACGGTCACCGCCTCCATCGGCACCAGCCCCGGCGGGCAGGCGGCAGGATTGCCGACCCTCACGGGAACGACCACGGCCACCACCAACGGCAGCGGCGTTGCCACGTTCAGCAACCTCACGATCACCGGCAAGGCCGGCGCATACGCGCTCGCCTTTGACGCGCCCGGCGGCTACGCCACCGGGACGTCGAACACCATCACCCTGAGTGCGTCGAACATCCTCAGCCCCGCGCAGTCGATCATCACGACCGCAGCGTCGACCCTCACCCTGCAGTCGCCGCTACCCACCACCCTGGTGACCCTGCAGGCGCGCGACTCGGGCGGGAACAACATCACCAGCGGTGGAGCGGGGGTCACCATCTCCCCCAGCGCTGGATCGATGGGTACGGTGACCGACAACCTCAACGGCACGTACACCGGCACCTTCACCGCCCCGATCACCGCGGGCACGGTGACCATCTCTGGCGTGATGAACGGCGTGGCGGTGGGGAACCCCGCGACGGTGACCATCAACCCCGGAGCCGCTACCGCGCTCGCGGTGGGTACCCAGCCGGCCGCAGGGGTCAACGGGTACTCCGGGCAGGCGCTCGGCACCCAGCCGACGGTGCGCGTGGTCGACCAGTTCAACAACACCGTGACCAACGCCACCGACTCGGTGACCGCGTCGGTGATCACCGACTCCGGCACGAGCGGCAGCTTGGGGGGGACCACCACCAGGGCGGCGGTTGCGGGCGTGAGCACGTTCACCAACCTGGCCGTCACCGGGGCGGCATCGGCCACCTACCGCCTGCGCTTCGCCGCCCCAGGCCGTGGCACGGTGGACAGCAACACGTTCCAACTGGCCAAGGCGCCCCAGACCATCTCGTTCACCTACTCCGGCGGATCGAAGACGGTGGGGGACGCGCGCTACACGACCTCTGCCAGCACCACCGCCACGGGGCTGGCCGTGAGCTTCGCCGGCACCTCCAACGTGTGCTCCGTGGTGGGTGACGCCACCGGAACCGGCAGCCCCATCACCACGACCACCGCGACCGTCAGCATCCTCGGGGCGGGCACCTGCACGATCACGGCGAGCCAGCCGGGCAACGCCGACTACCGCAGCGCCACGAACGTCGTCCAGACGTTCTCGGTGGCCAAGGGCACGCAGCCCACGCTCACGGTGGTCTTCGCCACGCCGTCACCCTGGAACCGCCCCTTGGGCATCGGCAGCGCCGGGGGAGCGGGCTATGGACGGGTCACCTACAGCCTCGTCACGCCCGGCGTGTGCACCTGGGTGCCCACGACGCTCACCTTCTCGGGCCCCGGCACCTGCCAGATACAGGCAACCAAGGCCGGTGACGCGAACTGGAACCCCACGACATCGGCGGTCACCACCATCACCGCCACCGCGGCGTCGCAGTTCCTCACCTTCAACACCTTCCCGCCTGCGAGGCCGCTGCCCGGCGGCACCTACTCGGTGCGTGCGTCCGCGTCATCGGGGCTCACTCCCTCGCTGGCCATCACCACGGGCGCTGGCACCGTCTGCTCGATCAACGCCGGAACATCGCCAGCGGTCGTCAGCTTCCTGGCCACCGGAACCTGCGTGGTGACTGCCTCGCAGGCCGGCAACGCGAGCTACACGGCCGCGAACTCCCTCACCCAGACCATCAGCGTGGGCGCACTCAACCAGTCGATCACGTTCGCCCAGCCGCCTGCCACCACCATCACCGCGCCGCCGTTCCTGGTGAGCGCCACGGCGTCGTCGGGGCTGGGGGTCACCTTCACCTCGAGCACGCCGAGCGTGTGCACCGTGAGCGCAGCGGGCCTGGTGGACCCGCAGTCGGTGGGCACCTGCACCATCGAGGCGACCCAGCCCGGCAACGCCCAGTACGCGGCGGCGAGCACCGTGCCGCAGTCGTTCCCGGTGAACCCCGTCCCGCCCACCGGGCCATTCATCCAGTCGGCGTCCGCAGGGGATGAGCAGATCACCCTGGCCTTCACGCCACCGGGGTATGGCGGCGGCGACCCGGTCGTCGGGTGGCAGCTGGTGGCCACACCCTCCTCGGGCGACCCGGTCACCAGCGATGCGTGCGTGGACGTCACCGCCCCGCTGGTGTGCACCATCGAGGGGCTCACCAACGGCACCGCCTACACCGTGACGGTCGCGGGAATCAACGGGGCAGGGGTGGGATCGCCCTCGGTGCCATCGCCATCTCTCACGCCGGCGGTCGCCGCCAACGCCGTGCAGGGCGCGTATGCCGTGCCGGGCAACGGCTCGGTCACCCTCAACTGGACGGCGATCCCGAACGGTGCCCTCGGGGGCGGCACGTTCACGCGCTACGAGGTGTACCAGCGCCAAAGCGGCGGGGCCTGGCCCGGATCGCCCACGTGGACCAGCACCACCCAGGGTGACTCCTCGCACGTGTTCACGGGGCTCTCCAACGGCACCAGCTACGACTACAAGATCGTGGTCATCACATCGGCCAACGCCACCGAGATGCAGGGGAACACCACCGAGGTGAGCCAGTTTGCCGCCACGCCTCCGGGCGCCCCGAGCAACGTGACCACCACGCCATCCCCCGGCGGCGGCATCATCGTGTCGTGGTCGCCGCCCGTCACCAACGGCGGAATCCCGGTGGGCGGATATGAGCCGGTCATCTCCCCCGGCGCCACCTGCGCCCCGGTGAACTTCAACCCCGTAACCGGCACCGCGTGGTGCGAGGTGACAGGGCTCGCACCCGGCACGCAGTACACGATCTCCATCTCGGCCAGCAACACCGCGGGTGTCGGCGGGGCGTCGATCATCACCTTCACGACCGCCCCCGACCCCAGTGCGGCCTCGGGGTCATCGTCGCAGCAGGGCAACGGGGGCACCCCGGTCACGCCCGCGGCGCGCCGCTCGCACATCGTGTCGATGGGCCGCACGTGGCAGGCCAACCAGGCCCGGGCGATCACGCTCACCACGCGCGTGCGGGTGTCGGGCCCCGGCGTGCTCACGCAGGTGGGGCGCCGGGCGTCGCGCTCCACCGAGATGGCGCGCACGCCCTGGCGTGCGGCGGAGAACGCCGCGGTCCTGTGCAGCGCGCGCCGCACGGTGCGCAAGGCGGGGTACTACCGCGTCACCTGCACGCTCGGGCGCGCGGTGCACGCGGAGCTCGCGTGGCGCTCGATGCGCGTGAGGCTCACCACCACGCTCCGCTCCGCCTCGGGACGTCCAAGCGTCCGCGTGCGCACGGTGGTGCTGCCCCGCCTGGCCGGGCCGCGCGGTTCGGTCACCGGCTAGCGCCGCTCCGCCAAGACCCGCAAAAACCGAGGTCGGGTAAACCCGACGAGCCTGGATGCAGTAAATACCGAGCATGCCCGGTCGCGATTTCCTGCGTAAGGCCCTGATCGTCGAGGACGACCCCATGACGCGGTCCCTGCTGAGCAGCCTGCTCGTGGTGGCCAGCTTCGAGGTGAGGGCGTGCGCGTCGGCCCGCGAGGCCATGCACGAGTTCGAGCGCTTCGACCCCGACGTGCTGGTGGCGGACATCCAACTGGCAGAGCGCCCCACCGGGGCCCAGTTGGCGACCGCGCTGGCGGAGTCGGCTCCTCACCTGGCGATCGTGGTGGTGTCGCACTACCCCAACCCACAGGCCGCGGGCCTGCGGCAGCCCCTGCCGACGCGGGCGGCGTTCGTGAACAAGGACCAGGTGACGAGCGCCTCGGTGCTGCTGGATGCCATCGAGTCGGCGCTCGACGACGCGCGCGCGCCCGTGGTGGTGGCGTCATCCGCCGACGGGCGCATCAGCGATCTCACGCCGGTGCAGCTGGAGGTGCTGCGGATGATCGCCACCGGGCTCTCGAACGCAGAGATCGCCCGGCGGCGCGGCGTGGCGAAGAGGACGGCCGAGGAGTCGGTGCAGAGGGTGTACACCGCCCTCGGGGTGGGCACCGGCGGGGATGGTGATCGCAACGCACGGGTGGAGGCCACCCGTATCTACGTCGGCGCATTCGGCATGCCGGTGGACGACGAGGACGCCCCGGCCGCGTGAACGACCTGCGCCGTGCGTGGGGCCCCTGTGCCATCACGTGGTGGAGCGTGATCGGCGGGGCGCTGGCGGTGGTGGTGCTGGCGCTGGCGGGGGGTCAGAGCATTCCGGGCTTTCCCCCGCTCGACCGGGTGGTCACCGCGCTCGGGGCGGTGGGAGCGGCCGCGCTTGTGCTCGGGGTGGCGCACGCCACGTGGCTGCAGCCAACGCGCCGGACCCACCGGCCTGCGCTGGCGCTCATCACCTTCGGCTTGGCAGGCGCGGTGGCAGGCGCATCCCGTGCGGGCCTCATCGCCGCCATGGGCTCCGACGACCCCCTCTCGCTCGCCTGGCGCGTGGCGACGACGGCGATCGCTGCAGTGATCTGGCTCGGTCTCACGGCGGTCGTGGTGGATCACGTGCGGGGGCACCGCGCCGCAATGGCGGCGCTGCGCCTCAAGCAGGCGGAGCTCGAGGACCTCGACCGCCAGGAGCGCGAGGAACTCGACAGCCTGGCCACTCGCCTGCGCGGCGACCTGCTCGCGCCCGTGCACGCCACGCTCGCGCGCATCAGGGTGGCCCTCGCCGCGGTGGGCGCCGGCGGGCCCGCTGCGCACGAGGCCGCGCGCATCGAGAACGTCGTGGCCACATCCATCCGCCCGCTCAGCCATGAGATCCTCACCGCCGACCCCGCCCCGGAGCCGGCGGTCGGGGTCGGCGAGACCACCCGTCGCGAGCGCACCGCGGTGCTCATGGCGCGGGCATCGCGCACTGTGGTGCGCGCGCCATGGGTGGTCACGCTGGTGCCGGTCGTGCTCGTGCCCCTCATGCTCGGGCCGAGTTGGGGCATCACCTTCCTTCTCGTCAATGCGGTCGTCACGTGGCCGATCTACTCAGCGCTTCTGCTGGGACTTCGGCGGGTTCTCGAGCCGCGGCTTCGCGCGATGTCCTCCACGCCGGCCGCGGCGGCGTGGCTCCTGATCGGATACGCCACCACCACGGCCGTGGTGGTGGGCATCACCACCGGGCTCGGGGGACTATCGCCACGACCGGTGCCCTACATGTGGATCGGCATCGTCACCCTCACGGCCATCCTCGTCGCGGCGACGCTGCTGCAGGCGGCATCCGACCTTGCAGCAGAAGATGAGCACGCCCTTCGCGAGGTGCTCTCGGGAATCGCCCTGTCGCTCGCGCGCATCCAGCAGCGGCTGCGCCATGAGCACCAGGTGCTGGGCTCGCTGCTGCACGGGCCCGTGCAGGGGGCGCTCCTCGCCGTGGCGGCCTCGTTGGAGCGGGTGAATGCCCGCACGCCGGCCGCCGAACGCCAGGCCATCGTGGACGACGCCGCGCGCCAGTTGGCCGGGGTTGAACGGCGCCTGGCGGCACCCGCCGACGACGGCCAGTCGCTGGATGACGCCATCGACGGGGTGCTCATGCTGTGGACCCGCGTGCTTGACGTGCGGCTGACAGTGGCCGATGACGCCCGCGCGGCGCTCGACGCCTCGCCGAGCGCGCGGGGGGCGGTGGCCGACGTGCTGGCCGAGGCGCTCACCAACGCATTCCGGCACGGCGGTGCGCGAATGGCGTGGGTGGACCTCTCGCTCGGCCCCGACGGGGCGTACCTACGGGTGATCGATGACGGCGTGCTTGGCACCGGCGATGGCACCCGTGGCATGGGGTCGCGCCTCTACGACGAGTGCTCCCCGCAATGGTCCCTCGGTCGGGATGACGACGGACGCACGGAGCTGCGGCTGGTGATCCCGGTGGCGGTGCGGGCGGGCGGTGGATCCCGAGTGGAAGCCACGCCCGTATAAACCGATGCTGGCCGCGGGCCTCGCTCAGGCCCGTGGGATCGTGCCCGGCATGACCACGCCCGCCTCCCCTGCACGCCGAGCATGGCTCGCAGCGCTCCTTCTGGCCCTGGGCCTCGTGTTCGGCGGCGCGCTTGCCGTGCCAGGCCCCCTGCACGCGCAGGCCGGAACGTCCTGGACGTCGACCCCTGCCGCTCCCAACAATGCGTCGTGGGTGTCGGTCGCATACGGCAGCAGCAGCTTCGTCGCCCTGGCGAGTTGGTCGGGGTCAGCGCAGGGGACCACCATGCGCAGCGGGGATGGCATCGCGTGGTCGGCCGTGGCGCTGCCCGGCACGCTCGGTGACTCGCCCTGGTCGAGCATCGCATTCGGCGGCAACAACTTCGTCGGCGTGTCGTGCACCCGCAACAACGTGGGTCGAGCGATCTACAGCACCAACAACGGGCAGAGCTGGACCGAGGGCAACACGACCACGAACTCCGTTGACCAGGACCGCTGTTGGTCGTCTGTTGCGTACGGCGGCGGGAAGTTCGTCGCCGTCTCGAACGTTCCGGCCGCGAATAACGACACCTCGCGCGTGATGACGAGCACCGACGGCGGTGCGACCTGGTCGCCCCAAAGCACGTCGGGCCTGGCGAACAGGAGCTGGCAGGCGGTCGCATATGGAAACGGCACGTTCGTTGCTGTGTCCGGCAACAATGTCAACACCACCACGGACCGCGTGATGACGAGCCCGGACGGGCAGACGTGGACCCCCCGCAGCGCGGCAACCGGCACCGCGAGCATCAACTGGCAATCGGTCACGTATGGAAACGGCACGTTCGTGGCCGTGGGAGTGAACGCCGGCGTCATGACCAGCCCGGATGGCGTGACGTGGACGCAGCGAACTGCAGCGCAGGCCAACGGCTGGGTAGAGGTGGCCTATGGCGACGGCCTGTTCGTCGCGGTGTCATACGACGGCACAAACCGCGTGATGACGAGCGCGGACGGCGTCACATGGACCGCCCGCACGGCCGCCCAGGCCAACGGGTGGCAGGGTGTCGCCTGGGGGGGGAACAAGTTCGTGGCGGTCGCCAACACAGGCAATGACCGTGCGATGTACAGCATGCTCCTCGCTCCGGATCCGCCCGCGACACCATCGGCCAGCGCCGGCAATGCCCAAGCCACGATCAGCGTGACGGCGGGCTCGGGAGCGGGCGGAGCACCCACGAGCTACCTCGTCACCGCGAATCCCGGTGGGGCTACGTGCCCGATCACCGTGCCGAACACCTCATGCACCATCACGGGCCTCACCAACGGCACTGCCTACACCTTCACCGCGACGGCAACCAATGCCACCGGCACCAGCGCGGCCTCCGCGCCCTCGGCACCGGTCACCCCGATGGCCCCCAGCCCCAGCCCCACTCCCGCGCAGGCGAATGAGTCACCGGGCTCAGGCGGATCATCCTCAGGCGGCACCGCGCCCGCCGCGCCAACTCTCGCCGTGAGGGATGTGGCGGGCAGCAACCAGGCCTCGTCGGTCACCATCACGTCTCGTGTGGTGGTGAGCGGGGCCGGAAGCGTGCGCCAGGTGGGCACCCGGGCCACGGGTCAGTCGGCGCGCACCATCTGGCGCGCCACGGCGCGCGCGCATGCCACCAGGCTGTGCACCGCGTCGCGGAAGACGCCCCGTGCGGGTACCTACCGCATGACCTGCACGCTGGGTGCCGCTGCGCGCGCGGAGCTCGAGCGGCGGTCGATCACGGTGAGGCTCGCAACCACCTTCACGCCCACCGGTGGCACGCCGATCACGCGCACCGAGACGGTGGTGCTCAAGAGGATCAAGCCGGCGGCGCCGGCGGTCACGGGGTAGGGGCCCGGGGCCCCAGCCGCGCGGGCCTCAGCCCCCCAGCCGCTCCTTCACCTTGGCGCTCACCACGCCGCCCTCGGCCTGGCCGGCGGTGCGGGCCATCACGCCCTTGATGACGCCGCCCATGTCCTTCATGGATGACGCGCCGGTCTCGGTGATGACCTCGTCGATGATGGCGTCGAGCTGGGCCTCGTCCATCTCGGGCGGCAGGTAGACCGAGAGGATCACCAGCTCGGCCTCCTCCTTCGTGGCGAGGTCCTCGCGCCCGGCGGCGCGGAACTGCTCGATGCTCTCCTTGTGCTGCTTGGCGATGGAGCGCACCACCTTGATCTCGTCCTGCTCGTCGAGGTCGGCCTTCTTTTCGATGCGGGCGTTCTTGAGCGCCGCGAGCACGCGCCGCACCACGCCGAGGGTGTCCTTCTCCCCCGCCTTCATGGCGGCCTTCATGTCGTCGGTGAGGCGCTGCTCCAGGCTCATGCGCGCCGCCTAGGCCGAGAGGCCGGCGAGGTAGGCCCGGTAGGCCGCCTCGTCCATGAGGGCGTCGAGCTGCGAGGCGTCGGAGAGCCGCACCTTGATGAGCCAGCCGTCGCCGTAGGGGTCGCTGTTCACCAGCTCGGGGGCGTCGCTCACCTTGTCGTTCACGGCGATCACCTCGCCGGATGCCGGCGCGATGATGTCGCTCACGGCCTTCACGCTCTCGAGCTCGCCGTATGAGCTGCCGGCGGTGACGGTGTCGCCCACGGCGGGCGGGTCGTAGTAGACGACCTCGCCGAGGGCGTCCTGGGCGTACCAGGTGACGCCGAACGTGGCCTCGTCGCCATCCACCCGTGCCCAGTCGTGCTCGGGGTGGTAGCGAAGGTCTGCGGGGTAGGTCTCGTCGCTCACGAGTGATGCTCCTTGCGCGGTGATGAATCGACCATCGGCAGGGCCACGACCTCTGCCGCCTTCGGCTTGCCTCGCACGTCGACCATGAGGCGGGTGCCCCGCTCGGCGTGCTCGGATGAAACGTACGCGAGTCCGGCGCCCACGCCGCGGGACGGCGACAGGGTGCCGCTGGTGACGGTGCCCACCTGCACGCCGTCCAGCAGCACCGGGCAGCCGCCGCGGGGGATGCCCTTCTCGGTGAGCATGATCCCCACGAGCTTCTCGAGGGTGCCCTGCTCGGCCTCGCGCTGCATGCGCTCGGCGCCGGGGAAGCCCCCGTGCTTGAGGTCGCAGGCCCACTTCAGCCCCGCGGGGATGGGCGTGCGCTCGCGCGAGAGCTCGTTGCCGTAGAGCGGGTAGCCCATCTCCAGGCGCAGGGTGTCGCGGGCGCCCAGGCCCGCGGCGTCGGGACGGTCGGGCGTGCCCATGAGGGCGTCCCAGATGGCGGGGGCCTCGGCGGCGTCGCACATGATCTCCACGCCCGGCTCGCCGGTGTATCCGGTGCGCGCCACCAGGCACGGCACGCCGGCCACATGGGCCTCAGTGGCCTCCATGTAGGCGAGCGAGAAGGGCTCGGGCGATGCGATGGGCGTGAGGGCCTTGGCCCACGCGGGCCCCTGCAGAGCCAGCATGCCGACGTCGGGCGAGCGGTTGATCACCTCGATGCCATCGGGGGCCAGGCTCACGATGCGCGCGAAGCAGGCATCGATGTTCGAGGCGTTCACCACCAGCAGGAAGCGGTCGAGCAGCGCGTAGGCGAGGAGGTCGTCGATCACCCCGCCCTCGTCGTCGGGCAGCAGGGTGTACTGCGCCTGCCCGGGCCCGATGCGCGTGATGTCGTTGGTGAGGGTGGCCTGCAGGAAGTCCCGCGCGCCCTTGCCCACCACCTCGATCTGGCCCATGTGCGAGACATCAAAGAGCCCGCACCGCTCGCGCACGGCCAGGTGCTCGGCACGCACGCCCAGGTACTCCACGGGCATCTCCCAGCCCGCGAAGTCCACGATCTTCGCCCCGGCCGCCACATGGGCGTCGTAGAGGGTCGTCCTTCGGAGGTCGCTCACGCGGCGGACTCTACGCAGCGCGCGGGGGGCACAACCCCGGTGTCAGGCACTTAGCCGGGCGTCGCGCGAAGCGCACGGCTCGGTTAAGTGCCTGGCACCGGGGTGGCTACGAGTCCTTCAGGAAGCTGGGGACGTCCAGCGCGTCGCCGCTGTCGAACGCCGGGCGCTCGCGGCGGGGCTCGCTGGCGCGCTCGCGGCCGAAGGCCGGGCGGTCGCGCTCGGCGCGGCGGCGCACGATGTCCTTCGCGCCATCGTCGAAGCCCGTGGCGATGACCGTGACGCGCACGTCGTCGCCCAGGGTGTCGTCCACCACGGTGCCGAAGATCACGTTGCAGTCCGGGTCCGCGGCCTCGCGCACCACGGTGGCGGCCTCGTCCACCTCGAACAGGCCGAGGTCCTTGGTGCCGGCGATCGAGAGGATCACCCCGGTGGCGCCCTTCATGCTGGTCTCGAGCAGCGGGGACGACGTGGCGGTGCGGGCGGCCTCGGATGCGCGGTTCTCGCCGGAGGCGATGCCGATGCCCATGAGCGACGAGCCGGCGCCGCTCATGATCGTGCGCCCGTCGGCGAAGTCGCGGTTGATGAGCCCGGGGACCGTGATGAGGTCGGTGATGCCCTGCACGCCCTGGCGCAGGACGTCGTCGGCCATGTTGAAGGCCTCGGTGATGGGCGTGTTGCGGTCGACGATCTCGAGCAGGCGGTCGTTCGGGATGACGATGACGGAGTCCACCTGCTGGCGGAGGAGCTCGATGCCCTCGTCGCCCCGGCGCGTGCGCTGGCGGCCCTCGAAGGCGAACGGCTTGGTGACCACGCCCACGGTGAGGGCGCCCTGCTCGCGCGAGA
>SXGQ01051973.1_pt1 | contig 12528 bp, 4 predicted proteins | sample 3178371 | NCBI WGS metagenome assembly SXGQ01 (sample SAMN11356859, study PRJNA531348) | freshwater metagenome | isolation source: freshwater sample F1-20 | place: China: Fuxian Lake, Yuxi | collected 2017-12-25
ACGGCGTCCACGAACTGCTCCGCGCTTAGGCGCTTGGCGCGCGGGCCCTGGAACACCGGGGCGTTCGCGTCGCCACGCAGGACCTCACTGCGGGCCTGGTAGATCTGCGAGGTGGCGAGGTGGGCGAGCGTTCGCTTCACGTCGTAGCCGTTTTGCGGGAAGTGATTTGCCAGGGCATCGAGAAGGTCGGCGCTCCACGGTTCGCTCTGCATCGCGTCGAGCGGATGGACGATCCCGCGGCCCATCAGACGGTGCCAGAGGCGATTAACGAGGGTGCGCGGGAACCGGCCGTTCTCGGGGTGCGTCATCAGGGCGGCGAGCTGACGCAGGCGCTCGGCGCGCGGGGCCTCCGGGTCGACGTTGCCCAGTTCCGGGAATAGCCAGGCCGCCCGGGCCGTGCGGCCCACCGGCTGGTCGCAGCGATACACCTCCAGGGGTTTCTCCGCGTAGATGGCGGCCAGCCCGTAGGCCTCGTCGAGCTTCCAGCGGTCGACAAAGCTGTCGTGGCAGGACGCGCACTTTAGGTTCAGGCCGAGGAACGACTGGCCGAGGCTTTGGGCGAACTGGATCTCAACCGTCTGGCCGGCGCTGACCTCCCCGCGCCACTTGATCCCGTCGCTGAAGCCGCGGCTCTCGTCGCCGGCCGGGGCGATGAGCTCCCGCGCGAATTGGTCGAACGGCTTGTTGGTCAGGAGGGCCTCGTGGAGCCACTGGCTGATCTGCCGACGTCCGCCGGTGATAAACCCGGTGCCGCCATAGTCATTCCGCAGCAGGTCGTTCCAGAAGGTGAGCCAGTGCTCGGCATAGTCGGTATCGCGCGCGAGCAGGGTATGGACGAGGCGGGTCCGCTTATCGGGGGAAGGATCCTGCAGAAAGGCTGCGACCTCCTCGGGGGAGGGGAGCAGACCGATCAGATCGAGGTAGGCGCGGCGCAGGAAGGTACTGTCGCTGGCGGGTGGGGGCCGGGGCAGGTTCTGCCGCGCTAGGTAGGCATCGACCAGACGGTCGACCGGATGATCGCGGCCCGCGACGGCTGGGGGCAGGGTCACGGCGCGCGGCTTCAGCGGCGGTTCGTAGGCGGGGGCTTTGAAGGCGAACCCGGGTTCCCACGGCAGGCCCTCGGTGATCCATTGCCGGAGGAGCGAGACTTCCGCGGCCGACAGGCCATCGCCCTTGGGCGGCATCCGTTGATCGCGATCGGTCGTGGCGACCAGTTCGAGCAGGAGGCTCTGGTCCGGGTTCCCCGGGGCGACAACGGGCCCGTTCTCGCTACCGTGGAGGAGCGCGGAACGGTCGTTCAGGGAGAAACCGCCCTTGAGCTTGTCCCCGGTGTGGCACTCGCCGCAGTGCTTACGGAGGAGGGGTACGATCTGGTGGTTGAAGTCCACCGCGGCGGAAAGCGGGGTGACCAAGCCGAGCAGGAGCGGGAGGGAAAGGAGCTTCACGGGGAGGAGGCGGCGGCAGGGCGTGTCGCGCAAGGGGGCAATAGGCGAAGACGCCGGCCGAGCGCAATCGCGAGGCGGCGAGAATGGAAGGGAACCCGGAGCTTTCCGGCGGCGCGCCCGGACCGCGACGCGCTGGCGCTACGGTCGTTCCTGGTATTCCGAACTCAGCGTGAGCTCTCCGTGCCTCACGTTGAGGAACCACGCGGTCGTCCCAGCGGGAAGCGGAGCGGAGGCGGTCCAGTTCGCTCCGGTCTGCACCAGCTCCGCCGGAGTTTCCCGCCATTCCCGCCGTCCGGTGAAGCCGCGGTCAGCCGTACTCACCAGCACCGCGCGCTCGAGGGGGTGGTTGGAGCGGAAACTTACGATTGCGCGATCGCCCTCTTCGCGGGCCGCGACCTGTTCGCCCCACGGTCCGCCCGTTTTGACGACGGACTCCGCGAAAGCGTACCCGTCGGGCGCGTTCCAGCCGGGTGGGTGGCCGTGTCGCAGGCCGGGGATCAGGCTGATCATCCGTGGCCCCGGCGCCGCTCGGTAGGACGCCGCCTGGCAGTCCAGCGGGAAGTGCGTGTCGCCGGGCCAGGACAGCCACAGCACCGGCAGCCGCGCGCGTTCCAACCGCACCATGGGGTCCCACGCTTCGCGGTACAGTCGCAGGTCGCCGAGCGCCGTCCCCCACTGGTTGTCCGCGTCGTGCAGGTGGCCGCAGCCATAGATGGGAATCGCGAAGGCGAAGCGCGGATCAATCCCGATTACGGTCGCGGTAATCACCCCGCCCCAGGAGATCCCCGATACTCCGATCCGCGCCGGATCCACCCCCGGTTGCGCCCGCAGGAGGGAGTGCGCCCGGATGGTCGCGCTGACCGCGTGGTACATAAACTGGTCCTCGAGGGGTTCCGCGGCGTCGCCGTAGATGCCGATCCGCGCCGGGCCGCCGCGCGGATGGCGGCGCCAAGCCTGGCCTCCCTTGGGCGCCCCCGGTTCCCGTTCGTCCGTCTGGCCCTCGACGGCGATGGAGAGGGCGGCAAAGCCCCGCTCGTTCCACCTCGCGACCCACTCCCGGAACGCGGTGCCGCCACCCCCGTGCACCAGCACCACGCCGGGAGCCGGGCGCGGCCCCGCTTCGGGCAGGCCCAGCCACGCAAATACCCACGTCGGGCGCCCGCGCCACGGCAGACCCTCAAAGTAGACCGCCCGCCGCGGCCCGTCCGCCGGCACGCCCTCTGCGGGCTCCATCGCGGGCGGCGTCGTCAGCTCCGCCAGCGCGAGGATGCGCGGGCGCGCCTCCGCCGGGTCGACCGCCGCCGCTGCGGAGGAGGGGAGCGAGGTGAATAGGCACAGGCCTAGGACGGGCGAAAGGAGTGGGCGCGACATCGGGGTACCCCAGATCCTCCAGCGGCGCCGGCCCGCCCGGCCAGTCCGGAATCGGCCGCGCGCTGGTTGACCCTGGCCAGCCGCACGGCTTGGGTCGGCGTGCCCCGATGGATGCTCTCCCCTTGCCCCCGCGCCGTTCCGCGTTCCTGCTCGATTGGATCGAGCGGGCCGGCAACCGGCTGCCAAATCCCCTCACGCTCTTCGTCCTGCTCGCGGGGGCGACCGTGCTCGCCTCGGCGCTGGCGGCCGGCCTCGGCTGGACGGTCACGCACCCGAAGGACGGGTCGACCGTGTCGGCGGTGAGCCTGCTCAACGCCGCGGGCGTCCGGCGCATGTTTACCGAGGCGCTGCGCAACTTCACCGGGTTCGCCCCGCTGGGACTGGTCCTGGTCTCAATGATCGGCATCGGCGTAGCGGAGGCGACGGGCCTCGTGGGCGTGCTGCTCCGCGCCTTCGTGACCAGTCTACCTCGCCGCTGGCTGACGGCGGCGGTGGTGTTCGCGGCGATCAACGCAAATCTGGCGGCCGATGCGGGCATCATCCTGTTGCCGCCGCTGGCGGGACTGCTGTTCGCGGCCGCCGGCCGGCATCCGATCGCGGGCATCACCGCCGCGTTCGCAGGGGTGAGCGGTGGCTTCAGTGCGAACCTCCTGCCCTCCACGATCGACGTGCTGTTGGCGGGATTCACCCAAGAGGCGCTCGATGCCTCGCGTCTACTGCCGGGCTACCGCGTCCAGTTGCTGGGCAATTGGTACTTCCTCGCGGTTTCGACACCGCTGCTGACGCTCGCCGCCACGTGGGTCACCGAGCGGATCGTCGAGCCACGGCTGGGGCCGTGGCGGGGTGAGGCGGCGGCGGTGCCTGGGCCGCTCACGGCGGCCGAGCGGCGAGGACTCTTGTGGGCGGCGATCGCGTTTCTGGCCACGGCAGCGTGCGCTTTGGCGCTAATTTTACTGCCGGGTGCTCCGCTACGGGATCCGACGGCGGCCACGGCGGTCGAACGCCTGCGACCCTTCCTCGACTCGATGGTGCTTTGGGTGTTGCTGGCGTTTCTCGTGCCGGGGCTCGCTTACGGCGCGGCGACGGGCAGCGTCCGCAACGATCACGATGTCGCCCGGCTCACGGGGGACACCCTGGCGACGATGGGTTCGTACATCGTCCTGGCGTTCGTGTCGGCGCAGTTCCTGAGCTACTTCGCGTGGTCCAATCTCGGCGCATTGCTCGCGATCTCGGGCGCAGGGTTCTTACGCGGCATCGGCCTCGAGGGCGCGCCGCTGCTGACCGGCTTCGTGCTGCTTTCGGCCTTCGTGAACCTGTTCATCAGCTCGGCTTCCGCCAAGTGGGCCATCATGGCGCCAATCTTCGTGCCGATGTTCGTCCTGCTGGGCTATTCGCCGGAGGGGACGCAGGCGGTGTTCCGCGTCGGTGACTCGTGTACCAACATCATCACGCCGGTGTTCGTGTACCTGCCGTTTGTCCAGTCGTGCATGCAGCGCCACGATCCGCGGATGGGGTTAGGCTCGGTGGTGTCGCTCATGGTGCCCTACACTCTGACCTTCCTGCCGCTGTGGACGCTGCTGCTGCTGGGTTTCCTGTGGGCCGGCTGGCCAATCGGCCCGGGCGTGGGCTTGACGCTCGCGCCGTGAGTGGAGCTGTGAGCCAGGCCCGCCGCGGGAAATTGGCTCGTCTCAGCCCGCGGATGTCCGACACCCCGTGGTAAGCTTCCCTCTGCTCCAAGTACCTTCCCTGATGCCTGCGCTCGCGCCCAACCCCCACCTGTTTGTCTGCGACCCGGCTGGGGCATGTCCGGGGGGGAGGGTTGGCGGATGAGTGTGCCGGAACGCATCTTTCTGGGCTGGGAGCGTCCGCTGGCCGAGGCGGTCGCGGATCGGATCCTGGCCGCCGTCCCGCGGCGCGACGGCATTTGGGACCTCGGCGCCCAGTTGGTGCTGGTGCCGTCAGCGTTTGCCGGTCGGATGGTGCAGGAGGCCCTCGCCCGTCAGGCAGGAGCGCTGCTCCTGCCGCAGATCACCACGCCCAGCCATTTTCTGTCCGGGATGGGCATCCCCCGCGGAGACCCCGAGCTCGCGGAACCCGACGAGGTCGCCGGACGGGAGGTGATGGCGCTCGCGTGGGGGGCGGTGCTGACCGATCCCGGTTTTGATCGCGCGGACTATCCGGCGCTGTTCCAGCCGGACCTGCGCGGGCCGATGACGCCCGTGGGCGCCCTGGCTTTTGCCCATGACCTGTTGCAACTGCAGGACGAACTGGGGGTGGCGGCGGAGGACCTGAGTTTCGCCGATACGGCCAGTCACCAGGCGTGGCTGCGGCCCGAATTACAGGCGGCGGCCAGTCAGGTCGCCCGCTGGCAGCAATTGGGGCGGCTAGAGAAACGCTACCTCGGAAAATTGGCGAAATGGGGTTTGGTCGACCACAACCGACACCGGCGCCAACAAGCGCGTTCCGATGAAGTTCCGGCGGGCATCGAGTCCATCTGGCTCGCGGGCGTGCTGGATGCCCCGCCTCTCCTCGAGATGGCCTTGCGGGTTCGGAGCGCCCGGCTCTCCGTACGCGTCCTGATCGCCGCTGACCCGGCCGATGCCGGGGCTTTCGACGCGTGGGGGCGTCCGGACGCGGGGGCGTGGGCGCAGCCGCGCGGGTCGCCGTGGCCGGATTTCGCGGACACGGTGCACGTCGTGCAGAAGCCGGAGGATGGCCTGGAGCGGCTGGGCCGGCTGGTGCGGCAGCATCACACCCGGGTGCGGGGTGAGGGGGCGTCCGCCCTGGAGGTGGTGGGGCGGCTGGCGGTGGTGCCGTGCGACCGCGAGGCCTACCCGGCCCTGATCACGCGGGAACTGCACGGGTTGGAGCGCGGCCCGGGCGGCGCGCCGCGCATCAACACGGCCAATCCGCTGGGGCGGCGCCATCGGGACCACGGCATTCACCACGCGATCGCCGCCCTGCTGGACCTCGCGGATGAGCCGACCTTCGCGAACCTACGCCGGTGCGTGAATCATCCGGTGGTGGCGGCCCGGCTCCGCCTGAAGGAGATCGAGCTGGCGGAGGAGGAGGGCGGGGGGCGGAAGCGCATCGGCTGGCATAGACTCCAGCTCCTGCTGGATGCGGTGAGTGCGGCGACCGCGCCGCAGCCGTTGGAGGAAACCCTGGCGTTTGCGCGGAGCGTGCGCGTCGACGCCGCGCTGGAATCGCGGCAGCGCGTGCAAAACCAGCAGATCCGCGAGGCGGCGGAAGCTCTGGCGGCAGGCTGGCGCGTCGCGGGGGAACTGCGGGCGTTGGGGTGGCGCGAACTGGGGGAGCGGACCCTGACGCTGGCGCAACCGGGTCCGGGGGCCGGGCTGGCGGAGGAAGAGTGGCTCTTCGCGTCCGATGTGTCCGAGGCCATCGAGGCGGCGCTGGACGGCCTCGAGCCGGGACGGCCCGACCTGACCACCCTGACGGCGCGGGACGTGGTGCGGCTGGCCTTGCGGGCGGCGGGGGCGCGCTCGTTCCGCGGGGACATCGACCGGGAGGCGGTGAACTTGCCGGGCTGGATGGAAATCCCGTGGGAGCCGGTGCCGCATCTGGTGCTCTTCGGACTGACGGATGACCTGGTGCCCGGGGTGCGCCACGCGCACCCGTTCCTGCCGGCCAGCCTGCGGGTGGCGTTGGGTTTGGCGTCGCCGGCGCAGCAGTTCGCCCAGGCGGCCTACGCGCTGGAGCTCGTGCGGCGCCAGCGGGCCCAGGGCGGGCGTATCGATGTGATTGTGCCCCGGCACAACGCCCAGGGTGATGGCCTGCGGCCTTCCCGACTGCTGATGCTGAGCCCGGAGCGAGGCGGGGACACGTTGCTGGGCACGAAGGGACGCCCTGGTCGCCTCGATCACCTGTTGCAGGAGGTGCGGGCCGCGCGGGCTGAGCCGATTTGGGAAATCCCGCCGGAGCACCGGCTGGACGCGACGCTCCGGTTGCCGGCGGACGCGGCGGCGGACTTAAAACCGCGACGTCTGGGGGGCAGCATCAGCGCGACCGCGTTCCGGACCTACCTGGAGAATCCGGCGGACTTCTGGCTGAAGCACGCGCTTGGGATGTCGGAGACCTCCCACGATGCGATCGAGCTGGACGCGGCCGGGTTCGGCACCCTGCTGCACGCGGCGGTGGAGGCGTTCGGTCGCGATCCCGACACGCGGGACCTGACGGACTGCGTTACTATCCTCCGGGCGCTGGAGGCGAAGCTGGAAGCCCATTTTCGAGAGCGATTCGGCCGCGCGCCAGCCGGGTCGCTGCTGCTGCAGCGCGAGACCGCGCGGGCGCGGCTGCGGGCTTTCGCGGGGGCGCAGGCCCAACTGCGGGCGGAAGGCTGGTCGATTCTGGAGGTCGAGGGCGCCCTGCCCCCGATCCCCATCGCGGAGGGGTTCACCCTGCGGGGCCGGTTCGACCGCCTGGACGTGCACCGCGACGGACGGAAGTTCCGCGTTTACGACTACAAGTCCTTCGGGAAGGCGAAGTCGCCCGAGCAGACCCACGTCGCGAGGTCGAAGGCCAGCGGCCAGCTGGGTTACTTCACGATCCCGAGCACCGCGAAGTCCGCGAAGGGGGCGCTGCAGGGGCAACGTTGGAAGGATCTGCAGCTGCCGGCCTACGACTGGGCGCTGACGGAGGGCCGTCCGCAGGTGGGCCAAGGAACCTTGGAAATCGGCTACCTGTGCCTGTCCGGGGAGGCGAATCCCAAGGTGGTCCGGGTCTGGACCGGGTTCGCGGCGACTTACCGTACTGCCGCGCGGGCCTGGATGGCGAAGATCGCCGGCTTGCTGGCGCAGGGAGGGCCGGAGAACTTTCAGCCGGCCGCGGAGCCGGCCCAGTATCCCGTCCTGGAACATCTGGCCGGGCGCCGGCCCGAGTTGGTCCTGAACCCGGCCACGCTCGGTGCGACCGAGACCGCCCGCGCATGAGCACCGACTCCGGAACGAGGGGGCTGAATTTCGCGATCCTGGCATCCGCCGGGACCGGCAAGACCTACCAGCTTTCGGTGCGCCTGGCCCGGCTGCTGATGCTGGGCAAGCGGCCCGAGGAAATCATCGCGCTGACCTTCACCCGGGCGGCGGCGGGCGAGTTTTATCTGCGCGTGCTGCAGCGTTTGAAGGAGGCGGCGACCGACGAGGACAAGCGGCGGAGGATCTGCGGGGTGCATCCGGCGGGCGAGCCGAGTCCGGTCGATCAGGATAACCCGCTGGTGCTCAACCCGGAGGAGTTTCCGCCTGCCGCCTTCGCGGCCAAGTTGCGGGAGCTGGTGCAGACCTCGGACCGGCTCCTGCTGAGCACCTTGGACAGTTTCTTCGTGCGGCTGGTCAACCCGTTCGCGTTGGAACTGGGGCTGGAGACCAGCCGGCCGGTGACCGTGCCAGAACCTGAGCTGCCCGGGCTGGCAGAGGGGGCGCTGCGGACGATGCTGGGGGAGCTGGAGGCGCGGGGTCAGCTGGACCAGTTAGGCGCGCAGCTGAACGACTACGTGGACGGGCAGGCGGCGGGCAACCCGACCGAGACCCTGCTCGAGCTGGTGCGGGCGTACCACGAGTTCCTGACGCTGGCCCGCGACGAGGCCGTCTGGGGTGACCCGGACGCCATCTGGCCGGGCGCCAGCCGCCCGCCGTGGCTGGATCTGGACGAGAAGGGCGCACCGGATCCCGCCGACGTGGCCGCGGTGGCGGCCCGGTTGAGCACCTATCCCCAGACCAGTAACGGCAAGACCGAGCGGCGGGCGAGGTTGGTGCAAGGATTCGAGGGCGTCGCATCGGTGCAGAGGATGGCGGAGCTGGACGCGGGCGAGCTGGAGGCTTTCCTGGAGCGGTACGCCCCGGTGCTGGACGAGACGCGGACGCGATTGGAGGTCCGCTACTACCGGGAGTCGGTCTGGCTGGAGGCGCACGAGGTGGCGGCGGCCCGGCGGGTCGTCCAGGCCCTGATCAGTCTGGCCGTGCGCACGGCGATGCGGCGGACGAAGGCCCTGCACGCCTGCCTGACGGGCTTTGAGCAGGCGTACGACGCCGAGGTTCGCCGCCAGGGGCGGTTGAGCTTCACGGATTACGCGGTCCTGCTGAACGCGTGGCTCACCCCGCTAGGGCGGCGGGAGGACGTGGCGGCGGCGCTGGACGACATCCATTTCCGTCTCGATGCGAAGGTGAAGCATTGGCTGCTGGACGAATTCCAGGACACCAGCACCCGGCAGTACGATGTCCTGCGCCGGAATCTCGACGAGATCGTGGGGACGGCGGGGGAGGACCGGAGCGTGTTCGTGGTCGGTGACACCAAGCAGTCGCTCTACGAGTGGCGCCAGGGGAACCGGGAGCTGCTCCACCGCGTGGACGCGATGATCCGGGCGAACGGCATCAGCGTGGAGATGAACGAGACGCGCCGCTGTGCGCCTCAGGTGCTGACGATGGTCAACGCCTTGCTGGAGAACCTCGGGGACCGGAAGCTGGGCCGCTTCTTTTCCCCCGTGGCGGCGAGCGACTGGGATCGGGTCTTCCAGGAGCAGCGGGCGCATCGGGAGGCGCCCGCGGCGGGCCGTGCGGAGTGGGTGCGGCTGGGGAAGTCCGCCCCGGGCGACGGCGAGGATGGCAACGGCGGCGATCCGGGGGAGGCGGGAGCGGGCATGCCGGAGCGCCATGCGATATGGATAGCCGGTGATCTGCAGCGCAGCGGCGTGTTGGCCGAGGCCGGGCCGGGCCTGCCGCGGGGCCTGCGCCCGGGTGTCACCTGCGCGGTCCTGGTTTCCAGCAATGATCAGGCGCGGCGGATCGCCGAGACCCTTCGCCGGCTGGGCGTGGAGGCCACGGACGAGGCTTCGGTGGCCGTGGTGCGGGACAATCCCGTGACGGCGGGACTGTTCGCGTTGATCGAGGTGACCGCCCACCCGGGGAACGCCCTCGCCCGGGGGCTCGCGTGGATGTCGCCCGCCGCGCGCCGGCTGGTGGCGGATGAGCGCGGCGATCCGGACTGGGGCCGGTTGACGCGCGGAATCGCTGAGCGCTTCGCGGCGCGCGGGGCGGAGGCCGTGGCGGACTGGCTGGTCGGTTCGCTGGCGCCCGAATCCACCAATGATTTTCTGGAGAAACGGCTGCGGCAGTTCCGGGCCGTGGCGGCCGACTACGATACGACGGGCCGCAGGGATCTGGCGGACTTCATCGCCTACGCCGAGGGCACGCGCCGGCGCGACCAGGCGATGGTCCAAGGCGTTCAGGTCATCACGATCCACCGGGCAAAGGGCCTAGAGTACGGCATGGTGTACCTGCCGTGCCTGAACGACTCGCAGCACCGGATGGCGGACTTGCGGGGCGGGTTGCTCTACCTGACGCCGGCGATGGCGGAAAAGCGGGCCGGGGCGGTGACCGGCAGTATCTACGATGAGAGCCTGTTCCGGCCCGCTTGGATTCTGGCGGGAATGAACCGCTCGTTCGCGGAGCACGTGCCGGTCCTGCGCGAAGCCATCGATGCCCTGCGCGCGGAGTCGGCCTACGGCAGCCTGTGCCGGCTCTATGTGGGCATGACGCGGGCGAAAGTCCGCCTCGTGATGATTTCGGATCGGCTCCCGGCCAGGAAGTTGGACCCCGCGTCGAGCGAGTATTTCGAGAGCAAGGCCAAGGAGGGCAGCCACGATTTCGCCTGCTTCCTGGAGTCGAGCCTGGCGCGAACCACCCGCGGCTGGTGCAACCCGGCGCCGCTACCGCCCGACGATCCCGCCGCGGAGCTGGCGTGGACGGATAGCCCGACGCCGGACGATCGGGGCTGGACCAGGGCTTTTGCGACCCAGCCCGGGGAATCGGCGGCCGCGGGGGAGGCGACCGATCCGCTGGCGACTGTCTGGGCTGATTTCGCGACCACGGTACGGCCTCGGCGGCGGCAACCGTCCGCGCACTCGCCCACCGGCGATGCCCCGTGGGCTCCGCAAACCTCCGAGCTGCGGGGCAAAGTCTTCGGCACCTACCTGCACACTTTGTTTGCCCGGCTCGGGCGCGACGCGGATGCCTTCCTGCGCGAGCTTGACGCCCTCCCCGTGCCCGCCGGGCAGGAGGAGGTCCACGCGCAGGCGCTCGAACGCATCCGGGCGTGCCTGGCCGATCCGGCGATCCGCCGCGTGCTCGTCGGGGAACTCGACGGCAGGCTGCTGTGGGTCGAGCGCAAGGCAGCGATCCACCAGACCTTGCCGGAGGGGCAGACGGAGATCGTGCCCGCCGTGTTCGACCGGGTCTGCCTCACGCCTGGAAGGAGCGCGGTGATCATTGACTACAAGACGGCGCGCGGGGCGAGTGACGACGCCCTGCGCGAGCGGTACCGGGGACAGATGACGGCCTATCGCGACGCCGTCGCGCGGCTGACGGGCATCCCGCAGGAGTCCATTCAGGCGAAGCTGATCGGCATCCGGACCGATTCGCAGCGGGTCTCGGTGGTGGAGGTTTTTTGAGAGTGTGCGCCCATCGCTTCCCTTCAGGGCGTGGCACTCAGGCGGGCGGGGGCGCGGGTGACGGGGACCTCCTGCGCCTGGGAGAGGTTCGGCGTGTCCGCGCGGTCCGCCACGCCCTCGACCCGCAGCACCGGCAGCCTTCCCGCCGCCAAAGGTGACGTCCGCAGCGTCACCGTGCGGCGATCGGTGGCGAGGGTGGCCGCGAGGACCTCGGCCCCGCTCAACCGGTACGCCGCCACGCGTTCCGCCCCGCCCGCGCCGTCGCCCGCGCGCACCGCCTCATTGAAGCGCACGAGCAGCCGCCCATCCTCCTCGAACTCGGCCGCGACCGCCACCGGTGGCGTCGTCTCCTGCCGCGGCAAGCCGTCGATCCACTCCCGCAGCAGCGCGACAAAGGGCCGGTCCACGGAATCCGACTCGAGCGGCGGCATCCGCTGCCCGATCACGTTCCCGCTCACGCGGTGGAACAGGTCGGAGCCGTCCGGATCCCGCGGCGCCACCACGTGCCGGTGGCCGCCGGAATCCGGACCGACCAGCGGGCCAAACACGAGGAGTTGGTCGGGGAGCGGCAGGTTCGAGTTGCCGCGCCACGCGGCGGGAATGGGCGCCGAGTTGTGGCAATGCGCGCAATTCGCGTCGAGGTAGGCCCGGACCTTGGCCTCGGGCGCGGCGGCTGGCTCCTCGATGGCGGCGTGCCTGCGGAGATTGCGCGCCGGGTCCGGGCCCGGGGACCCGTCGAGCATCCCGCGGCGGGACCATTCCTCCAGCTGGTTCCGGGGCGCGCCGTCGGGGCCGGTGACGGGACGGTTAAGCTGACGGGTCTTGAGGCCGAGCACGTAACCGGCGCCCTGCGAATGGCATTGGCTGCAGCTCTCGGTGCTGGAATGGGCCCAGAGAACGCGCGTCCGGGCCCCCTTCTCGTCAAGCCGGTCGAGGGTGGCGCGCTCGTCGTCATTCTCCACTAGAGTGGCGTCGCGTCCGGCTGCGTCCCAGCGGTAGTTGAGCCCGTAGAAGCCGCCGTCGTCCTGCGCGACCAGCACCCGGGTCTCGAGGCGCGAAGGCTGTTCGGGCCGGCGCGCGTCCTTCATCCAGTCCACCTGCTGCACCAGCACGGTGCCCGGCGGGAAGCGCCAGTCGGCCTCGGGATGGAAGGTGATCCGGCGGCCCTCGGGGAGGGCGATCCAGCGGCGGGCGCGCGCGCCGTTCATCCACTGGGGCGCGATGACCTCGTAGGGCACGAGCCCCGGCGCGGGC
>SXGQ01057011.1_pt1 | contig 12527 bp, 14 predicted proteins | sample 3178371 | NCBI WGS metagenome assembly SXGQ01 (sample SAMN11356859, study PRJNA531348) | freshwater metagenome | isolation source: freshwater sample F1-20 | place: China: Fuxian Lake, Yuxi | collected 2017-12-25
GATGGCCGAGGGTGGGCCGGCGACCAGGCAGCGTGATGTCGACCGCGTTGGCCGGACGGCGGGTCGCGGCGAGCGCGGCTTCGCGCTCGGCGAGCGCAGTCTCGACCTCTTTCTTGAGCTCGTTGGCGCCCTTGCCAAGCGTCTTCTTCTGCTCAGGGGTCGCGGACTTGAGCGCCTCCATGAAGGCGGCACTCCAACTGTGGTTGCGGCCGACCCAGCGCGTGCGCAGGGCCTGCAGTTCCGCGTCGGTCCGTACCTCGGCCAGTTCGGCGCGGAAGAGTTCCCGCGCTCGATCTGGCCCGATGGACGTGTTGATGGGGGTCACTAGGCCGCCGGAAGCGTGGCCTTGACCTTGTCGACGAGCTTGGTAAACGCCGCCGGTTCGCGCGCGGCGAGTTCAGCAAGGCTCTTGCGATCGAGTTCGATGCCGGCCGTCTTCAGTCCGCGGATGAACACGCTGTAGGAGAGGCCGTTTTCACGAGCCGCCGCGTTGATGCGGATGATCCACAAGCCGCGGTAATCCCGCTTCTTGAGCTTGCGACCGGTGTACGCGTAGACGCCCGCTTTTTCGGACGCCTCTTTCATGAACTTGTAAAGCTTGCTCTTGTTCTGGAAATAGCCCTTGGTGAGCTTCGAGAGCTTCTTGCGCTTCTGACGACGTACGGTACCGCGTTTGACGCGAGGCATGACTGTCCTGCTGCGACTTTGGGGGCCGGTGGTTGACCGGACTTGAGTCAGTGACTAAATGTCCTGACAGGCGCTAGGTGTCGCAGCGAAAATGCCCCAAACCGCTGCCGCGACGCGCCCGATGTTGCTGTCTATCCGGCTAAAGCCGGATGCCACATTTCGGCGGATTCTACTTATACGGAAGCATCAGGTTGATCTTCCGGGCGTCGCCCGGCGTGACCACCTTCGAACCGCGCGCGTGTCGCTTCGACTTCGTCGTCTTGCTCGTCAGGATGTGGCGCTTGAACGCCGCGCTGCGCACGACCTTGCCCGTGCCCGTCTTCTTGAACCGCTTGGCCGCGCCGCGGTGAGTCTTCAACTTCTGCTTCTTCGCCATAATCCCTATTCCTTGGCGGCCGTTTCGGCCACCACTACCTTGGCGGCCGTCTCGGCCGCGTCAGTCTTCTTGACGGCCGGCTTCGGCGCGCCTTTCTTGCCGGTCAGGATGGTGTGCATTTGATTGCCCTCCTGCCGCGGCATGGTTTCCGCCATCGCCACCTCTTCCAGGTCCTTGATGAGACGCATCAGGATCCGGTGGCCGATCTCCGGGTGCGCCATTTCGCGCCCGCGGAAGAAAATCGTCGCCTTGACCTTGTCGCCGTCTTCAATGAAGCGCTCGATGTGGTGCTTCTTGAACTGGTAATCATGCTCGTCCACCTTGGGACGGAACTTGATTTCCTTGACCTCGATCACCTTCTGGTGCCGCTTCGCCTCGCGGGCGCGCTTCTGCTCCTGGTACTGATACTTGCCGTAGTCCATGATCCGGCAGACGGGCGGCACGGCCGTGGGGGAGATCTCCACCAGGTCGAGGCCTTTCTGCCGGGCAAGAATCAGGGCCTGGGGCGGCGGCATGATGCCGAGCTGCTGCCCCGCGTCGTCGATTACACGAATTTCACGGACGCGAATCCGCTCGTTGATGCGGAGCCGGTCGTCACGACGGGTCGGGCGAGATCTATCGAAGGCGATAAGCTTTTCCTCCAGGCGACAAAGATTACTAGGATAGCGCTTTAGACCGGACCTCGGCAAGCGCGTCGGTCAGAAACTGGTCCACGGGGCGGGCGCCGAGGTCGCCTTTGGCCTTGCTGCGCACCGAAACGGCCCGATCGGCCGCCTCCCGGTCGCCAATCACCAGCATATACGGCACTTTTTGGAGCTGGGCCTCGCGGATCTTGTAGTTCAGCTTTTCGACCCGGTCGTCACACCAGACCTGGAACCCGGCGCCCTTGAGCAGGGCAACCACCTCGTTGGCGAAGCCGTTGTGACGGTCGGCGATCGGCAGGACCACGACCTGGAGCGGCGCCAGCCACAGCGGGAACGCCCCGGCGAAGTGCTCGATCAGGATGGCGATGAAGCGCTCAAAACTGCCGAAAATGGCACGGTGGATCACGACCGGCCGGTGGTCCTTGTTATCGGCGCCCGTGTACTTCAGGTCGAATCGCTCCGGCGCGACGTAATCGAGCTGGATCGTGCCGCACTGCCACTTCCGGCCAATCGCATCGGTGATGTCGAAGTCGATCTTGGGGCCGTAGAACGCGCCGTCGCCGGCGTTGATCGTGTAGCTCGTGCCCGCACTTTCGAGCGCCTGCTTCAGCGCGCCCTCGGCGCGATCCCACAACGCGATATCGCCGATGAATTTTTCCGGACGCGTTGACAGCTTGACCGCGTATTCGAGGCCGAAGTCCTTGTAGATGCCATCCATCAGGCGGAGCAGCGCTTCCACCTCCGACCCGATCTGCGACTCCATCAGGAAGCAGTGGCCATCGTCCTGCGAGAACTGCCGCACGCGCGTCAGCCCGCCGAGCACGCCTGACGCTTCATTGCGGTGCAGCGGCGTCTGCTCGTGGAAGCGGATTGGCATCTCCTTGTAGGAGTGCTTCTCGGTCGAGTACAGCAGGTAGTGCCCGGGGCAGTTCATCGCCTTCAGGCCCATCTCTTCGTCGTCGGCCGACTTCACGAGAAACATGTTCTCGCGGTAGTGCGACCAGTGGCCGGAGAGTTCCCAGAGCGCCTTGTTGTAGACGATCGGCGTCTTCACTTCGACGTAGCCGGCGGGGAACAGCTTGCCGCGCATGTAGTCGCCAAGCGTGTTGTAGAGCGTCGTGCCCTTGCCGGTCCAGAAGCCCGCGCCTGGCGCGAACGGGTGGAACGCGAACAGGCCGAGCTCCTTGCCCAGCTTGCGATGGTCGCGCTTTTTGGCCTCCTCGATGCGCGTCAGGTGCTCGTCGAGCTCCTTCTGCGTGAAGAACGCGGTGCCGTAGACGCGCTGCATTGGCTGGTTCTGCGCGTCGCCCTTCCAGTAGGCGTTGCTGGTCGTGGTCAGCTTGAACGCCTTGATGCGTCCCGTTGACGGCACGTGCGGGCCGACGCAGAAATCCAGGAAGGTCTCTTTGTCCTTGATGGTGTAGACCGACACGTCGGGCTGTCCGGCGGTCTTCTCGTCGATCAGCTGCACCTTGAGCGGCTCGCCGCGCCTGGTGAAGAAGTCGATGGCTTCCTGCCGCGGCCAGACCTGGCGACCGTAGACCAGGTCCTGCGCCGCCAGCTCCTTCATCTTCGCTTCAATGGCTTCCAGGTCTTCCTGGACAAACGGCTTTTCGACCACAAAGTCATAGAAGAACCCATCGTCAATGGGCGGACCGATGCCGCACTGGACCCTGGGGAACAGGGCCGTGACCGCGGCCGCCAGCAGGTGGGCCGTCGAGTGCCGATAGAGTTCGAGCGCTTCCGGACTCTTGTTGGTCACGATCCGGACCGGCGCATCGGCGGTGAGCGGATAGGTCAGGTCCACCATCCGGTCGCCGACAAACGCCGCGAGGGCCGCCTCGGCCAGGCGTGGCGAGATAGCCTCGGCGACCGCCTTGACCGGCGCGCCCGACTCGACTTGTTTCGTCGACCCGTCCGGGAGTGTGACTGTGACTTGGTTCATGGGAATCGTGGTCCGCCTTCGCTCGCTTGACTATGTCGAGCTACGGCGGGACAGCCTTCGCCTGATTTCAAAGCGAAGGCTGGTAGGCGCGAATAGATTCGAACTATCGACCTCCTCCGTGTCAGGGAGGCGCTCTAACCAGCTGAGCTACGCGCCTATCTCGTGCGAATTTCGGCCCAAAGCCGAACAGAAATTATAGCAGAGCCTGCGCCAGAAGGGGCGGCACTTTAGTGCCGCCCCTTCAGTTGACGGCTTTTTTCAGCGCCTTGCCGGCGCTGAACCGAACTGCCTTTCGCTTGGGGATCCGGATGGCACCGCCCGTGAGGGGATTGTGGCCCTTTCGGGCCTTGCGGACGGCGGTCTTGAAGGTGCCGAACCCGACAAAAGTGACCGATTCGCCTTTCTTGAGGGCTTTGGTGACCGAATCCAGGAACACGGTAACGATGCGCGACGCCTGCGCCTTGGTGGCGCCGGTGTCCTTGACGATCTTCGCGATCAGATCCTGCTTGTTCATCAGGCCGCAGCCTTGACGGTCAGTGATTGAAGCGCCTTGTCGAGCGTGACGTCGGTGGCCGGCGGAGCCTGGCCGAACTCGACCTCGGGCTGCTCGACCGCCACATCGGGCATGAGGCCCTTCTCGTGAATGGCCACGCCCGCGGGCGTGAGATACACGAGGTGGGTCAGCAGGAGCGCGCCGCCGTCGGGCAGCCGCACCAGCTTCTGCCGCGCCGCGCGGCCAAAGGTGCGCTCGCCGACGAGCGTGGCGCGCTTGTTACCCGAGAGCGCCGCCGCGAAGACTTCGGCCGCACCCGAGGTGCCGCTGTCGGTCAACACCGCCGTCGTCAGCGCGAGCGCGCCGTCGCCGCTGGCCGCCGACACCGGGGCCTTTTCCTTGCCGCGATCCTGCTGGTAGCTGAGCACGCCGGTCTTGACGAACAGGCGCGCGGCCGCGACGCCCGCGTCGGTGTCGCCGAAAGCCGAGCCGCGCAGGTCAACGATCAGGCTCTTGGCGCCCGCCTTGGTCAGCGAGGCTGCCTCGGCCCTGATCTGGTCCACGGTAGTCTTGCCGAACTCCGCTACCCGGAGATAGCCGACGCCGGGCGCGGCGAGTCGCGACCTCACCGGCACCGCCGGCAAGTTCTCCCGCGTCAACTCCACGTCGTGCGGCTCGGCGGCGTTGCCGCGCAACACCGTGAGGCGGACCTTGGTGCCGGCCTTGCCGCGCAGCAGGCGCATGCCCTCGTAAACCGAGGTGTCGCGCGTGGACTGGCCCTCGATGGCGCGGATGTAGTCGCCGGTCATGAGGCCGGCCCGCGCCGCGGGTGAGCCATCGCGGGAGGCGATGACCCGGAGATAGTACTGCCGGGTGATCTCGAGGCCGGGGTGAGCCGAGGCGCCGGCCTCGCCCTGGTCGAGCACCTTCACCTGCGCCGGGTCGAGGTAGGCGCTGTCGGCATCCAGGCCATCGGCCAGTCCGTGCATGGCGCCGTGCATGACCTTGTCGATGTCCACTTCCTCGACGTAGTTGGTGGAGATCAGCGACACGACATCTTCGAACGTGCGCAGGTACTGATAGCTGTCTTCGCGCGCCAGGGCGCTGTTGCCCAGGAAGCCGCCGACGACGGCGAACGCGATCACCGGCACCGACACCGCCAGCACGAGAACCCGGCCGCGAATCTTCATTTAGCTCTCCTCAGCCATTGTAGGGGATCGACCGGCCGCCCGTCGATGCGCACTTCGAAGTACAGCGCCTCCGCCCCCGCCGGCGTCAGGCCAACCCGGCCGACCATCTCCCCCGCCTTCAGGACGGTTCCCTCAGTCACCGTGGCCTCGGACAAGTGACCGTAGAGGGTAAAGGCCGAGTCGCCATGAGTGACGATGACCAGCACGCCAAACCCGGCAAATGGTGCGGCGTATGCCACCCGGCCTTCGTGGACGGCAGTGGCGGCGGTGCCCTCCGGCGCGGCGACGTCGATACCGTTTTTGACGATGGCCGTTCCGAAACGGCCGGATGTCGATCGTCCGAACCGCGAGACCACGGAACCGGTCACCGGCCAGGGCAGGTCGCCCCGGAACAGGCGAATCGGCAAGGTCGCGGTCGCCGAAGTGGCGTCGGCCGTGGCGAGCGTCCGTTCGATTTGCCGCTGCGCCGCCTGCAATTCGCCGACGAATTGCGCCGCCAGGTCGCGCTGCTGATCAAGGCTGTCGATTAACCGGTTGCGGGCCGCGACCGCCGCATCAAGCGAGGCGCGCGTGCGCTGCGCCGCGGTCCGAGACTGCTCGACGGCGGCGCGTTCCTTCTCGACCGTGGCGAGCGCCGCGCGTTCCGCCTCGACGGTCCGGCGATGGGTTTCGAGGCGGACCCGGTCGAGCTCGGCCACCGCGGCGACACCGCGGCTCAGCCGGCCAAAAGCGCGGGGATCGTCGGACGAGAGCAACAGCCGGAGGTAGCCGCCGCGCCCCCGTTTCGAAATTTCGATCAGCCGTTCGCTGACGCCGGGCGTTTGCGCGAGGCGCGTGGCCTCGAGGCGTTTCAGCCGCGCCGCGGCTTGTGCGTGCGTGGCCGACACGCGGGCCAGGTCGGCCTCGGCGCGCGCCAGCTCCTCGCGAGCGATTTCACGCTGGAGCTCGAGCCGCCGCAAGTCGCCGAACACCGTGCGGGCCTGTGCGGCCAGCCGATCGGCTTCCGCCTGCAGCGACCGAATCCGCGCCGCCGCTCGCGCGCGCACCTCATCAGCCGGCGACTGCGCGGCCAGCGTCACGGTCACGAGGGTCATGGCCGCGAGCGCGGCGACCCGCCTGAACCAGTGAACCGGCGAGCCGAACCGGTGAACCGGTGAACCCGCGAACCCGTCAACCCGTGAACCCAAGGTGGCCGGAATTATACTGGCCCGGTGCGTGTCCTGGGCATCGACTACGGCGCGCGGCGCATTGGCCTCGCGTTGAGCGACGCCACCGCGACGCTGGCCTCGCCCTGGCGGCTGCTGCAGCGGCCACCGTCAGATGCGGAAACCCTGCGCCTGGTCGTCGCCGAGGTCACGGCGCTGATTCAGGATGAGGATGGGCTGGAGGCGGTCGTGGTGGGATGGCCACGCCGGCTCGATGGTTCGGCCAACAAGCAAACCCCAGTCGTGGAGACGTTCGCGCGCGCGCTCGAGTCGAAGGTCACGGTGCCGGTTGTCCTCCAGGACGAGCGGCTCTCCAGCGTCGAGGCCGAGTCGCGGCTGGCGGTGGACGAGAAGGACTGGCGCAAGCGCAAGGCCAAGCTGGATGCCGCCGCCGCGGCAATCATCCTGCAGGACTTTCTGGACGCGCGGCCGCGCGCCACTACCGACGGTTTCTGAACCATATGATGCGATGGATTGGACGAATTGCGCTGCTGTTGGTGTGGCTGGCCGTGCCCGCGGCCGGCGGCGCGTGGTGGGCCTACTCCCGCGTGCAGCAGCCGTACCGGGTCGCCACCGGCGCCGAGTCCTTCATCGACATTCCCCGGGGCACGGGTCCGGTCGGTATCGGCGCGCGCCTCGTCGAGGCCGGCGTGGTGCAGGATGCCCTGACCTTTCGAGTGGCGGTGCTGCTGAGCGGCCGGGCTCGCGCGCTGAAGGCGGGGGAGTATCGCTTTGATGCGCCGATGACGGCGCTCGCCGTCGTCGACAAGCTCGCCCGCGGCGACGTCTACAAGCGGTTGCTGACGTTTCGCGAGGGCCTCACGATCACGGAGATGGCGGCGGTGTTCGAAGAGCGTGGCTTCGGCACGGCCGCCGACTTCACCAAGGCCGCGCAGAACGCGTCGCTGATCCACGACCTCGACCCGGCCGCGCCCGATCTCGAGGGCTATCTGTTTCCGGAGACCTACGCGCTGCCGCGCCAGACGCCGGCCACCGGGGTGGTCGCGCAGATGGTGGCCGGGTTCAAGAAGGCGTTTGACGAGGAGGTGCGGGCCGCCGCCGCGGCCGACGGGCTGACGGTGCGGCAAGTCGTCACGCTGGCGTCACTGGTCGAGAAGGAAACCGGCAGCGGTGACGAGCGGCCGCTGGTGGCGGCGGTCTATCGGAATCGGATGAGGAGCAGGATGGGCATGCAGGCCGATCCCACCGTCATCTACGCGCTGGAGAAAGCCGGTCGGTACGACGGCAACTTGACGCGGGCGGATCTGCAGTTCGACTCGCCGTACAACACCTATCGCTACGCCGGGTTGCCGCCGGGCCCGATTGCGGCGCCTGGCCGCGCCTCGCTCGAGGCCACGGTCAAGCCGGCGGCCGTCGACTACCTGTACTTCGTCAGCCGCAACGACGGCACCCACGCGTTCGCCAGCAACCTGCGGGATCACAACCGCAACGTGCAGACGTGGCAGGTGGAGTACTTCAGGCGATTGCGCCGAGAGGCGAGCGGCAAGTAGGCCGCGGCCCGCGCCGCCCATGGCCGGGCAGGTGCGGTTTCAATCCCGGAAATACCGGGCCAGCTGTTGGTGTATTCGCCAGCGGTCCCAAAGCATCAGGCAGCGGGCGCCAAGCGGCCCCAGCAGCGGAATGCTCCTCACAAACCGGACCCGTGCCCGCCGTGCCGGCGGGGGGCCAGACTCGCGGCCGCCGCGAGCCAGCCCCTGGTTCTCGACTTCAGTGGGAGTTGCTGCGCGTCCCCGATCGACGTGAATGACCACGATCGACTGGTGGAACTCGACCGCCGAGACGACGTCCCGATGGCGGTCCGTACCGCCCACGCCCGGGGCGCCGGCGTTCACGGAATCCACGAGGTGTTTCGCGAAGTTGATGAATGAGTGACGGGCTGGATTCAAGAACTGCCGCATGTAGCTCGTATGCACGTCTTCCACCAGGACGACCCCGTGGTCGCGCACCTGGGGCAAGGCGCGGTCCACCGTAACGATCTGCTCCCGGTTGTGGTGTCCGCCGTCATCGAGCAGGACATCGATGGGGCCCACCGCCTTGTAGAATTCGTCCCAGAACGCCTCCGACGCCTGGTCGCCGATGAAGACCTCGACCCCGTGCCGCGCCAGCTCGCGCGCGTCGGGGTTGATGTCCACGCCGATGATGCGCGCATTCTGAAAGTAGGCCTTCCACATCAGCAGCGAGCCGCCGGCATCGACACCGACCTCGACAAAGGTGATGCCGCGGCCGACGAATCGCGCGAAGGTCCGCTCGTAGACGTCGAAGTAGCTGTCCCACTTGTTGGCGGATAACGGGGCGGAGGCGAACAACTCCCGCAGTCTTCCCTCGCCGGCCGGATGCGGCTCGCGGCTAGCGTTCATTCCATTTCAGCTTCTGGCGCAGCACCTCGAAGTAGCTGCGCGCCGAGGCGCGGACCAGGCGCAGGGAGCGGGCCGCACGCGCAATGGCGACCTCGTCGCCCTGTGCCATCTCGAAGCCGGATTGCCCGTCGACGGTGACGTAGACGTTGCCGGCGTTGGTGCCGGTCGATTTCACCCGCACCTCGCGTTCGGACGGAATCACGATCGGGCGGTTAGTCAGCGAGTGAGGCGCGATCGGAGTGAGCACCAGCGCCTCCATCGCCGGATGGACGATCGGGCCGCCCGCCGCCAAATTGTAGGCGGTCGAGCCGGTGGGGCTGGCGACGATCAGGCCGTCGGCCTTGACCGACGTCACGAACTGATCCCCGACCGAGACGTCGAGCTCGATCATCCGCGAGAGCGCGGTGCGCGTGAACACGACGTCGTTCAGGGCGAGGTGCGTGGTGATGCTGCCCGAGCGGGTGGCCACCGCCTTCAGCATCATGCGCTCGTCGTGCGTGGCGCGGCCGTTCAGCACGGCGTCGAGCGACGCGTAGATTTCGGGTCGCGTGATCTCGGTCAAAAAGCCCAGCGAGCCGAAGTTCACGGCGAGCAGCGGAATGTCCAGGCCGGCTTCGGCGATGGCCTTGGCCAGCGCCAGCAGCGTGCCGTCGCCGCCGAGCACCAATAGCAGGGTCAGGTCGGGCGGCAAGGCCGCGCGGGTGATGACGGTGCGCGTGGCCGGCGGCAGCAGCTCGGCCGCCTCCTCGGTCCAGACGGCGTCGACCGCATGGCTCTGCAACCACTGCTCGACGCCGGCGAGCGTCTCGCGCGCCTCGGTGAGTCCGGGTTTGACCGCTATGCCTATGCGCATCGGAGGTGCATCAGGAATTCCGTGTTGCCGTGGGCGCCGGTGATGGGCGAATCGATCAGGCCCACGCGGGTCAATCCTACTTCAGCCGCGGCGGCGGTCACCTCGGCGACGACCCGCGCATGCACGGCGGGGTCCTTGACCAGCCCGCCCTTGCCCACGTACCTGCGGCCGGCTTCGAACTGCGGCTTGACCAGGGCGACAATCTCGGCGCCCGGGGCGACGAGCGGGGGCAGCACCGGAAAAATGTGGCGCAGCGAGATGAACGACACATCGATGCTGACCCGCGTGATCGGCGCGCCCACGCCGGGCAGGTCGCCGGGCGTGAGGTGCCGGGCGTTGACGTGCTCGATCACCGCGACGCGCGGGTCGCTGCGGATCTTCCAATGCAGCTGGCTGTGGCCGACGTCGAGCGCAATCACGCGGGTGGCGCCGCGGGCGAGCCAGACATCCGTGAACCCGCCGGTCGAGGCGCCGACATCAAACGCCACCTGGCCGGTGGCGGTGAGGCCGAAGGTGTCGAGCGCGTGCGCCAGCTTGATCCCGCCGCGGCTGACCCACGGATGGTCGGGCCCAATCACGCGCACATCGGCGTCGGCGGCGACCATGGTGCCGGCCTTGGCCGCGCCGTGGCCATCCACGTCCACCTGCCCGGCCATGATCAGCGCGCGGGCTTTCTCGCGCGATTCCACGAGGCCACGTTGAACGAGCAGGGCATCGAGTCGGGCTTTGGCAGGTGCAGTCATGGGCGGGCGGGCTGGTGAATTGTACTGCACCGCCACATGCTGCCGACGCGCCTGGCGGCGACAGCATGGAGACGCGAATGAGCGACGCCCCTCTTCCTAATTCGTGCGGTTGATGATCCACGCAGCGATGTCGCTCAGCCGCGAATCCAGCAGGCCGGCGCGATCGAGCGCCGCGCGCGCGCGGGCGTGGCAACCGGCCGCGAGGGCGCGCGCCTGCTCGAGGCCGAAGAAGGCGGGGTAGGTCGGCTTGCCGGCCGCTTCGTCCTTGCCGGCGGTCTTCCCCAGCGTGGCCGCGGCGCCTTCCACGTCGAGGAGGTCGTCGACGATCTGGAACGCGAGGCCGATCTCACGGCCGTACTCGTCGATCGTGGCGGCCAGGCGCTCGTCGGCGCCGCCCATGACGGCCCCGGCGACGACCGAGGCGCGAATCAGCGCGCCGGTCTTGCGCATGTGCATGGCTTGCAGGCCATCGGCGTCGAGCGCCGCGGCCGCCACGCCCGGAGCCGGCGACACCGCCGCGAGATCGACCGCCTGCCCGCCCACCATGCCCGCCGAGCCGGCGGCGCCGGCCACGAGGGCGATCACGCGCAGCTTGCGGGTCATCAAGGTCGGGTGGTAGCCCTGCGGTTCGCGCGCCAGCAGGCTGAAGGCTTCGGCCTGCAGGCCATCGCCGGCCAGGATCGCCATGCCCTCGCCGTGCACCACGTGCGAGGTCGGCCGCCCGCGTCGCAGGTCGTCGTGGATCAGCGAGTAGGTGTGAATCATCTCGAGCGCGCAGGCCGCCGGCATGGCGGCGGCGCGCGCGGCGGCTTCTGAGCCACCGACCGTCCGGGCCACGCCCTCGGCGCCCGCCAGTACGAGCAGGGGCCGCAGGCGCTTGCCGCCGGCCATCAGGCTGTAGCGCATGGCGTCTGCGACCACAGCTGGTACGTCGGGCGGCGCCGGGAGAAATCCGTTGAGGGCGGCCTCGATCGCCGCGCGCCGCAGGTCCACGTAGTCGGCGAAGGTCACGACTCGTCGTCGCCGTCGGGCAGGCGCAGCGACGCCGGCGCCGGCTTGAGCTCGCCGCGCTCGTTGACGATCTCGATGCGCTTCTCCGCCTCTTCGAGCCGGGAGTGACAGAAGCGCGACAACTGCACGCCGCGCTCGTAGAGTTCGAGTGACTTCTCGAGCGCCAGATCGCCGTCTTCGAGCTTCTTGACGATGGCGTCGAGTTCCGCGATGGCGGCTTCGAAATCTTTGATCGTTGGATCCATTGATGCTTTAGCTCACAGGAGATCAGGAGGAGGTTACTTCTTTGACCGTCGCGGCGAAGGCGCCGCGTTGCAGGGTGACGCTGACTTCGTCGCCCACGCGCAACGTGGCGGCATCCCGGATGATTCGCGTTCGGTCAGTATCCCACGTGACCGCGTAGCCGCGACCGAGCACGGCGAGCGGGCTCAGGCCCTCAAGGCGGGCCGCGAGGCTGCCGAATCGCCCTTGTGAGGCGGTGACTCGCCGGCGCGCTGCGGCGGCCAGCTGGGCGTCACGCGAGACCAGCCGCGTGCGGATGGCGCCAAGACGATGGCGCGGGTCGAACTGATTGAGCGATCGGCGCAACAGCTCGTGCCGACGGCTGCGACGCGCCAGCGACTGGCCGACGCCGTGCCGAAGGGCCGAGGCCAGTTCTGAGACGTGCCGGCCGCGGAAGGCGAGGCGTCCCGGAAAGCCCGAGTATCCCGGTCGCGCTTTTAGTGTGTGCAAGCGCGACTCGAGGCGGCGCAACCGGTTGCCCATAGCCGCGTCGAGCCGCTCGCCAAGGCGATCGATGTGCGAAAAAAACTCGTCCTTGCGACGGACCACGAGTTCGGCTGCCGCTGACGGCGTGGCGGCCCGCAGGTCGGCCACGAAGTCGGCAATGGTGGTGTCGGTCTCGTGACCGACACCGGAGATGACCGGCACCGGCGAGGCGGCAATGGCGCGCGCCACGGCTTCTTCATTAAAGGCCCACAGATCTTCGAGCGAGCCGCCGCC
>SXGQ01517006.1_pt1 | contig 12526 bp, 15 predicted proteins | sample 3178371 | NCBI WGS metagenome assembly SXGQ01 (sample SAMN11356859, study PRJNA531348) | freshwater metagenome | isolation source: freshwater sample F1-20 | place: China: Fuxian Lake, Yuxi | collected 2017-12-25
GTGGTAAATAAACAACAACAGAACCTGTAGCGTTTTGTGTATCAACACCGATAAAGTAGTTTGAGTGATTTAGATAAAAAGATGATGATATACTTATTCTGTTTAGAATTTTTGAGTCTACCATAATAACAGAAGCCGACACTAATCCTGTACTAACTTTATTCATAAAAGATTGTGGGCCTAAAGCAGTTGTTCTTGATTTACTGTATTTGTATGACATTAGAAGATATACCACCCTGTTGTATCTTTGTAGACAGACACGGAAACGTGATCAATGTCCAATGTTGTAAATGGTTCTAAATCTATTTGCTCCCCAGTTGAAGCAGAAAGAATAATTTGATTTACGTCTGCCATACCTGCAATATCTTTAATCACATATACTTTTCCGTTATTTACAGACGCTAATGTTGGAAGTGTAACAATAATGTTGGCATAATTTGAGTCTACACCAATAAAATAATCATCTGTTACAATTGTATAACTTGATGTAATTACTCTTGTATTAAATGTAATATTTGATGCTGATATAGCAGTAATTGATTGTCCGTTTAAGTATAGACTTCCGCTAATGTTTACGGCACCAGTAATATAAACATTGTCAGTTGGATGATTACCTAAATATGTGTTGTTATTTACGGTTAAGTTATTGGTTGCTGTTATATTAGTAAACAATCCATTAGATGTTGGATTATATGTAGAAGCAGAACCAGTAGAAGTTGAAGTTGTTTCTCTTGTAGTTGGTACTGTATTTGCTGTAAACTGTGGATTAAATGCATTTTCTCTAACACGGAAGCATTTAGCAATAATCTCAAACTTGTTTTCTATTTGACCAAACAATCTTTTTGGCTGAGATAGTTCTGTTATTTCGTAATATCTATCGCCATATAAAACAAAGTCACCTTCACGAACAAATAGGTTTTGGTCTTCTGTTAAGCGTTTCTTGTGAAAATGAATTTCAATTGTTGTTTCGCTGTCTAAACCAAATGCATCTTCATTTTTTGTTATATCGCCATTAAATTTAACAAGTGCATACACTCTAACGGGTGCATAAAATGTTTTGTCTATTGCCTCTCCATAAAGAGGGTGGAAGTTTGTTCTTTCAACATCAATAGGAAAATATAAAATCTGCTGCCCAATAACTCTTTCAATAAGTTCATCATTGACTTGCTTGACAAGATTACGTTCCTTTTCTCCAGTAAATAATGGAGGAGGAGGAGTTGCTGGCTGTGTCCAAGCGGTATCTGATTTCTTTTTTCTTGGCATTATCTATAAATAGAACAAAATATTATATTATTCTATTGATTGAGGATATTCTCTTGTTACTATTATGGGCCAAGTTGTATTGTCTTTTAATTCTTCTCTTAAATATGGTGGAATTGATAAATAAATAACTGCAACACCATTTTGTATAGCAAACTTTCCAGCCTCTTCTAATGTACTTGTTGGTGCTACAACGACTTTTTCTTCTTGCATTACTATTGGCATTTTAACTCCTAAGATACAACAACTATTGCGACAGAACCAGAATTTCCAACACCACCAGAACCACCACCAGCAACACCGGCTCCACCAGAACCACCATTAGCCGTAACTGAGCCATATGATGTTGTTTTAGTTATTAAACAAACTAAACCTCCACCTCCACCGGCCCCTCCACCGGCAGTATTTACGCCAGTAGCATCAGATCCGTTTCCACCATTTGCAGATATTCTGCCATTGTTTACAACTGTTTTTGCTGCAACCCACACAATGCCTCCCCCACTACCACCAGCACCAGAATTGCCGGGAGTTGCTAGCAAAGCGCCACCACCACCACCAGATCCGCCATTAAATGCAGCAACAGACGCTCTTCCATCGTACCATCTTCCGTTCCATCTTTGGTTTGGTGAAGGTTGGGCTGCGGAGCCGGGAGGTCCACCCGCATTTGCCCCTGCTGCGCCACCCGTTCCTCCAAGTGGCGCTACGGCACTAGCGTTTAGAGAACTATTGCCAGCAGATGTTGTTCCGCCATTTCCTGTACCAGAAGTATTTCTGCCGGGGGCTCCAGCACCACCAACAGCACCAAGATAATTTCTAGCACCTAAACCTGTTCCTTGTGTTAAACCAGAAGCATTGTTTCCATCATCATTAATTGATGCTGACGTTTCTATTGTCAATGTTTCTTTAACATATATTTTATAACCATTTGGTTTAACACTTCCAGTTCCAGTTATAGATAAATTGTTATAGTATACTTCTCTTGATAAAGTTAAAGAACCCGTAATTGTTGCATCACCGTCGCCACCATCACCAAAATAACCAAGTCCATACGTTGATGATAGTACATCGCCAGAAGTAATGATATAATCTGTTCCACTTAATGTTTTATTAAAAGTTGCCATTATGTTAGTCCTACGATGTAAAATCCATCAACACCATTTGATACGAGTGTTGCACTACCAGAAGTGTTGGAAATAATTAAACTTGTTGCTCCATCAAGTGTTTGTGAGCCACTTGGTTGAATACGAATATTGTTTGTTGCTGCATTTCCGCCAACGTCCTTGAATATTAAGGTTTGTCCTGCGGGATAATTTGCTGCTGAATTTAGACTTGCGGTTACAACACTTCCTGTTGTGCTAACACCAACAAAATACGATAACGATGATGCTGTGAAACTTGTAGAAAATGTAGCGTAATTTGCCTTAAATCCTGCGGAACCAAGTATATTTCCGCCAATATTTACGTTAGAGTTTAAGAAAGATGTGCCAGCAACTTGTAATTGATTTGATGCTGAGATGTCAGAACCAGTTATGGTTGTAAATAATCCAGTTGAGCCTGTAATTGTAGAACCAGTAATTGTTGTAAATTGAGCAGTAGTACCAGAGACTGTTGTTCCAACAAAAGAACCACCAGAAAATGCAGAAGATGTTACAACACCAAATAATCCGGTTGAACCAGTTATTGTTGATCCTGTAATTGTTGTAAACGTACCTGTTGAACCACTTATTGTTGCAGTTGCTGTCAAAGAGCCAGTTATTGTATAAGAGCCAGTAAGACTTTTGTTATTTTGCCACAAAGCAGATGAACTGTTGTAGACTAACAAATCACCAGCAGATGCAGAAGTTATTAAAACATTATGTAATTCATCAATTTCATAACCATTATCAATTTTTATGTAAATGGAACCTACTACTGCGTGTGCTCTTAATACTTGTCCAAGTCTAACAGTATGATTGGGTGCTATTGGTGTTACGTTTGTATAGTCACCACTTGAAGAAAGATAAACAACTTGTCCTTCTGAGTATATGGCAGGGTCTGTATTTACATCTGTTATCACTCCATTCAATAGAACATAACCAAAGTCACCATTTGATACTGTGGACATTAACATGCCTAGTGTATTTGCAGAGTTGTTATCATTTTCCCAACTTGCTGTAGCGACTAGTGGATTATCACCAACAGCGCCTGTAATGTGAACTATTTTTCCTTTTGTTATTGAAGAACCAGTTGAGTTCTTAACTTTTATTACAGTTTGTTGTCCTATTTCAAGTTTTTGATTAGCATAAGTAAGATAATAAGCCAAATCTTGCGTATCAGTATCATAGAACATTCTACCTAATTTATACGCTGGTATTGAAGAAGAAACATCAAAATCTATATAATCCACTTCACTTATATATGCTTGTCCAGATGTTCCAGACATTAGCAAAGCACCAGTTAAACTTATGCCATTTGTTTGTATACTGGAGCCTGTAATCGTTGTAAATTGTGCGGTGCTTCCAGAAACCAAACCAGCAGTAGTCATTGTAGCAAGCGTAGTCGTTCCTGCCAAGTTTGTAACTGATATATTAGAGTTTCTTGCTTGAATACCGCCAAATGCTCTTACTTGTCCATCTAATGTAGAAACACCAGTAACACTTAGAACGGAGCCACTAATTGTAGTAAATTGTGCAGTTGTACCACTAACCAATGTTGTATTAAAAATACTACCAGTAAATTGATGTGTGTCTGCTGTATCATCACCAAATATTGTAGAACCAGATTTCAATATTTGAGAAGAAGAAACAATTAAAGTATCTGCTCTTAATGTTCCAGTAAGGAATAATGTGTTTGTTGTATAATCAAATGTTAAGTTTGTAGAACCAGAAAAAGCAGAACCAGAATTAAATTGTATTGTCTGGTTTGTTCCACCGGGGGTTCCACCAGCAGATATACCAAGATAAGTCGAAGCAGAAACAACAGAAGCAGAGATAACAAGTGTTGAACCTGTTAGTTGTCCCAACAATGTTACTTTATTTGTTGATGGGTCGAATATAAAATTAGATGAACCAGATAATATTTGTGATCCAGAATTAAATTGAATAGAATTGGTTGGACCATTAGCGACCGCACCAGTTATTAGCGAATTTACATAAGCCCAACCAAATCTACTCATTGTATTATCCTACCCCTACTGAACCGGACCAACTTGAACCAGAAGGACCAGATTGTGCTAACAATGTTGTGCTGATATTAGAAAGTTCAGCAAATACTGAAGCACTTGTTGCAGTTGCCGTGTTAGACAGCAAATAAATCTCCGACACTTTTACTCTAAATTCTTGTGTTGGAAAACTAGTTGTAGATGTTGCAGCAGGAATTATAAAATAATTTGTTCCACTTGCACCATTAGATGAAAATGCAACTCTTAATGGAGAAGCAGTATTTACATTGGAAACAAATATTCTTTGTGTTACATCTGGAAAAGAAACTTTTGTTGGAGTTCCAGAACTGGCAGGTGCTGCAATACTAGAAGTTGCATATGGAACGCCAGAAACTTGATAAGAACCAACGTTTTGTAGCCCTACACCATATGGGGTCGCATAGAAAGACATAAATTATCCTCGCTTTTTGTTATAATTATTATCGTTTTGAGAATTTATCTTTTTTTGGAATTCTCTTACACGTTTTTTCTCATTTTTTATGCCTTCAAGTTTTGCTTTTCTACGAACAACAGATGGTTTCTCGTAATATCTTCTTTCTCTAACTTGCTCAATAACTCTTTCTTTTTTTACTTTCTTGATAAATCTTTTGAGCATTCTCTCAAATGGTTCGTCTTTCTTTTGCTCAACTTTTGCATTTACGTGTGTACTTTTTTTAGACATATAAACCTCTTATTTCATTAAGTCTTTGTTTTAATTTTTTAACTTTATTTTCTTTTTGCAACTGTTGGGAAATATGTTTTTGCATCATTTCTCCAGCAGCATATTCATAACTTGCAGCAGGTATATATATTGTACCTAACTCGCTTTCTAATTCTTTTTCAATTGGAGAATTATCAACCAACAAGTCGTTCCAATAAGATTTCAAGTCCATAGGATTAAATGAAATCATTTCACGACCTTCTTTATTTTTTGATTTCTTGCCAACTATTTGATCTGTGTCAACAAGTGTATCTTGAATTTCTTTTCCAAGTCCAATAACAAATGCTTGCATTGGAATTGGGGCCCCTAATTGTCCTTGTTGAGATGCAGATTGAACCATTAAGGAACGACCATCTTGTTCGATTTCGTTTTGGAATTTAGAAAGCAATATGTTCTTTACAACACTTGGATCGTTTAACTTTGACAATTCTTCTTGTTGAAGTTTTAATATCTCTGCTTCCTTTTCTTCATCGGTAAGTTTAGAATATTTATGTTCTTTTTCTTTTGTCTTTCTAACACCAGAGATTATGCCTGCAACAATTTGTTCTGCACCATCATCTGTAAGACCTAATGATTTTAATTTTTGTTGTTGTGTTTCGATCATTTCGTCGAATTCTAACAATGCTTGTTCGGATGATAATTCTTGTTTTTCTTGAGCCAATATTGTTGTAACATCATTAGTTTGAGTACCAACTACTGCTACAATTACCAATGGAGGAAAAATTGATTTTAGACCACTACTAAATTTGTTTTTTAAGTTGTCCAACAACCCTTCTTCAATTAAATAAGTTTCTAATTCTTCACGAATTAAAGCGCGAAGTTGAGTTTCAATAATTATTTTATTTGTTTCCATCCACCTGTCATCCTTAATAATCCACCGATATCAACACCGGAGTCATGTGGGTCTGCATCTCCCAAAGGATCTGCTGCTCTTGCTTCATTGATTTTTTGTTCTGGATTACCAGCAGAAGCAATAGGAGTTGTTCCCTCAAATATATTTATACCGCCATATGCTTTTTTACTTACTTCTTCAAGCATTTTCTTTCTTTCGTCAAATGCTTTTTGTTTTTCAGCAATTCTTTGTTGTCTTAAATCTTCGTTTACAACCGGTTCATAAGATTGTTTTGTTTCAACAACTCTTCCAGTTTGTTTAATGATTTCGCTTATCACACTTGTCAATTCTTCTTGCATTGCTTCTTTAACAAGTTGCTTTACAAGTGGTCTTAACATTTTTTTTAATTCTGTTTGTGTCATATTGTCTCTATGGAGTTTGTGTCTGGGTTGGATTTTGTGTTGTTATTCGCCTAAAAGAAGAAATTTGTTGCTTTAATTGATTAAGAAAGTCTTGTAACAATTGTGTTTGTTCTTTGGTAACATTTGATGTATTAAGTGCCAAGTTTACAACTTGACAAGCATAAACACCAACAGCGCACACTAACGCACCAAATGGTTCACTACTTGCAACGTAAGTGTTATATTTTGTTTTTTGTTGATCAAATATTACATATAATTTTTGTAATTGTGTTTGTTTTGCTTGTTGTCTTTGTGGAAATTGTACTTGGCGTGCTGCTGGCGCTGCTTGCTGTGCAGGTTGTTGTTGCTGCACAGGTTGACTTCTTTGTGTTATTATTTTATTTCTTGGTCCTCTTTTTTTTCTTTCTTCCATTGGAGCGTTAATTGTTGGTTTAGCATCCTTGAAAGAATCTTTTACTATTTGTAATAAATCGTTAATAGTTTTCTCAAACTCTTGAATTGGTTTTGCACCGTGGCGGATCATATCTCGTTGTATTTGGTCATCTTTCTTAAACAAAAGAGAATAAACTTTATACAAACTAACCGATTTGATTTGCAACTTATCTAAAATTGTTTTAACTTTATTATATTCCGTTGCTACATCGAAGAAACTTTTTACACCTTTTGGAGCAACAGAAATAAGTTTTTGTTTGGCAGAACTAACGGCAGAGCCGATTTTTTGCTGAACATTGTCAAGAAAGCCTTCTTGCAAAAGATAATTTTGCAATTCAGTACGAACAATGTTTCTAAGTTTTGTTTCTGTGATAATAATTTTCATATTAAAAACCTATAAATAAATAGAGGATGGTACGATAAAATACCATCCTCTATATTTTTAATCAAAAGAAAGAATTACTTTTTGTTTTTTAATGGTTTCATTTTGTGATCGGCGTGTGCGCCTTTCATTTTTTTCATTGCTTTTGATTTTTTGGCTTCGGCAAGTTGTTGCTCAAGTGCTGCTATTTCGGCATCAACTGGATCAACTTCTTCAACTTGTTGATCGGCAACGAGTTTTTCTAATTCTTCTTTGATTATGCGCTTGAGTACGTCTTTGGTGAGTGTCATATTATATTGTTCCTTTTTTGAGAATATTGTTTATTAAACTATTGATTTTTGCTTCTCTGCTTTCAACCAAGGATGTTTTATTTTCTTGCATCATAAAAGCACCTTGAGTCGAAGGCTCGGAAACAATATCAAAACATATAAGTTGGAAATCGTCTTCTACTATTGTATCACCTCTGTTTTCTCTAACAGAACCTGTGCCTCTAGAGGAAATACCGATTTTAACATTTGCATTTATAAGTTCTCTTAAAACTTGTCCAGATGGAGTGTTAAGAACTTGGATCTTACCCATTACGTCTTTGCCGTTCCACCAAACTTCAGTTACAAGATGTGAAACATTTCTTAAGTTTATTACAGATTGTTCTGGGTGATCAAGTTCACCTAATGCTCTTCTTTCTTCAACGAGTCTTCTATAGTTTTTCATTTCTCGTTCAAGAACCGGATATGGGTAAACTCTACCATTACCATTTCTTGCGTCTGCCCTTTGCATGACACCAGATAGTATAAGACCACCGTTTTTAATAAAATGTTTATCGGATTCTGTTAAAACATCTTCACAATAACCATTTGGGCAAAGTTCATAAAATTCAGTTAAAAGTTTCTTTGACATTAAAATTAGTTCCTACGGCTATGCCGTCGTCCTCTGCAACAAAGTCTAACAGGTTGTAAAGACCATTTGCGAGTCCAAAATGCTTGTCTTTTAGTTGTTGTCATATTAAACCTCGACTAAATTAAATAGTATCTTTATTCTTTATTTTCTTTATTGATTTTAATATTTAATCCAAAATCATTAAACAACATACATAAAGCATATGAAGTAGCAGAAGAAATAAACCCTGCTGCCAATATATTAAATTCAACATCAAACATAAACCAGTTAAATAATCCAACCCAAAAACCTAAACACATTGGACACTTAAATAATTCTGCAATCTTTCCTTGTTTTGGTCTTATAGTATCAAATATAGTTCCATAAATAAGAATTTGAGTTAGACCATAACAAGCAAGAATAAAACATAAAACTTCCATTATTTCCTCTGTTTATCTTTTCCTTCGCCAAGGTAAGCAATATTGTAGTGCTTGTTGATAGAGTAAGCAGAAGTTCCAATAGATCCTTGTTTTGGTTTCTGTGGAATTTCTCCAAGTTCTGTAGAGTGTTCGTCATCTGGATTGAGAAGATATTCTTCTTGATCTTTCTTGAGTTTTTCTTCTTCTTCCCAAGAAGGTGCTTCTTCTCTAAAGTACTTAAATATTGCATACAAAACAACTTCTATTGGATCTGGTCCTTCTGGTAATTGTTTTGGTAACGTTGCTTCAAGTGAACTGTGAATATTGCCACCTTGAATTGTGGACGCATCAATTATACCACGTTTATGAAGATAGTCAAAAAATTTGCTTTGTGTGTAGTAACTTCTATCGTCCATTAAAACTTTAGAGAGTGCAAGAATTTTGTTTGTCTTTGGAGATATAACAATGTCCATATAAGGATGATCTTGAATTAAGATGTTTCCATCCATAGTTTTACGAGCATCTAATCTTATGACAAGATCGGGCTTATCTCTTAATTTGATTACTATTTTCATTACGAATTTAATTCCTTAACTAAGGATTGGAAACTTAAAACGTTTTCAATTATTCCTTTGTCAACTGGTCTTGATTTAAGTTCGTCAATTTTGTTGTTGAGTTTTTCTTTATCTGCTTCGCTCAAGTTATCGCTTGTGTTTACAGCATTTCTAATTCTTGAAATTTCTTCGTTTAAGTAAACAAGAAAATCTATATTGCTGTCAGCATATGAAAGAATATATTTTGAGAACAATGTTTTTTGTTCTTCCAAAAGAGAATTGGAGTATTTGTCATTAAACTTTTTGATAACTTGTTTGTAGATCAAATTATCAATTGGACGCATTTTAGTTTCTTCAACTTTTTGATTTTCGCTGAGGATACTTACAACTTGTTGTTCTAACAAAACTCTGTGTTTTATTGAAACGTTATCATCAAAGAGTTGTGATATGGTTGCCAAGTTTTTATAGTTTGGAAGAAAATTGGAAAACACAGTTGGTTCCAATTGTTTGTTCATTTTGTTTATTACTTGTGTTTGTTGATTGAAAATATCGTTGCTGCTTAAAGAGAAATAAACTCTTTTTGCTTCTTGTATTATTTTGTCTGCAACTTGCTTATCAACACCCTTTGTTTCATATAAACTTTTGTAAACATCTAGTTCTCTATGCAAGATAGAATTTTTACCAAAGTGTTCTTTAAGAATTGACATAATAACTGCTTTTCTTTTGTCATCTTTGTTGACAATAGATTTAGTCAATTCTCTAACAAGAGTTTCGTAAAGAAAAGCGGTATTTCTTTTCTTATTATGTTTAACTTTCACTCTTTCTTGCATTAGTAGATTTCTCCAAGTTTTCAATAAGTGATTTTATTTCTTTATTTGTTCTAAATAGTTCTAATTCTTCACTATCATAATTAGATTCGTTTGCTTCGTAAATTCCTCTGCCTAGTGCAGATAAATCTCTCATGCCGGGGACAACTGCGTTTCTACCAGCCATAGACTTAAATTTAGACTGATAACTACGTGTTCTTGCTCCTGCTCCTCTATCATCACGTTGTTTTGGATAATAGATTTTACCATTTGAGTTTGGTGAATAATATCCATCCTCACGACGACCGGGTGGTGGTATCTCTGCTGCTCCACCGCCAGCCTCTCCTCCACCTTCTGGAGTTGCGAGCAACATGCTTTCTGGTTCTTCTCCAGCCTCTCCTGCGCCTGCTTCTGGGGTTTCTGCGCCACCTTCGGGTGCTGGTGTTTCTTCGCCACCCAAAGCACCACCAAGACCTAATTCTCCACCTCCACCTCCGCCTGTTCCACCGGCTTCTTCTGGTTGTCCAATCTTTTCAAGTGATGCAGCAAACTTCTTGTCAAAGAACATTTCTCTTTGGATCTTGACAATTTGTTCGTCGGAGAGCCCAAAGATATTTTGTGCAACCCAATGCTTGGAGAAGTATCCTTCGGTAGCAGCAGAAGCAACATCAAACTTAACTTTCCAATGTTCAAGTTCTTGAAGTGCTGCGATCTTGGAAGGATTGTTGAGGGAAACCTTAAATGAAATTAAATCTGTTCCACGGAAGCCAAGAGTATAAAGATGGATAATGCCAATCTTTTCTAACTCGGCAACGACAACTCTTTGTAATCTTTGGATAGTTCTTGCAAAACGAATATCTTTTTGTGCAAGTGTTGTTTTATCTTCTGTTGCACCATCGCCTCTAATCAAGTAAGACATAGGTACTTTAAGTGCAGCAAATAATTTATCTCTAAGATATTTTACGTCTTCAATAGCAGAAGCAAAATTTCCACCGGGAAGCGATTCAATCTTTGTATTATTTACACCACCACGAACAGGGATAAAGTAGTCTTCATCGACTGAGGTTGGGTTATAGCGCAAATCTACACGACCTGTATTTGAGTCAAGAATTTGATTTCTCTTCATTTGGGTCATGACTTTTTGCATGTATTGTTCAATGTCTTCTGGTGGGACGTTGCCTACATCTACATAAAATACTTTGCGTTCTGGTGAACGTGTAATTCTGTAGGCCATCATTGCATCTTCAAGAAGTGTGAGTTGTCTCCAAATTCTTCTTGCAGGATCTAATATTGATGTACCATATGGTGAGTGTTTATCATTTCCAAGAATTCTAAAGTGTGCAATTTGCCAATTCTCAAAAGTTAAACCACCAGAGTTCCATTGGAATTGTACATAATTGGAATTTGTTTTATCTTTACCTTCCATCCTTTCGATTTGATTGGCGGGAAGACCAAGAGCACTTGTGATACCAATTTTATCATCTATATCGAGATACAAAAAGAAATCACCATACTTACACATATTTCTTGACCAACTGAACAAGTTTGATTCAAGATTTAATGTCTTAAAGTATAAAGTTTCTAATATAGATTTGATTTCTTCGTTTGGACATTTGACCTTTAACATTGCTGTGAGTTCGTTGTTTGTGGTCATTTCATCTGCATAAATATCAAGAGCAGATGCTATCTCTGGCATGTATTCCATTTGGTCAAAGTCAATATATCTATCGGCACGATTTTGTGCTTGCATAGTTTTGGTAGATATATTTTCATAAGCAAGGTATTCTGCTTTCTTAAAAGATAGACCTTGTGCAGATTGGAACTTAAACTTATCTAATTGTGTTCTACGATATCTGCTTTGTGTTTGTTGATCGTAATTGGCAATAGGACCAGAAAACAATTTGGTCAATTGCTTGAAGAGCAACGATTCTTCATTTCTTGTATTTTTGCTTCTTCTATTATCTGCCATATTTATCCCTTAAATATCCAAATAAAGTCTTTCTGCAACTCTCTTTGTTGTAGTGCTTTATCTGTCAATCTGTTGTTTTGATTGTAACTCATCATACCAGATATACTAGTATCTAGTATCTTATTTGATTTTGTGATACCTGTCAATAACGCTTTTTGATATTCAACATCTTTTGTTGCATTTTGGAATACCGTATCTTTAACCCAACATGCAATTGACAACGATAAAACCAAATCGTCATTATATCCTTGCATTGCCTGTGGTCTTCCGTGATGCCAAATAAATGTAATCAACTCATTGTAAGAACGAACAGAATTTATTCTTATCATTTTTGATCTTATAAACTCTTCCATCTTGGCAATTATCAAAGGTCTTGATTTGTGTGAAGTTGTAAAGCCGGGAACAGAGTTAGACATACCTTGTGCTACGTATTGCTCAACGAATTCAGTTGAACCTTTTGTTGAATAATAAATATTTTTATATCCAAGTGATATAATCTTTTCCAATACTGCATATCCAAGATTGTTATTTTCAACAACAATCATTGCACTACCATATTGTCTGCCTGTGTTCATCAATAAGTTTGCAAAATCATCAATGTTAAGTTTGCCTTGATATTCTGCAACTTGTTCCATTGTATCAAGATTTAGAACGTGGAATACTGAAAAGTCTTTA
>SXGQ01671738.1_pt1 | contig 12526 bp, 10 predicted proteins | sample 3178371 | NCBI WGS metagenome assembly SXGQ01 (sample SAMN11356859, study PRJNA531348) | freshwater metagenome | isolation source: freshwater sample F1-20 | place: China: Fuxian Lake, Yuxi | collected 2017-12-25
AGCTGCATGGGGCTGCCTCCCGCCAGGGGATCGCCACCAGGGCATCGAGGCGCTGCCAGCGGCTGCGGTCGGCCACTACCCGCTCCGTCAGGTCAACGCGATCCAACGCTTGGGCGATCTGGTCGGGCTGAAGCAAGGCCTCCTCTGGCCCCTGGGGGAGCACCAGCACCTGTTGCTCGGCTGGATCGGCCATCAGCTGCAGCTCCAGGTCGGCCAGTTCCCGCTCAAAAAACAGCCGGCGCATGCGGGCCGACTGGGCAGGGCCGAGGGCCGCCGCAAAGGTTTTGAGGCCGGCTTCATCGCCGCTGCAGCCACAGTTGAGGGCCAGCCAGATCAGCAGCTTGGCCCAGCTTTCAGCGCTCCACAGGGGTTGAAAGCTCTGCCGGTGCTGACGCACCAGCTCCGCCAGGGCGAAGTCCACCAAGGTGGCCTGCAGGGCCAGGGGATCAGGGGATGCCGTTGTCATGGACACCATCCTCCCCACCAGCCGGCAGACTGCTCGCAGACACGGCACCCGACGCCATGGCCCTGGATTTCAACGACCCCGATCTGGAGTTCTCGGATCTGGTCTACGCCTACCAGAGCTGGGTGATGGCGGTGATCAACGACGAAAAGCTCGGGGGCGACAAGCTGCTCACCGATGAGATCGCCGATGACGCCCTGAGCGCCATGCGGTTTCTGCCCGGCGAAGTCACCGCTGCGATCGAAACCAGCCTGGCCCGCGTCTACGACGTGGACCCCGACGAACTGGCGACCCTGCTGTTCCCCGAAGACTGAGCCGCGCCGATGGGTGCCGACTACATCCTCGGCACCCATCGCCAGGAGCTGGAACGGCTGCGCCTTCAGCACGACCTCTGGCGGCCCCTCTGCCAGGCCGCCTGGGGACGGGCTGGTTTCGGGCTGGGCCAACGGGTGCTCGACCTGGGGGCTGGCCCTGGCTTCGCCGCCCTGGATCTGGCCCGGCTGGTGGGGCCCAAGGGGCGGGTGCTGGCCCTGGAGCGCAGCGCGGTCTACGTGGGCTGCGGTCAGGAGCTGGCGGCGGCCGCAGGGTTGGGCCAGCTGGAGCTGCGCCAGCACGATCTGCTGCAGGAGCCCTGGCCCCGGGGGCCGCGGGACCAACCTGAAGCCGGCTTCGATCGCGCCTGGTGCCGCTGGCTGGCGATGTTTTTGCCAGACCTGGACCCGTGGCTGCAGGGGCTGGAGCAGGTGATCACCCCGGGGGGGCAACTGCTGGTGCACGAATACGGCCACTGGGACAGCTTCGGCCTGCATCCCCACGGCCAGGCCATCGCCCGGTTCGGGGCCGCCTGCCAGCAGAGTTTTCGGGCGGCGGGCGGTGACCCGGACGTGAACCGGCGCCTGCCGTCACTACTGGCGGCGCGGGGCTGGCGGATCGAGGCCTTGCAGCCCCTGCCGGTGCTTGGGGTCGCGGGATCGATGGCCTGGGCCTGGATGGAGGACTTTGTGGCGGTCTACGGCCCCCAACTGATCGCCCTGGGGCTCTGGAGCGCCGCCGACCAGGCGGAGGCGGAGGCGGAGATCAGCACCAGCCGCCACGACGCCGGCAGCTTCTGGATGGCACCCACATTGCTGGAACTGCGGGCGACACGATGGGCGCCGTAAGGCTCCCCCCGATCCCATGGCCTGGACCCGCGCCGACATGCCTGAGCTGCAGGGCCGCACCGCCCTGGTGACGGGCGCCAACAGCGGCCTGGGGCTGGAGACGGCCCGCGCCCTCGCGGCCCAGGGGGCCACGGTGCTGTTGGCCTGCCGCAGCCAAGCCAAAGCTGAACACACCCAAGCGCAGCTGAAGGGGGAGGGGCTGACCGGCCTGGAGCCCCTGGAGCTCAACCTGGCGGATCTGGCCAGCGTGGGCCGTGCCGCCACGGCCGTGGCCGAGCGGCACCAGGGGCTGGATCTGCTGATCAACAACGCCGGCGTGATGGCCCCACCCCTGGAGCGCAGCGCCCAGGGGTTTGAACTGCAGCTGGGGGTCAACCACCTGGGCCACTTCGCCCTCACCCAGGCCCTGCTGCCGCTGCTGGAGCAACGCCCGGGAGCCCGGGTGGTGCACGTGAGCTCCGGAGCCGCCTACTTCGGCCGCATCGCCTTCGACGACCTGCAGGCCCAGCGGCGCTACGACCCGTGGACGGCCTACGGCCAGAGCAAGCTGGCCAATGTGATGACCGCGCTGGAGCTGCAGCGCCGGCTCCAAGGCAGCGGCAGCCGCGTCCAATCGCTGGTGGCCCACCCGGGCCTGGCCCGCACCAACCTGCAGCCCACCTCGGTGGCCGCCCGCGGCTCGCGGCTGGAGGCCCTGGCCTATCGGCTGATGGATCCCCTGTTCCAGAGCGCCGCCATGGGGGCCCTGCCGCAGCTGTTCGCCGCCACCGCAGCGGAAGCCCAGCCGGGGGTGTTTTACGGCCCGGGCGGACCCGCCAACCTCAAGGGCTACCCCAAACCCTGCCGCATGCCCCCGGCGGCCCTGGATGCCGAGGCCTGCGAACGGCTCTGGGAGCTGAGCGCCGCCGCTGTCAATCTGCAGGGATGAACGCAACAGCCCTGCCGCCCCGCGGCCCCCGCTGGTTCGTGGCCGGCGATCTCGATGGCTTCCTGGGCCTGGGCCTCGACAACCTGATCCAGATCCTGCTGATCCTGGGGCTGTGTCGCGGGGTGCTGGGTTACCCCGATGCCCTGCTGCTGGGCACGGTGCTGCCCGCCACCGGCATCAGCCTGCTGGTGGGCAACCTGGCCTACGCCTGGCAGGCCCACCGCCTGGCCACGGCGGAGGGCCGCGACGACCGCACGGCCCTGCCCTACGGCATCAACACGGTGAGCCTGTTCGCCTACGTGTTCCTGGTGATGCTGCCGGTGAAGCTGGCGGCCCTGGGGGCCGGGTCGGATGAGGCCACGGCGGTGCGGCTGTCCTGGCAGGCGGGGATGGTGGCCTGCCTCGGGTCCGGGTTGATCGAGGCCGCCGGCGCCTTCGGGGCCCAGCTGCTGCGGCGCTGGCTGCCGCGGGCGGCGCTGCTCTCCACCCTGGCGGGCATTGCCCTGGGCTACATCGCCCTGGGGTTTCTGCTGCGCACCTACGCCCAGCCCGTGGTGGGACTGACGGTGCTGGCCCTGATCCTGGCCACGTATTACGGCCGGATGAAACTGCCGATCCCCGGTGGCCTGCTGGCGGTGCTGGTGGGCATGGCCCTGGCCTGGGGTTCGGGGTTGATCCGCTTCGACCCGGCCAGCTGGACGGCCCAGGCGCAACAAGTGGGCCTGCGGCTGCCCCACCTGGAACTGGTGGCCCTGTGGCAGGCCCGCGGCCAACTGCTGCCGTGGCTGGGGGTGATCGTGCCCATGGGGCTGTTCAACCTGCTGGGCTCCCTGCAAAACATCGAAAGCGCCGAGGCCGCCGGCGACCGCTACCCGGTGCGCAGCTCCCTGTTGATCAACGGCATCGGCACCATGGCCGCCGCCGCCCTGGGGGGCTGCTTCCCCACCACCCTCTACATCGGCCATCCCGGCTGGAAGGCCATGGGGGCCCGCATCGGCTACTCCTGGCTGAACGGGCTGGTGATGGGGGGTGGCTGCCTGCTGGGGCTGTTCGGCGTGATCAGCCTGCTGGTGCCGATCGAAGCGGGCATGGCGATCGTGCTCTACATCGGTCTGGTGATCGCCGCCCAGGCCTTCGAAGCCACCCCGCGGCAGCATGCCCCCGCCGTGGCCCTGGGGCTGCTACCGGGGCTGGCGGGCTGGGGATCACTGCTGCTCAAGGCGGGCCTGCGCGCCGGCGGGGCCGGCACCGCCGCCCAGCCGTTTTCCGCCGCCCTGCTCACCCCCCTGCAACAGGCGGACATCTGGGCCGCCGGCGCCTTTGCCCTGGAGCAGGGCCAGATCATCGCCGCGATGTTGCTGGCGGCGATGTTGGTGTACGTGATTGAGCAGCGCTTCCTGGCGGCCAGCCTGTGCATGGCGGTGGCCGCCGGCTGCGCCTGGCTGGGGGTGATCCATGCCTGGCGCTTCACCCAGGCGGACACGGTGCTGCAGATCGGCTGGGGGGCCGGACCCTCCTGGGCCCTGGGCTACCTGCTGATGGCGGTGGTGTTCCTGCTGGCGGGGCTGAGCCGGCGTCCAAGGGCGTGAACGGGCGGCCCGTCCACCGCAGCGTCAGGCCAGGCCCGGGCTGGCTGCAGCGGGCCATGATCTGGCCCATACGCAGCCTCAAGGTGCTGCTGGTGGGAGTCACCACCTGCGGCCTGGGCTGGTTCTGGCTGGCTTTTTATCTGTATGTGGAGTGGCGCCGCCAACAGCGAACCCAGCCACATGCACGGGCAAAGAAACAGCAATCAAGCTGAAAAAGCGAAACAAAACCGACGGCCAATCCCGAACAATCTGGGAAGCAAAGGCAACAACAATCCGCTGTTTTCTGGCCGCCACCCATGGGGGCGTCAGAACGAGGCTGCACCGCGGCTTGCGCCATGCACTGCAGCCTCAAGGCCCGGCGGATTGTGTGCGTGCACCACAACCAACGCACCGGGTGGATGACGCTGTGGATCTGGGATCTGCTGCAGCCGTGGAAGAACTCCCGCATGACCCTCGGCTGATGGCCGTGGTGATCACCAGCGAGATGCCCGGTGCCGGGTTCGAACCAGCGACATCCTGCTTGTAAGGCGGAGGCTCAGCGCTCTAAACCATTCTGCTGCAAGGCTTCTTGTCGAGACGTGAAGACATGGCGTGAAACCTGCGTGAAAACCGCAACCGGTTGCCCTTTGAGCGGCCGCTTGATCTCCCCCCTCGACTGGCCCCAGTTGATTGCATCCTTAGGTGGGTAAAGCGCCTCTTACTGAATGTCGACCCGATCTCACCAGCGCCTTGCTGCCAGTTCCCTTGGCCTGGTGCTATCCGGCCTGCTGAGCAGTGGGTTGATGCTGCCAGCCCGTGCCCAGGTGGACAGAGCCCAACTGGGCAGCAAGCCGGTGAAGGTGGCCGCTGTCGATTTCATCCCCGCCTGGGGCGACCTTGACGGCAACATTCGCCGCCTCGTGCAGGCGGCCGAACGAGTTGCGGCCGAGGGGGTGCAGTACGCCGTGTTTCCCGAAACAGCGATCAGCGGCTACGACTTCACCGATCCCGCCCAGTTGGCTCCCTTCGTGGACACCATTCCGGGTCGGGCCACCGACGCCCTGCTGCCGGTGCTCAAACGCACCGGTATGCACATGAGCGTCGGCATTGCTGAGAAAGATGCCAACACGGGGATCTTTTACAACACAGCGGTGTTGCTGGGGCCTGAAGGGATCATCGGCAAATATCGAAAAAACGGCCTCAATGGCCAGGACGTGCAACTGTTCGGCCCGGGCGACACCGATGTCGGTGTGTTTGACACCCCGATCGGCCGCATTGCCCTGATCATTTGTTACGACGACACCTACTGGCAGTACGACCGGTTGGCCGCCCTGCGCGGTGCCCAGATCATCGGCTGGCATTCGGTGTCGGATCGGGTGATGCCCGGCACGCCAGCGGCTCAGGCGAAGGGCAATCACTCCACCGTGGCCAGCGTGCAGCACATGAGCGCCCTCAACGGTTTGTGGGTGATCGGCGCCACCCGCAGCGGCATAGAGCGCAATCCGATCAACGGCAGCCAGCTCTATTACAACGGCGGCTCCAGCATCTGGTCGCCCCAGGGCCGCAAGCTGGTGCAGGCGCCGGTGGTGCCACCCAAGGTGCTGCCGCCGGGATTGAACGGCATCTTTGCCACCACGATCATTCCGGCGGAAGCCGATGCGGTGCGCGAGCAACGCTTGGCGGCCCGTCGGCCTTCGCTCTACAACCCGCTGCTGGCCCTGCGCCGGGCCCCTGTGGACAGCACCGCCACCGCGACAACGCGACCGGTGCAGTTGGCTGCTGCCCAGTGGACGGGTGACGCCTCGCGCCTCAGCAGCAGCCAACCCCATCCCCAGGAGCTGCTGGTGCTCCCCGAACTATCCGGTTTGCCCAGCGGTTTGCCGGCCGCTGAGATCAGCCGCCGAGCGGAGCGGCGTGGCGGCGCCTTTGAGCAGCTGTTGGCCCGGCGCGCCAAGGCCGGCAGCGGCTACCTGGTGGGGAGCTATCCCGAGCGCGATGGCTCCAAGGTGTTTCACACCGTGGCCTTGGCCGGTCCGGCCGGCACCGTGCTCGGCCGCTATCGCGCCACCCACCTCAGCGCCGCTGAGCAGACCTGGGCCATCCCTGGCGATGCGCCACTGGTGGTGGCCACGCCGCTGGGGCGCATCGGCCTGGCCACAGCCGCCGACCTCGCCGTAACCGAGGTCACGGGGCTCTACCAGAGCCTGCGTACCGATGTGCTGGCGGTGCCTTCCGGGGATCCTGCGGCGTTGAAGGTAGAGATCGATCCCAGGCTCTATGCGGTGAGCGATCCCCCCACCGGCCGCGCCGATCTCCATCCCTACCTGGCCGCCAAGCTCGGTCAGTTTTGGCTGGTGAGTGGTGGCCGGCGGGTTGGAACATCTACGGCCGCAGGGATCTATGGCCCGGAACCCGTGGTGCAAAACCCCACGCTCACCGCCGCCCCTGGTGCGGATGCGGTGCGCCACCGCACGGTGGTGCCGGCGCCAGGCACCTGGATCAACCAGCAGCAGCTGATTGATGGCCAGCGCAACGACCTGTTCAAACCCCTGGTGCTCGATCCAGCCAACGTCTGCTTCCAGAGCTGGAAGCGAGCGGGCCATGGCCCGGTGGGCTGCCCGTGACCCCGGTTCGTGCTCCGGCAGCGGGTGCCCTGGCGTCCCTGGCTGGCTGGTTGCTGCTGGGATTGCTGTTTGGGCTGCTGATGGGGCCTTATCAGGCCATCTCCGAACTCGGCTTCCGCTTGCAGCGGGAGCTCTGGCTGGCGGCTCAGCCCCAGCCCGTGCTCGGTTGCGTGGTGGTGTTTGCGGCCACGAGCCTGCTGGTGCTGCTGGCCTGGGGTCCTCTGGCCACGGGCCGTGGTGGCGGCACGACGGCCCTGCTGGCCCTCGATCGCGCACCCCAGGCTGTGCGCAGCGCCCGGGAGGCGCTCTGGCTGCAGCAGCTCAGCCTCGCCACCCAGCTGCGGCGGCTGCCCCTGATGCTGCTCACCCACCTGGGTGGCCTGGCGGTGGGGGTGGAGTCGCCCTCGGTGGCGCTGGGAGCGAGCGTGCTGCTGGCCATCCGCCGGCGCTGGCCCGGCTTTCAGCTGCTGGCGGCCCTCTCCCCCCAACTGGTGGCCGTTATCGGCGGCGCGGCCGGGTTGGGGGCGGCCTTTCGCTCGCCCCTGCTGGCGGTGGCCTACGGACTGGAAGAGCTGGGCCAGCGCAGCGGCCTGCCGCTGGTGCTGCCGGCGCTGCTGCTGGCGGGCAGTGGCACGCTGGTGGCCACCACCATGGGCCAGCCTGCCCGTCTGCCGGGCCTTGAACTCGGAGCCCTGGCACCGGAGCTGTGGGGCTGGGTGGTGCTGCTCACCCTCGTGGGAGCTGCTGGCGGAAGCCTGTTTGTGCGGCTGCTGCTGCCGGCGGCGGCCTGGGTAAAACGCCTGCTGGCCAAGCGACTGCTCGTGGGCGCCCTGCTGCTGGCCGCCAGCCTCACGCTGCTGGCGTTCGTGAGTGGCGGCCTCAGCCTCAACGACGGCTCCCTGTCCCTGGCGGCGGCCCTGAGCGGTGAGTCCGTGGGCTCGCCGCTGCTCTGGCTCTGGCGCCTGCTGGCCAGCGTGCTCAGCATCGCCCTGGGGGCCCCCGGTGGCCTGATGCACGACAGCATGAGCCTGGGTGCCCTGCTGATTAGTCCGCTGCAGGGCCTGCCAGGGCTCACCAGCAACGACCTGGCCCAGCTGGCGGCGGTGGCGGCCACGGCCCTGTTCGCCGCCGCCCATGGCGCGCCGCTGTTTTGCGCCGCCTTTGTGTTCACGCTTCAGGGGGATCCGGCCCTGTTGCCGCTGCTGCTGTTGGTGGCCGCGATTGCGGCGGCTCTGGGCGAGCGCTGGCGCGGCGAGGACTGGAATGAACACCAGGCGCAAGCCCTGCTGGCTGCCAAGGCCAGCGCCCCTCAGAACCCGAGCGCCACCCCATCGAGCCGGTGATCCACGCCGGCCTCCAGGCTGGTGCATTGGCCACTGGCATCGCGATGGATGCGCAGCATCTGGGCCGCCCCCTTGAAGCTCGCAAAGCCGTAGGAGTCTCCGAGTTGATGGCCGCGGGTCACCAGTTTGTTGCCCACCTCGAGGCTGAACTGCGGATCGATGTGCACCGCCCCGCTCTGCATGATCAGCTTGAAGCGCGGCGCGTCCACGGCCTGCTGGGGATTCATGCCCCGATCGAGGGCGTTCACCAGGATCTGGGTGAGCCCCTGGGGGTCTTCTTTCTTGCGCTTGGCTTCTGCAGCGGCGGCCGCGGCCTGACGCTGCGGGCTGGATGCGAGGCGGATCGCTTCGAGTTCCTTGCGGGTGCGATCAGAGAGCTCCTTGAGGACCGGATCATCTTCTGCACCGTCAAGGAAGCCGCGGCCACCTTCAGCACGATTGGCCTTCCCGCAGCTTGGACAGGCGGGCTCTGCGGGCGGGTATGCGGTGAAGCAGCCATCGCACACCCTGGTGTCACCTCCTGGCGGAGGCGTTTCCTTCTTCTTTGCCATGATGTGATCAGAGATTGTTCTTCAGCCGTTGCAGGAATGCAGCGGCTTTTTCATCGCAGAGCACGCCGGCTCCGCTGAGCTAGGGCGGCATCCGTGGCTTGTGGATCCCAGAGCAACGACGGCCGAACAGTGCCACTGCCGATGGCGCGGAAGTGCAGACCAGGCTTCAGCACACCTTCCCGGCGAAGGCGGCGCAGTGTGCTGTCAGACGTGCGCAGTTGAACCACCACCTCACTGGTGGTCGCTGTAAAAGAAGCCATGAATCAGTTGGCTGCAGATCCGGCGAAGCCCAACACTTCACTTCTGCCGGCTGTTTCCGTGGCGCCCCTCGGACCTATGGGAGTTCTTTGGGCCTCGGGTGAGGAATGCTTTAAGCGGTTGGGAGGGTTCGGGGCGCTTCGGGATCTGTCTTGACGCAACTTACGGGCATCAATGGGGGCGGCAAGTGAATGCCACTACGGCCGATCTACCTAGAGATCACTGCAGTTCCCGGTAGATACTCAATCCATCAGCACGCCTGATCCGTGGCGTTCCTGCTGATTAGCTCCCGCTACTGCCTGATTCGGCCTGAAGCCGGCGGACCTTTGCCATCAGTGCAGGCGCATCCAACCTTCGCCCATACGTCGCCAGATGCACGGCGGGGCTGTGACCCATCAGCTCGGCGCTCTCCCTGACGTGGAGCCCCAGCTGCTGCGCAAGGCGCAAGGCATAGGCGTGACGGGCGCTGTACGCGGTCAACTCCGAGTCCAAGGGAATCGCCACAGGCTCCTGGTCCCGCAGCCGGCGGAGCTGCTGGGTCAGCGCCTGGCCAGGGCTCCTGGCGCTCACCATCCCCAGTGGCAAACCGTGGCGCTTCCACCGATCCAGGAGCTCGAAGCAATCAGCAGGCCAGCCCCGCGGCGGCACGGCAGGTATCTCCCTGGCGCCGCTGGAGCCCTTGCTGCTGCGCTTCTGGCGAGTGACCCGACCCAGGAGCATCCCCTCCTCCTCGATCAACTCCCAGCCCCGGAGCTCTGCTGGCCTCAGGCCGAAGCAGATCAAGCAGTCCCATGCCGCCAAATCCTTGGGGGTGAGCTTGCTGCTGCGCTGGATCCGTGCCCGAAGCTCAGCGATCTCGCCATCTGTGAAGGAGCGCACGCCATCCGCCGCGGCCGCGGCTTTGCCATTTCCGCGCATGGCCACCACCTCCTCAGGCCAGCTCCAGCCGGCCTCACGCCACAGCCGGCGGAGCCGATCGTGCGCCATCTGCCTGGCCCTGGTCCCTGGCCCCCGCAGGCGCAGGGTGGTCTCCAGAAGCGCCCGGTCATCTGTCCAAGGCTTCTCTGCTGCCACCTCCAGCAACCGGCTCAGATAGGGCGCATAGGTGCGGCTCCAGGTATCGAGTCCGATCCGCTCGCCCACCAGGGCAGCCTTCAGGCGATCCACCAGGCGCTGAAGCACGGCCGGCGACAAGCGCAGGGGATCCTCCTGGCCAGGCAATCCCTCAGGGTCGGGCCAGCGCCACTCCCCGCGCATCACGGCGTCGAAGATCCCGCAGGCCACGGCCAGGGCGGCCGCGGCCGCGGCCGGTCCGGGTGGTGTGGCCAAGGTCACGGATCGCCGCTTCGGCGCCGCATCCGCAGGCTCGCCAGGCCGAAGCGGAAGCTCTGCGCTCACCACTCTCAAGCGGTCGCGCATCACTTCGATAGTCCAGCCGCTCCTCCCCAGGCGATGCCGCTTGAAGCCGCGAGACAGATCGGCCAACCACGGAGGGCGATCCAGTGCCACGTTTCACGCTGCGTGGGAATCTGCGTGAAATCTTGGCAGGCTCTGACGGATCCACAAGGGTTCTGGCCAGTCTCGCCCGATGGGACGCTCCAGGGAGAATCAAGGCCCTGACTGCCTCAGAGGGCAGATGCTGCCTGGCTTCTAGAAATGCCCGGTGCCGGGTTCGAACCAGCGACATCCTGCTTGTAAGGCAGGCGCTCTACCGCTGAGCTAACCGGGCGGTGCCGTCCATTGTGCCCGGCAGCACGGCACACTCGGGCCACCCTGCACCGCTGCCTTGGCCAGTGGCCGCGCCCACGACCGCGCCACCTGGCTGCTGGCCCTGCCCTTCGGACTGCTCTGGTGGCCCTGGCAGGGGGCCGGCGGGGCCCTCAGCGCGGGGCTTGGGTTTCTGATCGGTGGGCTGTGGCTTTCCCCCGACCTGGACACCCCCTCCAACCCCAGCCGCCGTTGGGGGCCGTTGCGGTGTCTGTGGTGGCCCTACCGGCGGCTGCTCAGCCATCGCTCGCTGCTCTCCCACAGCCCCCTGCTGGGCAGCGCCGGCCGGCTGCTGTACCTGACGGCGGTACTGCTGGCCCTGAGCTGGCTGGGCCAACCGCTGGGCACCCCATCCCCCAGGGCCTTGGCGGCATGGGCCGGGCAACTGTGGGATCGGCAGCCCACACAGCTGCTGGCCGCCCTGGTGGGCGTGGAGGCGAGCGCCTGGCTCCACCTGCTGCAGGACGGCGACCCCACCCCGCGGCTACCGAAGCCACTGCGGCGAACCCGCCGACGGCGGCGGCGGCGGCGCTGAAAGCCCGCCAAACTCCGGGCAGCCGCCAGGCCGCAGCCGCCATGATCCAGCTCGACTTTGAGGGCGACTACGGCCGCCAGTACAACGCGCGCATTCGCACGCTGATCCCCGGCTACGACGCCATCCAGGAACTCGGCGCCGCGGCCCTGGCGGCCCGGCTGCCGCAGGCCCAGCGGGCCCTGGTGGTGGGGGTGGGCTCTGGCTTGGAGCTGCCGGGGTTGCTGCAGGCGCTGCCCCAGGCGCGCTTCACCCTGGTGGAGCCGAGCCAGCAGATGCGCGGCCTCTGCGACGGCCTGATCCAGCGGATCGACGCCACACACCGGGTGCAGTGGGGCCCAGAGCGGCTGCCAGAGGAGGGCCCCCTGGGGGAGGAACCCTTTGACGCCGTGATCTGCCACAACGTGCTGCACGTGCTGAATCCGGCGCAGCAACGCCCCCTGCTCGACCAGCTGGTCGCCCAGGTGGCCCCCGGCGGCGCGCTGCTGCTGAGCAGCTACAGCGAAACGGAGCCGGAGGCCATGGGGCCCTGGCTGGCGCTGGCCGCCGCCCGCTTCCGCGCCCTGGGGATGGATCAGGCCACCGCTGACGACGTGATGACCTCCCGCAACACCACGGTGTTTTCACTGGACCCGCAGCTGCTGGAGCGCCGGCTGCTCAGCGCGGGTCTGGAGCCCCCCACCCAGCTGATGCAGGCCGCCTGCTTCCGCCTCTGGATCAGTGGCCGGCCGGCCCAGGGGCAGACCATGGCCGCGCCGGCCAGCGCCATGGCAGCGATCGAGCGTTTGCTGGCGGTGGTGGCGCAGCTGCGGGATCCCCAGGGCGGCTGCCCCTGGGACTTGGAGCAGACCCACGCCTCACTGGTGCCCTATGTGCTCGAGGAGGCCCATGAGGTGGCGGATGCCATCCGCCACGGCGACGACCGCCACCTGGCGGAGGAGCTAGGAGACCTGCTGCTGCAGGTGGTGCTCCACAGCCAAATCGCCAGCGAACAGCAGCGCTTCAGCCTGCGGGAGATTGCCGCGGCCATCAGCGACAAGCTGATCCGCCGCCACCCCCATGTGTTCGGCGGCGCCGAAGCCTCCGACAGCGCCGCGGTGAAGATCCACTGGGAGGCGATCAAGGCCCAGGAGCGGGCGGAACGGCAGGGCAGCACCAGCTCAAGCAGCCCCCTCAGCGACCAGCTAGCGCGCAAGGTGCGAGGCCAACCGTCCCTGGCCGGGGCGATGACCATCTCCAAGACCGCTGCCGCCGCCGGCTTCGAATGGGACACCATGGCGGGCGTCTGGGACAAGGTGCATGAGGAGCTCGATGAGCTCAAGCAGGCCGTGG
>SXGQ01646360.1_pt1 | contig 12524 bp, 10 predicted proteins | sample 3178371 | NCBI WGS metagenome assembly SXGQ01 (sample SAMN11356859, study PRJNA531348) | freshwater metagenome | isolation source: freshwater sample F1-20 | place: China: Fuxian Lake, Yuxi | collected 2017-12-25
CATCCTGCCGCGTAGCGGGGCACAGGGAGGCTATATGTTCCTGTTCGATCCCTTGGACGGCTCGTCCAATACGGATGTGAACATGCCGCTCGGCTCGATCTTCTCCATCGTCATGAAGCAGAGGCCTGATGATGTGTTGAGCGAGAGAGATCTGGTGCGGAAGGGGACCGAGCAAGTCGCGGCAGGCTATCTCCTCTTTGGCGCCAGCACGATGCTGGTCTTTACTACGGGCCAGGGGGTCCATGGGTTTACGCTAGATCCGGAGAGTGGAGACTATCTCCTCTCCCATAAAGCGATCACCATACCGGCTCGGGGGAAGGTCTATGCGGCCAACGAGGGAAATTACCATAAGTGGCCTGATGGCACGCAGAAATATTTCGACTATCTGAAAGTGAAAGACAAGGCGACCGGACGACCCTACAGTGGGCGCTACTCCGGTTGTTTAGTTGCGGATGTGCACCGGATCCTTCTCGGGGGAGGGATCTATCTTTATCCCGGCGAGCTGGACAAGCCGGAAGGGAAGCTCCGGTTGCTGTACGAAGCGAACCCCTTGGCCTGGGTTGTGGAGCAGGCAGGCGGGAGGGCCAGCACCGGCACGATGCGTATTCTCGAGGTGGAGGCCAAGCAGCTTCATCAGCGGGTGTCGTTGATTATCGGTAGTATGGACGACGTGCTGGACGCGGAACGTCATATTCAAGGTGACGCGTAACGACAAGAGCCGTTTGAGGAGGGGACACATGGCAGATCGCATACAGGATATTCTCAGTTGGTACAGCAATGACAACGCCGGAACGAAAACGAATCTTGCCAGGCTGTTGCGGCATGGCAAGTTGGCTGGGACCGGCAAACTGGTCATTCTGCCGGTAGACCAGGGGTTCGAACATGGCCCGGCCAGGAGCTTTGCCGGCAATCCGGCTGGCTATAATCCTCTTTACCATTTTCAGTTGGCGATCGACGCCGGTTGTAATGGTTATGCGGCTCCCTTGGGGTTATTGGAGTCAGGGGCGTCGCAGTATGCAGGGCAAATTCCTCTCATTCTGAAGCTCAACAGTCACGATTCCTTGCATGACGATAAAGATCCCATGCCGTCAGTCACCGGGAGCGTCTCAGATGCCCTGCGTCTTGGTTGTGTCGCCGTGGGGTTCACAATCTATCCGGGCTCCGTCCATTGCAATGCGATGTATGAACAGCTTCGCGAGATTGCAGAAGACGCCAAGGCCTGCGGCCTGGCGGTCTTCGTCTGGTCGTACCCCCGCGGTTCTGCGTTGAGTAAGGAAGGGGAGACGGCGATCGATGTGGTGGCCTATGCGGCTCAGATTGCCGCTCAGCTCGGCGCCCATATCATCAAGGTCAAGCTGCCTTCAGCGCATTTGGAGCAGGCCGCGGCGAAGAAGGTTTATGAGGGGACGCAAGTGCCGATCAAGACGTTGGCAGAGCGGGTCACGCACGTGGTGCAGAGCGCGTTCGACGGGCGGCGGATCGTGATTTTCTCCGGCGGCGCCAAGAGCGAAGATCAGAACGTGTTCGAGGAAGCGCGCGCGATTCGTGACGGAGGCGGGTTCGGCTCCATCATCGGGCGGAATTCGTTCCAGCGTCCCAAGCCGGAAGCGATTAAGTTTCTCCGCACCATCATGGGGATCTATTCCGGCGAGAGTAAGTAAGGCGCCGGCGTTTCGCGCCATGCATTATTGGTCTGTCGCATGAAGTATGAAGGATTGTTGATTCCTATGAAGTCACGTCGTCCTTGGATCGTTTCGTGTACGCTGATTGCCGTGGGCATCGTCATCGGGATTGTGGTGGCATCCGACATGGGCTGGCTGCCGAACGGCACAGCCGGCCCGGAGCCGGTTCTGGCCCCCCTCGCCCGTCCCGTGGCCACGGCGCCGCAGTTGCCGATGTCCGGGGGGAACGGGAAGAACTTCGTCGAGATTGCGAAATCGGTCAAGCCTGCAGTCGTCAATATTGCGGCCACGCGCACCGGCAAAGCGGGAGAGGGTCCTCAAGGCTCACCCTTCGACGATCCCTTCTTCCGGCGGTTTTTTGGCGACGAGTTCAAACGCGATATGCCGAAAGAGCGCAAGGAAAAGGGGCAGGGGTCCGGGGTCATCGTGGATCCCAGCGGATTGATCATCACCAACAATCATGTGGTGAACAAGGCGGACGATATTCGCGTGGTGTTGTCCGATAAACGCGAGTTCAAAGCCAAGCTGATCGGGACGGATTCCAAGACGGATATCGCCGTCATCAAGATCGAGGCGACGGGCTTGTCGCCCATTGCCTGGGCCGATTCCGATCAATTGGAAGTCGGTGAGTTCGTGTTGGCGGTGGGCAGTCCCTTTGGTCTGACCCAGACTGTGACGATGGGTATTGTCAGCGCGGTCGGGCGAGCCAGCATGGGTATCGCCGAATATGAAGATTTTATCCAGACCGATGCGGCAATCAATCCTGGTAATTCAGGCGGAGCCTTGGTGAATGTTCGCGGCGAACTGGTCGGCATCAATACGGCCATCTTCAGCCAGAGCGGCGGCAATATGGGGATCGGGTTTGCCGTGCCCAGCAACCTAGCCCATTCGATCATGGATCAGCTGGTTCGAACAGGAAAAGTCGTCCGAGGCTGGCTGGGTGTATCGATTCAAGAGCTGTCGCCTGAGTTGGCGAGGCAATTCGGCATGACAGAAACGAAGGGCGTGCTCGTCAGCGATGTGATGGAGGATAGCCCGGCCAAGAAGGCAGGATTTGAACGGGCGGATGTGATCGTGGAGTTCGACGGTAAACCGATGAATTCTCCCACGCATCTACGCAACGCCGTCGCGCAAACTCCGCTCGGGAAAAATATCTCGATCAAACTGATCAGAGACAAGAAACTCAAGACGTTGGATGTGACGATCGTCGAGCAGCCCAAGTCGATGGCCCAGTCCGGATCGGAGGAGCGCGAGGAGTCGATTGCGCCGACCGGGGTTTTGTCTGATCTTGAGGTGCATGAGCTCACGGAAGAGTTGGCCGGCCGGTATGGGCTCAAGTCCTCCGAGCAAAGCGTGGTCGTGACGCGAGTCAGACCTGGCAGTATGGTGGAAGAAATCGGTGTCCGAGAAGGCGACCTGATTTTAGAAATAAATCGAAAGACTGTGACCTCGCTTAAGACCTATGAACGGCTGAGGTCCGGTCTGTCCAAAGATCAAGCGGTCCTCTTGTTGGTCAAGCGACAGGGCCGATCTCTCTATCTCACGCTTAAGCCTTGAGGAATGTGGAAGATCCCGCGCGAGAGGAATCCGTGGCGAAGCAGGTGATCGCTCTCGTGCCTGCTGCCGGGCGTGGGATCCGGATGGGTGGTTCCTCCCCTAAACAGTTTCTGGCGCTGGGCGGCGAACCGCTCATCATCCAGTCCTTGTTGGCCTTGCAAGCAGCAACGGTGGTGGACCAGATCATTCTTGCCGTTCCGCCTGCGGACATCGACTATTGTCAGCGCGAGATTGTCGCAAAACATCGATTCACGAAAGTGACGAAGGTGGTGGCAGGCGGAGCCGAGCGTCAGGACTCGGTGCGGCAGGCGTTGGCCGAAGTTCCCTCCGACACAGAGATCGTGCTTGTTCATGATGCGGTCAGGCCCTTTCTGACGCAAGGAATGATCGTTGAGGTGGTGACGGCGGCGAGGAAGCGTGGCGCAGCCATCGTTGCCCTTCCCATGAGGGATACGGTCAAGCAAGTAGGGCCTGATGGGATGATTGAGCGGACGGTCGATCGCGCGCCCTTGTGGCTTGCGCAGACTCCGCAGGCCTTTCGGCGGGATTGGATCGAGGAGGCTCACAGGAAAGCGCATGCCGAAGGAGTACGGGCTACGGATGACGCCTTTCTGGTGGAATGGCTTGGGCATGCTGTGGCGGTGGTTCAGGGAAGCGGGGAAAATATCAAAGTGACAAGGCCGGAGGACCTGGCCATTAGCGAGGCCATTCTGGCGTCACGTAAAGCAAGTCGGAAAGCTTGAAAGTTTATCAGGTTGTCACGTCGAGACTGTAGGGCATGCGACGTTTAGACGGTTGACCCTCTTCTCGTAGGAAAGGACCTCACATGCGCGTTGGTTGCGGGTACGACATCCATCGATTGGGCGCAGGGCGCAAGCTGATTCTTGGCGGGGTTGAAGTGCCCCATAGCAAGGGCCTGTTGGGTCATTCCGATTCCGACGCCTTGGTCCATGCCCTCTGCGATGCCTTGCTTGGCGCGATGGGGGAGGGGGATTTGGGGCGGCATTATCCCAGCTCTGACCAGCGGTTCAAAGATATTTCGAGTCTGAAGTTGTTGGAAGATGTGGTCGGGAAGCTGCGGGCCAAAGGGTACCGCATCGTGAACGTGGACACTATCGTGATCGCGCAGGCCCCTAGACTTATCTCCTATCTGGCGGCGATGCAGAAACAGATGGCGCTAGTGCTCGGGGTCGATCCTGACCTGGTCAATGTGAAGGTCAAGAGCGGCGAGAACATCGGCATGATCGGTCGTGAGGAAGGGATCGCCGCCCAGGCAGTCTGTTTGATCGAACGGGCTCCGGCAGCGTAAGATAGCCTCTATGCTTCTGAAAACCATTCAAGAAGATCTTCGCGCAATTTTCGACCGGGACCCCGCGGCGACTAGCTGGCTTGAAGTTGTGCTGACCTATGCCGGCTTCCACGCCATGTTGGCTTATCGCGTGTCCCATTGGCTCAAGGCCCATCACGTCCCGTTCCTTCCTCGGTTCCTTTCTCAGCTCGCGCGTTGGCTGACGGGGATCGAGATCCACCCCTCAGCGAAGATCGGCCGGGGATTTTTTATCGACCATGGCATGGGTGTTGTGATCGGCGAGACGACGGAGATCGGGGACTTTGTGACGCTCTTTCAAGGCGTGACGCTCGGTGGAACGGGCAAAGAGCGGGGCAAGCGGCATCCGACGGTGGGAAACCATGTGGTGATCGGAGCGGGAGCCAAGATTCTAGGCGGAATCTCGATCGGCGATAATGTGAAGATCGGCGCCAATTCTGTGGTGCTGAAGAATGTCGCGGCGAATTCTACCGTGATTGGCGTGCCGGCCCGCGTGGTTAAAACGCAGGGCGAGCGCCTGCCAGATGTCACTATGGACCATAGCAACTTGCCGGACCCCATTAGCGACAGACTCTTGTCGCTTGAACAGGAGTTGATCGAACTGCGCAAGAAGCTTGCGAGTCAGGACTCCCCCCGCCTATTCTAGTCTCATTCCCCGCTAGTCGACGTAATCCACCCTCGTAAGACAGAGTCCATGAGGCGGAGCGGTTACTCCGCCTGCTCGCCGGTCCTTGGCCTTCAGGACCTCTGTCAGGCTGTGGGGCGTCCGTTTACCCAACCCGACTTCAACGACCGTTCCTACCATTGCCCGAACCATATGTTTTAGGAACCGATCGGCATAGGCCTCAATACGGATTTCCTCACCCTGGCGCAGAACGGCAAATCGCTGTAGCTGGCAGATGCGATTGGTATTGTCTGTGCGGCTTCCTTCGAATGAAGAGAAGTCCTGCGTTCCGAGAAGTGAAGCTGCCGCCTTGTGCATGGCTGCTTCGTCCAGCGGTCTGCAGATGTGCCAGACGAACGCACGATCGAGGGTGGGCTTGGGCTGGCGATGGAGGATGCGATAGGTATAGAGCTTGCCTCGCGCGTCGTGCTGGGCATGGAAACGGTCGTTCATGATGGCAGCGGCGCGCACGGCAATGTCCTTCGGCAACACGGCATTGAGCGCGCGTATCCAGCTGGTTGCGGGCCAAGCGCAGTCGGTGCGAAAGCTGGCGACTTGTCCGAGCGCATGGACGCCGCAGTCCGTGCGGCCTGCGCCGATGAGGGCAACGGTGGCGTGGCTGACCTGATAGATGGCTTCTTCGATGGCCGCTTGAATCGTGGGCTGGTCTGGCTGACGTTGCCAGCCGGCATAGCCGGTTCCGTCATATTCAACGACTAACTTTACGGTCGGCATGGCTGTCGCAGGGGGTTCGCCGCGGCGATCATCGCGTGGACGGCTTGGCTGAGCTGAGGAACATTTTGACGCTGTCTCCTAAGGCTTCCGCCACGCGCGTCGTGAAGAGCCCGGTTCGGAGCATCTCTTCTTCGGCCGCATTCGAGATATAAGCGATTTCCGCCAGGACGCTAGGCATGCTGGTGAAGCGAAGCACGTAGAACGGCGCGGTTTTGACGCCATGGTCTACCAGCGGGTAGTGGCTGTGCAAGGTCGTCACCATAGCTTCCTTGGCGGTCCAGGCCAGGTCTTGAGATTCTTCGATTTTCTTGGACGTGAGGAGATCGGCCACGATGTACTCCCATCCCACGCCGGTGTTGCTGAGCGGAGTGCCGTTTTCTCGGGCGGCGACTTCGAGCGCCCGCTGATCCTTGGCCGCGCCGAAATGGTAGATCTCAATGCCCTTAACGGAGTGCTTGGTGTGGGAATTGACATGGATCGAGACGAAGAGATCCGCATCCTGTGCATTGGCGAACTTAGCGCGGTTCTCCAATTCGATAAATTCGTCCCGTTCACGGGTCATGAGGACGCGGATTCCCGGTTGCTTGCTCAAGAGATCGCGCAGTTTCAGCGCTACTTTGAGCGTAATGTCTTTTTCTTGCGTGCCCCGTTGCCCCAATGCGCCAGGGTCTTTCCCGCCATGCCCTGGATCGATCACGACGGTCTTCATTGACCCGGTTTGGGGCTGAGCCGGCTGTGGCGGAGCAGGAAGCAATGGCGTCCGGTTCGGCAAGGGCTCTGTGACCAATGTCGTCAAGGATTCTTGGGAGGGGACGACATCGATGACTAGCCTGTGAGGGTTGGCCAGCGTGAGTATCTTGTAACTCTGAAATGAACCGGTCGGGAGAGAGATGGCGATCGATTGTTCCGATGTCTGGGTGAGGATGAAGGGCTTGGATCGCTCGCCTGATGCAAGTTTCGCTTTGGCGGATGGGCTCAATGTGACGTTGTGGATGGTAATCGTCACTCCCTCGGCCTGAAGAATGGGCTGTTTGCTTGGACGGGCTTTTGCGTCGAGATCGAGGACGAGCCTCGTCAATCCCGGTGCGCTGGCGGTTCGGACATCGTGAATCGTCGCCAGGCCTGGAGCCTTGGGCGTGCGCCGTATCTGGGAGGGATGAGATTGCTTGGGCTTGACCGGAGATTTTTGCCGCGCCTCATCTGGGGCGGCAGCGACGTCGATCGGGTGGAACGGATCGAGGGCAAGACCTGGGAGGCCGAAGAGTCCGACCAGGAAGGCGAGGGTGAAGATGCGCCATAAAACTGATCGCATGGGTGTTGCCTGCCTATAATCGAGCATAGAGTTTTTCTCAGATGTATGCCCCATTGTCAAGGGGATTGGCGTATGAACGTATGCGGAGTTGATCGACAGTGAGAGAGTCGAGCGGTGGGGTCTGGGCCAGGGCACTCCATGTGATCGTGGATGGGGACAATCTCCCGGCTGAGACGAGCCGGATCAGCCAGGAGTGCGCCTGCATTCCGAGATGGCGTGCGAGGCCCTGTTGCGTGATCTGGCTGCCTACTGTCAGAGAAAAGCCCATGCGGATGACCGCGGCCTTTGACGGGTGGTAATAGAGCTGGGGCACGGAACGGCGCGAACATCGGCTTGGGCGTGAGGTGATCTTTTCGCAGCGGGGCAAAAAAACCGATCAGGTGCTCCAGCGTCTGGCTGCCGAATATGGATCCGATTGTGCGGGGGTGCGTTCCGGTCGTGAGATTGTCGATTTTGCCAGGGCGCAAGGCTGGTTCGTCATGAAGGCGCAGGAGTTTGCCTGGAAGTTGCAGGGAGCGCCGAGCCAGTCTGGTGTATCGCTGCACAAAGGGCTGGATGCGGGAGAGGATCTCAGTCCGAAGCGGGGTCCGGAGACACGCGGGAGTCCCAGGAAGTTGCCTAAGGCCCAAAGGCAGCGTAGCCGGCAGGTTAAGCGATTTTGAACAGGCGCTTCGCGTTCTCGGTCGTGATGCGCCCGATGGTTTCGATCGACATGTCAGGCGTCTCGGCGTGAAGCTCCGCTAGCTTCTGCGCAACAAGAGCGACATAGGCCGGTTCGTTGCGTTTGCCCCTGTGAGGAATGGGCGTGAGGTAGGGGCAATCTGTTTCGATTAGGAGCCGGTCCAGCGGAGCGGTTTTGGCAATCTCCCGGAGCGTTGCGGCGCTCTGAAAGGTGAGAATGCCAGAAAAGGAGAGATAAAATCCCAGGTCCAACGCCTCTTTTGCCAGCCAGCTATCCCCTGAGAAACAGTGAAAGACCCCGCCGATTTCCGACGCCCGCTCTTCTTTTAAAATCGCAATCGTATCCTCTTGGGCCTCTCGCGTATGAATGATCACGGGCAGGCGTAGCTCGCGCGCGAGCTGAATCTGCTCGCGGAACCGCTCGCGCTGTTCCTGGGGCGATGAGTGGTTGTAATGGTAGTCGAGGCCGATCTCGCCATAGGCGACAACCTTCTTGTTCTGCGCCAGGCAGCGGAGCTCGTCGTACCAGCCATCGAGGATATGTTTCACTTCATGGGGGTGGACGCCGATGGAGGCATAGATGAAGGGATGTTGCGTCGCCAGCGCCGCTGCTGCGTGGCTGGTGGCCAGATCGCAACCGATAGTCACGAAGGCCTTGACGCCCGCTTCCATGGCTCGGGCGATCATGGCTTCGCGATCCTCGTTGTAGCGGGCATCGTCTAGATGGGTATGGGTGTCGATGAGCATGCGAGTCTTTACCAGGATGCTGAAAAATGCTGCCAGCTTCGTTCTCGGCTCATCGAAAGCCTCAACGGACCTTCTGAGGGGACGCCTCCGGTTTCGACTTGCCTGTGGGCGTACGGACAGCCTTTTTGAGCATCCATGGTTAGTGCGACGTTAATACTGTGCGAAATATTCGTGCATAGGTTTCGGCTCACCGAGTTTTTCCGTAACCGCTCGTGGGGGATCGGCTGAAGGCCGAAGTGGTGTTACGCGGGTTTGGTGACGATCGTGTCGGCCAGTTCGTTGAGGAGTACTTGGGTCTCCTCCCAGCCGAGGCAGGCATCGGTGATCGAGACACCGTGGGCCAGCGGTTTGCCCTGTTGCCAGGCTTGTTTGCCGGGATTGAGGTTGCTTTCGAGCATCAGGCCCATGATGGATTGGCGGCCTTCGCGGAACTGCTTGAGGACATCCCTGGCGACGTGGCTTTGTCGCCGGTGGTCCTTGCTCGAATTGTCGTGCGAACAGTCGATCATGATGGGCCGGGCGATGCCGTCGCCTGCCACGACCGCTTCGGCACGGGCCACATGCTCGGTTTCGTAATTGGTTTTGCCGCCGCCGCCTCGCAGCACGATATGGCGGTCCGGGTTGCCCGTGGTCTTGCTGATCGAGGTGAGTCCGTCGGCATTGATACCTAGAAAATGGTGCGGCTGTTTTGCGGCGACCATGGCGTTCCAGGCGACTTGCAGATCGCCGCCTGTGCCGTTCTTGAACCCAACCGGCATCGAGAGACCGCTGGCCATTTCCCGGTGGGGCTGGCTCTCGGTGGTGCGGGCGCCGATGGCGACCCAGCTCCAGAGATCGGCGATATATTGCGGCGACACCGGGTCCAGGGCTTCTGCTGCACAGGGGATCCCGCGTTTATTGATGTTGAGTAGGATCGTCCTGGCCAGTTCCAGGCCTGTTCCAATATCGCAGGTGCCGTCCAGATGCGGATCGTTGATGAGGCACTTCCATCCGACCGTGGTGCGGGGCTTTTCAAAGTAGGCCCGCATGACGATCAGTAACCGGTCGCGCAACGCCTCGGTCACCGGTTTCAATCGGTCTGCATACTCATAGGCTGCCTCGGGATCGTGGATCGAACATGGACCGACGATGACGAGCAGGCGCTCGCGGTCTTGGCCATGCAGGATGCGGCGAATGGCTTCTCGGGTTTCGATGACCAGTGCGGCGGCCTGGTCCGTAATTGGCAGTTTTGATTTGATCGTCCGCGGCGAGGGCAGCGGTTTGATTTCAAGGATATGTTGGTTGTCGAGCGGTTGATTCATTGCGCAGCCTTTTTGGAAAGGACTAATGAGTCGAAAGTATACCAGAGGCCCCACGTGAAATCTAGGATGAAGCCCATAAGGTCTTCAATAGCCAGGGAATTTGAGTGATTCTAAGAGCGGGGAGTGACGGCTGCAAGGTCTCAATAACGTGCGGAATGAGGCGCGCTCGTTACCTGGCGTTTTCGGATTTTTGTGCCTGAGAGCGTTGGAGCGAATGGCCTATCCGCTTGACAGGCTTTCCGATAGTGTAGTAATTAAACTCTGATGAAGCCTTGGTGTCCTCACGCTGTCAATCTCCGAGCTATGGCCTCCCTGGGCCTGATTCTCTTGCTGCTGACGATCGCTCCCTTTGCGGTCGCGCAGGATGTGCATCATGAATTAGCCGCAGCGGACCATGATGGGCACGAACATTCCGACACCGACCTCTGCCAGTGGGTGCAGCACCATACGGGTGGCGCCCTCGATCTCGGCGCGCCTCTCCTGGCCGCCTGCGAACTCGTCAATCTATTAGAGCTTCCGGCTGGTTCGGTCCTGCTCTCGTTCGAACTCTCCACGCCCGGTCCTTCGCGCGCTCCTCCCCTCAGCTAGTCACGTCATTTCGATTTGCGCCATTCTCGCGCGGGTGTCCTAGGACTCCCTACGAGACTTCCGTGGCATTTTCTATACGTGAATAACTGGGAGATTTATGCGACCCATCGGATACCATTTTATTGTGCGCTTGGTATGTATTTGTGCCTGCCTGGGTGTTTTTAGCCAGAGTCGTGCCGTAGCGGCTGAGACGACGCTGATCACCGGGTCGGTCCAGAATCAGGATCTTCGTCGGGTGGGGCAGGTGGTCGTTGAGGTGAAGAATCAAGAAGGGGCCTTGGTGACAACCGGGGTCTCGAGCACTGTCGGCGAGTTCAGCGTTCTCGTTCCTGCCGGTGGAACCTATTCTATCAGCGCGGTTCAGGACACCTATCGAAGCGAATATGTCGTACTCAAGATCGGGATCGAGTCGCCTGCCCCCATCGCTTTGACCCTCTCTAAGACTAAAGAGATTGCGCTTGAAGTGCGGGCGCCCCTTGCACCAATTCAATATAAGGCGTCGAGCGAGACTTATTCGGTCAGCCGGAAGGAGATCGAAGAGTTGCCGCGCGGCAACAATGTTGAGCTGCAGGACGTGCTCCTCACGATTCCGAGCGCTGCCTATGGCTCGCTCAAACAAGTGCATATCCGGCAGGAGCATGCCAATCTCCAGCTGCGGATCGACGGGGTGCCGATTCCCGATACCGTGACGTCCACCTTCTCCGATGTGATATCGCCGCGAGCCTGGGAACGGGCGGATATCATTCTGGGCGGCATGGAGGCGCAGTATGGAAACAGGACGGCAGCGGTCCTGGACATTACGACGAAGAGCGGCACCAAGCAGGGATTCGGGTCGGCGCAAATGTTCGGCGGGTCAAATCAGACGGCCAGCCCCTCGTTCGAATATGGAGGCATGATCGGCGAGAAGTTTCGTTTTTATGTCCTGAACAGTTATACGTCGACGAATCGCGGCATCGAGCCTCCGACGCTCGGCCATTCGATTTTTCACGGGCAAAGCGAGCGGAACCAGACGTTCATCCGCGGCGACTATCAGCACGACAATACGAACAACTTCTCGTGGCTGTTCTTGAACTCCGTGGCGAAGTATCAGATTCCGACCATGCCGGGCCAGGCGCTCGATCCCACCGGGACGATGCTGCCGCTCCTCCAGGCAAGCAAGCCGGGATTTATGCCGGTGACCTCCCAGGCCATCGACGAAAACCAACAAGAGAATAACCAGTACGGCCATATGGTCTGGCGGCACGATGTGAATAGCAGCAACTTCTTCAGCCTCTCCGGCTATGCTCGTCAGACGCGGGCCACGTTTCGGACGGACCCGTTTAATCTCCTTGCCTATACCGCTGACCCAGCCGAGCCGTTCGCTGCTTCCAGTCAGGATCGGAGCGGCAATTCGAGCGGAGTTCGATTCGATCACACCTATGTCCCATCCAAGGAACATGTGATCAAGGCAGGGTTTCAGGTCGATCGAACCCAGGCCATCAATAAGACGCGGATCTCCACGTTTGCTGCTGACGGAGACGGTAATCCGACCGGAAACATGATCAATCTCAATGCCGACAACCGCCTGATCGGCTGGCGCCAGGAACTCTGGATTCAGGATGAGTGGAGCCCAAACGATCGCTGGACCTTCAATCTTGGCGTACGAGGCGACGTGGTGCAGTACCAGCGCCATGAGGGACAGCTCAGTCCGCGGATCGGGATCACCTACAAGGCCGATCAGGCGAATGTGTTTCACGCGTTCTACGGGCGGCAATTTACGCCGCCGAATCTCGAAGCAATTTCCTTCACAAAACTCAATACGGCCGGCACGAAGGCGGCCCCGGAGAATACGACGAACAATATCGTCAGGGCCGAGCGGGCTCATTACTTCGAGGTCGGCAGCTACCACGCGCCGTCGAAGTGGGCGACGTTGCAACTGACCGGCTATTAC
>SXGQ01710635.1_pt1 | contig 12522 bp, 9 predicted proteins | sample 3178371 | NCBI WGS metagenome assembly SXGQ01 (sample SAMN11356859, study PRJNA531348) | freshwater metagenome | isolation source: freshwater sample F1-20 | place: China: Fuxian Lake, Yuxi | collected 2017-12-25
CGCCCGTGCCAGTTCCGTCCCCAACTCCAAACTCACCAGTTCCCGGAGCATCCGCGAAACAGCTGATGGGACCTGCTCCGCCCCCGACACCGCCATCCACGGACGGATCAGACACTCCCCCCATTTCCGTAATTCCATCGGCACTCTCCGGACGAAACGACCAGCTGTCACCGCTGCGGTCTCCCGCACTGCTGGCTGACATCAGACATCGAGTTTCCAGTTGCTGGATTGCCTGAGCACTGGCGGCGACCGACGACCAAATGCGTGATCGTCGACGTCGCTCGGAAGACTTCAGTCCGCAGAGTTCCACCAGCCTGGCAAGCATATTCATTTTTCACCCCCGACGTTAAACGCAAACTCACACCCGGGTGACAATAAATACCGCCTGTATGTTCCTGCGACGGCCGGCGGAGGCCGAAAAGTTCCTGAAATTATCCAAATCACGGCCGGTTATAGCGACATGCTGCCGCTGCACAACATCCTGCACGCCGCACTCAACGCTCCAGGAGCAGCCGCACAAGCCAGCAATCACTCAATCGGACGACGCACCACCGTCCATTCCCGCTGCAAACGCTCACGCAGTCGAGACACCAGCTCCGGATGCTGCGACGCCAGATTCACCTGCTCTGCAGGATCCTCGGTCACCCGGTACAACTGCGGACGACGCTCGTTCAGACTGTGCACAAACGCATAACGGTCCTGCGGGGGCTCCCACGTCAGAATCAGCTTCCACTCCCCCTCAATGCACCAGCGAGTCACCAGGGACGACTCCGGATCCGACAGGTCGGCAATGTCATGTGAATAACCCTCGCCGCTCACCCAATCGCGCTCAAGCTTCCCGCCACTCGTCAAAGCCGGCAGCAGATTCAGTCCCGGCAGGCCCTCCGGAGCCGCCACACCCGCTGCCGCCAGTACCGTCGGCAGCACATCCAGCGTTGTCGCCAGCTCGGGACGATCCGCGGCGGGAATTCGCCCCGGCCAGCGAAACATCACCGGCGTCCGCACGCCTCCCTCGTAAACACTCTGCTTGGATCGCGGAGCAAACCCGTGAGTCCAGCCCGGCCCCAGCCGCATCTGAGATGTCGCCTGAATCCAGCCATTGTCCGTGACGTAAACCACCAATGTGTTTTCGGTCAGGCCACGAGCATCAAGCGCTGTCAGCAGTTCACCGCAGGTCTCATCAAACCACTCGCACATCGCATGGTATTTGGCCAGCTCCGGCGCGACACCCGGCTGTTCATACTTCTGCAGCAGCCGAGCCGGCGGATTGTGCGGCGTATGCGGCAGCATCGGTGCGTACCAGATAAAAAATGGCTGCTTTCCAGCCACCGACCGATCCATGAATTCCAGAATCGGCGTCACACCCTGACGGCCAATCTTCAGACCGTCATCCCCGTGACGGCCACCCTGTTCAGGAAATCCGCGAGTCATGCCTGCAGTGAATCCGCCCCGTTTCCAGCTGCCCTCCCACCACTTTCCCGTCTGCAGGCAGGCGTAACCGGCCGACGACAACAGCCGCGGCAGCGTCGGCACACGATCCACTCTGGAAATCAGCTGTTCCCGCAGGGCCGCGTAGTCCTGATCACTGAGCGATTTATCCGGACGCGGATCGTTTCCCACAACGCCGTGCTCGTGAGCATACCGGCCGGTCAGAATTGACATCAGTGAAGGTCGACACAGGGGTGTCGGAGTATAGCCGCGACGAAACAGCGCAGCGGAACCCGCAAGGCGGTCCAGATGCGGCGTCCGAATCGTCGGATGCCCCATAAAACCATAATCCGTCCATGCCTGGTCATCAGACAGAATCAGCAGCACATTCGGACGACTGGCAGACCCAGCCTGGCTTTCTTCCGCGTTCGCACTGCCGGAAAACCAGCAGCAGCACAGCCACACTGGCAGACACACTGAAATCCATCGACTTTTCACGCGGCATCGCCCCCTGCTGAACTGTTTGTAGTCGTGACGGATACACGCAGCAGAACTCAGGGTGCATCGCGTACCAGTCCACAGTCTATCAGAGGCAGCACTGACCGCAATATCAGCGCCGGAATGCAGAACAGCCGGACTCGTGAAAGTCCGGCTGTCAGCATGCTTGAGGTCAGAGCCGGGCCGAGCGGCCACGCCCCTCACATGTGTTTGTACACCGACTCAAAGTCGATGTCGTATCGCTTCATCTTCTTATACAAAGTTGTGCGGTTAATCCCCAGCGCCCGAGCCGTCTTCTGACGGTTCCAGCCGGTGCTTTCCAGAGCCTGAATGATCAATTGTCGTTCCGGCTGAGTCAGTGCGACCTTCAGCGGGGCATTCCCGAGGTGCGCCGTGACGCTGGCGCGACTTTCCGCGGACGCAAACAGCTTTTCCGGAAGATCGGCCGCTGTGATCACACCGTTGCGGCACAGTACCACAGCACGCTCAATCACATTCACCAGCTCACGCACATTGCCCGGCCAGTGATAGTGCTGCAGCACCTGCATCGCTGCTTCTTCGATCTGAGTAATCCTGCGACCGGTCTGTTCCGTGAAGATCTGCAGATAATGATTTGCCAGCAGCGGAATATCGCCGAGGCGATCCCGCAGAGCCGGCTGCGTCAAAGTGATCACGTTGATGCGGTAGTACAAATCCTCGCGGAAACGACCTTCCCGCACCGCCTCCTCCAGATCCACATTGGTTGCCAGAATCAGACGCACGTCGACCTTGTGCGTGACATTGCCTCCGACCGGCTCAAATTCGCGATCCTGCAGCACGCGCAGAAGTTTCACCTGCAGCGCCGGCGAGGCTGTTGCAATTTCATCCAGAAACAGAGTACCGCCGTCCGCCTGCAGAAACCGACCGATCTTGTCGTGCGTGGCACCGGTGAAGGAACCGGCAACGTGACCGAACAGCTCACTCTCCAGCAGCGTCTCCGGCAGGGCCCCGCAGGCCACTTCCACAAACGCCTTGTCTCGACGATTGCTGAGATGATGCAAAGCCCGGGCAGTCATGGTCTTGCCCGTTCCGCTCTCTCCCAGAATCAGAACCGTTGTCTTTGTGTCCGCCACACTCTCCATCAGTTCGAACATGCGGACCATTTTGTAGTCCTTGCCGATGACGCTGGACAGACCGTAGCGTTCGGTCAGCTGAGCCTTCAGCTTGCGATTCTCTTCCATGATCTGTCGCTGGCCAATCGCTCGTTCGATTGAGAACCGCAGTTCTTCATCAATCACGGGCTTCGTCAGGTAGTCAAAGGCCCCCATGCGGATGGCTTCGACCGCACTTTCAATCGTGCCAAAGCCAGTCAGCAGAATGATGGCCGTTTCAGGAGCATGTTCGCGAGCCCACTGCAGCAGATGGAAGCCGTCCTTGTCCTGCAGATTCACGTCACAGATCACAACCTCGAACGGAAACTCCTCCATCCGCTCCAGTGCTTCCAGACACGACGAAGCCGTCTCCGTTCTGTGCCCCAGCCCCCGCAGATATTCGGCCATGGCACTCTGAATATGGCGATCGTCGTCAACGACAAGCAGCGAACCGGAAGAATTACGAGCCATCTGGACCCCCCCAGAGACGAGCAGTCATGCTCGTCGGCAGACTAAAGAAAGAAAATCATGTTGCGTGTGCAGCAACTCGCAGGCTTCACGCTGCATCCAACCGGCGACAGAGACACCGAATACGGTGAGTTCACGCCATAGGCGTTGTCTTTTCCGATCAGGCAGTTGAGGCGAATCTGGCAAAACGTTAGGTCGCTCTGCGTCACCATGTCGTTGAGTCAGCGCAACAAAATGGTGGAATCCGGTTGACGGATGAGTGCGAGTCGGAGTAATCGATACAATCGGGCGTTCACACCGCGGCCTTCCCGCAGTTTCCGGATTTCAACTCAAGTTTCCGGCGGGCAGCCAGCCCCGGGTTCCCCCAATGTGCGGTGCAGGCCCCCGTGACTGAGATGAATCCTGACGCCTCAAACCGTACACTGTCTGAACGAATCCGGCTCCGCCATCACTTTTCACTCCTGCTCAACAGGCTGGCTCCTCATGAATCTTCGCAGTTTTGTACGAGCTGTCCCGGACTTTCCGAAGCCGGGCATCATGTTCCGCGACATCACTCCGCTGATCGCATCGCCGGATGCTCTGCGGCAGGTCACCGTTGAGCTGGCCGAGCCCTGGCGAGATGCCGGCATCACCAAAGTCCTGGCCGCTGAGGCCCGCGGCTTTATCTTCGGAGTGCCGCTCGCCATGGAACTGAATGCCGGCTTCGTGCCCGTTCGCAAACCCGGCAAACTGCCATGGCAGACACGTCAGTTCAGTTACGATCTGGAATACGGCTCTGATGCCCTTGAAATCCATACCGATGCCGTGCAGCCCGGAGATCGAGTGCTGCTGGTGGATGACCTGCTGGCCACCGGGGGCACAGTTGAAGCCTGTCGCCGACTGGCCGATGGGCTGGGAGCCACAATCGCCGGCGCTGCCTGCGTCATCGAACTGACCTTTCTGAACGCACGCGCACGACTGCAGCCACTGAAAATCACCAGCCTGCTGACCTATCACACGGAAAATCCGGACGAATAACCGGCTCAGTCTGCAGCTCCCGCCACCACAATCTGGAACCACCGCCATGAACCGATCGAACATCCTGCTGACCTGCCTGCTGACTCTTCAGTGCTGCGTTCAGCATGCCGCTGAAATCACAGCGGCTGACGACACGCCGACCATGCGACACTCGTACATCGTCTTCGGAAATCGCACGGCAATCATCAGCGAAGCGGGCGAGGTGGAGTGGGAACATCGGGGACGGTCACGAGACGGATTCGTGCTGCCCAATGGCAATGTGCTGATTGCCTGGAGCGATGTGGTGCAGGAGGTCACTCGCGACAAACAGGTCGTGTTCGAATGGAAACTGAGCGCGGAGAACCGCGAGATTGGTACCGCTCAGCGGCTTTACAACGGCAATACACTGGTGACCGAGCTGGGACCGCAGCCGCGACTCCTCGAAATCGCCCCCGACGGTCAGTTGAAGCTGACAGTTCCTCTGCAGCCCGAAACCGACAATGCTCACATGCAAACACGCATGGCCCGACAGCTCCGCAACGGAAATTACCTCGTGCCCCATCTGCTGGCCTTCAGCATCAAGGAGTATCGTCCGGACGGCAGCATCGTGCGGATACTGCCCACCGATTTGTCGGAGTTGGGAGGGCGTCCCGCTGAAAACTGGCCCTTCACGGCCATTCGACTGGACAACGGCAACACCGTGGCATCCCTCACACACGGGAACAAAGTGGTCGAACTGGATCCTGAAGGTCGCGTTGTCTGGCAGGCAGACAACAGTCATGTGAACAATCAGTTCCGCGATCCCTGCGGCTCCCAGCGACTGGCCAACGGCAATACCGTTGTCGGCAGCCATGGTGCGACCACCGGCGTTTCGATGATCGAGATCACTCGCGATCATCGCATCGTCTGGACCAGCGATCACCCCGCAGCCGCTGCGGTCCACCACTTTCAGATCCTGACGACCAATGGTCAGCCGGAACCCGGCATGCCCCTGAGATAGCATATGAGCCAGAATTCGTGTTCTCCCTGCTATCGACTCGGGCAGATGTGCACTTACATGCTGCGGCTTGGCACAGCAGGTTTCGGCGGGCCTGTCGCACTGGTCGGCTACATGCACCGGGATCTGGTCGAGCAGCGAAAGTGGATCAGTGAGTCCGAGTATCGCGAGGGTTTGACACTGGCACAACTGATGCCTGGCCCGCTGGCCGCTCAGTTGGCCATCTACCTTGGCTATGTCCACTATGGTCTGCTGGGAGCAACGCTTGTTGGAACCATTTTCGTCCTGCCGTCATTTCTCATGGTGGTCGCACTCGGCTGGGTCTACAGTCAGTACGGCGGGATCACCTGGATGCAGTCTGTGTTTTATGGTGTCGGCCCGGCTGTCATCGGCATCATCAGCATTGCAGCGTATCGACTCACGCTGAAATCGATCGGAAATTCGCGACTGATGTGGGCCATCTACCTTGTCAGTGCGCTGGTCACCATCATCACGGAATCCGAGAGTGTGTGGCTGTTTCTGGGTGCCGGGCTGATCACCTGGGCGATTCGATCCCGGCCGCAGCAGGCGGTCCCTGTCACCCTGCCTGCACTTTCACCAGTATCGGCTGTTCTGCTGCTTGCCGCAGGCAAAGCTTCCTTTAATGAACTTCTGCTGCAAATCACGGTGTTCTTCACCAAAGCCGGAGCATTTGTGTTTGGCAGCGGACTGGCCATTGTGCCGTTTCTTTACGGCGGAGTGGTGAAGGAGTATGGCTGGCTGAATGATCAGCAATTTCTGGACGCTGTGGCGGTCGCCATGGTCACACCGGGGCCGGTCGTTATCACCGTTGGATTCATTGGATACCTCGTCACTTCGCCGGGCGCTGGCTTCCCAGCCGGTTTGGCGGGGGCTGCTGTGGCAGCACTGGCGACCTTCCTGCCCTGCTGGCTGTTCACCGTGCTGCCGGCTCCCTGGTTCAGAAAGCACGGACGACGTCCAGGTATCACCGCCTTTGTCGACGGTGTTACTGCCGCTGCGATCGGTGCCATCGCCGGCTCCTGTCTCGTCCTGGGACGACGTACGGTATTCATCGATGGCTGGCAGCCCGATTATCCCAGGGTACTTGTGCTGGCAGCCACGCTGTTTCTGCTGACGCGTTTTCGACGACTGTCTGAGCCGTGGGTGGTCGCCGGTGCAGCCATCCTCGGCCTGCTGCTCTTTCCCTTCCTGTCCCGCTGACTGGAAACTCAAACACCGGGAGTTCTCGGCCGGCGCCCGCGCGTATTCAGGAAATACAGAATCGGGATTTCCTGAATTCCGTCATTTTCAGGTACTGCACCCAGCACCTGAACAACAAACAGCAGGGGCCTTTTCAAGCCCCCGCGTTGATCGCCGTTGTTCACTGGCCCCGTCACGGTATGCCGTTATTCGCCAGAATTGACTTCGCTTAAAAGCGACACCAGCAGCGACGGTTTACTGGTCAATTCAAGCATCCGCTCCATGGTCTGTGCAGGCAGGTCCTGGTATTCAGTTCCCTGCACCTGCCGCGTCAAATACCACATCTGCAACACGGCCGTCCTGAGATCGTCATCGTTCCCGGTTTTCATCAGCTTGAGAATCTTTGCGGCTGTGCTCCGTGGATCAGCAGCGAAGTCACCCCGGTAAGGTGCTGTTGCATCAGGACGCCAATCAATCTCACCCTCAGTGATTCCGGATTCTTCTGCTGCTGCTTCCTCATCGGTCAATGCGTCCGCCGGGATTTCTTCCTCTTCCTCCTCGTCCTCCTGATCCCACTCGTAATCCCAACCACCGTCGTTTTCATCCAAACCTCCATTCTGAAACACATCAAACGCAAGCAACTCCGCATCCTCAACTGACAATCGCCACTTGTCAGGAACCCAGTTCACATCTTCCTGCAGCCAGCGCTGTTGCTCGCGATTCAGCATCTCAAACACGGGTAAATCGAGAGTCAGCAGCCACGCCAGTCGCCGGCCCACATCCTTGTCTCGCAGTAATGTCAGGGGAACCGGCATACTGCGACGCATCTCCATGCGGCTGGCTAAGTTACCCATAAAAAGCAGACTGAGGTCCCCGGACTCCAGCAACCTCCTTGCAAACACCAGGTCCTCTATGCGTTCAGGCAGCTCAGACCCACAAAACAGCAGTGGAAGAATCTGCACCATCCTGAAAACGCCCCCTGGTCCGCTCTCGTCCGGGATCCAGTCGTACAGACGACGTCCCTTTCGAGGATTGTATACCTCAAAGGCCGCTGGCGGGGCCTGACTGAGCCGAAACCAGTAATGACGATCACCATTACTGCGCTCTGAAAAACCTGCATCCAGACCTCGACGCATCATCGCATTCACATCACCCGGCAGTTTCAGATTCGTATCTTCCAGAGACATCGAAAGCCGTCGATTTGTGACTTTGGATTGAGGACAATGAGTCCGCAGAAAATCCTGTTCCTCTTCCGTCATCCTGCGATCAACAGCCTGAAAAATCACCAGCAAATCATGGCCCATGAGTCACCAACAATCCTTTCTTTCACACTGCTTTTTACCAGCTCAGAGCCCTCAAATTCCCGGCCGGTTACACTGCACAATCGCGGCGTCTGCTCCATTCAAATAAACCATTCGAAACGACAATCCTGTCACTCGCGAATCTGGTCCCGCGGAATCACACCTGAATCTGTCCTGAACGCGCCAACCGGCAATCCACTTGCCGAAAACAGCCTGTACATGCCACGCTGACTCCAGACATACCGCACCATTTGCGGCTCAGGCACTTCATCACTCCAGACCAGCAGTGACGTCCTGTTGACCACCTGCGCCTGAGCCTTCACGAAGCGACCATCGGCGCCCGCTATCACCAGCCCGGACGGATCACCCTTCAGCAGAATCGCTTCGTCACCGAATGTCCGGAACGACAGTCGCATTTTCCCGTTTTCCACCTGCCACGAAGCCAGCGACGGCGTTCCCCAGGTCAGCCCCTGCTCACCATACACTTCTGCCCGCGCCCACCGCAGCGCCCGCTCAGCAATCACCCGCTTCACCATGGGATGAATGTCGGCATGCGGATAGTCACCAGTCACCACAAATCCCGTATGCGGCAGGCTCAAATGAGCCTGATGCTGCTGCTCCTGAAGAATCGGCAGCTTCGTCTGCATGTACAGAATATCGGCGTTTTCCCAGCCACAGATCTGAAACAGACAGAAAGGCAAATCCGGAGCCTGCATGGCAGCACGCCACGATCTCACAACACCCGGATAAGTCCGCTCAAATGGATCCTCACGGTCAAAATAGTTGTTTTCACCCTGATAGAAAAACACACCCCGCACCGCAAACTGACGCAAAGGCCAGATCATGCCGTTGAACGGTCCCGCAGGATAATTGCGGTCCTGGCCCGGATCAGGCTGCAGCTCCGGACGCCCCGGCGGATTCTTTCCCGCAGCCTTCGCCTCCGCTGACAATCGCTCCCACTCAGCCAGCGCCAGCTCATGCTGCTTTCGTGCCCCTTCCGGTGACCAGGCATCTGCAAGGCCCGTCTTCCGAGCCACCATCCCCGCCGCTTCCGGTATCTCCGCCAGAGACTCCGCTGAATTCCACGCCGCCGCAATCGTGCCACCCCACGAAGTATCAATCAGGCCAATCGGCACTCCCAGTTTCTCATGCAGCTGCACTCCCAAAAAATACCCCAGCGCACTGAAACCACTGATCGCCTCATGACGGGACTGCGCCGCAAACCAGCGACCAGCCACCACACCGTCCCCGTCACGTTCTCCCGACACAAAATCTTCCTGAACAGTTCGAGTCGCCCGCTGCGGTACAGTCATCACACGCAGCCACGGATGATCCGTCCCCAGCACCAGCCGAGTCCCCTCAGCGTTTTTCATCCCGTCCGAATCACCTCGCCACCACAGCGGCATCTCCATGTTGCTCTGACCGCCCAGCAGCCAGACCTCACCCACAAGGACATCCTGAACAGTGACCTGCTGATCCCCGGAGCTGACCGTAAGTTCCCGCCCGCCAGACTCAGCTGAAAGTGGCTCCAGTACCGCCTGCCAGGCCCCGTCCGCACCTGCCGTGCACCGCAGCTGCTGCCCCGCAAACGATACCTGCACCGCAGCCCCGGCAGCAGCCTGCCCCCAGATACGCACCGGTACCTGCCGCTGCAGCACCATGTGATCCGAAAATACGCCCGCCAGACGCAGTTCGCCCGCCTGCATTGCAGACGAACAGACAGCCCACAGCAAAGTCAGCTGACAAAAGGTTGTTTTCATACTGCGGATCTTCGCAAATTCGCGACAGGATTTCACCAGTCGCACCGCGCGTTTTTTAAACCCGCGTCCGCTTCACTTCGGCAGCACACCGACAGCCCGTCGCTTGTCCCTGAAAAACTCCCACACCCGCTCCGCACCCGAAAAGGCACTGATCGGAGCATTCTCAGCACGACGTGCCCGCGAACCGGGCCAGCCATGCCCACCCTCCGAATCCACCACCACCTCCGTCACCGCCCCACCCTCCGTCGCCGCATACACCGTCGTCGTCACCGTCCCTGACTGCACCACTTTCCCCGTCGCCTCCGAACGATTCTCACGCACCCAGAACTGTACAGTCTCTGCATGCGGCCTGAATGGTGTCTGCTGCGCCCTGCTGACCAGCACGTTGCGACTCATCCCGCCCGCCATCGGCACCTCACCATCACGCTCACCGTTGATCAGCAAAATCGGCAGAGGTACAGCCGGCTCCTGCTCAAACGTAAACATCGCAGCCACCACCGGAGCAATCGCGGCCAGCCGCTCCGCTCGAGCCACCCCGTACACAAACGTCATCATCCCGCCGTTCGATCCTCCCGTCATGTAAATCCGCTCCGCATCCGCTCCATGCGCCTGCGTCAGCCTGGCAATCAACGCATCAAAATACGCGATGTCGTCAGCATCACGCACCTGACGACGCAGCAGATGACCCGTATTCCACGCACGCCGCTCATCACCCGCAAAGGCTGTCCCCTCCGCATACACCACCATAAAACTCTGCTCGCGAGCCACCGAGTCGAATCCGGAATTGGCACGCATCACCGCCGCACTGCCCATCCCCCCATGCAGCACCAGCACCGCCGGCCGTTTGCTGCCATCCACCGGTGCATTCACCACCACCGCACGCCGCTGCTGCTGACCCACCTGCAGCGTCAGCTCAAAATCCGCCCTCCGCTCCGTCGCCTCCGCCTTCCCACCTGCAAAGACCGCCCGGTAAAAACTCCAGTTCTCAGCCCCCAGCGCCTCAATCGTTGCCAGCGGATTGTGGTCCACACCCGCCAGCACTCGCCACGAATGCGGTATCCCCAGTCGCTCCAGATGCTCATGAAATTCCAGATTCACCTGATACGTCTCGTCCCGATCACCACACACCTGACGAATCACCAGATCACTCTGCAATTTCTCAGCATGACGCTCCGCGATCCGCCGTGGACTGACACTGCGAAAATACTCCTGATCACCACCATACACACGCTGCAGCACCTCCTCCGCACGGCGACGACCGGCCCGCGGAGCCTGCACCAGCTCCGCCTGCAATGGACCACCACCCATGATCGAAACACCGCGAAACAACTCCGGATAACTGAACCCCAGCCGGGCCGCCCCATACCCGCCCATACTGTAGCCGTCCAATGCACGGCCCTCCCGCACTGCCAGCGTCCGGTAAGTCGCATCCACATGCGGCAGCAGCTCCCGCACAATAATCGTTTCCAAAGGAACCGATCCGTCCTTCCAGTCCACATACATCCCTTCCACCAGCCCGTTGACAAAGACCACCAGACACGGCGGCGTCCTGCCCGACTCAATCGCCGCATCGAAACTGCGAGCCACCTGAGCAATCCCGGTCAGCCCCCCGCCCGATCCGTGCAGCCAGTACACCACCGGAAATCTACGATCCCTGTCCCGCTCATAGGCCGCCGGCGTGTACAGGTGATAGCTGACCTGCGACTTCGCCGCCGCACTGTCAAACTTGTGAAACGAAACTCGCGGGGCACGCACCTCGCGAGTCACCCAGGCGATGCCGTCCGCCACAGACGCACCCGGCTCGTCCGCCGGCATCCGCCCAACTGCGGCTTCCGAAATCCCTGCCACAGCCAGCAGCAGCACAATACATCGAGGCCGAAGTTTCATGGGTTGCCCTTCTGTCGATCCGCAATGACACCTGTTCGAGGATGCCGCTGAAAAAATTCCCACATCAGATCATTCGCGGAAATGTCCATCGTGGCAGCACCCAGCCTCGCCAGCACCGGTCGCTGCCCCGGCCACGTATGACCGCCACCCTGAATCTCAACCAGCACCACCTCGCTGCCATCACGACCACCTGACCACGTCTTCTGCGTCACCCGCATCCCATCATCCGCCTTGTCCGGCAGGGACTGCACCTGCGGCTCAGCACGGCAGCTTATTGCCCGCACCCAGCTCTGCACTGTGTAGTCAACAGAACGGAACTTTGTAATCTCGTTCCGACCCAAAAAACCTTTGCCGAAACCGCCCTCAAACGGGGCAAACTCATCCTTCGTTCCGTGAAACTGCAGCACCGACACCGCCCGCCTGTTGCCTGGTTTTTCCAGCATCAGCGGGCCACCCACCGGTGCAATGGCCGCAATCCGATCAGACAGCTCCGACGCCAGATAATGCGACATGATTCCGCCATTTGAAAGCCCCGTGGCGAAAATCCGATCCGCATCCACATTTGCCGCCGCGGCCAGATCATCCAGCAATGCCCGCACGAATCCCACGTCATCAATACTGTTGTCATGAGCATACCCGCAGCACTCGCCACCGTTGAAACTCAGCAGCCGGCCGGCAAATCTGCCGGTGCCATAAGGATACACCGCAATAAAGTCGGCCTGCTCCGCTTTGGCATTCATTCCGCACAGTTTCATCATCCCGTCCGGATCACCACCACCGCCGTGAAACACCAGGACGACCGGAGCAGCCTTTTGACCGTCGTACGACTGCGGCACGCAGACCCGATACCGACGCTC
>SXGQ01738559.1_pt1 | contig 12522 bp, 11 predicted proteins | sample 3178371 | NCBI WGS metagenome assembly SXGQ01 (sample SAMN11356859, study PRJNA531348) | freshwater metagenome | isolation source: freshwater sample F1-20 | place: China: Fuxian Lake, Yuxi | collected 2017-12-25
CGAACACAGTGCGGGCTTTCGCAATTTTTATGAAGAGACGAAGTACCTCGCCGAGATGGAGGTCGAGCGGCTCAAAGGCGAGCTGCCCGTGACGATCTTCCGGCCCTCGGTCGTGGTCGGCGATTCCGAAACGGGCGAGACGGTGAAGTACGACGGCATTTATTACCTCATAAAATATTTACTCCGGGCTCCTTCGATCCTGCGGATGGTCAACGTCGGCAATAATGAGGTTACGCTGAATTTGGTCCCGGTCGATTTTGTCGTCGATGCGATCGCTGCGCTTTGTTACGACGAGTCTGCGGTTGGGCGGACCGTAGCTCTCGCCGACCCGCGACCGCTGACGACCGCCGGGCTCTTTGATGCGATCGCCCGTTCGCTCACCGGAAAGCCGTCGATCTGGACGCCGCCAAAATCACTGAGCGAATGGAGCTTATATCTGCCGATAACGCCGACCCTTACCGGGCTTCCCCATGCCGGCGTTCCTTATTTTTTTGTCACACAGGAGTATGACACCTCGGCCGCTGATGAACTGCTCGGACCGCACGGAGTTCGCTGTCCGGGTTTTGCGGGCTACGTCGGCCGGTTGATCGACTTTGTCCGCAGGCATCCGCGGCTTTAGTTCCGAGCGTGCAAAGTTTTGCCGATGCCGGGCATCTCAGGGTTTATGTTTGCCGGAACTTCAAAGTTTGCCGCACTTGCAGCCGCATTTATTTTGCTCGTCGCCGGAGGTTTTGCTCAGAGCGGCCGCGTAAAGCCGACGCCAACGCCCGAAGAAGAACCGGTCAGGGTTATCACCGAAGAGGTCAAGGTCAGCTTTCTTGCTCGCGATGAGGCAGGCCGCTTTGTCCCGGACGTAAAGGCCGAAGACCTTGTCATTCTCGAAAACGATCTTCTTCATCAGGCAACGAGTGTCCGCCGGCTACCGGCATACGTCCTGATCGTTATGGACACCGGCGGCGAGCTGCGGGCCGTAAAGACGCTCGACCAGACCCGCAAAACCGCCGCTGCCGTCATCAACTCGCTCCGGAGCGGAGATCAGGTCGCCATAATGCAATACAGCGACAAGGCGGAGATCGTCTCTGAGTGGACAGACAAGAAGGACGAGAGCCTTGCAGCCATCGGACGGACAAAGTTCGGCCGCCGCTCTTCATTTACCAAAGCACTCGACCTCGCCCGCGAATTCATGATGCAGGAGGGCATCGAGAACCGGCACCTCGTTCTTATTACCGACGGCACCGATAGCTTTGCCCGCGGCGATATGATCCGAACGACGATGCGGAAGATTCTCGGAACTGATATCAGCGTCCACGTTATCAGCTACACGCGAATGGAGACGATGGACATCGCACCGAGGGCAAGCGGCATCTCGAAATCGCCGCCGCCGAAGGCGTTGCCGGATGAAATAGCCGCCCAGCTTCCGCCGGGTGCGCGGGACGTTGCGCAGGCGCCGAAGATCGGCCCGACCATTATCGTTGACCGCAAGCATCTTCGCCTGATGCGTGAGCGAAAGAAAGAGCTTGAGACCGCCGAAGACGACCTGCTAACGCTTGCAGAAGATACCAACGGGACGATCGTTATTCCCGATACGCTCGATGAGATGGTCGAAAAGGCCCGGCTCATCGGCCAGACGATCGGCTCAAGCTATCTGCTTACATACACACCGCGGGTTCCGTTTGCCGAACGCACCGGGACGCGGACAGTCAGCATCACGTCAAAGCGAGCCGGGCTGATCGTCGAGGCCCGCCGAAAGCTCATCCCCGGCGCCGCAAAGTAAGCCGCCCGCATTGCTTGACCCCGCCGAGGGCGGCACGTATATTTAATGTTTCCACGCCGGAGTGGCGAAATTGGTATACGCACCAGACTCAAAATCTGGCGGGAGCAATCCCATGTCGGTTCGAGTCCGACCTCCGGCACCAGAATCAAAAAAAGAGCGACGCCCTAACCGGACGCCGCTCTTTTTATTTGCTTTCAACTATCCGTTATCGGCGATAGTTGATGACCTCGCCTGTGTCGTTTCGGCGGGTGCTGATGCCGTTTCGGAGTTGAGAGACCGAAGCGACCGCACCATCAATGTTCATCATATTTCCACTCATCCAGTAACCGTAAAAGATCCCGCCACCGATGTTGACAGTGATCGAACCATTGTTCTGGATCGAAAGAGTGATACGTTCACCACCAGGGCCATTGCCGTAGAATGTACCGCGTGCCCATGAAGGCGGATTCGCCTGATTGCCGCCGCCCCATCCGCCGCCACCGGTGCGGGTGTAAGCGATCCGCTCTCCCGTATCGGTGCGCGTGGTCAAGATGCCGTTGCCCTGGCGGGTAACTCGAGCGACGGCACCATTGATGTTAAGGAAGTTGCCGCTTGTGTAACGTCCATAAGACATTCCTCCGCCTATGTTTGCCGTAACACTGCCATTCGGGCTGATCGTGAGCGTAATTTGCTCACCGCCCGGGCCGGTTCCGAAAAAGGTACCCTGTGCCCAGTTCGGGGGATTGACGGTCTGGCCGCCGCCCCAGCCTCCGCCGCCTCCGCCTCCCCAGCCTCCGCCGCCGTTCCAGCCGCCGCCTGCAATGCCGGGAAGGTCGTAAGTGTCGGCCACGGTGTTGACCTCATTGCGGAGTCGGTTCCACTGCCGCTCAATATTCCGGCGAAAGCGGATCGAGTTCATGGTCGTGTTGAGCGGCTGCGCCGCCGCGACCATGTTCTGAACCTGATTTCGGCTACGCCACCAGTCGTTGTTGCTGTCAAAGTTGCTGCGAAGCCGGTCGGTTGAACGCTCAAAGTTATCGACCTGATTCCTGTAGGTCCGCTTCTGGCTGCTGCTCAGGTTGCTGCGGTCAAGCTCGCTGCGAAAATCGCGGCGAAATTCATCTGCCGCATCTTCCATCGAGCGAATGATCTGATCGACCCGTGCCCGCGAATACTGGCCGACATAACGTCCCTGGCCATTAGCATCAATGGCTGAAAAGACCGTAAAGAGACCAGCAACCAAGCCGATCATAAAAATTGAGACTAAGTTTCGTTTCATCATAGGTTCCCCCTGAGTTCGTTCCGATATCCGGAGCCGTTTAACCGTCAGTAAGTTCGGGCCGGGCTTCCGCCCTTGACTCAAACACCTTTTGCCAACACATTCGGCGGGTGAAAATTGTAGTTACTGCGCTTGAGATTATATTTCATAACGAATTTCAATACAATTGATTTTTCGATGAGGATTCTTTCGGACTACAATTTCTTTTTGCCCGATGAACAGATTGCAGAGCGGCCGGCAGAGGTGCGTTCGGCGTCGCGGATGTTGGCCGTTGACCGTCACGCACAGACTTTTGATGACAGCCGGTTCGAAAGGTTGCCGGATTTCTTGCGACCGGGCGACCTTCTTGTGATCAATAACACCCGCGTTTTCCCAGCCCGCCTGATCGGCAAGACCGAAACGGGAGCAACGGTCGAGATCCTTCTTGAAAACAACCTCGGGAACAGCGAATGGCGAGCTCTCGCCCGCCCGGCCCGTCGCTTAAGCCCCGGCAGAACGATCATTTTTGACGATCAATTATCAGCTGAATTCATTGAACGGGGCGAGGGAGGCATGGTTAAGGTGCGATTTAACGCTGAAGACGACCTTTTCGAACACTTTGACCGCGTCGGCCGGACACCGCTGCCGCCTTACATCAAACGTGAACTTGCGTCGCCCGACGAAGACCGCGAGCGATACCAGACCGTCTATGCCGAAAAGCGTGGAGCGATCGCCGCACCGACCGCCGGACTTCATTTCACCGACGAAGTGCTCGATCGGCTTCGGGCCGCAGGCGTCCTCACCTGTGAGGTCACGCTCCACGTTGGATACGGCACATTTGAACCCGTCCGAAGTGACGACCTGTCGGGCCACGCCGTCTTGCCCGAACGATATGAGATAAATGAGAAAGCGGCCCAAATGCTCGCAGCGGCAAAGTGTGAGGGGCGGAGGATAGTCGCGGTCGGGACGACCACGACCCGAACCCTCGAGAACATGATCGCTGAGTTCGGCGAGTTTCGCCCCGCGAACGGCGAGGCAAGGCTTACGATCCTTCCCGGCCACGAATTTAAAGCCATTGACGGACTTTTGACGAATTTCCATTTACCGAAGAGTTCGCTTCTGGTGCTCGTTTCCACATTCGGCGGGCACCAACTTATAATGAAAGCCTATCGGCATGCGGTCTCTGCTGGCTATCGTTTCTATAGCTATGGCGATTGTATGCTGATCGTTTAGCGTTTCAGTGTATGGCAGTTCTTCAGTCATTGCGTGACCTTTTCATCGCCGCCGCGCCGCGGCGAGCGGAGGTTATCCCTGCTCCGCCGACCGTTTATGAGATCCGGCCGCTGACGAAGAAACAGCTCCGCGAGGTCGCAAAGCTTAATCTCCGCTGCTTTGCTCGCGGGGAGAACTACAGCCGGCATACGTTCACGTACCTTCTTGATAACCCAGAAACGCTCAGCTACAGGGCGGTTACACCTTCAAGCGAAATGACGGGCTTTATCTTCGCGATGATGAACCCGGACGGTGCGGCTCATATCACGACCATCGGGGTCGCCCCCGAGCATCGGCGCCGCGACCTCGCATCCCGGCTGCTTGTCCATTTGGAGGACGCTCTCCGGGCAAAGGGCGTCTCAACCGTGGTACTCGAGGTCCGTATCAGCAATCAAATTGCGTACGAATTCTACAAACGCCGCGGCTATGCCTCCGTTCAACTGCTCAAAAAGTACTACAGCAACGGCGAGGACGGTTACCTGATGACCAAATCGCTGATCTGAGCCCCGATGCATTCTCGTCTTGAATTACCAAGGGTCTATCCCATTACGGATCGCAAGCTTTCCGGCCTTTCTCATGCCGAGCAGGTGCGGCGACTTGCCGCGGCTGGAGCAACCCTCATCCAGCTTCGCGAAAAGCAACTGCCCGCTGGGGAGTTCTATGCGGAGGCGATGAAAGCCGTCGCGGCGGCCCGTGAGGCCGGCGTCATTCTGCTAATCAATGACCGTGTCGATATCGCAAAGATGACCGGTGCCGATGGTGTACACCTCGGCCAGGACGACCTGCCGCCGGCCGCTACTCGGGAGTTGCTTGGCAAGGATGCGATCATCGGCCTTTCGACCCACAGCCTTGCCGAGGCACTTGCGGCTGCGGATGAACCCGTCGATTACATCGCCTTCGGGCCGATCTTCCCGACCGACACGAAATCAGATACTGAACCCGTAGTCGGTCTCGGGCAGTTAGCCGAGATACGCAACGCACTGCCAAATATCCCGGTCGTAGCCATCGGCGGGATCAACGCGGCGAACATCGCGGCCGTGATTGAAGCCGGTGCGGATACCGCCGCTGTCATCAGTTCCGCGGTTGCCGGGGGCGAGAATATCGCCAAAAATCTTGCTTTGCTCAAAACTGCGGCGAATGGCTCCCAGCCTTCCGGAGCAAAATAATGTTCAACAACATTAAATAATGCTTGCACCCGAACACCGAATCGGGTAATAATGTTTGTGGCGTTTCGCGGTCCGCAAACGACCCGCAAGATCTTCCCGGCACATCCCCTGCCTTTCCCGGATCTCTTCAGGAGTAACCCTTTCAAATGAGTTTGCTGGATATAGCACCCATCATCGAGCAAATGCTGCTCGTTTCCGAAAATGTTAGCGACCTTAATTTCTCATGCGGACAGAAGCCGCAGATCGAGATAAACGGCACGCTTTATTCCGCAACGCCTATGGGCCTCGGGCGGCTTTCCGCCTTCCAGACCGAGCAGATCGCCCTCGCCCTTCTTCGCGATAACCCGGAAGCGGCCGCCAACCTCGCTCGCTTTCGTACGGCCGACCTAAGCTATGCATTGCCGGGAAAGTGCCGATTTCGCGTAAATATCTTCCAGCAGCGAAACTCGTATTCGATAGTGATGCGTGTCATCCCGCACGACATCCCGAGCTTCGAACACCTTAATCTGCCGCCGCAGCTCTCGGAGATCTGCGAGCTTCGTAACGGCGTCGTTCTGCTGACTGGGCCGACCGGTTCAGGTAAGAGTTCGACGCTCGCGGCCATCATCGACCAGATCAACGAGACAAAGAGTTACCACATCGTCACCATTGAGGATCCGATCGAGTTCCTTCATAACCACAAGAAATCGACCATTAACCAACGCGAGGTCGGCCACGACACGAAGGACTTTGCCTCGGCTCTTCGTGCCGCACTTCGACAGGCACCGAAGGTCATCCTCGTTGGTGAGATGCGCGACCTTGAAACGACCGAGATCGCACTCGAAGCAGCCGAAACAGGCCACCTTGTTCTCTCGACGCTGCACACCATTGATGCCTCGAAGACCATCGACCGCATCATCGGGCTTTATCCGAAGAACGAAGAACGCGTCATCCGCACACGGCTCGCCCAGACCTTCCGCTACATCGTCTCGCAGCGGCTGATACCGCGGGCGGACGGCAAGGGCCGGATCGCCGCCGTCGAAGTAATGCGGTCAAATCCGCGAACGCGCGAATACATCGAAAAGGGCGAGAGCGAAGGTAAAACACTCCTCGATGCCATCCGCGACGGCGAAATAGACGGGATGCAGGACTTCGACTCGGTCATCCGCAAAATGATCGAGGACAAGATCATTACGCTCGAAGACGGCCTTTCTTACGCGACCAACCAGAATAATCTTCTTCTCCAGCTCAAGGGGCTATCATCGACCGAGGACTATATCTCGCAGACAGGCAATAACGGCGGCCTCAATGGCTCGGCGAGCACCAAAATGCCGGCTGTTGACCCGATCGCTCCGCCGCCGACGGCAAAAGCCCCCGGGGCCTCGGTCCTTGATATGCTCGAATAAGAGAACCGCCATCCGACTCTTAAGCCCTCTGCTTCACTCGCTAAAGTTATGATCATCCGCTGCGACAATTGCTCTGTTTCACTTCAGGTGGACGAATCGAAGATCCCGACCACGATCTTCACGGTTCGCTGCCCGCGTTGCTCGAACATGCTCCGGGCGAATAAAGACTCGGCCGCTGCCTCTTCGCCGGCTAGCCAGCTAGAGGCGAGCAAGCCTGCTCCGGCCGCCGCCAACAGCCCAGCTGAGTTTGAGGAAAAGGAATCTGAACAGGAGATAAATCAGGCCCTGCGGTCGTTGCTCGCCGCTCTTCAGCATGGCGGTACCGCTCTGGATAAGGATGACGTAGTTGGGAAAAAGGTCCGCCGGGTACTTCTATGTCTCGGTGAAAAGCGTGACGAGGTGGCTGCGGTGCTAACAGGTGCGGGCTATAAGGCCTATATCGCTGAAACACCAGCCCAGGCCAATGAACGGCTACGCGAGGGAAAGACGGGCGTGATGATATTCTCGCCGGACTTTGCCGCAGAACTCGGTGGAGCCGCGATCATCCAGCAGAAGGCGAATGCGATGTACTCATCCGAGCGTCGAAAGCTTTACCTTGTCTCGCTGGAAGACGCAGGTACGACGATGAATGCTCACGAAGCATTTCTGCGCAACCTGAATCTCATCATTAACACCCGCGACATCAAGCAATTACCGTTGATCCTCAACCGGGCGTTGATCGACCACAACGACCTTTATCACTACTTCAACGAAGCTCTCGGCAACCAGCCGATCTAAGAATCTGTGGCCGCGAACTACCCAGCGGCCCGCACAACCTTGTAGGGGCAGGGCTTGTCCCGGTCCGTTCTCCTTTCCCAGGTGACGTCCCAAATGGTCAGCCGAAGTGCTGCCCCTACAACCCTTTTTTGGTACTACAATTCGGCAAGTTCGCAGACCAACATTTCGATCTGCATCTGAGAGCCGGCCTTTCCGCCGCCGCCGACCGATGTCTTAATGGCAAGGTCAGCCGCGGCCATTTTTTTTATGGCGGCGGCGAGCCGAAAACGGTCGGTTCGCCGGGCTGCGGCAAAAACCTCTTCCGCCCCGGCACCGAATATCTTCGCTCGCTTTGCGATAGTTCCGCGGTCAACGCCGCGGTCCATCAATTCTTTCGCCGTTAGCAAGCTCCGGTACCGCGAAGCGAGAAGCCCGAGCAGCATCAGCGGTTCGGCTTCATCTTCGAGGAGTTTTCTGAGGATCTTTATCGCCTTGTCCTTTCGGCCGGCGATCAGGTGATCGGTCAGGTCAAAGTTGGAGAGTTCGCGGGAATGAGGAACAACCGCTTCGATCATTTCCACCGTCACTCGCCCTTCGGGCATTGCAGTTGCGGCGAGCTTTTTGATCTCGTTCGATAACCGCTGCAATTCCGATCCCGCGGTCGCGATCAGAAACCGAACAGCTCCATCGGCCGGCTCCGCCCCGAGGTCTTGAAACTGCCGCCGCACCCATTCCTCAAGCTCGCGGCCGGCAAGCTGCGCGAACTCTACCATTGCAGCGTGCTGCTTGAGCAGCTTCGTCGCCTTGCGATTGCCGTTGAGCTCCTCGGCGATCAGTACTAGAAGTGTGCTCGGTGCCGGGTCTGCAAGATACTTCTCAAGCCGCGGCAGAGCATCTTCTCTCAGCGTGTCGCGGTTACCCGTCGCCGCAACCCGCACGTCCGAAACGCGTATCACCCGCCGTGCAGCCATCATCGGGAGTTGCTCGGCCGCGGCGAGCGCCCGAACGATCTCGTCCGGGTCAGTGAGGCTGAAGCGGTCGTCGTTAAATTCGCGAAGCTCGCCCTCGCCGAATGCCCGGTCGGCGATGGTCTTTGCGGCAATATCGCGGAGATATGCTTCATTGCCGTAAAGCAAATAGACCGGAGCAAAGCTGCCGGTCTTTATGTGGTTGCGAAGCTGTTCCTTTGAGAGTTCCGGCATCTGAAAAACCGACTATTTTTTCTCTTCGCGAACGCCTATGCCGTTAACAAACGCCGACACGGCCGCCTCGGCAAAGGCACGGGCAATGCGGTCAACCGCCGGGTCCTCTTCATTAAAGAACGACCGCGGATCCTCGGAAAACTCGAAAGAATCGCGAAAGACGAAGTTCTGGTTATCGTAAATTATCTTCTCTTCTTTGAGGTCGCGAATAGTGACCGCCGAGACGATCGTCACCTCATAAACGCGGGCCCGGCCCTCGCGGTCGAGCAAAACTCCTGTAAAGGTAAAATCGCGTATGGTGCCTTCGATCACCGCATCGGCACCCTTCAGCGAACCCTGAACCTTTAGCCCGTTGCCGCGGCGGATGATCTCGCGGCTGACGGCTTCCGTGAACCGCGATTCGACCCGGTAGCGGAGCCCCTTCGCCTCGGCTTGGAACGCCGGAACCGCAACAGTCCTGATGTGGCGCGGCAGTCCCGAGTTTGTCACCGGCCTGTAACATTCCGTAAAGCCGGCCGCCACTAAGCCAAGCACAATTACCGTAAATATGCGAATATAACTCATCGCTCTTCTCTTGCTGCTTCGACCACCTTTAATGCCTGAACTGTTTCCCGCACATCGTGGACCCTTAAGATCTTCGCCCCATTCAAAACGGCAATGACGGCACATGCAATGCTGCCGCTAAGCCGTTCATTTGCAGGGATTTCGCCAAGGATCTTGCCGATGAAAGATTTTCTTGAAGCTCCTACCAGAATCGGAAAAGCGGCAAATTCACCAACAAGTCTATCAAGATTCGCGATCAACTCTAAATTTTGGACCGGTGTTTTCCCGAAGCCTATCCCTATATCCAATGATATCTGCTCCGGCCGGACGCCTAAAGTGAGTGCCGCGTCTTCCGCTCGCCGCAGGTCTTGCTCAACATCTCTGAAAATATCCCCGACCGGCTCTTGGGAATGCATCGTTTCAAAGTCACCGCGCGAATGCATCAGCACCAAACCTGCACCTGACTCCGCCGCCACATTCCCGATCTCAGGCTCCCATCGCAAACCGGATATATCGTTTATTATCTCGGCGCCTGCCCCAAGTGCTGCTTTTGCGACCGCGGCTTTGCTAGTGTCGATCGAGACCGGCACATCCACCGCTTTTACGATCGCTTCTATCACGGGCGCCACACGGTCTATCTCTTCCGCTTCGCTAACGCGAACGCTACCCGGCCGCGTTGATTCGCCGCCGACATCGATGATGTCTGCCCCATCCAAGAACATCTCAGCCGCCCGCGCTACGGCCGCATCAAGAGACGAGAAGCTACCGCCATCCGAAAAGCTGTCCGGAGTAACATTAAGGATGCCCATCACTAGGGCATTCTCACAACTAAACGTTCTTTTTGAGGTTTTCCAGTACATTCATAACTTGATCGTTTCCCCGAGCCCAAAGAATTTATACTTTTCACCAAAGACCGCGCGGAATGCACTGAAGGCAAGATGCCCCGAACAGTGCGCCGGAGCTACGAACTCGACACCGTACTCATCACGCATACGCTTGGCCAGTGGTTCGATATAGTTTCGGCCGTAAGGGATCAAATGAAACCCTCCGGAAACAAGCAAGATCTTTTCTTTTCGCACCTTTTTGACTTCCTGGATTATTGACTCTATCGAGGTGTGCGAACACCCCGAAATAATGATCTGACCGTTAGGGGTGGCGAATGAAACAGACAATTCGGGCATGCCTATAAGCTGCGGACTCTCCTCGAATGGCGGGTATTTGACGAACGTCCCCATTAGAGACGATGTAGTGGGAACTATCGTAACACCGGGAAGCACCTCCTTTGGCTCCGTGATGTATTCGATATTCCATTTTGAGAAAGTGCCTGTTGGGTCAGACATCATCCCCTCGACCCCCGCAGCCCCTCGAAAATACTGTTCGTCCTTTGGCAGTGTTTTCGCTATTTCTGGAACCGGCTCGCGAAATGGGAATTTGGCCGGAGCTCCGATCGAGAAAAAATCATTCGGCAGATATACCTTTACTTCGGGATTGACCCGCAAAAGGTACTCCATTCCGCCCATATGGTCATAGTGGCCGTGAGATATGATCACAATGTCCACCTTTCGAAGATCGACCTTGAGTGAACGCAAATTACCTTCGAATATGTTTGCGTTGGTTCCCGTGTCAAACAAGATGGTCTTGCCCTTATATTCCACGATCGTTGAAAAGCCAAAGTCATACGTCAAGCCATCGCGTTCTTTTCCAAAGGCATCGTACAGATTCGTCATCGTCACACCCGCCGTTGCAACCTGGCCGGGGGCCGTACTGCAACAGATCGCGGTTATGACCATCGCGGCCCACAAATGTCTTTTCATAGCCGGTTCTCCTTGGTGGTAGGTTTTGCACGAAAGTATTGCCTAGAAAGCCAGGAGTGTCAATTTTTGCAAGATCAAAACTGAAAAGGGATGAACGCCTTTGCCTTCATCCCTTATGACTTGTTTCTTTTCCATTGTCTCACGCCGTTGCCGGATTGTTCGGCGTTATCGGCGGCAAGATCGGATTCTTGAAACGATCGGCCTTCTCCTCGACCTCCGGAGAACCGTCATCGTCGTTGGTAGAAGGTAGAGGTTCCGTTCCTTCGAGCGGCAGTCCTGCGACAACCCGTCTGATCTGCACGCTGTCAAGAGTTTCGAGTTCGAGCAGTGCCTCTGAGAGCCGCACCATCGCGTCGGCATTGTCCACAAGGATCGAGCGAGCATACTCGTATTGCTTAGTAACGAGCTTCTTGACCTCCTGGTCAATTTTGATCGCCGTGTCCTCCGAATAATCCCGATGCTGATTGATCTCCCGGCCGAGGAAGATCTGCTCTTCCTTTTTGCCGAAGGTCAGCGGCCCAAGCTCGGACATCCCGTATTCGCAAACCATCGCACGGGCAAGTTCTGTCGCCCGCTCGATATCGTTCGAGGCTCCGGTGGTCACCTGGTCGGTTCCGAAATAGATCTCCTCGGCGAGCCGACCGCCCATCAGGATGGCGATCTGGCTCATCATATATTCGCGGGTGTAGCTATGGCGGTCAGCCTCGGGAAGTTGCTGGGTCACGCCAAGCGCCATTCCGCGGGGAATGATAGTTACCTTGTGAACCGGGTCTGCCGATGGGACCTTAAGCCCAACAAGAGCGTGGCCGGCTTCATGATAGGCTGTTAGCCGCTTCTCAGCATCTGAGAGCACCATGCTCCGGCGTTCGGCCCCCATTATCACCTTGTCCTTGGCGATCTCAAAGTCGCTCATCCCGACGACCTTCTTGTTGAACCGGGCGGCGTTCAGTGCCGCTTCGTTTACGATATTGGCAAGGTCCGCACCGGTAAAGCCGGGTGTTCCGCGGGCAATTACGTTGATGTCCACGCCTTCGTCAAGCGGGATCTTTCGAGTGTGTACCTTAAGTATGCCCTCGCGTCCGCGAACGTCCGGACGGCCGACTACCACACGCCGGTCAAAACGTCCGGGCCGCAGAAGTGCCGGGTCGAGCACGTCCGGGCGGTTGGTCGAGGCTACAAGGATCACGCCATCGTTCGACTCGAAGCCATCCATTTCGACCAAAAGTTGATTGAGCGTCTGCTCGCGCTCATCATGCCCACCGCCAAGGCCAGCCCCACGGTGCCGCCCCACGGCGTCGATCTCGTCAAGGAAGATGATGCAGGGCGCCTGCGCCTTCCCCTGCTCGAAGAGGTCGCGTACGCGCGACGCCCCG
>SXGQ01041526.1_pt1 | contig 12521 bp, 14 predicted proteins | sample 3178371 | NCBI WGS metagenome assembly SXGQ01 (sample SAMN11356859, study PRJNA531348) | freshwater metagenome | isolation source: freshwater sample F1-20 | place: China: Fuxian Lake, Yuxi | collected 2017-12-25
GAGTCGGTGGCCTCCCAGGTATTCATCCCCTTGACCGTGGGTGGCGGTGTGCGCTCGGTCGACGATGTGCGGCGCCTGCTCAATGCCGGCGCCGACAAGACCAGTTTCAATTCCGCCGCCATCAATCGCCCACAACTCATACAGAAGGCCTCGCAGCGCTACGGCGCCCAGTGCATCGTGGTGGCGATTGATGCCAAGCAGCGGGTTGGCCACGAGTTGTTGGCACGTGGCCCGGGCTGGAACGTCTACAGCCATGGGGGCCGTACCAACACCGGCCTGGACGCTGTCGCCTGGGCCTGCCAGATGGCCGAGTATGGTGCCGGTGAGATCCTGCTGACCAGCATGGACCGCGATGGCACCAAATCTGGCTTTGACCTGGCCCTGACCCGGGCCGTCAGTGATGCTGTGGACCTGCCGGTAATCGCCTCGGGCGGCGTGGGCAGTTTGACGCATCTCGCAGAGGGCATTCAAATTGGCGGCGCCGACGCCGTGCTGGCCGCGAGTATTTTTCACTTTGGTGAGTTCACCCTCGGCCAAGCCAAGGCACACCTGGCGAAGCAGGGCATCGCAGTGCGGCCCTGAGACCTGCCGCCTGCGCCCCGGGCCCGAACCGATCAACCTGAATCGGTTAGCTGCCAGGCTAGCTTGCTGCCAATTCGAAAACGTCGACAATTCAGCCATGAACTGGCTCGACGAGATCAAATGGGACGCACAGGGCCTGGTGCCCGTGGTAGCGCAGGAGGCCGACAGCGGCGATGTGCTGATGTTTGCCTGGATGAACCGGGCCGCCCTGCAGGCCACGGCTGACAGCGGACGGGCGGTGTACTACAGTCGTTCGCGCGCCAAGCTGTGGTTCAAGGGGGACGAATCCGGCCATGTGCAGACCGTGCACGAAATCCGCATCGACTGCGATCAAGACGTGATTTTGCTCAAAGTCAGCCAGCTCGGTCACCTGCCCGGCATCGCCTGCCACACCGGACGCCACAGTTGTTTTTTCAGTGTCTATGTGGACGGCGTCTGGCAGGTTCGAGACCCGGTCTTGAAGGACCCGAAAAGCATGTACAAATAGCCCGCCATGACAGCCCAGCCCACAACAACCGACACCCTAGACCGCCTCTCGCGTGTGATCAACAGCCGTCTGCCGCAGCGCGGCGGCGATCCTGCCACCAGCTATGTGGCGCGTCTACTGGCCCAGGGTCCAGACGCCTTCCTGAAAAAAATCGGCGAAGAAGCCACCGAAGTGGTGATGGCCGCCAAGGATGCTGACCATGGCGCTGATACCGCGGCCATCGTCGCCGAAGTGGCCGACCTCTGGTTTCATTGCCTGATTGCGCTGGCCCATTACGGCCTCAACCCGGCGCAGGTGCTTGCTGAGTTGGCGCGGCGAGCCGATACCAGCGGGCTGGAAGAAAAAGCCCTGCGTAAGGCGCACCAAAGGTCCGACGACGAAGACCGCGCTAAGCACTGAACCCCCACTTGCATTGCCACACCATGACACACGACCCCAATTGCCTGTTTTGCAAAATCGTGGCCGGCCTGATCCCCTGCAAAAAAGTTCATGAGGACGAGGACATACTCGCCTTCCACGACATTCAACCCTGGGCGCCGGTGCATTTTCTGATCATTCCAAAAATCCATATCGCCTCCCTGGCGCAGGTCGGGCCCGAGCATGCGTTGCTGCTTGGGCGCATCATGACCCTGGCGCCAAGTCTGGCCTTACAAGAGGGATGCAACCCATATCCACAGGGAGGGTTCAGGCTCTTGAGTAATACCGGGGCTGAGGGCGGGCAGGAAGTCCACCACGTGCACTTTCATGTCATGGGTGGCCCCAGGCCCTGGCACCGGGGCTGATCCGGTACGCCTGAGCGCCTGAATACTTGGCGCTCAAAGCGGGTCTCTGGCGCCGACTAAAATAACGTTACTTCTTAGGAGAAATTCATGGGTTCTTTTTCCATTTGGCACTGGCTCATCGTGCTGCTCATCGTTGTGATGGTGTTTGGTACCAAAAAACTTCGGAGCCTGGGTGGCGACCTGGGCGGCGCTGTGAAGGGCTTCAAAGACGGCGTGAAGGAAGGTGGCGCCGCCGCAGATGACAAATCTGGCGCGGCGCCAGCGCAGGTAACCGCCGCTGCCGCACCGGGAGGCGGCGCTGCCCCAGCCAGCACGGCCAGCACAGCGGCAGACAAAACAACCATTGACGTCGAAGCCCGTCAAAAATCCTGATGTCCGGCCAAGGCCTGCCCTGCCATGATTGACCTGGGCATTTCCAAAATCGCCCTGATTGGCGTGGTGGCTCTCATCGTGATAGGGCCCGAAAAATTACCCCGAGTGGCCCGCACCGTTGGCAACCTGCTGGGTAAGGCGCAGCGCTACGTGGCCGATGTCAGGGCCGAGGTTAGTCGCTCGATTGACCTCGAAGAGTTCAAAAAAATGAAAGAAACCGTCGAGCATGCGTCCAAAGAAGTCAGTGGAGCCATTCAGACCCAGACCGCTGATTTCGAAAAAACCTGGGCCGAAGCCATCGACACCGCGAACCCGGTGCCGCTTGAGCCCAGCGTGTCGCACCCGAGCTACCGGCATCCCGGCAAAAAGTGGCGGGTCAAGCAGGGTGCCACGCCGGTTTGGTACAAAGCCCGCTCGGGCATCCGCACGCGGGCCTTGTCTGGAGCTGCCAGAGTGGCACGTTTCCGGCCGCAAAAGCTCAGCTGATGAGTAATTCCTCCGCCAAAAAAGACGAGCTCGAAGGCACCGAGCAGCCTTTTGTCCAGCATCTCGTCGAGTTGCGTGACCGCCTGATCAAGGCCACAGCCGCCATTGGCGTGGTTGCGCTGGTTCTGGCACTTTTCCCCGGCCCTGCCGCGCTATATGACCTGCTGGCTGCGCCACTGGTGGCACACCTCCCCAAGGGTGCCACCCTGATTGCAACCTCTGTGATATCCCCTTTCATGGTGCCGCTCAAGGTGTTGATGATGGCGGCTTTTTTGCTGGCCCTGCCGGTGGTGCTGTGGCAGGTCTGGGCGTTTGTGGCGCCCGGCCTTTACTCACACGAGAAAAAATTGGTGATGCCCTTGGTGGTGTCAAGCACCCTGTTGTTTTTCGTGGGGGTGGCTTTTTGTTACTTCTTTGTCTTCGGCCAGGTGTTCAGCTTCATCCAGAGCTTTGCGCCCAAGAGCATCGCGGCCACCCCGGATATTGAGGCCTACCTGAGCTTTGTGCTGACCATGTTTATTGCCTTTGGGCTGTCCTTTGAGGTGCCCATCGTGGTGGTCGTGCTAGCCCGCATGGGTATTGTGTCGGTTCAAAAACTCAAAGATTTTCGAGGTTATTTCGTGGTGCTGGCCTTCATCATCGCGGCCATCGTGACGCCGCCCGATGTGGTGTCCCAATTGGCGCTGGCGATCCCAATGTGCCTGCTTTACGAAGTCGGCATCTGGGCAGCGCAAATCTTCATCAAACACACGCAGGCGCCTACCGACAGCGCGGAGGCGGTCAAACCTTAAGCCCGCGCGAGCATGGGCAATGTGAAACCGCATTGCTTGGCAACATAGCGCTCCTCAAGCTTGGTATCGCAGCCCGAATCCGACGGCCCAATGCACACCTTATTATTTGGCGGACCTCAAGGCGGGCGGGGTCGCGGTTTGGGTCGAACCCCGGGGGCTACCATCAAATCAAATTGTTGGTCGCGCCTCGATAGGCTCAAAGCTGCCGGCTGGCCAGGCTTGAGGGCCGACACCCGCGACAGCAGCTCAGCCACATTGCTCACCGATTGACCCGCCACAGCAGTCACCACATCGCCCGGTCTGATGCCGGCTTGCGCGGCGGGGCCGTTTTGCAGTACGCCGGTGATGATCACCCCGGTGCGGGTTTTGATGCCAAAAGTTTCTGCCAATTCGGCGGACAATTCATTGGGCTCGACGCCAATCCAGCCACGCGTTACCTGCCCGTCTTTCAGAATGTCCTGCATCACCGTTTTGGCGGTTGTCACGGGTATCGCAAAACCGATGCCCATGTTGCCACCCGAGCGCGAATAAATCGCGGTGTTGATGCCCATCAGGTGGCCCAGGGTGTCAACCAGGGCGCCACCCGAATTACCCGGGTTGATGGCAGCGTCTGTCTGAATAAAGTTTTCAAAGGTGTTGATGCCCAGCTGGTTGCGCCCCAGTGCGCTGATGATGCCGCCGGTGACAGTTTGGCCCACGCCAAAGGGGTTGCCAATGGCCAGCACTTGGTCACCGACTTGCAGGGCATCGGAATTGCCCAGCACGATCACAGGTAGCCGATCCAGATCAATTCGCAGCAGGGCCAGGTCGGTATCGGGGTCAGTGCCAATGATCTTGGCCCGGGCGTGCCGGCCGTCGTTGAGAACGACCTCGATCTCCTCAGCGCTGTCGACCACATGGTTGTTGGTCAGGATCAGGCCATTGGCGCTGACGATCACCCCGCTGCCAAGTCCGGCTTGCGGCTCCTTGTTTTGGTCACCGAAAAAAAACTTGAACCAGGGGTCTGCGCTGTTGGGGTGGCGCCGGGCAGCCTTGCTGGTGTTGATACTGACCACTGCCGCTGAAGCCGTTTGTGCCGCCAGACGAAAACTGCCAGGCGGCACAGCGCCCGGCGCCGCTGCCGGCGCTTCCAGTACGGTCAAAGCGCCATAACGCAGCGCACGCTGACCCAGCCACTCCGGCTTGAGCGTGGCAAGCACAAAACCGACCGCCAGCAGCACAGTGACAGCTTGAGAAAACAACAACCAAAGGCGTTTCATGAAGGCTTTGCAGGGTAGATGCCGGGGACTCGGGCTTGGTGCGTTGGCTTCTGGGTTCGCTGCCAAGCCTGCAAATTGTAGGCTTCGCGGGGTGTCAACCGGCATTGAGCGGTCAAAGTACCCACGGACTGCGCAGCCGCGGCACCAAGATTGCCGGGTCGATTCCGGCCAAGTCAAAACTCGCCGACAATCTCCTGAGCCTATCGGCCCGACCGCCCGGCAACCGCCCAGCCCACTAATTTCGCACCATGACAGACCGCAGCCAATTGATGCAGACGCTGGATAATTTGCTGCAGGCTGCGCGCTTCAAGGACTACTGCCCTAACGGGCTGCAAGTTGAGGGCACGCCCACAGTGCACAGCCTGGTCTCAGGCGTCACCGCCAGTTTGGCCTTGATCGAGGCCGCGGTGGCAGTGCAGGCAGACACCCTCTTGGTGCATCACGGCTTGTTTTGGCGGGGGCAGGATGGCCGCATGACGGGCTGGTTGAAGCAGCGCCTGAGCTTGCTGCTGGCTCACAATATCAACCTGATTGCCTACCACCTGCCGCGGGATGCGCACCCGGAACTGGGCAACAACGCACAGCTCGGTCGCCACCTCGGCCTGGCAGCCCAGACCCGCTTTGGTGAGCAGGAACTGGGGTTTTTGGGTACGCGGGTTGGGGCTGATGGCTTTGCTGACGCTCGTGCTCTGGCCAAGCATGTTGAATCCCGGCTGAATCGGTCGGTAACTTTGGTCGGCCCGGTGTCTGAGCCGGTGCACAGAATTGCCTGGTGCAGCGGCGGCGCGCAGGGGCACTTCGAGGCAGCCATTGCCGCCGGCGCTCAAGCCTACCTCACTGGGGAGATCTCGGAGCCGCAGGCGCATCTAGCCCGGGAAAGCGGCGTCGCCTACTTGGCCTGCGGCCACCATGCTACCGAGCGTTATGGCGCGCCTGCCCTGGGTGCGCATCTGGCATCCCAGTTCGGTCTTGTGCATCAATTCATTGACATCGACAACCCGGCGTGAGCCAACGGCAGCCTGCCATGCAATCCCAAATACACGGCCCAATTGCCATCACCATGGGCGATCCAGCTGGCATAGGCCCCGAGATCATCGCCCGGGCCTTTCGCGATGCCCCGGAAGTGACCCGCGGTTGCTTTGTTGCAGGCGACACGGCCGCGCTGCGCCGCGCCGCTGAACAGGTGGCCAGGGGTGCGCCGGTTTTGCCGGTGGCCCTGCTGGCGCTGCCGGGCCAAGCACTGAATTTGCCGCCGCGCTGCTTGCCGGTACTGCAGGTGGTCGAAGCGGCGCCTTTGGTGCTGCAGGGTCAGGTGTCTGCCAGTGCCGGGCGCCAAGCCGGGCAATGCGTGGTCTGGGCGGCCAAGGCTGCCCTGCGCGGTGAAATTGCCGCGCTGGTGACCGCTCCATTGCACAAAGCGGCACTGGCATTGGCCGGACCGCCTCACAACGCTTACCCGGGCCACACCGAGATGCTGCAAGCCCTGGCGGCTGCGCACCAGGGGCGTGCGCTTGCTGAGTTGCCAGTCCGCATGATGCTGGCCAACGAGGAGTTGCGCGTCGTGCTGGTGAGCATTCATCTGCCGCTGCGCCAGGCCTTGGATGCAGTCAGCTTTGAGGGGCTGCTCGAGACCCTCCAAATCACCCACAAGGCTTTGACTCTGCTGCTGGGTCGCCCGCCCCGCATTGCCGTGGCCGGCCTGAACCCGCATGCCGGCGAGGGCGGCTTGTTTGGCCGAGAAGAGCTCGACATCATCTCGCCAGCGGTGGCGTCGGCGCAGCAGGAGGGCCTGCAGGTTCATGGCCCGTTTGCGCCCGACACTGTGTTCATGCGTGCCCGGGCCACGGCCAGCCACGTCGGCGAGTTCGATGTGGTGGTGGCGATGTACCATGATCAAGGCCTGATTCCAGTGAAATACCTGGGCTTTGAGCAGGGCGTCAATGTCACCCTGGGCCTGCCTTTGGTTCGCACCAGCCCGGACCACGGCACCGCTTTTGACATCGCAGGCAGCAACCGTGCCGACCCAGCCAGCCTGGTTGCTGCCATTCGGATGGCGCGGCAGCTCAGCCGCTCGACACGCCCGAACCTCATCGATGCCCAGCCGGCTTGAGTGGCTAAGTCGACCGCTTGGTCTGAGGCATGCAAAAGCCCTCAGTTACAATTTAGAGCCTACCCCAGGCACTGTTTTTCATTGAGGATACCCATGAGCGAGAGCTTTGTACAGCCTGCACAGATGGACGCCAGCAAACGCACCTGGCTGATCGCATCGAGTTGTGCTGGCGCGGTCGGCGGCCTAGCGGTCGTCGTGCCTTTTGTCAGTAGTTTTAAGCCCTCGGAGCGAGCCAAAGCCGCTGGTGCAGCGGTCGAAGCAGACATCTCCGGCCTCAAGCCGGGTGAAAAAATGACTGTCGAGTGGCGTGGAAAGCCGGTCTGGATTGTCCGGCGAACCCCCGAGCAACTCGCCGTTCTTCCCAAGCTCGATGGGCAACTGGCAGACCCAAAATCAGCTCGCAAACCCGAGGAGCAGGCACCCGCTTACGCCCGTAACGCAACCCGATCCATCAAGCCCGAGTACATGGTGGCGGTTGGCATTTGTACCCACCTTGGCTGCTCCCCCTCTGACAAGTTCCAGACGGGCGCCCAGCCCTCGCTACCCGATGACTGGCAGGGTGGTTTTTTCTGCCCTTGCCATGGTTCAACATTCGACATGGCCGGGCGTGTTTATAAAAATAAACCTGCGCCAGACAATCTGGAAGTGCCACCGCATGTCTACCTATCGGATACCCGTTTACTCATCGGCGAAGACCAGAAAGCCTAAGGACAACCATCATGGCTGACTACCACGAAATTTCCCCAAACGCGCCCGCCGCAGACAAACTGCTGAACTGGGTTGACAACCGGTTTCCGGCATCCAAGCTCTTCAAAGAGCACATGAGCGAGTATTACGCGCCAAAAAACTTCAACTTCTTCTACATCTTCGGCGCCTTGGCGGTGCTGGTGCTGGTGATACAAATTGTCACTGGCATATTTTTGACCATGCACTACAAGCCCGATGCGGCGTTGGCCTTTGGCTCGGTCGAGTACATCATGCGGGATGTGCCCTGGGGCTGGCTGATCCGGTACATGCACTCCACCGGCGCCTCAGCCTTCTTTGTGGTGGTTTACATGCACATGTTTCGCGGCCTGATTTACGGCAGCTACCGCAAACCGCGTGAGCTGATTTGGCTGTTTGGCTGCGGTATTTTTCTGGTTCTCATGGCTGAGGCTTTCATGGGCTATTTGCTCCCCTGGGGGCAAATGAGTTACTGGGGTGCTCAGGTGATCGTCAACCTTTTTTCTGCCATCCCTTTCATCGGGCCCGACTTGGCGTTGCTGATTCGTGGCGATTTTGTGGTGGGCGACGCCACGCTGAACCGATTTTTTAGTTTCCATGTGATCGCCGTGCCCCTGGTCTTGCTGGGCCTGGTTGTAGCCCACATCATTGCCCTGCACGAGGTTGGCTCCAACAACCCCGACGGGGTTGAGATCAAAGCCAAGAAAGATGCCAAAGGCCGGCCGCTGGACGGCATCCCCTTCCATCCCTACTACACGGTTCACGATATCTTTGCGGTCAGTGTGTTCTTGATGGTGTTCACCGCCATTGTTTTCTTCGCCCCTGAGCTAGGCGGATACTTCCTCGAATACAACAATTTCATTCCGGCAGACCCCTTCAAGACGCCGCTACACATAGCGCCGGTCTGGTATTTCACCCCTTACTACTCGATGTTGCGGGCCGTCACCGACGAGATGATGTACGCCCTGATGGCCTGCGTGCTCGTCGGTGCCTTTTTGGCTCTAACCCGCCTTCGTATGCCAGGCCTGTTTAAGGCTGTGGTGTTGGTTGGATCGCTGGGTTTGGTCGCCATGATGCTCAGTATTGATGCCAAATTTTGGGGCGTTGTTGCCATGGGCGGCGGCGTCATGATTTTGTTCTTCTTGCCTTGGTTGGACAACAGCCCGGTCAAGTCGATCCGCTACCGCCCGTCCTGGCACAAATACCTTTATGCCCTGTTCGTTTTCGATTTCTTGGTTCTGGGCTACCTAGGTATGTTGCCACCGTCCGACATTGGCGGGCGGGTGTCGCAAATCGGAACCCTGTTTTATTTCGGCTTTTTTCTCCTGATGCCTTGGTGGAGCCGTTTGGGTGAGCCCAAGCCGGTGCCTGATCGTGTCACCTTCACCGCGCATTGAAATCGGGCACGCACATGTCAAGAACTATGGAATCAGCAAAAAAAGTTAGTCTTGCTATCCTTCTGGCAGTTGGCCTGAGTGGTTTTGCGCAGGCCAGCGGCGGCGGCATCGCCTTGGACAAGGCGCCCAACAAGACCAACGACATGGCAGCCCTGCAAAACGGCGCCAAGGTTTTCGCCAATTACTGCTTGAACTGCCATGCGGCAGCATTCATGCGCTACAACCGGCTGCAAGACATTGGCTTGACCGAAGCGCAAATCAAGGACCAGCTGCTGTTCACCAGCGCCAAGGTGGGAGACACCATGAAGGTCGCCATGGACCCGAACCAGGCCAAGGACTGGTTCGGCGCCAACCCGCCAGACCTAAGCGTCATTGCCCGCTCGCGGGCTGGCCCGGGCGGCTCGGGGGCAGACTACCTCTACACCTACATGCGTACCTTTTATCCGGATGCCGACAAGCCCACAGGCTGGAACAACCTGGCCTATCCCAATGTCGCTATGCCCCATGTGCTTTGGGAGCTGCAAGGCGAGCGCAGCCCGGTCTTTGCAACCATGAAAGAGCACGGGCAAGACGTGCAGGTCTTCAAGGGCTGGGAGCAGGTCAAGCCCGGCAGGATGACGCCCCTGCAGTATGACGAGGCAGTGGCTGATCTGGTCAATTACTTGCAGTGGATGGGTGAACCCGGCCAAAACACCCGCGTGCGTGTTGGCGTTTGGGTGTTGCTCTTCTTGGGGGTTTTTACCCTGTTTGCCTGGCGGCTGAACGCCGCGTACTGGAAAGACGTTAAGTAAGACGAACCATGCGCTCTGGCCTGCACGTGTGGCAGCCAGAGCACCTCGGAGTGGGTTTGCCTAGAGCAGCCCACTCTTTTTGATTTTTAGGAGTCTTTGCCATGATGGTGCTGTATTCAGGTACGACCTGCCCATTTTCCCATCGTTGCCGCTTTGTCTTGTTCGAGAAGGGCATGGATTTCGAAATCCGCGATGTCGACCTGTACAACAAGCCCGAAGACATCAACGTCATGAACCCCTATGGACAAGTCCCGATTCTGGTTGAGCGCGACTTGATCCTGTACGAGTCGAACATCATCAATGAGTACATTGATGAGCGCTTTCCACATCCCCAGCTGATGCCGGGCGACCCGGTCGATCGGGCTCGGGTACGTTTATTTCTCTTGAACTTTGAAAAAGAGCTGTTTGTTCATGTCGGCACTCTGGAATCCCGGGGCGCCAAGAGCAATGAAAAAGTGCTTGAGAAAGCCCGTGCTCATGTGCGTGACCGCCTCACCCAACTAGCCCCGGTGTTCCTGAAAAACAAGTACATGCTGGGCGACGGCTTCTCGATGCTCGATGTGGCGATAGCGCCACTGCTGTGGCGACTCGATTACTACGGGATTGACCTGAGTAAAAACGCGGCGCCACTGCTCAAATACGCTGAGCGTATTTTTTCTCGGCCCGCCTACATCGAGGCGCTGACACCATCAGAAAAAGCGATGCGTAAATAAGCCGCGGCGGCTGCCACCATGATCGAAGCGCCTGACAGTTCCTCGACCCGTCCTTACCTGATTCGGGCCCTCTACGAATGGTGCACCGACAATGGCTTTACGCCCTACATCGCCGTGGCGGTTGATGATAGCGTGCAGGTGCCGCGCGAGTATGTGAAAGACGGCGAGATCGTCTTGAATGTCAGTTTTGATGCAACCAGCTCGCTCAAACTCGGTAACGAGTTCATTGAGTTCAAAGCCCGCTTTGCAGGGACACCGCGGGATATCATGGTGCCATTGAGCCAGGTGATGTCGATTTTTGCCCGAGAAAATGGTCAGGGTATGGCCTTCCCGCGGGTATCGCCCAGGGCCACCAACATCCTGACCGGCCGCTTGGCAAATATGCAACGCGATGCCGCCGGGCAAAGCGCCGCCACAACTGACACAGAGCCGCGGGTTGTCAGTTTGGCCAGCGTCGACCCCCAGCGACGCAGCAACAAATCCCCAGACCAACCCGAGCCGCCAAGCCCCACAGCCAACGGGCCACGGCCGAGTTTAAAGCGGGTTAAATAATTCTTGGCCCACCTAATTTCTCCAGGGGTGTGGCTAAAATATTGAGGAAGCCGATTTAGCTCAGTTGGTAGAGCAACCGCCTTGTAAGCGGTAGGTCATCAGTTCGAATCCGATAATCGGCACCATTAGATAGTTTAAGGGCCTCCAAGTAGGGATACTCGGAGGCTTTTTTCATTGGTAAATCAGCTTGTTACAGTGCAAAGAGGTTTAAGGGCCGCTATTGACAGCCAAGGTAAAACCGGGGAACATATCGGGGAACAGACCGGGGTAAACAGCGATTTTTCACAGTTGTTCCCCGTTTTGGCTGGAGAAATCCCGATGCTGACTGATGCCCAATGTCGAAACGCTATTTGTTCCCCGGACAAGAAACGGGCGCGATTCACCGACGCTGGGGGGCTGTATCTAGAAGTAAGCCCGGCGGGATCGAAACGCTGGTTCTGGAAAACCTACTTTGACGGGAAAGAGGGCCGCATGGCTTTTGGGGGTTACCCAGATGTTCCCCTGACAGCGGCAAGAAAAGCCCGCGACGCCGCCAAACTGCAAAAGTCCGAAGGTACCGACCCTCTGCAAGCCCGGAAGGTTGAAAAACTGAAGGCATCGGTAGGCAGCGGCGACACGTTGGAGGCGGCGGCAAATGACTGGCTGGAACGGGGTAAACCAAATTGGAGCGACACCCACTACGTCCGGGAACGGCGCAACATCACGAAAGACCTTGCCCCCTATTTGGGCAAACGAGCTATCGGCAGCATCAAGCCAATCGAACTACTGGCGGTGATCCAGCGGGTAGAGGCGCGTGGGGCGCTGGACGTTGCCCACCGGGTCCACATCACAGCGCACGGGGTTTGGTGTCATGCGGTTGCAACGGGCCGTGCCGAACGCGACATTACGCCGGACATCAAGAAAGCACTCAAGCCCCACATCAAAGAAAATCTGCCAGCGATCATTGAGCCGACGCAATTGGCCGGGCTGTTGCGGGCGATGGCGGAGTACAACGGCGGGCCGGTTGTCCGGGCAGCGTTGAAGCTGGCACCGATCCTGTTTCAAAGGCCGGGCAACCTCCGCACGATGCGGTGGGCGGATCTGAACTTAGAGGCGGGGTTATGGAAGATCCCCAGCGAGGATATGAAACGCACCAAGTCCGAGAAGTTAAACGGGCAGGCCCACACCAGCCCATTGCCACGGCAGGCCGTAGAAGTCCTGCGCGACCTTCAAATGCTGACCGGACAAGGGGTTTATGTGTTCCCCGGTTTGCGCGACCACACAAAGCCGATGTCCGAAGCAGGTGTTACTGCGGCGCTGCACGCGATGGGCTACAAAGGCATTCAGTCGTGGCATGGTTTCAGGGCTACCGGGCGCACCATCCTGAGGCAAGTCCTGAAGTATGAAACAGACGTGATCGAAGCGCAGTTGGCCCACAAAGGCCAGATCACCCATGGCGGCGCGTACGATCGGGCAACCCATGTGGAGGACAGAACA
>SXGQ01140889.1_pt1 | contig 12521 bp, 8 predicted proteins | sample 3178371 | NCBI WGS metagenome assembly SXGQ01 (sample SAMN11356859, study PRJNA531348) | freshwater metagenome | isolation source: freshwater sample F1-20 | place: China: Fuxian Lake, Yuxi | collected 2017-12-25
CCGGGCCGCGGCGGCCTGGGGGCATGGGGGTCGGCCCGGGCACCGGGGGGGGCTGGTTGGGTCGGTTCGGGGGCAGCCTCAGCGGGCCGCTGGCGTCTCGAGCGGCCGCTCGGTCTTGCGCCCGTCGGGGGTCGTGACCCGCTCGCAGCCGCAGCCCACGCGCCGCGTCTCGCGCTCGACGAGGTCCCCCGTCGCGCGCAGCTCGCGTGCGTAGACGAGCGTCGCTGGCCGCGGCTGGGCGGGGGACGTCGCTGTCTCCGAGAGGCTCACGGAGAGCCCGCCGTCGTCGAGGACGAGGATGTGCACGCCTTCCCGGAAGAGAGCCCCCGGGGCGAGGTCGAGCGACGTCGCGTGGCGTCCGCGGGCCAGCGCCCAGCCAGGTCCGCGCGCGTGCCGACCGCCATGGGCCGGAAGCGTCGCGCCGTCGCAGGTGATCGCGAGCAGCGGGGCCGCACCCATGGGACCGATCGCCACCGAGGTCGGCGTCGTCGTCACCCCGAGGGTCGCGCCCGTCGGGCCATCGCCAGCTATCGCGGCGAGCCGTCCGAGGGCTCCGAGGGCGGGGGCTAGCTCGCAGGTTGCCTCATCTCCGCGCTCGCGCGCGAGGGCTGGCAGCGGGGCGAGGACGCTGGCGAGGAGGGCTGGCACGAGCAGACGGTGATGCGGCATGGTGGAACTCCGGGCGACAGGCTGCGGCGGCGAGGCTAGCGCACCTTGGCCCCGGTTGCCAGCTCGGCGCTGGCCTGCGCTGGCCTGCGCCATCCCGCCCGAATCGTCGTGCTTCGGCCCCCGGTCGGGCCGCGAGGCCGCAACGGACGCGGAGCGGGACGCGACCGCCACTGAATGAACGCGCATTCAGTCCCGGCGCGGGCAAATCCCGTCACCGTCGGTCGGCGGGCTTGCCTCGGGGCCGCGCGGTGTGACACCTTCCGCCTCGATGTGGTTCCTCGGCACCGTGCTTCACCAGCCTGACGTGGCGGCTCCCGCCTCGCGCAGCGCTGCCTGACGCGTCACCACGCCGTCGCCCCCTGCCGCCTCATCTCCCGCGCAGCCAGCCTGCGCTCAACCCGACCCGCGTCGACCCGCCCGAAGTCCCGGGCGTCAGGCCGACCCCCCGTCTGCAGGAGACCTCCATGTCGACCCAGCCCCTCGAGCTCCCGCCCCTCGACGCCGCGGCCACCCCGCACGTCCGTCACCTGAAGCCCCCGGTCGAGGCCCATGACCTCGCCCACCGCGACGTCCGCCGCGACGCCTTCTGGCAGCAGATTCCGGCCTGGCGCGACGTCGACGCCGAGACCTTCGGCGACTACATGTGGCAGGAGAAGAACGCGATCACGAGCCCTAAGAAGCTCATGGACTCGGTCCGCGAGCTCGTCGACGACCGCTTCATGGCCGACGTCGAGGCGGGCTTCGCGAAGGCCCCGATGGCGGTGCGCATCAGCCCGTATCTCCTGTCGCTCATCGACTGGAGCCGCCCCTACACGGACCCGACCCGCCTCCAGTTCCTGCCTGTCGCGTCGGAGATCGAGCCCGATCACCCGATGCTGACGCTCGACTCCCTCCACGAACAGGGTGACGCCCCAGTCCCCGGGCTCACCCACCGCTACCCCGACAAGGCCCTCTTCCTCGCGCTCGACACGTGCCCTGTCTATTGCCGCTTCTGCACACGTTCGTACGCGGTCGGCCTTGACACCGACATCGTGGAGAAGGTCTCGCTGAAGGCCGACCAGAGCCGCTGGGCGCAGGCCTTCCGCTACATGGCCGAGCGCCCCGAGCTCGAGGACGTCGTCATCTCGGGCGGCGACTCGTACCGCCTGAAGCCGCAGCAGATCCTCGAAATCGGCGACGCCCTCATCGCCATCCCGCACATCCGGCGCTTCCGTTTCGCCACCAAGGGCCTCGCAGTCGTCCCGATGCGCATCCGACCTGGCGACCCCTGGTTCGAGGCGCTGACCCAGGTCCACGAGAAGGCGCGCAAGGCGGGCAAGGATGTGGTGCTGCACACGCACTTCAACCACCCGAACGAAATCACGGGCTTCTCGCAGGACGCGGCCGCAGCGCTGCACGAGCGCGGCATCTACGTCCGCAACCAGAGCGTGCTCCAGCGTGGCGTCAACGACACGCCCGAGACGATGACGCTGCTCGCGCGGCGCCTCAGCTACATCAACGTCCACCCGTACTACGTCTACGTCCACGACCTCGTGAAGGGCGTCGAGGCGCTGCGCACGACCGTCGCCACCGCGATCCGCCTCGAGAAGCGCCTTCGCGGCGCGCAGGCCGGCTTCAACACGCCGACCTTCGTCGTCGACGCCCTCGGTGGCGGCGGCAAGCGCGACGCGCACAGCTTCGAGCATTACGATCAGGAGACTGGCATCTCGGTCTACGCCGCGCCCGCTGTGAAGGAGGGCCGCCTCTTCACGTACTTCGACCCGATGTCCGCGCTCTCGCCCCACATGCAGCAGGCGTGGCAGGATGAGAAGCTGCGCCACGAGATGATCCACGACGCGCTCGCCACCGCGCGCCGCTCGCAGATCTGACCTGGCCGCGGGCGGGTCGGGAAGGGGGAGGGCGCGTCGCTTGTTCCCGCGCCCTGTCCCGACCTCCTCCGCCCGAGGCCGCCCCCTCCGCTCCGCACAGGACGACGCCATGCGCCGACAGCCCCGCCCAAGCCTCCTCATCGCGCCGGTGTTTGCGCTCGTCGCCGCCTGTGAGAAGCCAGCCCCGCCCGCTGAGGCCCCGTCCGTCGCGGCCGTCCCCACGCCTGTCACAGCGCCCGCTTCAGCCGATCCAACGGAGGCCCGCCGTCCGCGCGCGGCCCCCGAGCCCGCCGCCCCGACCCTCAAGGGCACCGAGGCCTCCCCGTCCCCCGCGCCCGCTCCAATCCCGGCGGGCGAGGCCACCATCGCACTCGCCGAGCCAGCGCCGCCGCCCGCTGCAGAGGCAGCTGGCGGGGCCGCACCGGTCGCGATGCCGGCCTTCCCGACCATCGGGCTCGCCGCGTGCGACCGATACATCCGCGCCGCCGAGGGCTGCCTCGGGCGTGTGCCAGAAACGCAGCGCCTGACCCAGCGCGCAGCCTTCGAGAAGCTCGTCGGGTCCTGGCAGCGACAGCTCGAGGCCCAGGGTGCCGCGGTCGAGCCAGCCCTCGAGTTGGGCTGCAAGGCGGCCTTCGAGCAGGCCCGCGAGAGCTTCGGGACGCTCTGCCCGGACTACGTCTGGCGCTGACGGGCGGCATCGCCGGGGCGTTTGTGACGGCGATGGCCGCCTCGACCGGCCGCGCGCCTGGGCCTCCCTGAATGGAGGCGTGGCGGTGGCCTTCCGAGACGGAGGGTCAAGCCTGTGGCTCGTGTCCGGCCACCCACGCGCGCATGTCGGCGAGCTCGCGCGCGAAGCCGCCCGACAGGATCGGGTAGCGGCACCAGCTCTTCGGGTCGAGGTTCTTGTCGTCGAGGTGGAAGCCCGGGGCGTAGCGCTCGCGCTTCCACTGGTTGCGGCTCCAGAGGCGGAAGAACCGCTCGACCCAGACCGTCAGCTGCGCGGTTGGAATCTGCGGGAACTGCACCCGCATCAGGCGCCACGTCTCGGTCGGGTCCTGCTTGTCCCGAATGGCGGCGTCCTCGATCGCGTCGAGCAGGTCGTAGGGCATCAGATCGGCCTCATCCGTCTGGTGGCGGTCGGCGGGCCGCAGCTCGGCGGTCGGCTGCTGTGCTGTCACGGCCGACAGCGCCGGGAGGGGGTGGAAGCCGTCGGGGCCGGTCGTCTCCATCCAGCGGAGCCAGCTGCGGATGAAGGCCTTGTCCACGCCCGCGATCGGCGACAGCCCTCCAGCCGAGTCCCCGTCCATCGTCGTGTAGCCGACCGCCGCCTCCGAGCGGTTCGAGGTCGCGATGAGCAGCGCTCCGCGCAGGTTCGCGAACATCCAGATGCCGGGCGCGCGGGCGCGGGCCTGAATGTTCTGAAGCGTCACGTCGTCCGACTGCCAGGTCAGCGGCCGCCCGATGGCCCCCTCGATGAGGGACACGTAGCCGCTCGCGAGGGCCTCGATGTCGAGCTCGTAGTGGCTCGCGTGGCAGGCCACGGCGACGGCGCGAGCGGCGTCACGTGTCACGTCGCCGCTGTTCTTCGTGGCCTGATAGGCGGTCGTCAGCAGGTGGCGCGTGACCTCTTCGGCGGTCGTCGCCGCAGCGAGCGACCCCATGTAGCCGAGCTTTGCCTTCAGGCCATCGAGGCCGAGGGCGGCGATCGCGCGCTCGACCATGGCCGCGACGAGCACCGTGCAGACGGCCGAGTCGGCGCCGCCCGACAGGCTCACGACATAGCCGCGTGAGAAGCTCTTCCGCATGTAGTCGAAGAGCCCGAGCGTCACCGCGCGGAAGAACTCCTCTTCCTTCAGGTCCTCGGACTGCTCCCAAGCCATCTCGGGGGCGCGCCCCGTGAGCGCCGGATCGGGCGGCTGCGGGCCAAGCTCTGGCCACGCGAACGGTGTGTGGACGCACGCCTCGGCGGGCACGTCCCAGGCTGGCCGGAAGCTGTTCGTCCAGCCCTGGATCATGCGCGTCTGCTCGACGTCGACGACCGTGTCGGTCAGGTGCCACGGCTCGAAGCCGAGTCGCGGACCGGCCGCGATGAGGCGCCCCTGCGTCGCGATCAGCGCGCCGCCGTCGTAAATGATGCGCCCCTCGTCACAGCCGAGCAGATTCGCATACACGTAAGTTACACCAAAGGCGCGTGAACCCTCGATGACGAAGCGCTTTCGGACGCCGAGCTTGCCGAAGGCGAAGTGGCTCGCCGACGGGTTCAGGATGAGGTCTACGCCGCGCCCCGCGAGTCCCGTGCCAGGCCGCGTCGCGACCCAGGCGTCTTCACAGATCTCAAAGCCGATGCGGACCCCGCCCACGTCGAAGAACAGGTCACCGAGTGGCAGGGACTCGCCACGCACCTCGAGCTCACCGCGCGCATCGGCGGGCCACGGCTTGAACCAGCGCGGCTCGTAGTGGACCCCGTCGCCGGCCAGAAAGCGCTTGCAGACGAAGCCGCGGACCGCGCCATCGACACACACCGCGACCGCGTTGAAGATCGCGTTTCGCCACACGATCGGCAACCCGACCGCGACGACGAGGCCCTTGGTCGCGGGCGCGATTCGGTCCCAGAGCAGATCGCGCGCCATCGCCTGGACACTCGGCGAGAAGAAGGCGTCCTGACAGCCGTAGCCCGTCAGCGCCATCTCGGGCAGGCACAGGACCGTGACGCCGCGGCGGCGCGCCTCCTCGATGACCGCAAGCAGGGTCGCGACGTTGTCCTCCCAGGCGAGCGGCGTCAGGTTCACGACGGCGGCGGCGACGCGAATGTTCTTCATGGCGTTCTTCTCCAACGGGAGTCTGGATGCGAGGTGGGTGGAAGCTCAGCGCCGGGTGGCGGCGCGCCAGCCGAGGATGAGCGCGCGCTTGGCGTCCGACAGCCCCGCCTCGAGGCCGACCGGGTGGCGGTGCGGGTTGTCGAAGCGCCGGACCGCCGCGGGAAGAGCCTCGCGTCCGGCCATCGCGCGGGCGCGGGCGACCGACAGGGGCTCCGACGGGCGGACGCGGGCGCCGGCCCGCATGGCCGGGGTGAGCAGGTCATGGGCCTCGACCCCCTCGGGGATCGGTGTCCGCAGCGTGTCGTCCATCAGGTCGACGAGCACCGGCGAGGCCGGCGGGTCGCGCGTCAGATCGTGAATCATGTCGCCGACCCACGCCCTATCTTTGGTGAATCGGCGCACCTGCAGCAGGCCGGGCGTCGAGACCTTGATCATCTGCTCGGACAGCTTGACCTTCGGCTCCCAACCGCCGCCGTCCGCCTCCGCGCGCGCGATGGCCGACAGCTTGTAGACGCCGCCGAGCGCTGGCTGATCCCACGCCGTCACGAGCTTCGTCCCGACCCCCCAGACATCGATCCGCGCGCCCTGCTGCTTCAGCGACGCGACGAGCCGCTCGTCGAGGTCGTTGCTCGCCACGACAGCCGCGTCCGTGAAGCCGGCCGCGTCGAGCTTCGCGCGCGCCGCCTGCGACAGCACCGCAAGGTCCCCCGAGTCGAGGCGGACGCCCGCGAGGCGGTGGCCACGGTCCTGGAGCGTCAATCCGATCTTGATGGCGTTTTCAACGCCCTGAAGTGTGTCGTAGGTGTCGACGAGGAAGACGCAGTTGTTCGGCATCGCCGCCGCGTAGGCCTCGAAGGCCTCGAGCTCGCTCGGGAAGGTCATGACCCACGCGTGGGCGTGGGTGCCGCGGGTCGGGATGCCGTAGAGACGCGCCGCGAGGACGTTGGAGGTCGCGTCGACGCCGCCGACGTAGGCCGCCCGGCTCGCCGCGAGGCCACCGTCCACCCCCTGGGCGCGCCGCAGGCCGAATTCCAGCACCGTGTCGCGGCCCGCGGCCTCGCGCACCCGGGCGGCCCGCGTCGCGACGAGGGTCTCGAAGTTCACGACGGTCAGGAGCGCCGTCTCGACGAGCTGCGCCTGCAGCAGGGGCCCCGTCACGCGCACGAGTGGCTCGTGCGCGAAGACGACCTCGCCCTCCGCCACCATGTCGACGTCGCAGCGGAAGCGCAGATCGCGCAGCACCTCGAGGTACTCGGCCGGAAAGATCGGTCGCCCGTCGTTGCCCGGGACCTCCGCGAGGAAGGCCAGATCCTCGTCCGAGAACGCCAGGCTTTCCAGGTATTCGAGCGCCGTCTCGAGCCCGGCCGCGATGGCGTAGCCGCCGCCAAACGGGTTCTTGCGGAAGTTCAGGTGGAAGACCGCCTGCCGGTCGGCGAGCCCGCTCCGCCAGTAGCCAAGGCCCATCGTCAGCTGGTAGAGGTCGGTCAGCAGGCCGAGCTGCGGGCGGTAGAGCGCTGGGAGCGGCGTCCGGGACATCGGGCCTCCTTCAGGTTTGGCGCGTGCGGTTTCCGCGCGGGCCGGCTTCGGCGCACGCGGTTTCGGTGCGGACTCCGTCACCCGCACGGCCCTTCTAGCAGCCCGCGCGGCACTCGGAAAGCCCGCCCCCGCCCGCTCAGGTCCCGGGTGTGTGCCCGAAGAGGCGGATGTGGAGCCGGTCGCAGTAACGCATGCCGCGTGCGATGCAGGCCGGGACGAGCCAGCGCGCGACCGCGTCGAGCTCGGCCAGCTGTGTCCCCTCCGGCATCAGCAGGACATCCTGCGCCAGCAGCCCGAGGTCGCGCACCAGCGCGTCGATCTCCGCCAGATCGCGCTCGGAGCCGACAACGAACTTCCACTGGACTGGCACGCCACTCGCGGCGAACGCCCGCAGCGCGTCGGGGGCGAGGCGCGTCGCCTCGTGGCGGCTGTCCCACGGCGCGTGCTCCGGGCCTGGCCGCGAGCTCGCGAGCTTCGGCGAGACCGACCACAGCTGAATGGGCAGCGGCACGAAGACCGTGCCCGCCGTCTCGACGGTCACGTGCAGCCCGCGCGCGACGAGGGCGTCGACGAGGGGGCCGAGACCCTTGGCGATGAGCGGCTCGCCGCCTGTCAGGACGACGTGCCGGACCTTCGGGGCCGCATCGAGCGGCGCGATCACCGCGTCGAGCGGCGTCAGCGTCCCCTGCGTATTCCACGACGTGTACGGTGTATCACAGAAGTGACAGCGCAGGTTGCAGCCCGCGGTGCGGATGAAGAACGACGGCGTCCCGGCGAGGACCCCTTCGCCCTGCACCGAGATGAACGTCTCCGCGATGAGCAGCTGCACCATGGGGGCCGTTGACTGCCACGCGACGCCCTGCCGCGTCATCCGCTTTTTTCGCCCTGCGTCACGCCAGCCCTTTCGTGTCGGCCGTCCGCGCCCGCGCGTCAACGCTTCAGCGGCCTCGCCGGGCGCCTGCCCTCGCGGCGGAGGCGAGATCGACGAGCAGCTGCTCGACGCGCACGTTCGGATCCACGCGCGCCGCCTTCAACTGCAGATCCGCCTCCGCGAACCGCTCGAAGCCCCGCCGCAGCAACTCGGTCGAGAACTGCCCCGCCTGGCGCGCGAGCTTCTCCGCGACGAACGGGTGGCACTTCAGAGCCGCTTGCACGTCAACCGCGCGCCCGCCTGCCTTCACCACATCGGCCGCCTCTGTCAGCATCCGGAAGTGGCGGGTCACCATCGTCAGGATACCGAGCGGCCGCTCGCGCTGCTCGAGCATCGCGTGCAGGTGGCGCAGGATACCGCGGGTGTCGCTCGCAGTGACCGCGTCGATCAGCTCGAAGACGGTGTGCTCGCGCGTCGACGCGAGCAGCGCCTCCACGTCCCCGACCCGGACCGGGTTCCCCGCGCCCGCGAAGAGCGACAGCTGGTCTGCGATCTGCTGCAACTGCATGAGGTTCGGCCCCGCGAGCTCGACCACCAGCCGCGGCACGTCATGGTCATGGCGGTGCCCGAGCCCCTGCAGCCGCCGTCCGAACCACGCGATCGCCTGCGCTGGCTTCAGGAGGTCGTAGGTCAGCACCTCGCCGTGCTTCTTCAGCCCCTTCACGAGGGCCGAACGCCCGTCGAGGGCGCCTGTCGCCTTCAGGATGAGCGTCGCGCCGTCGGCCGGATTCGCGACGTAGCGCGCCAGCTCCTCCCGGTCCTCCGCCTTCTTGTCGACGAGCTCGGCCGCCCGCACGACGACCGCGATGCGCGGCGTGAAAAGCCCGATGGCACGGCAGGCTCCGACGATCTCGCGCGCCCCGCGCTTGCCCTCGGCCAAATCGATACGCGTCACCGCCATCGTGTCGGCGGCGTCCTCGACGCTCGCCCGCAGGATGCGCCGCGTCGCCTCCTCGACGGTCCAGAGCTCTTCGCCCTGGACGAGCCAGACCGGCTTCGGGCGGCCCGCCGCGAGGGCCTTGTCGAGGGCGTCGAGTTCCACGGGCGCGACGCTACCGCCCGCCAGCTCCGGGCACAAGCCCGTCTCCGACGGTTCCTGCCCGTCGTCGTCAGTTGCCTGGCGGCGTCCACCGTCCGTCGCCGTCCACGTCGACGTCGATCGCGTTGGTCAGCGCGTAGGGCCGGTCCTTCGGAAACGGCGCGGGCAGTTCGTCGGCCCCCGTGACCTCGAGGGCGAACCACGCGTCCCGCGTCGGCCGCGCCGTCATCACCACATCGAGCCGCACACCGGCCCCGTCCGGGATCGGCGCCCGCGCCACGGTCACCCCGTTCATCAGCAGGCGCGCCTCGTCGAGCGCCATCCACGACGGCGCCTCCACCGTCACCGCGAAGCGCGCCTCCCGGTCCGCCCCGACCCGCGCGAGCCCGCCGAGCCCGACGCCATCCTCGGTCCGGAAGCGCACGAACGGGCCGCAGGACACGAAGCTCCGCCGCCCCGCGAGCGGCGCCACGATTGCCTGCGGGTCGAGCGCCACCGCCCCGACGTCGACCTCGACCCAGACCCGCGGATGCCCAAGCCCGGCCGCCTCGGTGTGGCTGTCCGACCCCGCGCCCAGCACGGCGCGCTTGCCGGCGTTGTTGAGCGCAATCCAGTCCGCCATCGCTTCGGCGTTGTCGCCTCCCGTGCAGCTCCCGTTGAAGACCTCGATGAGGTCCCAGTCCTCGGTCCAGCGCTCGCGATTGCGCGCGAGGCGTGACCTCGGATCGAGCCCGACCACGTCGAAGTAGTTGAAGCCCGGTCCCCCGAAGGTCCGCGGGTGGTTGACCTGCACGAGGAGAGGCTCCGGTCGCTGGGCCCGCATCGCCGCGAACAGCCCGGTGCCCGTGCGCCCGTGCTCGAAGATCGCGCCACCCGACGGCGCGTCCGGGTCCCACGACATCGGAAACGCGTTGAAATGCCCGTACTCGAAGGTCGTGACCTCCTGGGCCGGGACAGGTGCCACCCAGTCCTCGACGCCGGCCTCCGCGGCCGCTGCGGCCAGATCCCCGATGTACGCGTGCTCCGTCATGACCGGCAGGCCGACGTCGCTCGCCGCGGCCTGCCGCACCCGCACGTCGTACGGCACGTCGGAGTCCGAACTCCACCAGCCGTGGACGTGGAAATCCCCCGCGGTCCAGCCCGCCGTGTCCGCCGCCCGCGTCAGGGTCGGCGCGAGCGTCTTCTCGCCGCCCGCCTCGATGGTCAAGGCGCCCCGCCACAGCTCGTGCAGATAACCCCGCGACACCACGATGTCATGCGTGCCAGCCGGAAGGGCGAGCCGGGTTCCAGGCGTCACGGCGTAGTGGAACACCACGCCGTCCCCGAAGCCCGCTCGCACGAGGCGGGCGGCTGTCGGTGGGAGCGCCGCTTCGCCGCCCCGGGGGGTGATCGTCACCTGGCTCGGGATCCACGCCCCATCCTCGTCGCGCGCGTCCACGATCAGCTCGCCCGTCGGCGCCAGCGTCAGGACCGTCACTGGCGGGTCCATGAGCCGCGCCCGGGCATCGGCCACGTCCGACCTCCGCAACCCCGCGTGCCAGGCCTCGGCCTGCCAGATGCCGACAGGGGCCCGGATCTTGAACCGCCCGGTGGCGTCGACGGGCGCGAGTCCGAGGATGTCGTCGCCGTTCCGGAGGACTGCCCAGGTCGAGGCGTCGAATCCCTGAACAATGCCTTGCGCGTATCCTTTTGCGTCTCCGCCGAAATGGTCGGCCGCGACCCCCGCGACCCCGCCCGTTCCGCCCTCGGTCGGCGCGAAGCCCATCACGAGCGTGTGCGACTCGCCTGGCGCCAGCGCGTAGGCCGCGAGGCTCGTGAGCTCCATGTTGGCGTAGGCGAGCAGGCCGCTGATCCCCTGGTCGAGAAAGAGGCCGTAGCTGCGGGCGGCTCCGACCGCCGCAAAGGCCCGCACATCCCGCCGCCCCATGAGGCTGCCGAGGCCGTCACCGTCGAGCGTCCAGAGGGCGACGCCGTCCCCCTGGTTCAGCATCACGACCGGATAATCCACGTTCACGGTGTAGAGCCCGTCATTGACCGTCGTCACTGTCAGCTCGAGGTACGGGCGCTCGGCCCGCAGGCGGTAGTCGAAGACCACGCCAAGCGGCGCAGGCGCCGGGTTCAGCAGGGTGCGGATGAAGCTCTCGGCCCATGCATACCGGGCCGTGTGGCCGCGGACGCGCACGTGGGCCACGCCGTCCGCGCCGTCCGACACGATCGCGATGTCGGTCGGCTCGAAGGCCATGAAGTTCCAGCCGAACCAGAGCTCTCCGAAGTGGTCGTCCGCGCTCGCGCCGCCCCCGATCCCCATGTCGACCAGGTTGCCGCCGAACTGGCGGTAGCCGCCCGCGGGTCGGATCCCCTCGATCACGAAGCGCTGGCTGTCCGTCTCGAGGATGATGTCGCCGATAGCACCCTCGGCCTTCGGCCCGCCGACGAGGTGGTCTGGGTGGGAGGCGACGAAGGCCCGCGCCGGCCAGAGCGGTGGCGGCGTGGGTCCGCCCGGGACGTCGGCGGGCGAGGCGACCTCGGGGCCCGTATCCGCGCCCGCAGGGGGGACGTCGGCCACATCGTCGAGCCCGACGTCCTGGCTCGGGGAGAGCTCGGGCCCGTCGGTGGCCTCGGGTGCCTCCGTCCCGCAGCCCACGAACCCGAGGCCCACGAGGCAGGCGAGGAGGAACCGCGGGGTGGGGCAACGTCGACGGTCTGTTTCCATCGCGTCACAATAGGCGGACGCGCGCCCTCACCGCACGTGGAAATCGCATTCCGGCGCCATCTCAGCGCCTTTGGATCATTATCGCGATCATCGCGATAAAAGTCGCGAAATGCGCGATCGTGTTGCTATCCAGGGCTTTGGGGCATGTCTGGCGAGGCCTTGGAGGGGTTCCGAGCGTGCGATTTTTTTTGGCTCACCGGTTGGCACGCAGCGCCGCGCGTGCTAATGTCCCTGCGTTCACCCGCAAGACCAAGCGTGCGGGCCGCAGACCTCGCGTCGTTTTCACGAGCCCCTCAACGCGGGCTCGGCGATGGGTGTCTGTCGGAGGTCCTCCGGACCGAACGAGGCCCAAGAGGCATGCTGGAGCCTCGTGAGCGCAACGCAGCGGTTCGTGTTCGGACCGTCCGGTCGTAAGGTTGAAAGAGGACATGGCGAAGAAGTTGTTCGTGGGTGGGTTGAGCTGGGGGACGACGGATCAGACCCTCCGGCAGGCGTTTGAAGCGTTTGGTGAGGTGACCGAGGCTCGCGTCATCACGGATCGCGAGACGGGCCGCTCGCGCGGCTTCGGGTTCGTGTCCTTCAACGACGACACGCAGGCCGACGAGGCCGTGCAGCAGATGGACGGTCGCGAGCTCGACGGTCGCACCATCCGTGTCAACGAGGCGCAGGACAAGCCGCAGGGTGACCGCGGCCCCCGTCCGGGCGGCTTCGGTGGCGGTCCGCGTGGTGGCGGCGGTGGCTACGGCGGCGGTGGCGGCGGCGGCTACGGTGGCGGCCCGCGCACCGGTGGCGGCGGCAATGCACGCCGGGACGGCCAATCGTGCCGAAGACGCCCCGGATCTCGCAGCCCGGGAACTGCGCGCGGATTGCTCTTTACTGCCTTGATCACTCGGTTATCCTTTGATTTTCGGAGTATTTTAAGCGCGGCATCGGACAAGCGTGGCAG
>SXGQ01142730.1_pt1 | contig 12521 bp, 13 predicted proteins | sample 3178371 | NCBI WGS metagenome assembly SXGQ01 (sample SAMN11356859, study PRJNA531348) | freshwater metagenome | isolation source: freshwater sample F1-20 | place: China: Fuxian Lake, Yuxi | collected 2017-12-25
AAGTACCCCAGCGTGTATCTGATGGGCCCGAAGGCCACCGGAGAGGTGCTGTCGGTCGCCTACGCGGGCGCCGGCCAGCACCAGGATGCCGGAGCGAAGATGGTGCACGCCGCGCCGGAAACGTCGTCGAAGATCGTCTCGAAGTCGATCTCGAAGGACGGTGGCATCACCACCTACCGCGGCCTCGTGCGCATCGACGAAGGCGCACACGGCTGCAAGAGCCACGTTCAATGCGACGCTCTCATCCTCGACGAAACCAGCGAGTCGCGCACGTTCCCGTACATGGAAGTGGGCGAGCGCGACGCGCAAATCGGCCACGAAGCCACCGTGTCGAAGATCGCCGACGAGCAGTTGTTCTACCTGCAGAGTCGTGGTCTCTCGCAGGAACAGGCGATGTCGATGATCGTCAACGGTTTCATCGAGCCCGTCACCCGCACGCTGCCGATGGAGTACGCGGTCGAATGGAGCCGCTTGATCGAACTGCAGATGGAAGGTTCGGTCGGCTGATGCCGATGAAGACCGAGTGCAAGCACTACGAAACGCGCACCTACGCAAACGGTGACGCGATGCGCAAGTGCACACTCGATCTTGCCCCCGATGCTCCGTGGCGCTGCCCCGACAACTGCGGTCGTTACGAGCGTCGTCTGGCCGACGCGGCCTGGGTGCGCGGTGGTGCGTTCGCGCCGCGTACATCCGAAGAGCCGCCCGGTCTCGACGACGGATCGGCTGCCGCCGTGCTCGACGCAGCCGAAGACATCGTCAATGCGGCTGGCTTTGACCTGATAGAGGAACTGGCCAACGACAAGAAGCGTCGCTGGTGGAAATTTCGCCGCAAGAAGTAACGCACAACACCCCCCAAGGACCCCCCGACATGACCAGCCCCACACGACTCAGCGACGTCGCGCTGCCGACGGCCGACGAAGAGATCTGGCGATACAGCCGCATCGGCGAACTCGACCTTGCGAAGTACCGTGCAGGATGCGTCGACACCGTGGTTGCGGCATCCGGCGAGGCGGCGAACGTCGTGTCGCCGGGGTCGTTCGCCGACTGCGGCAAGGCCATGCCGATCGCAGTCGACGCTTTCGCCGAGATCAGCGCCATTCAGTCGACGGGTGACTCCGCCGACGTCACGGTCGTGCGCGTTCCGCGTGGCAAGGCCATCGTCGAGCCGATCGTCATCACCCGCACCGTCAGTGCATCGGGCGTCGTGGTAACCCCGCGTCTCGTCATCGATGCCGGCGAGAACAGCGAAGTAACCGTCATCGAACGCTTCGTCGGCGCCAACGACGTCGACTCGCTCGTCGTGCCGATCGTCGAGATGTCGGCGGCCCAGTCGGCGCGCATCACGTATCTCGCAATCAACGAACTGGGCAACCGCACGTGGCAAATCGCTCATCAGCAGTCGCTCGGTGAACGTGACTCGACGACCCGCATCTACACCGTCGCCCTCGGTGGGGATTATGCGCGCGTACGCACCGAAGCGCGCCTCGTCGGCACCGGAGCCTCAACCCAGCAGGTGGCCCTCTACTTCGCCGACAACAACCAGATGCACGACTTCCGCACGCTGCAGACACACGTCGCGCCGCGCACCCACAGCGACATGCTGTTCAAGGGTGCTGTTGCGGGCACGTCGAAGAGCGTCTACACCGGCCTCATCCGCATCGAGAAAGATGCACACGGGTCGCAGGCGTACCAAACGAACCGCAACCTCACGTTGTCCGAGGGAGCGTGGGCGGAAAGCGTGCCGAATCTCGAGATCGAAACGAACGACGTGAAGTGCAGTCATGCCAGCACGGTCGGCCCGATCGACGACGACCAGCGTTTCTATCTCGAGTCGCGTGGCATCCGCCCCGAAATCGCCGAGCGCCTCGTTGTCCTCGGCTTCTTCAACGAGGTCATCGAACGGCTGCCGAACCTTCCCGTCGTCGCAGGCTTGCGCGACAAGGTTGCGGCGAAGTTGGGCGGTGCGCTGTGAGCACGAAGATCGGCAAGGCAACCGATTTCGCCCCCGGCAGCGCGACCAAGGTTGCCGTCAACGGAACCAACGTCGCAGTCGTGCGCATCGGCGACGACTTCTACGCGATCAACGACACGTGTAGTCACGGGAACGTGTCGCTGTCCGAAGGCCAGGTGTGGGAAGAGACAAAGGAACTCGAGTGCATGAAGCACGGCAGCGCCTTCAGCCTGGAAACCGGCTGCCCGAACACACTTCCCGCCACCCAGCCGGTCGCCGTCTATCGCGTCGCCGTGAAGGGTGACGAGGTCTTCATCGAGGAGTCCGCACAATGAGCACACTGAAGATCAGCAACCTGCAGGCCGGTATCCCCGGCAAGCAGATCCTGAACGGGATCGAACTCACCGTGAAGTCCGGTGAGGTGCACGCAATCATGGGCCCCAACGGTGCCGGCAAGTCGACGATGTCGGGCGTCATCATGGGCAAGCCCGGCTATGACGTCATCTCGGGTTCCGTCAGCATCGACGGCGAAGAGTTGTTGGGTCGACCCGCATGGGAACGCGCCCTCGCCGGTCTGCACCTGGTGATGCAGTACCCAACCGAGGTGCCGGGGGTGCACATCGACGACGTGATGCGTGAAGCATTCGCCACCCGCGGACGTGATGCGAAAGAGCTCGATGCGCTGATCGCCTCGGAAGCCGCCCGCATCAACTTCAGCACGGACCTCGTCGCGCGCTCGTTGAACGTCGACCTTTCGGGCGGCGAGAAGAAGCGCAACGAGACCCTTCAGCTCTCGCTCCTGAAGCCAAAGTTCGCAATTCTCGACGAACTCGACTCGGGTCTCGACATCGACGCGCTGCGCGACTGCGCCCGTCGCGTCGAAGCTGCGACGACCGAGGACAACCTCGGGGTTCTCGTGATCACCCACTACGCGCGTTTGCTCGAAGAACTGAAGCCGGACTTCGTGCACATTCTCGCCGCGGGCAAGATCGTGAAGTCGGGCGGACCCGAGCTGGCCGACGAGCTGGAGAAGTCGGGCTACGTCGCTTTTCAGTGACTATTCGGTCAGGCCGGACTTCAGGAACTGATCGAAGCAATCGACGACCAGCAAGTCCCGCGGGTAGGTGAGGCGCATGCGTACCTTGTCGACCGTCAACCACTCGACTGCGTCGACTTCGTTGTTGGGGGAGTGCGCACCGCTCGCGACGGTCATCGTCCAGTAGCGGACCCGCTTGGGGCGGCCCTTTCTGTCGATGTACGACACGCGGGCGATTTCGTGGCCGAGCCGGCAGTGCAGTCCGGTTTCTTCGAAGACCTCGCGTAGTGCGCAGTCCTCTTCGCTCGAGTCGGCGTCGTCACGCTTTCCTTTCGGGAAGGTCCAATCGTCGTAGCCCTCGCCCGGTCGGTGAACCAACAGCAACTCGGCTTTTCCGTTGTCCGCCCAGCGCCACACGACGCCGCCGGCTGCGCGAATGATCTTGTCGGCCATCTATTTACATGCTGGCAGACACTGTGGTGTCGCGGCGAACCCGCAGGCCGGACCACACGACCGTCACTGCGAGACCGAGCATCGCGCCGAAACGGGTCTTCGTCTCGAGTGCCCAACCGAATGCGTCACGGAATTCACCTGCGATCAACTGGCCCGGATAGAACGCGATTGCGTTGACGAGTGCTGCCGTGAGGCCGGCTGCGATGAGTCGACGTTCGATGCCGTCGCGGTCGACCGCCGCGAGCTCGTAGGCGATGTGGTGGTCGGTGCCGTCGGCGCGACATGCCACGGAGAGGCGCGTCCGTGTGCGCATGATGCCCCGCACTTCCGTGGACCAGCCGATCAAGATGGCCGTGACCGTGACGGCGGTGTGGAAGGCGAGGGAGGCGAGCGAGTTCATGCCCCCATCCTGCGACGGGGGTGTCACACCCGCCTTAGTTGGCGCCGCGGACGAACTTCTTGCGAAGTTCCTCGACGAACACCACGCTGCTGCCCACGGTGGCGCAGATGAACCACTGGCCAACCGAGATCGAGGTGACGTTGAAGAGGTCTTGCAGCGGACCGACGACGGTGAGGAGTGCCTGAAAGAAGCCCGACATGCCGAGCGCGGCCCACAGTCTCCAGTTGGAGACCGTGCGGCGGTTGAAGACGCTGTGTGTTTCGTTGCGTGCGTTCAAGACGTTGAAGAACTGGAAGAACACGAACGTGCAGAACGCCATGGTTCCGGCGACGGACGCGCTGTCGTGGCTGGGTTCGCCCGGGGCGAGCTGCAACACGAGAAGCGTGCCGACGGCCATCACGATGGCAGAGGTGATGACCGCAGACCAGCGACGACGGGTGAGGATCGGCTCGTCCATCGGTCGTGGCGGCTGTTGCATGACGTTGGCCGTGGGCTTGTCGAATGCGAGAGCCATTGCGGGCGGGCCGTCCATGATGATGTTGACCCACAGAATCGCGATCGCCGCGAATGGCTTGCCGTCGGCGATGCCGAAGATCGAGGCGATGAGGAATAGGGCCGAGAAGCCGATTGCCGTCGACAACTGGAAGCGAACGAACGAAACGATGTTGTGGTAGACCGCACGGCCTTGGCGCACTGCACCGACGATGGTCGCGAAGTTGTCGTCGGTGAGCACCATCGTGGCTGCTTCCTTCGACACCTCGGTGCCGGTGATGCCCATGGCGATGCCCATGTCGGATTTCTTCAGGGCCGGTGCGTCGTTCACGCCGTCACCGGTCATTGCGACGACGCGCTTCTTCGACTGCAACAGGCCGACGAGACGCATCTTGTGCTCGGGTGCGACGCGGGCGAAGACTCCGATGTCGTCGATCTGGTCGCGTAGTTCGTCGTCGGACATCTTCTCGATGTCGGCACCGGTGACCGCGCGGCCTCCGATGCCGAGTTGCTTGCCGATGCTGGCGGCGGTCACGGCGTGGTCGCCCGTGATCATCTTCACCGAGATGCCCGCGCTGTGCGCTTCTTCGATGGCGAGCTTCGCCTCGGGGCGGGGCGGGTCGACGATGCCGACGAAGGTGAGGAGCGTAAGGTCGGTGAGTAGGTCTTCGACTTTTCCGCCGCCGTCGACGAACTCTTGCCACTCTGCGTTGGGGAGTTGACGCACGGCAAGCGCCAGCACGCGCAGACCATCCGCGGCCATGGTGTCGTAGTGCGCATCGAGGCCGGCGCGACTGGTGCCCATCGGTGCGGTGTCGTGGGAGACGAGCACCTGACTGCAGCGCGCCATCACGACGTCGGGCGCGCCCTTCACGTAGATGCGCACGAGGTCGGAGCCCGACGGAATGGGGAACCGGTGGACGGTGGCCATGTACTTCGTGGCCGAGTCGAAGGTCACCTCGGCGATGCGCGGGTATTCACCGCGCACCTGGGAAAGGTTGACGCCCAACTTTTCGGCGAGGACGACGAGTGCACCTTCGGTCGGGTCGCCAACCAGATCATCGGTGCCGTTGGCGTGGCGCACAACGGCATCGGCGCAGAGGGCCAGACCCCGGCCGCTGGTGGCGAGAGTGTCGGATGTCGACGCGCTGAGTCCTTCGACCGTTCCGGTCGACGAGTAACCGCTGCCCGTGACGTCGAAGAGACGACCTTCGAAGAGGAACTTGGTCGCGGTCATCTGGTTGAGGGTGAGGGTGCCCGTCTTGTCGCTGCAGATGACGCTGGTGCAGCCGAGAGTTTCGACTGCCGCGAGACGTTTGATGATGGCGTTTCGCGCCGCCAGCTGACTCACGCCGATGGCAAGGGTGACGACCGTGACTGCCGGGAGACCCTCGGGAATCGATGCGACCGCAAGTGCGACGGCCGTGAGCAACACGTCGCCGAAATCCTGACCGCGCGCGAGGTTGGTGATCATGACGAGAGCGACGACGATGCCCGCGAGATAGACGAGCTGGTGTGCGAGGCCGTCGAGCTGGCGCTGCAGCGGGGTCTTCTCCGTCGGCGTCGAGGCAAGAAGTCCGGCGATACGGCCGATCTCGGTGCCCATGCCCGTCTTGGTGACGACAATTTCGCCACGACCACGGGTAACCGTCGTGTTCATGAAGGCGTGCGAATGACGGTCGCCAATCGGTGCGTTCGGGTCGACGGGGTCGGTGTTCTTTTCGACTGGGTGGCTTTCGCCGGTGAGGGCGGCTTCGTCGACTTCGAGGTTGTTGGCGAAGAAGATCTCGCCGTCGGCGGGCAGGCGGTCGCCCGCCTCGACGAGAACGATGTCGCCGGGGACCACGGTCTCGGTTGGCACCATCATCACCGTGCCGTCACGACGCACGCGGACCTGTGCGGTGAGCATCTTCCTCAACGCGTCGAGTGACTTCTCGGCGCGGCTCTCTTGGATGAATCCGATGACGGCGTTGAAGACCACGACGACGAGAACGACGAGTGGTGTCTTTAGTTCACCCGACACCACCAGCGACACGACGGCGGCGCCGATGAGAATCAGGATGAGCATGTCCTTGAACTGGGCGAGCAACTTCTTCCAGCCGGGGGTGGTTTCGGCAGCCGCAAGTTGGTTGGGGCCGAACTCTTCGAGTCGACGCGCGGCCTCGGCCGAGGTGAGGCCGGTGGTGAAGCGGATTTGGATTGTGGTCAAGGACTTTATTCACAAGGTCATCGCGCGAAGACGGGCAATCCGGTCTTCCGTGCTGGGGTGGGTGGAAAAAAGACGTGCAATGTTCGGGCCGCCCGAGCGCTTGCTCTGGAACTCGGCAAGCGGGTTGTGGATGTAGGCCTGCGCCTGGGCAGGGGCGACCTGCATCGGAATCTGGCGCGCGTACACCTCGATGCGCTCGAGTGCATTTGCGAGGGGAACGCCGGTGCCGAGAAGTTCGGCGGCAGAGCGGTCGGCTTCGTATTCACGCGAACGCGACACTGCCATCTGCATGAGTGATGCGGCGATGGGGGCGAGCATCGACACGAGGATCAACGCAAACGGGTTCGGGCGATCGTCGTCGTTGTTTCCAGCGCCACCGAACATCGCGGCCCACATCGCCATGTTGGCAACGAAAGAAATGGCCGTTGCGATGGCCGCGGCAACCGAGCCAATGAGAATGTCGCGGTTGCGGACGTGCATTAGTTCGTGCGCCATCACGCCGCGCAGCTCGTCTTCGGGCATGGTGCGCAACAGGCCCTCGGTTGCGCACACGACCGCGTTGCGCGGCCCACGGCCGGTGGCAAAGGCATTGGGCTGGTCATTGGGGGAAATGGCGACCCTCGGCATCGGCATGTTGGCGCGCGTCGCCAGGTCTTCGATCATTCCGTAGAACATCGGCGCATCGGCCTTGGTGATGACGCGGGCATTCGCCGACTTCAGCGCAAGCTTGTCGCTGAACCAGTACGACCCGCCGACCATCACGAACGCGATGACCAGACCGAACGTGAGTGAGGTACTGCTGCCACCGCCGAGGACACCGGCGATCGTGACGATCAATCCGCCAAGGGCGGCGAGGAGAATGGCAGTTTTTGCGGTGTTCTTGAACATTCTGGGTTTTCCCTTCGACTGGTCCCCGAGAGGACGACTTCATTCGTCGAAGGTCTCTCCCGCCCGGATCGGGCCTGCGGTGCCGGGACCCGCTTGCGCGGCTCCGTGTTGACGACACCAGAGTCGAGGGATACTCCCCTTCCGACAACGAGTGTACGGCGGGGGTCACTCTCTTGCCAAGAACTGCCCAGAAAAGAAAGGATGACTGGATGAAAATCAGAGCTGCAGTTCTGACCGCCCACGACGCACCGTTCGAGGTACGCGAGCTGGAGATGGGGGACCCACGGCCAGGTGAAGTGCTGGTGCGCATCGTCGGCGCCGGTATGTGCCACACCGATCTTCTCGCGAGGATTCCCGGCACACCGTTTCCGATGCCCGTGGTGCTCGGCCACGAAGGTTCTGGAATCGTCGAGCGCGTCGGCGAGGGAGTGACGAAAGTCGCCACCGGCGACAAGGTCGTCTTGTCATATGCCAGCTGCGGCCGCTGCAACAACTGTGAAACCGGTCTTGCGCAGTATTGCGAACTGTTCGGCGCGCTTAACTTCATGGGATCGCGACTCGACGGCACGGCGCCGCTCAGTGCGGCCGACGGCGGAAAGATGGGTTGCTGCTGGTTCGGTCAGTCGAGCTTTGCGTCGCATGCGATGGCAAGCGAACGCAACGTCGTGAAGGTGACGGCGGATGACGTGAAGTTGGAGATTCTCGGACCACTCGGCTGCGGCTTTCAAACGGGCGCGGGTGCGGTTCTCAACTCCCTCGCCGCGCGGCCCACTAGTTCGATCGTGGTCTATGGCGCTGGCGCCGTGGGTCTTGCCGGGGTCATGGCCGCAAAGATTGCCGGCTGCGCGACGATCATTGCCGTTGACCTGCACGACAATCGCCTCTCCTTGGCAAAAGAAGTCGGGGCCACGCACACGATCAACGCAAAGACCACGACCGACGTGACGGCGGCAGTGCGCGAGATCACGGGTGGCGGTACCCAATACGGTCTCGACACCACCGGCGTGCCGGCCGTCATTCGTGGAGCAGTCGACGCACTGCGAGCGACGGGAACCCTTGCAGTCGTCGGAGTGGTGATGGGCGACATCGCCTTCTCGGCGTCGGGCTTCCTCGACGGCAAGAGCGTGAAGGGTGTGATCGAAGGTGATGCCTACCCGGCCGACTTCATCCCGAAACTGATTGAGTGGCACCGCCGCGGCATGTTCCCGATCGAGAAACTGGTGAAGACCTACCGCCTCGACCAGATCAACGAAGCGCAACACGACAGCGAGTCGGGCGCCACCATCAAGCCGATTTTCGTTTTGTAGCTGAGGCGGAACGCCGATGCGCAAATACGGCTAGCCGCCGCCCATGCCTTTGCGCCATTCCACTGGGTCGCGGCCGAGTTTTGTGTAGCGGTCGGTGATCCAGATGGGAAGTCCGATGTCGCCACCATCGGCGACGACGCGGGCCTGTTCGCCGTTTTCGTCCCAGATGTGGCAGGTGTTCAGGTTGAAACGCATCCGGGCAAGACGCTCCTCGCGCGTCGTGGGTTCGGGTTCCGCCTGGGCGGTTCCCTTCGCCACGTTCATTGCGCGCATCGACCACACGCTTTGAATCGCGACGGGTGCCATTGCCTGGAGGAGCGCGGTGGTGTGGGTGCAACCGCGCGGGCCGCCGAAGAGTTCGCGCACCTTGTGCGTGAACCCGCGTGCAATGCTGAGGCCGACGAGTTTTTCGTAGTGGGTGGTGATGGCCGGACAACCACCGTGCGGGTACACCTCGAATTCGACGCGCGCATCGGTGATGGTCATCTCGGGCATCGTGACGGTGAGCGCAACGATCATGTGGTGCAGCGGCAGCGGTTCCGGATCATCTGGGATGTAGAGGCCGGCCGGCTTCTCGTCGCGTACGGCCCCGCGCAGCACGATGGTGCGCTCGTCCTTTCTGTAGGCCTTCACGACGTAACTGCGGTCGTGGATTTCCTCGAGTGACGAATCAGCGGGCAGGGGGAGGATGTCGGTCATTTGATGTCTTTCACGATCTCGCCAACGTTGTGGTCCATGGCGGCGATGAGGGGGCGCATGTGCAGTTCTTCCAACAGTTCGTCACCACGTTCATTGCCTCCCTGCAGGTTCGAGGTGATCACCTGTGCAACACCCTGCTGCAGTAGTGCGGCGCGGTAGTCGTACCACAGGCGGTCAAGGGAGAAGCCCTTGAAACCCGGCTGGTCGGTGGCGAATTCGCTGACCTTGTTGAAGTAGTGACCGATGAGGTGATCTTCGTGCGCCCGGCGCATCTCGGGTGTCAGCGAAGCAGCAAGCAAATTGCAGACGTCCCATGCACCGACGTGGCGGGTGCTGAGCTGGAAGTCGATCATCGTGATCGTCTCCGAGCCGGCACTACCCCCGAAGAGGTAGTTCTCGGCGCGACAGTCGGTATGCGTGAAGGTTTGGTGGCCTTGCTGCACCCACCAATCGAGCATGTCGGGGTACAGGTCGCAGGCCTTGTGGAGAGCGTCGAGCATTGCACCGTCGAGCCGGGGACCGAAGTGTTCCTTGAAGTGCGGCCATTGTGCCGCGGCCATTGCCTTGCCGGCTTTGTAGAGGGGGTTGTTCATGGGAGGCAGCCAGGTGAGTTCGTACAGCTCTTTGGTTTCCCAGAATGCGGCGTGCAGCCGCGCAGCAGTTTCGAGAATGCGCTCGGCTTCGTCGAGCGTGAGGCCGGTGATCTGGTCGGGGCAGTGTGCACCGGTGATTTCCTCGATGAGGATCACGAAGGGCAGTCCGTCCGAGCCGCAGTCGGCGTAGAAGGGCTTGGGCACGCGGATCGGCAGGCTCGTTGCGACCTCTCGGTAGAAGTTCACCTCACGTAGATAAAAACCCATGGCTTGTGCGAGGAACTGATTCTCGGGGGCGGGCGACTGACATTTGGCGACGATGGTCGCCGGCCCCGCACCTTCGCCGTCGACGTACGTCAGTGTGAGGCGGGCAAGTTCGCCCAGAATGCCGACGCCCGTCCCGAATCGCTGAACGTCGAAACCCTTCACCCGACCCACGTCGGTGGGTAACACCTCGTTCAGCCAATCGACCGTGATGTCGGCGATTTGCGCAGGTATCTGTTGCATGCGGATCCCCCGGTCGCGGTGACGGAAAGTGTGTGGTTCAGTTCGACTGGTCGAGGCCGTCAAGCAGCGTGTTCCACGCCAGCGTGGCGCACTTGATGCGCACCGGGAACTTCACCACGCCGCGCAGTGCTTCAAGGTCGCCGAGAGGCCTGGACTCATCGAGCGGTGGGGCGTTCCCGTCTTCTTCCTCGATCGACATCATGTTCTTGAATCGACGGACGAGGTTGCGGATTTCCGCGACGGGCTTGCCCTTTACCGCAGCCGACATCATTGACGCGGAACTCTGGCTGATCGAGCAACCTTGACCACCGATCTTGATGTCGGTGACGATGCCATCTTGCACGTCGAGGTAGACCTGGATCTCGTCACCGCACAACGGGTTGTGCCCTTCGGCGCGAACGGCGGGTGGAGGGAGTTCACCCTGGTTACGGGGCGTCCGATAGTGGTCGAGAATGATCTCGCGGTAGAGGTCTTCCAATCCTGGCATCGGTGCTCCGGTCGTGGGTGTGCGCTTCGAAATCTAGAAGCCGAACAAGTCTCCGGCATTGGCCAGTGCATCCGCAAGTGCATCGGCATCGGCCGTTGAATTGTAGATGTAGAAGCTTGCACGGGCGGTGGCGTTGGCGCCCAGCAGCTTCATGAGGGGCTTGGCGCAATGATGACCCGCGCGGACGCAGACGTTGGCCTGGTCGAGAACCTGCGAGACGTCGTGCGGGTGGATGTCCTTGAATTTGAACGACAAGGTGGCTCCGCGCAGTGCCGGGTCGGTGGGGCCGTGGATGGTGATGTCGTCGCCGTAGCGGGCCTTCAACTTGTCGATGGCATACGCGGTGACTTCCACCTCGTGTTCGCGAACGTTGTCCATGCCGAGTGACGACAGGTACGAAATCGCGGCGTGCATGCCCACCGCCTCGGTGATGGGAGGTGTTCCTGCCTCGAATTTGGCCGGTAGTTCGGCGCAGGTGAAGCCGTCGAGGCGAACGTCGGCGATCATGTTGCCACCACCGAGGAAAGGGGGCATCGCGTCGAGCAACGCTTCGCGACCCCACAACACGCCGATACCCGAGGGCCCGCAGAGTTTGTGCGACGAGAATGCGAGGAAGTCAGCACCCCAGGCCTGCACGTCGGTGGGGTTGTGGGGCACGTACTGACAGCCATCAACGATGGCGATGGCGCCCGCCGCATGTGCCGCGTCGACGAGTTGCTTGACGGGCGTGAGCGTGCCGAGAACGTTGCTCATCGCGGTGAAGGCAAAGATCTTTGCCCCGTCGAGGAGTTCGGGCAGGGTCGTGAGGTCGAGCTGGCCGTCGGCGGTGAGAGGTACCCAACGCAGTTTCAGGCCGCGCTCGGTGGCGAGCATGTGCCACGGGACGATGTTCGCGTGGTGCTCCATGTGCGTGAGGACAACCACGTCACCCGCACGAAGGTTGGCCGAACCCCACGAGTGCGCAACGAGATTCAATGCCTCGGTGGCGTTCTTGGTGAAGACGACTTCGTGCACCTTCGGTGCGTTGATGAACCGGCGTACCGCGGCTCGCGCCGCTTCGAACGCGTCGGTGGACTCGGCGGCCAGTTGGTACGCGCTGCGATTGATCGGCGCGTACGAGGTCTCCATGAAGCGCGACATCGCGTCGATGACTTGCCGCGGCTTTTGTGAGGTGTTCGCGGAGTCGAGATAAACGAGTGGCTTGCCGTTGACTTCGCGCTCGAGAAGGGGGAAGTCCTTCTTCACAACAACGGGGTCGAAGTTCATCGCGGGATGCCGGCTTTCAGCGGTACGCCTCGTAGCCCGACTTTTCGAGCTCGACGGCGATTTCCATGCCACCCGACTTCACGATGCGGCCGTCGACCATGATGTGGACGAAATCGGGCTGCAGTTCGTCGAGCAGACGTTGGTAGTGGGTGATGAGCACAATGCCGAGGTTCGGCCGGTCGGCACGTACCTCGCGGACGCCCTTGGCGACGATGCGCAGGGCGTCGATG
>SXGQ01776341.1_pt1 | contig 12521 bp, 15 predicted proteins | sample 3178371 | NCBI WGS metagenome assembly SXGQ01 (sample SAMN11356859, study PRJNA531348) | freshwater metagenome | isolation source: freshwater sample F1-20 | place: China: Fuxian Lake, Yuxi | collected 2017-12-25
GGCGCGCGCCGGATCATCAATGTGGTGAAGCACCAGACTCATTACCACGGCGTTGAACTCCCTCGCCGCCGCCGGCAGGGCCAGCAGGTCGCCTTGACGAACCTCACAGTTGGTCCGGCCCGCTAGTCGCTTCCGGCAGGCCTCCACCATGGCCAGTTCCCGATCGATCGCCACCACCTCAGCAACCGAATCGGCCAGACGCTCGGCCACCTGCCCGGTGCCACAACCGACATCGGCGACGGTCCATGACGGATCAATCAGTTGGCAGAGAGCGACATCGGAGAATGCCTGGCCGAAGAGTCGGGTGCGCACCGCATCCCAACCTTGCCCGATCCGCCCGAAGAAGTCGGCGGCGTCGCCGCGTCGTTGGCGCAAGACTGCCTGCAAGCGGGTGTCATCGTCAGCGCAGGAGTGCAGTGACTCAATGTGTCGTCGGCCGGCACTGCATACCGCCCGCGTGTCTTCGGGAATAGTGCTTACGGCGCGGTAGAGCGCCAGCGTCCCATTGGCGCGCCGGGTCACCAGCCCGACCGCCGCTAGCGCTTTCAGGTGCCGACTGGCGGTCGACTGCGGGACCTTCAATACCCGGGCCAACTCACCGACGCCCAGTTCAGACTTGTCGAGTACCCGCAAGGCCCGCAGCCGCACCGGATCAAACATTGCTCCGAGCAGGGCGCGCCAAGCTTCGACCCCCGGTGAAGCTCGGCCCGCGCGCCGTGGCATCGCTACCCCTCAGATTCCCGGCGGCAGGGCGGTGTTGGGACCGATCTCCACGCCCAACTCACGCAGCGCATACAGGACGCGCTCGTCCACCGGGTTTATCCCGTAAGCCTGACGGAGCCGACGGATGGCCGTGTCCTTGCTGCCCGCGCGCCGCTCCAGAACAGCGGCCGCGTAGTACGGAGTGTCGGTGCGCGGCCGTGAGAATCCATCATCGACCTCAATGGCGGATTGAATGGCCGCCTTGGCCGAGTCGAGATCGTTCAGGCGCATGGCGTACTCAGCCAGCTTCACATAGGCCACGGCGCTGTGCAGCTTCTGGCCAGCCGATCGCAACAGGCCGAAAAGCGCCGTCGAATTCTCCTGTCGAAACAGAACATCGGCCAAGGCGTAGATCGCCTCTTCGTTGCGGGGGTCGGCGTCGTAGGCCCGCTCCAGCGCTGACTTCGCCGCCGGAAGATTGCCAAGCGCCGCCTGCGCCTGCCCGAACACCAACTGCGCTCGCCAGTTTCCCGGCGCCGCCTCTACAACCGGGGAGACGACATCAGCCGCCTTCTGCCACTGTTCGTGCTGCAGATAGTTCCGACCGAGTTCGACAGACTTCTCCGAATCGATGGTTTTGCAGGCGCCCAGCAGGAGCGCGGTGATTGGGAGGATCAGTTTGAGTTGGCTGGTCATGTTGCGCTTTCTCCGGGGCGGCGCGGATGATCCGGGGGTGCGCGTCGAGCTTCCATGTCGCTCTGAACAGCTACTGCCGATGGCATTGCTGCGCCATGAATTGCCGGACGGGTCCGGGCACTTCGATTGGCTGCTGGCAGTCAGCCTCCGCCCCGGCGATGAAGAACGCAGCGTGATATGCCTGCGGACGCTGGTCCCTCCGTGGCCAGCCCCGGCGCGCGAGGCAAGCCTCTCACTCGAACGCGTTGCCGACCACCGCGGGCTGTACCTCTGGCTGACGGCACCGCGCGAACTGGACGAACGGGGCATCGCCCGCCCGGTCATGCGTGGAAACTGGCAGAGCATTGGCGCGGAGAACCGCCTCATGATTCAGGCGCGCTGGTCCGACGGCTCCGGCGCAGTCTGGCTCTTCAACGACGCCCTCACTCGGGCAACCTGCCTGGACTGGTAGGCTGAACCACTGTGGGCTGGATTCACTATCTGCTTGCCTCACTCGGGGTGCTGACCGGTCTGGCACTGGTGCTTCTCAATCTGGTGAGCCTGCCCGGGACTTGGCTAATGATTCTTGGCGCGGTGGTGTTCGAACTGGTCGACTCGCTGTGGCTCCCATCAAGTGGGGACACATCGAGCGTTGGCGGCTGGGCTCTGGGCGGCGCCGCAGCGTTGGCAGGGCTGGGCGAAGGAGTCGAGTTTCTCTCCGGCGCTGCGGGAGCGCGAGTTGGAGGCGCCAGCGCCCGGGGAATGTGGGCGGCATTGGCTGGGAGCATCGTTGGCGCCCTGCTTGGAACGATGTTCATCCTCATCCCGCTGGTCGGAACGCTGATCGGCGCTGTTGGCGGCTGTGCTCTGGGGGCGGTGATCGGTGAGATGACTCGGCCGGGAATGACGCTGAAGGGCACGCTGAAGCCAGCCGCCGGGGCGATGGTCGGCCGCATCGGCGGGTTGATCGGCAAGACCGCCTGCGGATTCGTGGCCTGGGTACTGCTAGCGATCGTCGTGTTCAGCCACTGAGTCTGGCCAGCGCGTCGGCCAGCGGCAGTGACTCCTGCGTGCCCGATTGCAGATCCTTGAGATTCACGCGGCCCGCGGATATCTCCTCCCCGAGAATCAGCACGCTGCGGGCGCGCGCCTTGGAAGCGTCCGACATCAACTTTCCCACATTCCTGGTGGCGCGATACGAACGGCGGACATGCTTACCAGCGCGGCGAAGCTGAGCGGCCACCTGCACTGCCAGACGATCGCTGTCGGCGCCCTGCGCCGAGAGAATGAAGACATCGGGTCCCGGCGCGAGTGTCGAGCAGTCCTTGGGCAGCAGATTGCGATCCTGCAGCACCAGTCCCAGCACAACATCCCCCATGCCCAAGCCGACCGCTGGCGTGGCCGGTCCGCCAAACATCTCGACCAGCCTGTCGTAGCGGCCACCACCGGCGATGGCCCGCTCGGCGCCGGAGGCTTCATGAATCTCAAACACCGTGCCGGTGTAGTAGGCCAAGCCGCGCACGATCGACAGATCCGCTTCACACCACTCGCTCAGTCCGCAGTCGGCCAGGTGTGTCGCCAGTTCGTCCATGGCCGCCAGCGCCCCCGGGGGCACGCCGATCCGGCCCGCCAGCGCCGCAGCTGCTCCCACCAGCGGCACGCTCAGTCGCGATGCCTCGACGAAGCGCCGCAATGACTCCAGCGGCAGCCCGGCCTCCGTGGCCAGCCGTTCAAATCCAGCGGCGTCGAGCCGCGCTGACTTGTCCAGCAGTTCCAGCGCTGCGGGCATCTGTTCCCCAGACACGCCTAGCGCCGCCAACGCCTGCGTCACCGCGCCGCGATGACTCACCTTCACCCGCACATCGGAGCTGCGCAGCCCGAGAGCTTCCATAGCCAGCGCCGCTGTGGCGATCACTTCGGTGTCGGCCTCCGGCCCGGGCAATCCAAGCACATCCACATTCCACTGCTGGAACTCGCGCAGGCGTCCGCGCTGCGGCCGCTCGGCACGGAAGAAGGTCGGAATGGCGAACCACTTCACCGGCACCGGGAGCGCCGCCGCCCGGGCCGCCACCATGCGGGCCAAGGTCGGGGTGAACTCCGGGCGCAGGGCGTAGTCGTCCTCGCCACCGGCGCGCCGGAAAGAGAACAACTCGCTGACGATTCCCGGGCCACTCTTGACGGGGTAGAGCCCGAGGTGCTCAAAGGTCGGACCGTCTACTTCATCGAATCCACTGCGGACCGAGGCGCTTCGCCAAGCGGCTTCGATGTGCCGCCGCAGCGCCATCTCGTCCGGATAGAAGTCCCGCGTTCCTTTGGGGCCCTGAAAGCGAGTCGGCGATGGCATCTGCGGAGAATACGCCCGCGATCTGACTCAGACTTCGGCGCCGACGCGATGGGGTTCCGCGATGCGCCAGAGCGCCACCATCGCTGCCAATCCGAACGCTAGGCAGTAAAGCATCGGGAAATCTGGCTGGTTCCAGTGATCTACAAAAACCCCAGAGATGACTGGCCCGGTGGAACAGAAACAGGCCATGGCCAAGCTGTAGGCCACCCCGAAGAGTCTGCAGCGCAGCGCCTTGGGGGTGAACTCGACAATCATCGCCCCCTGCACTCCCAGCAGGACACTGAGCGGCGCCCCCACCAGCATCAGCGCAAGCAATGCCAATGGCGGGGTGACCCTTAGACTCGGCACTACCGACTGCAACGCTTCGAACACCACCCCTTCTTCAAGGAGCAAGGCGAATGACGGCACAATCATGGCCATCATGATCGCGGTGGCGATGAGCGAGATTCGCCGCCGTCCGTAGAGATCGGAGAGCCAGCCGCCAAGCAGAATGCAGACCACTTCCCCAGCGAAGCAGATGGTGTTGGCGCCACCGTAGCCCGAGGCCAGTTCAGGAGCCTTGATGGCCAGGCGCTCAATCAGGAAGACATTGGCGATGTAGAAGACCAGATTGGCCCCGGTGACTATCGCGATGATGCCGACGAGCGCGCGCCAGTGTCGCCATAGTTCTCGAAGCGTCGACGAGTGGTGGACCGGCCCCTCTCCGCTTTCCGGCACATGGGAGCGCAGCCACAGCCCGAGCATGGCCATGGGCAGCCCGCAGAGAAACGGCAGGCGCCAGCCCCACGATGAAACACTCTCCCGCGTCAGCGATTCGCTCAGTGCCCAATCGGTGGCCTGCCCCAACAGCAGTCCGGTCAATGCCCCAGCCGTGGCCAGACTGCTCAACCGCCCGCGCCGATGGGGAGGGGCGATTTCCGCGGTGTAGGTCATTGATCCGGTGTACTCACCGCCAACGGAGAACCCCTGCGCCATTCGCAACACCACCAGGCCGATGGGGGCCAACAATCCGGCGCTGGCGCTGGTCGGCAGCAACCCGATCAGGAAACTGGACGCCCCCATGATGACTATCGAGGCGGTGAGCATCGCCCGCCGCCCGTGACGATCGCCGATTTGGCCCAGCACCACGCCCCCCACCGGACGCATGAAGTAGCCGACGGCGAAGACGCTGAAGGCGGCCAGCATCGAGGCCCCACGGCTGTCGCTGGGAAAGAAGAGCGGCCCCAGCGTTGGGGTCAGGAAGGCATAGACGGCGAAGTCGTACCACTCAAGGACATTGCCAACCGTCCCCGCCAGCATGGCCCGACGCACTTCACTCGGCGTGAACCGATGCGCCTCGACGGCGGCACTCACGCCGCGCCACCGCCACCGTAGGTGCGCGTGGCCGCCGCGGGTCGCAGAATCAGGGCCAGCACTGCGGCACACAGCGTCCATCCGGCCAGCAGGTCCATCGCCAGCGGGAACGACCAATCATCAGGCAGGTGGAACCAGTTCCAGTTCGAGCCGTGCGAGGTTGCAGCGGCGAACACCGCCATCGACAGGCCGATGGCGAATCGCTGGCACCAACCGGCGCTCGGCGCTGCCAACATCATGAAGGCACTCATCATGCAGGCGCCGAGCAGATCAATGACCACCCCGCCAACAAAGGTCCCCGGAGCCATCGGATCCACTCCAGAAGTGCGAACCAGCAAGGTGACCAGCGGCCCCTTCTGGTGCCGCTCTGACCACGCCTGCATGTCGGCTTCAGCCGCTTCGGGCGCCATCGACTCCATCGCCTCACGGGAAGACATCGCCGGCAGGTAGTAGGCGCCGTCTTCGGTGAGCCCCTGCGTCAAGAGTGCCATGGCCGCATCGCCGCCGGGATGCCCCCGGATTCGACCATCCCACAATCCCAGCACTGCCCAAGAGAGGAACCCCCAGATGAACACCACCAAAGCGCCAACGACCGTACCAATGAGAACCCTTCGCATGCGCACCTCCTCTGCGCATGATGTCCCAGCGGCTCCGGGGTAGCAACCGCCTTCTAGGCAGTGCTGGCTAGACTCCACCCCCCATGTTCGACTCCATCAAGCTGCGCAAGTCACCCTCCGCTCCGCTGGTAATTGCCGTGCCGTCCAAGCCGGCCCCCAAGACCGGCGACCCGGGCTTCAAGGGTGAAGTCGGTGAGTGCCTAGTGCGAGGCGACGGCGCCACACTGCTTGGAATCGGTGATCCAGCCAAGTTGGACGCCACGCAATGGCGCCTGCTGGGAGCGCGTCTTGGAAAGTTTCTGGTCCGCCGTGCGCCGCGGGCAATTCGCCTCAACCTCGCGGCCGCCAAGGGCAAACCAGCCGATCAGCTCGCGTCGGGGCAGGCGTTTGGCGAGGGGCTAGGTGTCGCCCACTGGCGCTTCGACCAGTTCGTCGGCACCGCTTCCAAACTGCAACCGCGACTGAAGCCGCTGGTGATTGATCCCGGAACCGGCCAGTTCGCCGTCGGTCTGGCTCGCGGGCTCTCCTTGGCCGAGGGTGTCAACGAGGCGCGCCGACTAGCCGCCACGCCGCCCAACATCTGCTCACCGACCTGGGTCGCCGCCGAAGCGCGGCGCATCGCCCGGCGCTGCGGACTGAAGTGCAACATCATCGATGCCCGCCAAGCGGCGCGCCTAGGAATGGGGGCACTACTGGCGGTGGGCCAGGGCTCCGATCATTCGTCGTGTCTGGTTCACCTCGTTCATCGGCCGCGCCGCGTGGAGCGCAGCGCCCGTGGCAAGCGGCTGGTGCTGGTCGGCAAGACCATCACCTACGACACCGGCGGATACTCACTGAAGGTGAACAACGGCATGAAGGGCATGAAGTACGACAAGTGCGGCGGCATGACTGTGCTGGCGGCCATGGAGCGCATCGCGGCGCTGGAGGTCCCGGTGGAAGTGCATGGCGTCATGGCCGTCGCTGAGAACATGATTTCTTCGGGGGCTTACCGCCCCGACGACATCATCCGCGCCAGCAACGGGGTCTCCATCGAAGTAACCAACACTGATGCCGAGGGGCGACTGGTGCTCTGTGACGCGCTGGCCTGGGCGGCCAAGGAACTGAAACCGACGGCCATTGTGGACATGGCTACCCTCACCGGTGGCGTGGTGGTGGCGCTGGGCAACTTCAGCGCTGGCTATTTCTGCAACGACGCTGGCCTGCGCTCGCGCGTCGAGGGCGCGGCGGCGACCACCGGGGAAAAGATTTGGCGGCTGCCACTGTGGAACGAGCATCGCGACTACATGCGCAGTCAGCACGCCGACCTCTTGAACTCGAATCCCGGACGCGGCGCCCATCCGATTCAAGGCGCGGCCTTCCTCAGCTTCTTCGTTCCCGAGTCGCTGCCGTGGTGCCACATCGACATCGCGGGCGTCGCCAACAGCGAGACAGCCAACGAATTCGGCCCGGCTGGCCCGACCGGCTGGGGAGTGCGCACGCTGGTCGAACTGGCCGAGTCCTTCGGCGGCGACTGAACTCACGCGCCAGCTTGATTCAAGCGCCGCTGGGGTCTTTGCCCTGCTCGATCCGAAGGATCTTGGCCAGTCGTCGCTCGTGGCGGCCACCTTCGAAAACCGTCTTCATCCAGACATCAACGATGCGCTTGCAGAGAGTCTGGCCGAGCATGTCGGCCGAGAGGCAGAGCACATTGGCATCGTTGTGCGATCGGGAGAGCTGGGCGGAGAGTTCATCCTGTGCCAACGCGGCGCGGATGCTGTCCATCTTGTTGGCGGCGATGCACATGCCGATCCCGGTTCCGCAGATGAGGATGCCGCGATCAGCCCGGGCTTGGGCAACTTCGGCGCACACCCGCCAGGCGCTGTCTGGATAGTCCGACGGCTGGCCGCTGGTATCGCTGAGTACAACGACCTCATGCCCGGCGCCGCGAAGGTGCGAAACCAGCGCTCCGGCAATCAGTGCCCCGCGATGATCAGTTCCCACGGCGACCTTCATGGCCGCAGAATCTCCGAAAGGCGCCCCGGAATCAACCCCTGAAATCGAGCCAGCAGCGCGTCGTAACGCCCCTGATCGGCGCCGAGTGGGTCCTCAACATCCCCGGCGGGGTCGAGACACTCCACGCGCGGGTGATCCCCGGTGACACTTCGCCGCACCGAACGGGCGTGGCTCTCGGTCATGCACAGCACCGCATCGGCTCGCTCGACCATCTGCGGGGTCAGGCGCTTGCTCTTGCCCTCGTGGGCGATCCCGGCCCGGCGCAACGCATCGGCCGCCTCTGGGGTGATCGCATCCCCATCAAACGCGTGGGTGCCAGCGCTAGCGACGAAGACTTGTCCCTCCACCTTGGCACCGCCGCTGGCTAGGGCACTTCGCGCGACGGCCTCAGCCATCGGCGAGCGGCAGGTGTTCCCAGTGCAGACGAAGAGCACCGTGCGCATCGGTGCCGATGGTAACGACGCCGGGAACGGGAGTAGCATTCTGGTAGGGACATCGACCCCTGAAGGAACGGCCCGCAGCGGCCGCACGCACCGTGGACTTCGTCAACTTTGCACAAGCCTGGAGCGCTCTGCGTGGACTCGGGGTCGAGGAAGCCGAGAACACCAGCGACGCGCTTCGTCTGGCACTGTCAGATGTGCCCGGGGTCACTGTCGTGGATGTGGCTGCCAGCGACCACCCTCGGGTGGCCAGCCTGCCCGGCGAAATCCCCCGCCTGAGCCGACTGCGCATCGCCAGCACCATTGAGATGCTCATCCACAAACTGCGAGTCAACGAGATCATGGTCATCCCGGTGGGCTCCTGGCGCCACCTCTTCGAAGCGGTCGGCATCACCATGGCGCAACATGAGACCTGGCGGGCGGTCGATTCCACCGTCACGGTTGAACTGAATACCCGCGATCCATTGCTCTTCCTGCCAACCGAACTGCGGACGCTGCGCGATCTGGTCCAGGCGGTGCTCTCAGAGGGGCGTCAGGACTGTCACGGGATTGGCATCACAACCACTGGCCGCGCTCTGGTGATCGAGGTAATGCCGGTGGGTGAAGTCACCTTCCACTGCGGCAATCGTCTCATCGCCGAACAAGTACTGGAGTGCCTGGCAGCGGCCAGCCGCCCCTGACGGATTCAGGGATTCTCATCGGCCGCCTCGTCAAGAGGCACAACAGATCCAACGGCGCTGAACTTCGTCCGGCACCCCGGGCACTCCCAGCGACTGGCCTCGCCGGCGGTTGAAATCACTTCCTGTTCGCAAAGGGGGCAGGTCCCGCGTTCCAGGCAGCGCCGGGAGAGCCGACGCTCAGCCCAGCCCAGAATGGCACCGCCAGCGCGGAAAACAACCAGCCCGAGGACCCCGATCAGTACCAGCGCCAGCGCCCCCGGAGGAAAGAAGAACATGCAGGCGAAGGCGGCGATGAAACTGAGCACATAGATGCCCAGCACCATCGGCGAGTAGACCTGTCCACAGAACCTGACGAGGCGAAGCAGCACGCGGCCAAGTGTAGAAGCATGGACACAGTCGCCCGGGAACGCCGCCGCCTCCGGTACACTTCCGGTTGCGCCCTGCGCACGGGAGATCGCAACCCATGGCCAAGTCCAACACCAACCTTGCCACCACCGACGCCCCGAAGCAATCGGCTTCGCACTCCGCCAGCGGAGCGCCTGCCCCTACCGGAGCGCTGAAACTGGTCTGTGACCGCACCACTCTGGCTGATGCCCTGACTCTGGCTGGCAGCGTGGTGGCCAGCCGCTCCCCGGCACCCGCGCTGTTGTGCGTGCGGCTGGTGGCCCAGGGTGGCACGCTCCGCCTGCAGGCCACCGACGGCGAACTCGGCATTGCCCTGCAACTGGCCAGCGTCGAGGTGAGTCACGAGGGAGAGTCGCTGGTTCCGGTTGACAAGCTGCTGCAGATCGTCCGCTCCTGCGACGATGCCACGCTGGCGCTGGAGGCCGACAAGCACACCCTGAATGTGCGCGGCCAGCACGCCAAGTTCCGCATCTTCGGCTACGACCCGAAGTTGTTCCCTGGAATCCGTGACGGCGAAGCGGCCACGGAGTTCGAGGTTTCTGCAGCGCAACTGCGCCGGATGATCACCTGCACACTCTTCGCCACCAGCCCGGACACCTCGCGTTACGCAGTCAACGGCATCCTGCTCGACCGCACCGCCCGCAAGCTGCAGATGGTGGCTACCGATGGTCGTCGCCTGGCGCTGGCCCGCGGCGATTGCTCCAGCCCCGCCGATGGCGACGGCTCGTGCGTGATTCCCGGCAAGGCCATGCATGTTCTGCAGCGGCTGCTCGATGATCCCGAGGCGACCGTCAAGGTGACCCGCGAGCGCACCCGGGCCTCATTCGCGGTGGGCGACTCCGCCGTGCTCAGCACCGCCTTGGGCGAAGGCGCCTTCCCCCCCTACCGCGATGTGATTCCGAAGGAGCACGACAAGGAGGCGGTGTTCGATGCCGCTGAACTGGCCGCCGGGGTGCGGCGCGCCGCGCTGTTGACCAACGAAGAGTCCAAGGGCGTGCGCTTCTCCTTCAACAAGGACGGGCTCACCCTCATCTCGCGCGCCCCGGAGATGGGCGAGGCCGAGATTGAGGTACCGCTGGTCTCCTACAGCGGCGATCCGATCGAAGTCGGCTTCAACCCCGGCTACATCACCGACTGTCTGCGCATTTCCGACTCAACCGAAGTGCACATAGAGATGCGCTCACCAGCCAAGGCGGCGGTAGTGCGGTTCGGCGCCGACTTCACCTATGTGGTGATGCCGGTCAGTACGACCTGAGGGTCTGGCCGCGCTCAATTGGCGCGCTGATACTTGACGCTGCAGCCGTAAGACTTGGTCGTCGACGGTGAGACTTCCTTGCCGTCCTTGATCGCCTGCACGGTCTTCACCACATAGTTGGCGGCGGGCTCGGCCGAGCCGCTGCGCTCACCCTCGTTCTCGTCGTCGAGGGCGCCGCCATAGCGCAGGTTTCCGGAGGGATCAATCACGAACAACTGCGGGGTTGTCTTGGCCCCGTAGAGGTGGCCCACCTTGCCGTCGGCATCAATCAGCCCGATGCCATCGACCTTGTGCTTGGCGAGGTAGTCCGCGGTGGTCTTGGGGTCGTTCTGGGCCGGGTTGTTGCTGTTGATCATCAGGAACACCGCATCGGGGTAGTTAGCCTTCACCGCCTGGATCATGCGGCCGATCCGACCCTCTTCCATCACGGCGCGGCAGACCGGGCAGCCGGGGTTCACCCATTCCAGAACCACCATCTTGCCGGCGTAGTCCTTGAGCGAGTAAGTCTTGCCATCAACTCCAGTGAGGGTGAAGTCGGGCGCCTTCTCGCCGATCTTGGCCCCGGGGGCAACAGCTTCGCGGGTCCGATCACGCCGCGGTCGGTCGGGGCGGGCGGGCTTGTCGACACCACCTTGCGGTGCCGCCGGGCCGGGGGCAACATCCTGAGTGGCACCCAGCAGAGTGAGCGAGGCGAGGGTCACTGCGCAGAGAGTGGTGAGACGATTGTTCATGGCTGCGGCTCCTGTTGTTGGACTCGATGCTGTACTACGGTTCACCCGCCGGGCGCGACGGGGACGGAAAGGTCAATGAAATAGGAAGGTTCGGATCGGGCATTGCCGAACAGCACCAGACCGCGAACGCGCGGCTTGCGGTCCGGAGCGTCAGCCGGAGTGATGGCGAGGTCTAGCGCGAGTTCGAAGTGCGAACCGTCCTGAACCAGCGGGAACGGGCCAGTGGCGCCAAAGTCGACTCCGGGGCAGGTCTCGGGAATGAACTGGACATCACCCGACGCGGGCGGCACCACAGAAATGTTCAGCCGCGCGCCGCCCTCGCGCGATTCCAGGGTTGCCGCGCTGGCCGAGATGGCGACCGGGAACGCCGTCCCCAGCGGGCTGTTCCCCGGGGCCGTGGGAACTTGCACCACGCCGTGCGGGGCTGCCTTGCCGGCGATGCACGCTGACTTGCAGACCAACCACGAAATGCGTCCGGTGATTTCCAGACTCGCGGGCAGGGTGCGCTCAGTGTCACTGGCTGGCTTGGGCGGCTGGAGGGGAACAAGCAGGATCAACTCCTTCTCGTAGACATAGGAGGTGCCGTTCTCATCGCGCTGCACTGTCGGTCGTGGGAAGTGCACCGCACCCGCGGTCCACCCCGCTGGCAGCCTGAGGGAAACCGACGGCGGCATGCCTCCGTCGCCCGGGTTAGACCAGTAGAGATGCCAGCCTGGGGCAATAGTGAAGTGCACTGGCAGAAAGAGTCGCTCGTGATCGTCCCGGATCAGGCTGGCGCCGAACTTCACAGCCACCTCGTCGGCGGCGCTGGCCACCGGCGCTAGGAGCGCCATCGCCAGAACTCCATACACTGCGGCGGCTCGCCCGATTGTCATCGTGAGCAATCACGATAGCCGAACCACTCGAGTAATTCGATGCAACTGAGCAGACCTTCTCCCGTGCGTGCGACCACCCTGCTGATTCTGACGATGGTCAGCCTCTGGGGCTGTGACCGCAAGACCAGTGACCGCGACCTCGTTTACGTCGATCCGTTTCAGGCGGTCGAGGCGCTGAACAAGCCAGCCTCTGGTTTCAGCAAGCGAGTTCAGGGCGTATTCGTAGATGGCCGCAGTCCGGCGGAGTTCGCCGCCGGGCACATCGCTGGGGCGATCAACCTGCCAGTCCCGAGCATGACCTCGGAGGCCAGCCTGGTGCTGGCCCCGTAGAGGTGCTCGGGCACACCGTCACGGCAGTCCGCATTCCGCCGTCCTCGGTCGTCAACCCTCTGCGAGCGGCGGGCTCGATGGGCGCCGTGGTTCAGCAGTCGGTGCGCGCCACGCACGCGCAC
>SXGQ01417361.1_pt1 | contig 12519 bp, 11 predicted proteins | sample 3178371 | NCBI WGS metagenome assembly SXGQ01 (sample SAMN11356859, study PRJNA531348) | freshwater metagenome | isolation source: freshwater sample F1-20 | place: China: Fuxian Lake, Yuxi | collected 2017-12-25
AGTGATATCGTAAGTATCTAATGGGAAACAACCGGTTCTAATAGTGAATTGGTCTTTTTTAAAGGGTCTTGCTATAACTGTATATTCCCTTCCTTTTTTACTTATAAGTTCAAATATTATATTACGAGGTAATAGGTATTCTTTTTCCTTCTTAATTTTTGCGGTTGATACCATATTTATGAAAGGCAATCCTTCTTCAAGATATATTATATAAATAGGTGTTACTTTACCTACTAAATTACCTGCAAAAACCTTAGCAACAGATTTATTAGAAGATACTGAAGTATAATTAAGAATTAATGCTGTATCGCCTATATTTTCTAATTCGCCACCATTTGTATTAATATATTTTCTATCCATTCCTCTATAAAACACTTTATGAACATATGTTTTTTCATATCGCGGCGCGGCTTCAATAAACCCCCTGTCTATATTAGCAATCGCTTTATCTAAACCCTTTTTAAAATCTATGTTTGTAAGGTTATCTTTATTTGTACCTTTTAAAGTATTTATAAACATATATATTAAGTATTGTTGTAAAGGTTTATCATTATTATAATATTCAGGGTATAATAAATTATGATTTATATAATTATATAGCGAACCACTATATTCGTGTAATATTTTAGACATTAATTCATCAAAATACACATCTTCATAGGCATATTGAAAGTTAACTTTTCCTACGGATTTTTTAGATGGTGGTTTTAGGATGCCTATTGTTGATAATTCTAATAACTCCTTATTTATATAAGTATCTCCTGAGGTTTTTGAAGTTAGCTCAATAACCCTATGTTTTTTTAAAGCATCATTTAATGTATCTAGGTTAACAATAACTTTTTTACCTATAAAATACCCTATATTATAGAAGGTCTCTGGGTTATCATATGTCTTCTTTTTAAGCAAAGCATTATTGGCTATAATGCATCTCTTCATTTCATTATTAAACATAAACAGCGCCTTATTAACACCATAAGCCTTCTTATTATATATGATAACTATGTTATTAGGATCATTATCAAGGTAATCAACAACAGGTAGATTCTCTAAATTAATAGGGTCGTATGCTAACATATATCTTTAGTCAGTTCTATAATATAAATATATTAATTTATATATTACTCAAAAAGAAACAGTTATTTTATAATTATTATATCTTGGCTACACATAGTAATGTTTTAGGATTACGACGAGTTCCATTAGGGCAACGCGCCAATTTGGCTTTTGGTTTTGGTGTTGCCTTAGTTTTCATATTCTGTTTAGGGACGCATTTTTTTGTTATTTTATTTCTTACCATTCCGTTAGGACATCTTTTTTTAATAGGTTTAACATTGTCTTTGCTTTTAGCAGAATCAGCTTTTGACTTTTCTTTAGTAGGAGATGATGACAATTTTTTAGATTTTATAGAAGATATCTTGGAGGACAGCTCTGTGAGCGTAGCAGGCTTGATATCATAAAGGTCTAATGGGAAACAGCCAGTTTTAATGGCGAATTGGTCTTTTTTAAAGGGCTTCGCTAAAATAGTGTATTCTTTTCCTTGCTTACTTATAAGTTCAAATATTATATTACGGGGAAGCAAGTATTCTTTTTCATCTTCAAATACTGCATTTGATACCATATTGATAAAAGGCAATCCTTCGTCCAGATATATTTTATAAATAATTGCTTTTGAACCCGACATAGCAAAGTTTTTAGCGGCGTCATATTCTGAAGAAACAGATGTATAATTGAGAATCAACGCGGTATCACCTATATTTTCTAATTCGCCGCCATTTGTATTGATATATTTTTCCTTCATTCCTCTATAAAACACTTTATGAATATATGTTTTTTCATATCGTGGCGCGGCTTCAATAAAACCCTTATCTATTTTAATAACCATTTTATCTACAGCATTTTTAAAGTTTATGTTATTAAATTTTTTTATACTTTTTGAAATTTTTTTTAATAGTTCAACTAATTCATAGTTTAGTGGTTGATTATTATTAAATTGTTGATTATATAATTCGGGATTTATTAAACTTCTATTAATATAATAGAACATTTCCAAACTATATTCTTTCAAAATAGAAGACATTAGTTCATCAAAATACACATCTTCGTAGGCGTGTTTAAAATTAACATTTCCTACTGAATTTTTAGATGGCGGTTTTAGGATGCCTATTGTTGTTAATTCCAATAACTCCTTATTTATGTAAGTATCTCCTGAGGTTTTTGAAGTTAGCTTAATAACCCTGTGCTCTTTCAAGACATCATTTAATGTATCTAGGTTAACAATAACTTTTTTACCTATAAAATATCCTATATTATAGAAGGTCTCTGGGTTATCATAAGTCTTCTTTTTAAGCAAAGCATTATTAGCTATAATGCATCTCTTCATTTCATTATTAAACATAAATAGTGCCTTATTAACACCATAAGCCTTCTTATTTAAAACGATAACTATGTTATTAGCATCATTCTCAAGGTAATCAGCAACAGGTAAATTCTCTAAATTTATAGGGTCGTATATTAACATATCAATTTAATTCTATAATATAAATATATTAATTTTTATATTACTCAAAGCTTAGCTTCACACAGTAATGTTTTAGGATTACGACGAGTTCCATTAGGGCAACGCCCCAATTTGACTTTGGGATTCTGCTTAGGCTTAGGCTTAGGCTTAGTTTTCATATTCTGTTTAGAAACGCATTCCTTTGTTATTTTATTTCGCACCATTCCCTCAGGACATCTCTTTTTTACAGGTTTAACATTATCTTTTTTGATTTTGCACGAATCAGCTTTTGACTTTCCTTTTGTAGGAGATGATGATAATTTTTTAGATTTTATAGAAGATAGCTTAGTGGGCGTAGAGGGCGTAGAGGGCGGCGCAGGCGTGATATCATAAAGGTCTAATGGGAAACATCCGGTTTTAATAGCGAACTGGTCTTTTTTAAATGGTTTTGCGAATACAGTATATTCATTTCCATTTTTACTTATAAGTTCAAAAATTATATTACGAGGTAATAAGTATTCCTTTTCATCTATAAATTGTGTTGTTGATACCATATTAATAAAAGGCAATCCTTCTTCAAGATATATTATATAAATAGCAGGGTTTGTTCCTGACATAGCGAACTGTTTGGCTTCATCGTATGCCGCAGAAATTGATGTATAATTAAGAATTATTGCTATGTCGCCTATATTTTCTAATTCGCCGCCGTTTGTATTGATATATTTTTCCTTCATTCCTCTATAAAACACTTTCCGAATATATGTTTTTTCATATCGTGGCGCTGCTTCAATAAAACCTTTATCTATTTTAGTAATTACATTATCCATAGCATTTTTAACATCTATATTCTTAAAGCTTTTTTTATATTTAACTTTTAAATCTTTTTCTAATACAGATTTTAAATATTCGTCTGTTAATGGTTCATCATTATTATATAATTCTGGATTTATTAAGCTATTATTTATATAATAATAGAGAGACATACTATATTTATGTAAAATAAAGGATATTAATTCTTCAAAATACACATCTTCGTAGGCGTGTTTAAAATTAACTTTGCCCGCGGATTTTTTAGAAGAAGGTTTTATTAAGCCTATTGTCGTTAATTCCAATAACTCCTTATTTATATAAGTATCTCCTGAAGTTTTTGAAGTTAGCTCAACAATTCTATTGTTGTTCAAGACATCGTTTAATGTATCGAGTTTAACAATAGCCTTTTTCCCTATAAAATATCCTATATTATAGAAGGTCTCGGGGTTATCATAAGTCTTCTTTTTAAGCAAAGCATTATTGGCTATAATGCATCTCTTCATTTCATTATTAAACATAAAAAGCGCCTTATTGACACCATAAGCCTTCTTATTTAAAACGATAACTATATTATTAGCATCATTATCAAGGTAATCATCAAGTGGTATATTCTCTAGATTGATAGGATCATATACTAACATATCCCAAAGCAATTCTATAATATAGATGCATATAAAAATAATTATATAGTTTTAGAAAAAAATGATATATAAATATATCACTATTAATATTTAAAACAAATGCAGGGGATTATTAGTTTTTCTAACAGAATCGCTTTAAATATTAAGAGCAACGATCATAAAGATGATATATTGAGTGATTTGAGTACTTTATATAAAATCAAGATATTACAAAGGCATCATCATAATCTTGATAGTACCAATGTTAATGTAGTAACTACTAATCATCTTATGAATTTGCGCTCAAATGGTAATAGATACTATCTTTATTTTACCCTATATAATGACATTGAAACGATGTATTATATAGATAAAAAGATACACCCGGGATATCAAAGACCGCGCATTATATTTGGCAGAGGATTATTTGATAAAAAGCTGTTTAAAAATACACTTCTTGATGGCGAGATGGTGAAGTGCAAGGATGACACTTGGACTTTCCTAATTAATGATATTGTATGTTATGAAGGCAAATACTTGAATAATAAAACATTGCCCGACAGGCTCAATATTATTTATAATATGCTTGACACTCAATATACTCCGGATAGTACTATTGATGTATGTAATTTCAAGGTTAAAAGCTATTTCAATATGTACAAAGAATCTATTGCCGAATTACATAAGCTCTCCAATAGCCTTAATTATACTTGCAGAGGCATCTATATTTGGCCTTATGATTTGAAATATAAGCCCAAGCTCTATAACTTTGACGAAAGTAATGTTATTGATGTAGTCAGAAAAACAAAGGATATTACCGAGTTTAAAACTATTGAAAACCAAAACATCAAGATTGATAATTGCGCCGGGATTGCTACAATCCCCGAAATAGAACCCGGTAGAGAAAATACAGAGGCTTCTGCTTCTTCGGCCGCGATTTTGGCAGATGAGAAAGTGCTGTTCTTGATGAAAACTCTTGAACCGGATATATATAATATCTATGAGACAGAAAATGTAAATGATAAATCTATTGGAATTGCACTGGTTCAAACGATGAATGATAGTAAAATATTGCGTACTGCTTTTAGAGATAAGAATGCTATGACGGTTCTCAAGTTCGTCTGCGCATATAATGATAAATTTAAAAAATGGCGAGCAGTTCGTCAAATACTAACGCTTACACCGACGCTTACACCGACGCTTACACCGACGCTTACTTCATAATTGCTGGGAGCTTGCCGTGCGATTTGTAATCAATTAAAGTGAAATCGTTATATGTCAAGGATTCTATCCATTTTATTTTATCATCTACTGATGATTCAATCGCCGGCGCAGCCTTTTCAATAATAACTCGCGGGCTCTCATATATCTCCAAATCTATTTGTTTTTTTACTTGCTCTATATGTTCTTCATAGATATGGGCGTCGCACAATGATAAACTTACTTCGGAAGCCTTCATATGTAATAAATGCGCAATTATTTGCGTCAATAGCGCGCAGCTTGCGATATTAAAAGGAAGGCCTAAGAATAAATCCGAGCTTCTCATAGTAAGATGACAACACAAGCCATTTTTAGTTTTATTAAATATATATAGAATATGACAGGGCGGCAATGCCATAATATTTAAATCTACGGGATTCCACGCAGACAATACGGCGCGCCTACTATTTTCCATAAGCAATTCCGTAATCACATATTTTAATTGGTCGGCTCCTCCAAATACGGGCCCGGCTTCAGGCCTGGCTTCAGGCCTGGCTTCAGGACTTTCCTTTAGTTTATTAGGGGTGTATTTTTTGCCGAACATACGCCATTGCCATCCATAGACAGGCCCCAATTCGCCCTCTTCATAATGTTGCAGGCCTACGCTATCTAAATATTCGCGCGTTGAATTGCCATTCCAAATATTAACATTTTTCTCTTTAAGTTCGTCGGCATTTGTAGAGCCATTGAGAAACCATAATAATTCTTCAACAATTCCTCTAAAAAATACCTTTTTACTCGTTATCAACGGAAAGCTCGTAGAAATATTATCAAACTTAATCATACACCCAAAACACGAGAATACATTGCCGTTTCTCGTATTTTTAAACTCGCCGTTCAAGGTATCTTTAAGCAGATTAATATAGCCTTCTTCATTTTTATAAAACATAGTTTGAATGATATGTGATATAGGGATATGTATAGGATATAAGATATTATCTCATTTACTATTTATATATGTTATAATAATAGATAATAGTCGGAGTATGAAGGATTGTCCCAGTGAGAAAATATTGAATCCCATTACTAATAGATGCGTAAGCAAAAAAGGTAAAATAGGCTCTAAAATATTGAAGGATAATAAAGATATAAACATAAGCAACGAACATAACAGCTGTTTTATAGATAGTCTCTTAGTCGCCCTATTTCATTTCAAGAATAGAGTAATATATAATATGTTTTTTAGAACTAATAAACTTGAACACAGATATGCTCAGCGTATTCAGTCTGAATTATATAATATCTATGAGTATATCAATAAAAGCAAGGATATAGAAAACAAAAAATGTAATATGATAAGGAAATATTTAGATAAATATTATAGAGAGCTTGTAAAAATTAATGAAAACAATAGAATCTTTTTTAATAACAGGGAGAACTGGCTGACGCAACAGGTAGATGTATTTGAGCTAATAACTTATTTTGACAAGATATTTAATTTCAAGATTAATGTCAAGATTCGCGATGGGGATAATAAGTATAAGAAGAATATGATACAAGAGATATCTTCGTTCTATTTAATAGGAAAGTCCAAACTTGACATATCAACGCTTATACCAAATCGCCTTGACAGGTATGATTTTGATAGCAATAATTATTATAAAAACTCCAAGGGGAAGCTAATAAAATACTATGAAAAGGAATATAGCATATTAAAAACGAATGGTGTATTGATAATAGATATATATAGAAATATAGGTGGCGAAACTAAGCTGGCTACTAAAATTGCCTATCCCAATACTATAAAAATACCAGGAGATAAAAAGGAGCTTAAACTGAGATCTATAATATTGCACAAAGGGGAAACGGTAGAATCTGGGCATTATACAGTGCTTATAAAGAGGAATGGCAAAACATACGAATACGATGATATACAAGAAACAAAACTTAAAGAGATTTCTCAAGAATACGAAAAGAGTATGCGAAAAGACATAGTATGCCTAGTATATGCACGATAGCCTCTCGATCATATCTATATAATTACCTTAACAGTTCTTGAGACACTGAAATATCTATATTTTTTCATTTTTAAATTTTGAGTACATCTCTTGATTTATTTTGTAATTTCTAAAAAACTTTTGAAATTTTTAAAAAAACAGAAAGATACGCTCCACTACTCAAATTTTAATTTTCAATTTTTAGAAATATCCAGTGTCTTTTTAATACATCATAATGATAATATAAATAGCTCGATAGCCTCTCTGTAGCCTCTCAATAGTCCTTCGATAAAACCGCGTTGGGGGCGGTTTCCCCCAGCTGTCTGCCGCAGAATAAATATTTAACATTTTTATCATACATTTATAAAAATTGATTGTGTATATCTTAAACTTAATTATACACTTAGAATGTCCAAGAACTCTTCTGCCGCTGCCGCTCCTTCCGCCGCTCCTATTGTCAAGGTAAGTGATTCTATCCAGCTATCTTACAATGCCTATGATACAGATGTAGTATATACGACGGATACGATTAATGTCAGCTTCAAGGTTTCATTTGGCAAGGGGAATGATAGTGCGCTGTATAAAAACGAATCAGACCTCAAGCAATTTAACAAGAGTTATGAGATTGAAACTCTTGAGACCAGCGATGCTGAAAGCTATTATGTAATTGCCGAAGAAGGGCCTATTGTAATCAAAATCGAAAACCCAGACATTTATTCAAGGTATAATAATAATAGCGATTATGCTCTTGGTTTCGCGGTTGATTTTGATGAACCCGATTATCTTGAGCAAAGTCATATTACTCCATATAATATTGATAGGGATGGTGTAATGTGGTCTATTCCTATTCAAGAGCCTTGGAAACCGAATAGCAGTGTATTTTATCAGAATGGAAGGGCGAAATATCAATGGACGACTTCGAGGAGTAAGGCGATGAGCGAAGAGCTTATTGATGATGATAAAGAGCTTGGTGTTGAAAAAACTTCAGAAAAAACCGGAATGATGTATCTTACATTTATGGTTCTCAGTAAAGAAAAAGAAATCGTACAGGAAAAAGAAATTATGCGTGGCGGAGCTATGCGTAGTGGAGGAGCTACTCGTAGCAGCGGAGTTACTCGTAGCATTACTCGTACTATTGGCGAGGGTAGTGTAGCTGGAAGAGTCGGGTATGGCAATAGTGCTTCTACATCATCAGTCGCGAGCACTTTTAAATATGCTAAGCATACTAAACGGTATGTAATCCCGGTCCGTATCAGGATTTCAAAGGATTCATCTGTAAGCGATGTTAATTGTTCAAAAACTCTTGTGGGAGCTGAAAATAATATGAAGAGGAAGACAGTCGTAGCAGCACCCTTCCTCCCTTAGAGAGATAATATAGATAATAGATTAGGTTCGTAGATTATGTTCGTAGATTAGGATATGTATTATATATTTTTTATTTTTACTTACTATGAATATAAAAATAGAATACGGCAAAGTTCAATAAATATATAGATTCATATAGAAATATATTATCATCTTTATTTATTATAAGAAATAGTAATAATAGCATTTGTATATGCAATAGTATATGTAATACATAGCATTCTTGATAACATTCTCTATTACAGTGTCTTATCATAAATAATAGTATTGATATGAAAGCTATTGAAGCAAACAAATAATGTAATATATGACCTTCAGGAAAATATAAGAGAATATATATAGAAACGAGCAATATACTTATTATTGCTAACGAATATGTATCATCTCTTTTGTATTCATAAAGTATTGTAGCAGTACCCATAAGAATCATAAAAAATAATATAATATATTTTGAATTATCTTCGGAAATTATACTTGATATGCTTGAATTGTTATCATAATAAATATATACATAAGCTACGGGGATTATATAAAAAAAAGACATCAAAAATAATAATAAATCTCGGGATATATATTCTGTTTTTTCTGTCATTTATTATTTATCAATATTGTTATCTAGAGATATTAGGACGATACCTATGCATCCGAGCATAATTCCGAATATGCTTTGGTATGATATTTTTACATTTTTCTCATAATATAAGGCGAATAATAGCATAAATATAATTTCAAGGGCAACAAAGGTTCTGAAATATGCCGGGTTCGGACAAGTTTTTATTATGTAATATCCGAGCAATATAACAAGAAATAACATAAAAGAATACACATAATATTTCGGTTTAATGATTTCAGCCTTTAGATAATAATATTTGTAAAAAGACAATATATAGAGAATGCTTAATATGCCTACAATGACATTTGCTATAATCGGAAAAATATTACTCGGCGTCTCATCATATCTCAAAAATAATATTAGACCCGCAACTATAGCACTATGAATAACCGAAAGAATAATCCACTCCATCTTAATTATTTCTATTTACATAAAAATATAAAAAATTGATTTAAGATTTTATGAAAATTATTATATAAGGGCGCGAGAGTGTATGTCGGCTTCTATTGCAAGCAAAATCAGTATCAAGGATAAGCTTGATATTACCTATAATATCCTGAATATTATCTTGAAAAACAATAAGAATCTCGCGGGAAATAAATATAATAATAAAAAGGGCTTCGCTGAACAAGAAGCGCCTAAATATAGTAGAATGCGAAGCCCGCAATTCTTCTGTACAAATTTCTGCGGCGGCAACATCAATGACTGTAGCTGTTTGCATAGGTCCTATTAAGTAGGCCGAGGAATATATTAGTATTTGATATATTTGTTGTATTTTGATATATTTGTTGTTTATTTTTTCTATTTTGATAACATTTAGCTTATACTATTTATATTATGAATATAATATAAATGGAGCTAATACATAAACAAAAAAAGCACCTTGTTATAAATCAGATAAAAAATATAGATGACACTCTTATAAAAATTAAAAAACAACTATTTATAGCAACAGTTGCATATGAAAAATATTATAAAAGGTATTATAATATAACTCTAACCTTGTTTATATTTTCATCTATAGTTACATTTATAGAAGCCCTAAGGCTTATTATTATAGAATATGTAAATAAAAGCGAAAAGATATTGATAAATGTAGATTTACTAACTACACTTGTAAATGTATTACTACTTTCCTTAGGTATTTTGATAACAATTCTAACAAGTTTTGTTAGATTTAAAAATTATAGAGAAATACTCGAAGAATTACGCGAAAAACAAAATATAATGATAGGATATATAGATAAATATAAGAAGCAAAAAAATAATTTAGAATTTCTATATCAAACTAAAGAAGATGATATAAAAATTGAAGAGATAGAGAAAATTAAAAATGATATCGCTGAATATGATACTATTTTAGTATCTACAAATATTCTACAATTTCTCACAACTCAAGATATAATAAAGTTTAATAATTTTAGACTTGAGTTTGAGTACAAAAAGAAGGAGATATTATTTAATTATAAAAAGAAATTTAAAACTCTCGAGGAAGCAGATGAAGAAAATATTATAAAATCGCAAAATGATGAAGAAAATCAACAAGAACAGCTTACTCAATCAAATAAATTATTTAATCCTTCGTGTGAATTTATTGTTCTATAGTAAGGTATATCCTCGGTATATGTGCCTTATATATTTAGCTTTTTATGGACGGTTTCTATGGCTCCTTCAATCCACGCTTGGCGTTCGCTGTATGTTTCGCCTAATATATAGATACCTTTTGGAATAAATATTTCTTCCATTTTTTCCTGTATTTTTTTTGTATTTACTCCGACATTCCACATATGATCTCCGGCTTTCCAGAAATGCATAGTAATCCATTCTGGCTCCTTGATATTTTTTTCAGGAAACATCTCATTCAATATTTTTGTGAGATATTTTTTGACATCTTTCTCGTTTTTAAAGGCATTCCAAAAGTCTGCATTATATCTGTCGCTATAACTGATTTGTATCAAGCCACTGTTATAATCAATAGGAATAATAAACTGCAATTTATTTTGCGTTAGTATCTTCGGCATATCTTTAAACCAGACATCTTTATATTGGGCGAATATTCTCAATAAATGCCCGTCGCTAACAGTATTAAAGAGACTCTCATATTTCTTGAAATACCCAATATTCATATAATCGCCTCTTTTAATTGTTAGATATAGCTTGGAATAGCTATAAGACACGCCATTTACCTTTATATATTTATTGTTTCCGCCAGCGCCGCTTTCGCCGCCAGAGCCATCACAGACATCTTCTAACATAGACGAAAATTTAACAGACACGCCGGCATCCAATATATATTTATAGAGGACATCACATAGTATATGTATTCCGTCGCGTAATATGAAAAACTCATTATTGCGAATATCAAAATCTTTTCGTAATGTCAAGAGGCCATTATATGCATTCATATCATACATCTCGCCGAGATATCCAAGAGATATCTTGAGCAATTCAACATCATTTGCACTCAATATTAGAGAAAAATAGTTGTGTAAATTATATAAATTCGGGTCATATTTATTACCATTCAATTTCTTTTCAATCGCATATCTCCACAATTCGTTGAGGCTCTTGAATTTAGATTTATAATGACCCAAGAGTTCAGTCTCATTCATCAAGCGTCCTTCGACAAAATAATTCGTATTTTTTCCAATATTTATTATTTGGTCTTGGAGTTTAAAATCCTTTATTATCTTCATAACATATTTATGCTTCTTTCCTAATCTCCCGGCTCCTACAGAATATTTAAAGCCCTTGTGTTCATTTGTATATATACGCCCACCTATTCTATCAGAACCCTCAAATATAACTATATCAGCTGCTGAAACATTTCCTTTCAATATCAATTTATAAGCCAAATATAACCCAGTAATACCTGCGCCAACTATAATATGTTTAATGCTCTTCATTAACTAGCCCCACTCTTCCTACTATTTCTTATTATATAATTATAATGCTTGGGGAATGGCGGATGACGGATGGGGGAAACCGCCCTATGGGGGAGACCGCCCCCAACGCGGTTTTATTGAGAGGCTGGGGGAAACCGCCCCCAACGCGGTTTTATTGAGAGGCTGGGGGAAACCGCCCCCAACGCGGTTTTATTGAGAGGCTATTTGTAATACCATTATTATGTATTAAAAAGACACTTGATATTTCTAAAATTTGAAAATTATAATTTGAGTAGCTGAGCGTATCTCTTGATTTATTTTGTAATTTATAAAAAACTTTTGAAACTTTTGAAAAAACAGAAAGATACGCTCCGCTACTCAAATTTAAAAATGAAAAAAATATAGATATTCCAGTGTCTCAAGAACTGCTATATCAATCTAAATATTTTTATAATAATGGGGAAACCTCCCCCAACACAGGCTATTGAGAGGCTATTGAGAGGCTATTGAGAGGCTATTGAGAGGCTATTGA
>SXGQ01455479.1_pt1 | contig 12519 bp, 14 predicted proteins | sample 3178371 | NCBI WGS metagenome assembly SXGQ01 (sample SAMN11356859, study PRJNA531348) | freshwater metagenome | isolation source: freshwater sample F1-20 | place: China: Fuxian Lake, Yuxi | collected 2017-12-25
TTCCTGCCAGGGCTGGACAAGAGCCCGGTCAAGTCCATCCGTTATCGTCCGGCTCTGCACAAGTGGATCTACGCCATCTTCGGCATTTCCTTCCTGATCCTGGGTTATCTGGGTACACAGCCCCCGTCACCCACAGGCGAGGTGGTATCGCAGATCTGCACGCTGATCTATTTCGGTTTCTTCCTGGCGATGCCGGTGTGGTCACAGATGGGCGAATTCAAGCCTGTGCCTGACCGCGTGGTCTTCGCGCCTCACTGAACGAACGAGAGAACTACATGAAAAAAATTCTCGCGATGTTGTTGTTGCTGCCCTCCCTGGTGTTCGCATCGGAGGGTGGTCATCCGCTGGACCGGGCTCCGGACCGTTCCAACGATGTGGCCGCGCTGCAAAACGGTGCCAAGCTTTTCGTCAACTACTGCCTGAACTGTCACGGCGCTGCGCTCATGCGTTACAACCGCCTGCGTGACATCGGTCTGACCGAAGACCAGATCAAGCAGAACCTGCTGTTCACCACCGACAAGGTGGGTGACACGATGAAGGTGTCCATGTCCTCCAAGGATGCCAAGGAATGGTTTGGTGGCGAGCCGCCCGACCTGTCCGTTATCGCACGCGCCAAGTCCTCGGGTGCGGGCAGCGGTGCAGACTACATCTACACGTACCTGCGCACCTATTACCGCGACGAAACCCGCTCCACGGGCTGGAACAACCTGGTGTACCCCAACGTCGGCATGCCGCACGTGCTGTGGGAGCTGCAGGGTCAGCGCGCTGCAAAATTTGTGGATCAGAAAGACCCGCATGACCCGGCCAAGGTAGTGCATGTGTTCGACAAGTTCGAACAACTGACACCCGGCACCATGAAGCAGGCTGAGTTTGATGCAGCCATGGCTGACCTGGTGGGCTTCATGCAGTACATGTCGGAACCGGTGCGCGACACCCGTATCCGTCTGGGCGTCATCGTTCTGCTCTTCCTGGGCGTGTTCACCGTTGCCGCTTGGCGCATGAACGCTGCTTACTGGAAAGACATCAAATAATCCGTAGTTTGCATCGCAACGGCTGAGGCGCACCCGCGCCTCGGCTTTTTTCTTTTAAGGTGGTCCGCAACATGATGGTGCTTTATTCGGGTACAACCTGCCCGTTCTCCCAGCGATGCCGTTTTGTCCTGTTCGAAAAAGGCATGGACTTCGAAGTCAAGGACGTTGACCTGTTCAACAAGCCTGACGATATCAATGCCATGAACCCGTACGGCCAGGTCCCGATTCTGGTCGAGCGCGATCTGGTGCTCTATGAGTCCAACATCATCAACGAATACATTGATGAGCGTTTTCCGCATCCGCAGCTGATGCCGGCAGATCCGGTGATGCGTGGACGTGCGCGCCTGTTCCTGTTCAACTTCGAACGCGAGTTGTTCGTGCATGTGTCCACCATCGAGAAGGCGGGCAACCCCAAAGCCGTTGAAAAGGCGCGCCAGTCCATTCGCGAACAACTTACGCAGATTTCGCCGATTTTCACCAAGAACAAGTTCATGCTCGGCGAAGAGTTCTCCATGCTCGACGTCGCACTGGCTCCGCTGCTGTGGCGCCTGCAGCACTATGAGATCGAACTGCCCAAGGCGGCTGCACCGGTGCAGAAGTACGCAGAGCGTATTTTCCAGAAGCCGGCGTTCATCGAGGCGCTGACACCATCGGAGAAAGTGATGCGCCGCTGATGCGACGCACGGGGGGCGTTCTGTGAGTGAAGTATCAACAAAACCTTATCTGATCCGCGCCATTTTTGAATGGTGCACCGATTGTGGTTACACGCCGTACATCGCCGTGGCGGTGGATGAGCGTACACAGGTTCCGCGCGAGTTCGTCAAAAACGGCGAGATCGTGCTGAACATTTCCACAACAGCCACCAACCGGCTGGATCTGGGCAATGAATGGATTGACTTTCAGGCCCGTTTTGGCGGGCGTGCGCGCGATCTCAGCATACCCGTTGACAACGTCACTGCCATCTATGCGCGCGAAACAGGGCACGGTATGGCCTTCGACGTGCCCAAGGCACTGGCATTGACCGCGGGCAATGCCGGTGTGGATGCAGATGATGAGCAGGGGGCTGATGATGTGGCCGGGGGTGCTGACACCGCTGGCTCTGATGCAGCAGCAATACCCGCCAAAGGGGTCAAACCCGCTGGAAAAGGTAAGTCTGCAGTCAAGGCGGGAGTCGACGAAAAAAGCAAACGTTTCCCAGCCGATCAAGGGGTTAGCGATGGTGATGACCCTGATGGTGGTGGCAAAGGTTTGAAGCCTGATACGGGTGCCCCAAGCAAGCGCAGCAAAACTCATCTGACTCGGGTAAAATAACGCTTATGCCGCTTTAGCTCAGTTGGTAGAGCAACTGATTTGTAATCAGTAGGTCGTCAGTTCGAATCCGACAAGCGGCACCATATCTTTGAGGGGTCTACGTTCGCAAGGGCGTAGGCCCTTTTCCTTTTGTGGCAAAAGGTGCTGGAAGAGTCCTCACCCCTCGTGGCTGCCTGCTTCGAGCGAGATTAAAGAGGCCTACCACCAGTGCTTGCCGTGCGTTGTCGGTCGGTCTGACAAGTACCGCGTCGCGTCAGCGATGTTCGCCGTGAGAGGTGGCAGCGCTGGTCTCTTTAAACCTCGGTGCCTGAGTATGAAGCCCGATCAGGTTATGGGTGGTTTGAAGGGTAGATTCGGGCACTGATTCCAATTGGTTGATCGCGGAATTGAGCATGTAGCGGATACCGAGCATCGCACCATGAAGTGCAGTAATGTCGGCGCAATCCACGCTGAGCAATAGTTTGAGTGCGGAGTCGGCGTGCTGCAGAAGTTTGGCGGTATCTTGTAGGCAGAAGTCCGCTTTATTCATCACATAACCTTTTGATGCTGAGTCCGTCTGTTGCGGAATCAGTGTTTGCATCCAACAGAGTGACAGTGGCTTTTGTTGTGTTGTGTTGTGAGCTGAGCGCAATCGGCCTCGCGCGCACCTTGGGGATTATATTACCAACGGATATGTTGCCATGCACGCTTTTTCGCGACCTGACACGTTGTCGCAGCAGGTTACGATCGTCAGACCGAGCGGCTGTCAGAAGCCGGCGCGTCTTATCAGTTCTGCCACGGTGATGTCCAATGCCTCGGCGACATGTTTAAGCTTGATCAATGAGACGTTGTTTTCTCCGCGCTCGATGCCGCCGATATAACTGCGTTCAAGGCCGGATGCTGCCGCCAAGGCATCTTGGGACAGTCCACGTGCCAAGCGCAACTCCTTGATCTGCTTGCCCAGTGCTATTAATTCGCTGGTTTTGGAATACTGTGGGGAGGGGGATGACATCTTTTCGTCAGTCGAACCGTTCTAAGACAGGCAATGCCAGGATCGGTTTTTAGTTCTTGTCGGTAAGACTTGGTAACAAAAATGAGTATTACAGGGTGGCTTGTCCGCGGCAACGTAAAATAGTACCTACTGTAAATCCACCGGGACGCACGCTTTTTTACGGTCGTGTCGGTCGGGCGTTGTATGGTCGTTGTATGTAGCAAGTGCATCGTCGGTCTCATCAACTTGGGTGCCCGATGTAAACATCGAAAGGTCCCAAAAGCATTACGAAAATCGCAAAATGTCTTGCAAGGTATGACTCTATTGGACTATAGAGCGCGCTTGCTGCGGTTGTCATTGCGTCCGCGAACGTATGTACTTACTATCCTATTTGGGTACTATTTTACGTAACTGGTAGATGTCAAAAGATACAGATCTGGCGCAAAACAACCGCAGTCATTCTTCGCCAGAGATCCGCAAGAGCACTGCCAAGCCGCTGTCCCCACCGTCAGGCGGGCGACTCAAAATTACCAATCAGGCCTTGGGCAACGTGTCCCTGTTCTTTGCGACGCTGGCGTTTTTCTCCTTCATTGCATCAACACTGATTGCGCACGCAAGCAATTTTCGCTACCCGGAAGCGCTGTACGTCGGTATGGCAGGTGTGTGCCTCCTGTGCGTGTTGGGTTCATCGTTTGCATTCAGGGGCAACCGGACACTGTCGTATGCGGCCCTGCTCGCGGCGGTCTGTCTTGCGATGATCAACGGTGCATTCATCGCAGGTTATGGTCTTTTTGCACCATCCCTGGTGGTCGGTGTGGTGCCGTTTTCTCTTGCATTCGCCGTCTTCGAAAGGCGTCCGGCATGGATTTGGGCAAGCCCCATACCTGTGATCTGGATTGTCATTTTCGCGCTTCATTTTTCCGGCATGTATGCCCCTGACTCGACGCTCATCAGACCGTTGCCATTCAATATTGCGATGAATCTGATTGCTGCTGTTGTCGCTGTCGGTTATGTGAATTTTGAGTTGACCGGCCAAGCCGAGCAGGCGTTGGTAAGCGAAGAAGCACAAAAGCTGAGGAATGCAAAGGAGTTGCAGTATCAGCAGACACTACAGGGTGAGCGTGAGCGCTTCATGGGTCAGTTATCGCACGAGATCCGTACGCCGATTGCAGCTTTGCGCAATGCCGTAACGCTGATGCGAAACCCGAAGGCCACTGAGGCCATGAAACTGAGGTCGCTGTCTATTGTGGATAACACGTCGGCCAGTTTGCTGGCTCTGCTCGATGATGCGATGGATTCTTTTCGGTATGGCAGTCAGCAGTTTCGTCTGAACAACAGTCTTCTGGATCTTCGTTTGCTGTTGGATGAAATTGAGGCACTTTTCGCGCCGGTGGCGCAACAGAAGGGTCTGGTGCTCGGTACGGATCTGTCTGCTTTGACGGTTACTGTGGTGTCAGGCGATGGTATGCGTCTGCGTCAGATGTTGTCCAATCTGGTCGGCAATGCACTGAAGTTCACGGATTCGGGCAGCATCTTGATGCGCGTGCTGCCCCCGTCCCAAGCGGGGCACATGCTCTGGCGGTTCGAGGTCAGTGATACCGGGTGTGGCATTCCGCATGAGCGTCAGGCGGCCCTGTTTTCTCCGTTCACGCAAGTGCATGATGTTCAAAAGTCTGCAACGGTGGGTGGGTCAGGGCTCGGTCTGAGCATCGTGCGTCAATTGGCGGAGGCGATGGGTGGAAGCGCTGGCGTCACCAGTGTCCCCGGCAAAGGCTCGACATTCTGGTTCGAAGTCAGGCTTGTTGGCGCAATGCCTGATCTCGTCGAAAGCCAAACTCTTCGCGTTTCGTCCTGACGCCGCACCCCGGCTTATCGAGCATTTGCGAGAGCCACTCCACACGCTTGCTACCCACCGTACAGAACCCCCGTTTCCGTTAAGGCACATTGAGCACCAATGCAGCGAAGTGCTCCGCAAGGCGCGCCACCTCTGCATTGCAGGCGGCATGCTCCGCCTGTTTCTTTCAACCATCCTTGAGGAAGCGTGTCATGAAGAAAATCATTTTGATTGGTCTCAGCGCAGTCGCGTTCAGTGCCTTTGCAGATTCAGGCTATCAGCCCCAGCAACCCTCCAACCCACCGGCCCAGCCGTCTTCGCCCGGACATCATCACAATCATCATGGTTCGCATCACCATGGCGGCCATGACCCCAGCATCCAGGCCACCATGCTGATGAACACCGCGGTGACCAACAGCGCAACCGGTTTCTTCGGTCGTGCTGAACAGAACCTGGCAAGCCGCGTCGGCGTGCTGGATGGCCGCTCGCCTGAGGTGCAACTGGTGATGGCGCGTGATTCCATCATCACCAACGAAGCCATGGGCGGCACCGCAACGCAAAACATCGCGTCAAATGCCGGCAGCGGTGGACTTGAAGCTGCCAAGTACCAAATGGCGATTTTCAATGATTCCAGCGTCATCAACCGCGCCGGTTTCGGTGCGCGTGCCGTGCAGAACATTTCGTCCAACACCAACTGCCTGACCTGCGACAACGGTCCTTCGTATCACGACTGATACAGGCGTGAGGATTGCAGCCGGGCTCTGAAAGGAGTTCCGGCTGTATGGCGGGTTCTTTGTCATGTACGGATTCACAGAGGGGGAATTTCCATGCTGTCACATTACACCACTGCATTTGCGGCTCGTCTTGCGTGTGCATGGCTTTGTCTCTCAGTCCTGACGGGACTTGCGATGACGTATCCAGTTTCCTCGGTGGCCCAGATCATGGGAGCTCCAGGTGAAGACAACATCGTCATTTCTCGCAAAATGTCGCCAGCCATGGGGCCTGCAATGTCCGCGCCCCGATCGACGCCCATGACACCAATGCCTGTCACTCCGGCATGGCTGGAGGCAAAAGTGGCGAGGCTTGAAGCCAAGGCATGGGGATTTGATGCGGGCAAGTTAGTGGCGGACAAAAACCTGTTGGCCGCAGCCAGCAGCGATGGCATGCGCAAAGTGTGTATCCAGGACATCGGCAGTTCGATTACAACCAGCAACGATACCGGTCGCGGGTCCAGCCTGTTGCCTTCCTCTGAGCCGCAGATTGTGGTGCTCAAAGGTGACTTCGTGAATATCTGTCGCTAAAAAAGCGTCCCTTCAACTATAAAGGCTCATGCGATGAGCCATTTATTTTTCAGAAAAATTTCCATGTCGATGTCTTCCTCAAAAGGTCTGTTCATCGGGCTGATATGTGCATCCCAGGTGTTGATGACGGCCTGTACGGTACCGATGAATGCGTCGCGCGATGCCGCATTTCAAAACCGCGCCAGTGTGGCGGACAGACCGGTAGTACGGCCTGTGCGATCCATGTCCAGCTTTTCTGATTCGCTTGATTGCATGGACAGGTTGATGCGCGATGCCCAGGTGCCCACCACGCTGATCACCAGCAAGCAGATTCCTGACTTTTCGACCCGCGTACCGGTGGCCACCAAAGACATGGTGATCACGGCGCTGTTGCAAATGTCGCGCGTCAGCAATGCTTTCCGGTATGTCGATTATGAAGTGGATATCGTCCGGCAGGACACGGTGCAGAACCTTACCAACATCCTTCTGAACAACAACCAGATGCAGTTGCAGCGCCCTTCGTTGTACGTGTCCGGTGCCATTTCGTTTGTGGATCAGAACGTGATTGCCAACCGTGGTCAGGTGGGTACGTCAGGCTCGCGTCTGGAAACCGGTATCAGCCAGAACCGCAGTGCCACGATTGTTGGACTGGAATTGCATCTGGGCGATTTTAGAACCCGCACGTTGATCCCGGGCATGGATTCAGCCAACGAAGTCATTATCGGATCGGGCGGTCAGGGTCTGGATCTGGCTGGCCGTATAGGCGAATATGGCTGGCAATTGAATGTCGGACGCGATTACACATTGGGATCTGGTGCGGCTGTACGCACGCTGGTTGAGCTGGCACTGATCGAGCTGACCGGCAAATGGGCACGTGTGCCCTACTGGCAATGCCTGACGCTGGAGCAGAATCATCCGGGTTTTCAGCGACAGTTGCGTGACTGGTATGACGAAGGCAGCAGCAGCGTGCACAACAATCTGGTGCGTCGGTCTTTGCTGGCGAAGGGATATCTGACGCATGCCGGAGAAGTGGAGGCCATCAATCCGCTTGATTTCCGAGATGCCCTTGCCCGTTTTCAGGTTGACACTGGCATGCCGGTGACCGGGGTCGTGGACTTTCCGACCTATGAGCGCGCCCTGCGTGATTATGTGGTGCTGGATGAGTCGGGTCGTCTGAGCCGCTACGGTTGGCGATCGGATGCGGCGCAGCCGCCGTCTGCCGAGAAAGCCGGTGCCGCACGCATTACCCGGGCGGGACGGTATCTGGATGAAAAGCTGCCTGCACCGGCCATTCGCCTGCAAATAGAGAATATCCTGATGGGACGTACGCGTTTTGTGGTGGGCGAGCAGGTGTTTCTGTCGGCGGTTGTGCCTTTCAGCGGCTATCTGGCTTGTTATCACGCCAATGCGCAGGGTAGTGTCATCCGTGTTCTGCCAAACGCAGTATCGGGTGACGCGTATGTGCTGGCCAGTCATGCGGTTCGTCTGCCAGACTGGATGGCGCCCAATCCCGGCTATGTGATCGAAACAGTGTCCCCGGGTACGGAAGGTTTGCTGTGCATGGTGACGCGGGACAACGTAGCGGCTCTACTGCCCGGCTTGTTGGGTGGGGCGGCGTTTACACGCTTGCCCAATATCAAGGGGCTGGATGCTGTGGCTGCGGAGTTTGCCAAAGCGCTGCCGCCGCAGGCTCTCAGCGAGGGTCGAGTGCAGTGGCAGGTGGAGCAGAGTGTGGTGGTGCCTCCTGTGGCTCCAGCGTCTCCAGTATCTCCTGCATCTCCAGCGTCTCCCGCGCCACCCTCAGGCTCAGCGGCGCAGCCTGCCCAGCCAGTCCAACCCCGGCAGCCGTGATGCAGGCCCGGTCTCGACAATGGTTGCGTGTTGCCCTGTTGGCGCTGGCATTGCTGGTGCTCAGTCAGGCAGCGCGTGGCAACAATCTGCCGGGTGTAGCGCCGCTGTTCTCAGATGGGGGCGAAGTGGCGCCGGCTGCATCGGACGTACCCGTGGATGGCTATCTTGACCTGCAGCATGCGCAGAATCTCAACAGATTGCGTCAAATGGCCCAGCAGTGTCAGCGAATGCCCAAAGCAGCCGGTTCAGAGGCGGCGCAGGGCACGTGGGTGTTGGGTTTGCTCTATCTGCACGGCAAAGGTGTGGTGGCAGATCCGTCAGGTGCGGCTGCCCATTTTGAAATGGCATGGCGCTGTGGGTATGCGCTGGCCAGTGCAGGCCTGGCTTGGTGCGCCATTGATGGTTGCGGCAAGGGGTTGTCCACGGATGAGGCGTTGCGCTGGATAGATCGCATGCTTCGCATCAATCCGGGTCGTGCGCTGTATCTGCGATGGATTTTGCATCAGCGGTTGGCGCCTCTGGCAGTGAAAGGACAGGTATCAGCGACCCACCTCAACGGGTTCCTGCTGGGAGCGCAGCCGCGGCAGTGGCTGCAGCAGGCGGTTGGTTTGGGTGATGCGCAGGCAGCCAATGAATTGGGCATCGAGGCGTTTGAGTCGGACCGGCTGCAAGATGCATTTGCATTGTTTGAGGCGGCTGCCGGGGTGTCTGAAGCGGCGCGATTCAATCTAGGGGTGGCGCAGGCCAGACAGCAGTGGCTGAACCTGACGGGTCAGCCGGCCCTTCAGAGTCCGCCTCGCACAGCTGCGTCAGCGGGGCAGGTCAACGATATCCTGAGGCTTGCCAGACGCTACCACCGGGGAGAAGGGGTGCCGGTCAACTTTCCGGAAGCCATCCGGTATTACAGGGCTGCTGCGGAACTGGGTAGCCCGGAGGCGCGCCGCATGCTGTCGCTGATCTATGCGAGGTTGTTGCCGGATGGCCGTATCGATGTGGAGTGGATGACACAGTTGGCCCGTTTACCCTTGGCGGGAGTGAAGGGAGAGCCTCAGCGTTATCTGAAACGCGACCCCACGCCGTTGTATGACTTGTTGCCGGTGTTCTGGCGGCGCTAGGCGCGCGGAGGTCTGTGGGCCAAGCTTAGTTTAGCCCTGCTTTGACTCTGCTGACGACAGCCCGCGTGACGAGTTCTTCAAACTGTTCGAGTGCCTGCTTGCGTGTGACCAGACCGTCGCGGATCAACTGTCGCGCACCCCAGAAAGCCATCAATACCATCCAGACGACATTGCGGGCAGCCGCTTTTTTGATGTTCAACTCCTGGGTTATACGGGGTGCCCACAGTTCGATGACCATGTTGCGGATGTTTTTGCTGAAAGCAACCAGTTCGTTGGATGAACGGTTACTACCCACGATCACCTCTCCCAGTGCGTCGCCCAGTCCGTCGCTCAGGTCCAGCGACAGAAGGGCTGTCTGGTGAACTGCTTTGGGCAGGTTGAGTGACTTGTCGTGGATGACAGCAGAGGTTTTCGTCCACAGGTCTGTGAACATGTGTAGGGCGGTCTCGCTCAGCAGCGTTTCGACGTTGGGAAAGTGCTGATAGACGGTTTGCCGGCTGATGTTGGCCTGTGCAGCCAGCGCACTCATGGTGAGTTTTGACCAGTCTGAGTGCTCGACAATCAGCGAGGCCTGCTCAAGGAGCATGCGACGGCGATCGTCCTTTTGCATGTAGGTTCTGCGGGTATTCAATATAGCTCTGTCTTGCTTAATTTTTAGTTGGGCCGGCTGGACGTGTGTTTTTGAGTATTGTAATTTGGCTCGAACAGCAGACGTGTGGGTGGGGGGTAGCGATGCGCCCCCGATTACATCCGGCAAACATTCTCTCATATGTGGGTCTACTCGCATATGGGTGCTGTTCACTGTTTATCCATAGCTCCCTTGCTTTGTCGGAGCGCGCAATGGGTGTTCTCCCGGTGTGCGCTGACCGTGGTACTGTTCCTGTCAGGGTTAAGTTCGCCATCTTAATCTAAGTTGCTGAACGTAAACTGATTTGTGAATGAGTGTTACATTTTTGGAGGCTGTAGTGTGGTTTCCGGTGGGGGGGCGTTGAGGGGGGGCATGCTAGCGGGCATGTTCCGACGATAGAGTAAAGGTATGGGTCAAGGTGATCGAAGGCGATCAGCCTGGCTGCAAACCGTTCCACTCTCTGCGGTCGGCGTCGCCTGCCAGCGTGAGCAGTTCGAGGATCCGACGGGTGCTGTCAGCAAACAGGTCGTCCAGAGAGGCAGGATTGTTGTAGAACGCGGGGACGGGCGGCATGATGATGCCGCCCATTTCAGTGACGGATACCATGTTGCGAAGGTGGGCCAAGTTCAGTGGTGTTTCGCGGGTGAGCAGAATGAGCTTGCGCCGCTCTTTCAGAGTGACGTCTGCAGCGCGGGCAATCAGGTTGTCGGACAGACCGAGCGCCACTGCAGCCAGCGTGTGCATGGAGCATGGTGCGATCACCATGCCGGCTGTGCGAAATGAGCCGCTGGCAATGCTGTCACCAATGGCTTTGGGCGGGTGGTTGATGTCGGCCAGTTGCTCGACATCTGCTTTGCCCAATCCGGTTTCCGAGCTGATCGTCAACCAACCCGATGGAGATACCACCAGATGCGTTTCGATGTCGGGCCGGGTTTTGAGGTGACGCAGCAGGTCGATACCGTAGCGGGCGCCGCTGGCGCCGGTGATGGCAATGATCAGACGCTGCGCCGCCCCCCGCATGCCCTGCTCAGGCTTTCTTGGTCAAGAGGGATTGCAGTTCGCCGGACTGGTACATCTCGGTCATGATGTCTGAGCCGCCGATGAATTCGCCATTGACGTAGAGTTGCGGAATGGTGGGCCAGTTGGAGTATTCCTTGATGCCCTGACGTACTTCGGCATCCTCCAGAACGTTGACGCTGACGAATTGATCTACGCCGCAGGCTTTCAGGATTTGCACAGCGCGCCCTGAAAACCCGCACTGCGGAAAACTGGCTGTGCCCTTCATGTACAGCACAACGGGGTTGCCGGTGACGGTCTGGTGAATCTGGTCTTTGATGCTCATGTTGCGAAGTCCTTCAGGTATTGCATTGCATGGACGGAAGTTTATCAGTGTGAGGGCCTGAACGCGCGCACCAAGCGTGCATTTCCGGACAAGTCCCTATGTCCTGAGACATTGCACAGGCCAGACTGTTCAAAAATGCGGATGATGTCGGTCTGCTGATGCCAGCCGTGTTCCACCCACAGGCTGCCGCCGGGTTTCAGATGTCTCTTGCAGGCATGTGCCAGGGCCGTGTAGGCCGTCAGTCCGTCGGCATGGTCAGTCAGTGCCGTGACGGGTTCGAAACGCAGGTCGCCCTGTTCCAGATGCCGGTCGCCGGCCATGATGTAGGGCGGGTTGCTGACGATCAGATCGAAGGGCTCGTCATCTGCGAAGGCTGACAGCCAGTCGGACTGGCGGAAACTGACTGGTGCATTCAGCGTATCGGCATTCGATTGCGCAATTTTCAAGGCGGCCTGACTGATGTCACAGGCGTGTACCTGCAGACGTGGGTATTCCAGCGCCAGTGTGATGGCAATGACACCGCTGCCGGTGCCGACGTCCAGAACGCGCAGGGGTTTGTGCATCAGGACAGCAAGGGTGGTTGAATCAGTGGCTGGATCGGCACGTTCAGCAAGTCGTGCGGCTTCGATAGCTTGGGTCGATGACAAATAGGCCAATACCGCTTCCACCAGTTCTTCTGTCTCAGGGCGCGGAATGAGCACGTCGGGTGTGACGGTGAAAGGTCTCCCAAAAAATTCGGCGCTGCCTAGCAGGTAGGCAACCGGTTCGCCGGCTGCACGCCGTGCCAGCAACACCTCCAGTTGGTGGAGGGTTTCGGTGGAAATGTGCTGCTCGGGGTCTGTCAGCCACTGCGTGCGAGTGATGCCTGTTACGTGCTCGACCAGCAGCCGCACTTCCAGTAGGGGAAGGCCGGTCTGTTGTGACAGCGCTCGCAGGTTACAGAGGGGCATATGAGCTTGATTCCAGTATTGACATCCAAAACAGTGCGGTCACACTTCCTGATCACTCGTCACTCGTCCGCCATGGCCGCCAGCAGGTCAGCCTGATGTGCAGCGGCCAACCCGTCGAGCACTTCGGTCAGGTCGCCGTCCAGAATGTGGTCGAGTTTGTAGAGCGTGAGGTTGATGCGGTGGTCTGTCAGGCGTCCCTGCGGAAAA
>SXGQ01319684.1_pt1 | contig 12518 bp, 4 predicted proteins | sample 3178371 | NCBI WGS metagenome assembly SXGQ01 (sample SAMN11356859, study PRJNA531348) | freshwater metagenome | isolation source: freshwater sample F1-20 | place: China: Fuxian Lake, Yuxi | collected 2017-12-25
ATCAGCGGTTACAGATATGAGTTATATGTTTTATTACGCCACTGTATTCAACCAAGATATCTCTGAATGGAATGTATCAGCTGTTACAAATATGAATTCGATGTTTAGTAGTACACCATTCAACCAAGCTCTCAACTCATGGGATGTATCAGCTGTTACAAATATGAATTCTATGTTTTCTTACGCCACGGCATTCGACCAACCTCTCAACTCATGGGATGTATCAGCGGTTACAAATATGAATTCTATGTTTTATAACGCCACTGTATTCAACCAAGATATCTCTGAATGGAATGTATCAAATGTTTTATCCAAACCTCCTAATATCTACTTTAGCGAAGGTTCTGCTCTCACGGACGTAAACACCCCTATTTGGTTTCCATAATGTGTCCAACGCGGCGAAGACATATAGACGGAGAAGCAGCTAATGACTATAGTGGCTGGAGTGTAAGTCTTTCAGGCTATGGAACAATAGTAGCAATAGGTGCACCTTATAATGATGGTAACGGTTCAAATAGTGGTCGTACAAGAGTATTTAAATACCAATAAGTACACGTAAATACAGATAACCCCATATTCCTTATTTTTCAATTTTTTACAAATAAACAAAATTATTATCAATAATATTTAATATCCCAAATTATTAATTATCAATTATTAATTATTAATTTTTATTAATTATTATTAATTATCAATAATGTTAAATAATATTGAGTAAATGTATAAAATAAATGTCACAAATACCAATTCCTTTTTCTTCTTCGTTCCGCTCTCTGACGCTTAATGTTACTACTGGTACCGCACCAAACCAAGTAACACATACACAAGAGATTACATCCGTCTTTCAGGGAAACAATAGCGTCCCAATAACAAACGCGAATATTCTCAACGCGTTTAATTCCCAAGCCGTGGGAACAACTTTTACCCCATCGATTGTTGCAGAGTATGGAAGCGACGGCAACGGAAACGCCCTCAAAACTGTTTCTACCCCTAGCGTAGCAAGTTTCATGCCGAGAGTTATTTCTTTAGCAAATATCCCAAATAAACTGACAACCGATGCTTCTTTTAATTTATCAAGTTTGATTACTACCGTTAGCGCTGGTGTCTTATCATATTCAAGTAGTGTCACCAGCGTAGCAACCGTGAATTCATCAGGACAAGTAACACCCGTAGGAGCAGGGACAACGACAATAACTGTCACCCAAGCAGCAACAGCAAACCACCTAGCGGGAACCGCATCAGCTACGTTCACTGTAACCCTTCCTCCACTAATAATTCGTGCATCAAATAACGTAACTATCCAGTACACGGGTGCCGCAGGTGATGTTCCAACTTCATCAGCTCTATTCATTGAAGCCAACCCCCGTGGAACAGGCATGGAATGGTTTGCTGTTGTTACAGATGGCATGCATCAAGCAATTAAGGAGTATGCGCGCAATACAGATGCACCTTTTACACATCAAGGACAAGTTGTTCCGTTTAATAATATTGTTACAACGCTGATGACGCAGATGAGTATGTTTCATTCTATACATGTATTTAACCAAGATATCTCCGGCTGGGATGTATCAAACGTTACAAATATGAGTTATATGTTTGATCATGCGATGAATTTCAACCAAGATATCTCCCGCTGGGATGTATCAAAAGTTGTAAATATGGATAATATGTTTAACTCTGCCTACTCATTCAACCAAAATTTAAGTGGATGGAATGTTGCTCTTACTCCCGCCAGACCTTCTCTAACCAGAATCTTCTTTGCATCCGGTTCTCCTTTGGCACTTCCTGAAAATGCTCACAAACTTCCACCATTCGTATAATCCTCATAAAACCCCCATAAAACCCCCTCTTCCTTATTTTTCAATTTTTTACACATACACACATGTAGAAAATTGAAATGAAATTAATCCAATATCTCATAAGCAGAGAAAAGAAAACACCCAACTAAGCAAAATGAACGGCAACAACGGCAACAACCTCAACATGAACAACAATCAAGTCCAAGACTACATCAACAACAATCGCATCAATCTGAACGCCCCGGGCAACCAAGGACGCTACACTCGTTCCACCCATTTCCAGACACTCGAAGACTGGGACTCAATTTTCAGCCACTTGAGTGTATACTCTGCAGGAGTTCACGCCACGGCGGACTTTCTGCAAGGCATGCAGTTACGACGCCACCGCCACAACCACCACCACCACAACTACGCCTATGACTCATTCCCCCTAATCGTGTGGATACCTCTCCCCTGCTCAATCCCCAATTACAGCCGCTGTATTCTACACATCGAGGAAGTCAACCCGCAGACAAATACGCTCACTGGCAGCAGCTTCATCCCGGTCGAAATCACGCATCACGACAATCACCCAATCACACCGGCAATTGCACGCATGTTTCGCCAAGACCGACACCACTACCTGCCGTCTTTTCAAACCAATGAGAGCCTCGTATTCGAGACGGCACGGGAAAATGAAGCAATTCGGCAAATGTGCGCGTGCCTAACACAAACACAAGGGGGCAACAATTTTGCAGAATATGACGCACAGCAAGACGCAAACCGCAATGAGCAACACGCAGATTTGAACACCGCGTCGCGTCACCTACTGTATGACCCCGAGACGCTAGCAAGAGCAAACTCCAGAGTGAATGAACTGATGCTGGCACACGCACAACAAGGACGCGGGGTGCACGAGATGACCATAAATGAATCGCAGCAACTTCATCGCGCATGGAGAGACGTCGTGTTTCCCGAAACAACCGCCGAGGAACGGAGATACGCATATGCAAAGTACGCCGCCGACCAAATCATGATGCATCGGTATGTTCACGACATCCACGACAACAACGACCCTTATGAGCCCAACCCAATTGCGCTGCCATTTGACAACGATGACGACAACAACAACAACCACCGCGAAAACAACCCCGTCGACCGCGCACGACAAGAACAAGCCCCCGAAAATGTCTACATCCAAGAACTCTACAATGGACAAAACAATGACGAAAGAGCAAGAGCAAGAATTGCAGCGGAAGATGTCGTCGTACATCCAGTCCATCCACCTTTGTGAAAATGAAATACCGCTACCGGAGCACAACAACGCACATCAACACACATCAAGGCACATCAAGGCAAGGTAAGTATTTTTCTTTACAAATAATATTCAATATTATTCAATATTATTCAATATTATTCAATAATAAGACGACATTACGACGACACACCGAAGACGACGAAGATGAATCATCGTTTCAATTTAATTACACGACGAGCACTGAGTTTATATGAACTACTTGATACTTTACGAGTTCTTTTATTCATACTCGAAGTACCATTACCATTACCCTTACCAGTACCATTATTCAACTTGACACGAGCACTAAATCTAACACTCTTTTTACCGCCCTTATGACGAGTAATATTACGACTCTTTTTCAATCGTAAACGACGTTTACGTGTTATACTAGAGCCCGATTTCCCGCCTTTTTTAATACCAGTAAGTAAACTCTTAAACCCAGATAAAAAACCTTTATCGGAACTTACTGTAAGATTGTGCGGCACAGCAGCAGGAACAGTAGCAGGAACAGGAGCAAGAGCAGGATTAGGAAAACTAACATCAGAAGTACTACTGGCATTAAGTAAGTCTAAAACTTTCAATTTATTCAACACGACAAGAGGGTCCATAATTGTAATATACCATTTATTATCAGCTTTTTTATTATATACAATTTTGCCATGAATGTCTTCTGATAACTTTTCTAATAACTTTTCTGATAACGTTTGTAATGACAGTAGTTTTGATATTATCGAAACAATATGTTTATCGACATCACCCTTCGCATCAAACGTTTCTTTCAGTGTATATTCTAGGATTGCATCATCACTTCCATGTTTTACAGTACCATCTCCAAATATATCTTTTAATCTTTGTATAAATAAAATATTTTGTGGGTCTATATATTTTTTAATTTTTTTAACGAGAGTATCTAATAGAGCATTATGTGTAGGGTCTTCCGCCAATCCAGTTATAAGTCGCTCCGCTCTACGACGAGCCAGCAAAATCGTCATATGATCAATTGTGGTATCATCATACAATGGAAAATTTTCTTTAATATAATCTTTATAGTGTTCGTAATAACTTGGATTTTTCACAATATCACTCAGATAATATATAATACTGGTATCCGCATCGGCGGCTTGTTTATTTTCTTCTAATATTTTTTTTTCTTCATCAACCTCAACCAGTTCTGGAATAACCCATACTCTAAATTTTTGTTTGGTACTATCTTTATCGCGTGTTTCCCGCGTTACACCATATTCAGAAACACGAATTCCTGCATTATAACATTCCATATTTATTTTACTAACATCATCGAATGTTTCGTATTCTTTAGTAGCCATGGTTTCAATAAAGCCAGTGTCTTTTTTGTCAACATAATATGGTATCCATCCATATTTTATGTTGTTATTTTCTTTCAATAATGTATTAAGACGACCTGTAATTTTATCAACATCTTCTTTTTTGTATTTAGTAGCCCTACTATAAGAGACCTTGTTTCTTTCTGCACTTGAGTTACCCGGATTATTTTTCTGCCATTTTCCGGGTATTTGTGTATGTTTACCATTTAGATTTATAGTCATAGTATGCGCAGTACCGGAGTTATCGTTAATATTTTTTTGAAAATTTTTAAATTCATAGGTAGATATAGTAAAAAAATACCCACTCCCGACGACTTTGTTGAGTGAAGCGGACCAACCATATAATGACACATCATATTTATCATTTCCTCTATAATAAACCATGAACATAATATTGTTACTATTCTTAGTTATATACCATCCACTAAGTACAGCATCATCAATATTCACTGGAGGAGCATCAGCAGCAGCCTTCGCTTCAGCAGCAGCCTTTGCATCAGCAGCAGCCTGAGCATCAGCAACAGGAGCTTCAGCAGCAGCCTTTGCATCAGCAGCAGCCTTTGCATCAGCAGGAGCAGGAGCAAGAGCAGGAGCAGGAGGAGCAGGAGCAGCAGGAGGAGCAGGAACTGGAGCATCAGCAGCAGGAGCAGGAGCAATAACTTCATTAACAAGACGACGCGGAGGAGGAAGAGGAGGAATAGTAAAGCCTCTCGCTATTTTAACAGCATTCAGTTCATCAGCAGAAAAGCCTGCAGCTTTCAGTTGCTCATCGGTAAAGCCTGCATCCTTCAGAGCAGCAGCGGAGAAGTTTCCTAGTGTTTTCAACAGACTCAGGTTTGAGTCTACATCCATGAAAGTATATTTGTCACCATTACTTTTAAAACGTACAATAGGATAAAGATTGTTAGTACTATCTGGTACAGTTAATTCAATTTTATTACTACGGTAATTTCCGCAAACCATATATAAATTAAATTTTTTATACGTAGAAGTTTCACTCGATGATGATGACACAGCAACAGCAACGGGGGATAAAGTAAAAAAAACTATATAATCGATATTTAAACTATTAGATTCATTGTATTCTACACCATCAATATAAGTTTTAGCCCCACTAAATCCCCAAAAACCTGGAATAACATCACAATCCTTTATATCCTTTATACCCTTTATACCCGTTTTTGCAAAAGGATTAAATTCACCAATTCCAACACCCATCAACATATCTTTTAAGTTTTTAACATCTGAGGTTGTTATTTTTATTGCCCACGTAACAGGAACGGTACAATCGGTAGGTATACCTTGCTCGGTAGTTAACCATAAACACTTTATATAACTCTTCTGGATTTGTGTCGCAGTTTTACCACCACCACTAATCTTAATTTTTTCATTATCATGACCACTTAATGTATCACGAGAAAATGTAAACTTGCTACCTACTGTATTACAAGTATGTGTTGTATGTAATACTTTTAATTTATCAATACGCTCACTCATGGCAGTGATATATTGGTTAGCAGTATCTATAGCTGTTTGGATTTTTGATGTTAAGGCATCACTTTGTTCTTTATTTATTTTTATTTTTTTTGACTCAGTCATATCTTTTTTAGTTTCAAGTTTGGATAATACTGTACTAGAATATGCAGATAAGTGTGCATAAGAAGAAACTGATGTTGAAATACTTTTAATGTGTGATATGGCTTCGTCTAACTTTTCTAAAACATCTTTTACCACAGTTTCGGTAAACTTGACTTCTTTTCCAGAATTACCAGCCTGCATAGCTGCTAGTTCAGTTTTAATATCTTCCACTTCTTTATATTTTTGTTCTATACTTTTCACTTGTTCAGAAGTTAAAACTTTACCATCACTAAAATCCATAACATCGTTGCTTACTTTTTCAGCTTGTTGCAGTTTTTGGTCAATTTTAGCTTCTGTTTCACTTCTAATTTTGGCTTCACTTTTAATTTTTTCATCTATTTTAAATTCGATAAGTAATTTTAAAGCACCGTCGTATTTTTCTTTAATATCACCATAAAGAGTTGCCATTTCGGTTGTTCTTCGGTTTTCATCCAAAGCTTTTTGATGAACTGCAACAATACTAGTTACATCCAACGTTGCTTGTGCAAGAGATTCTTTGCTTTCTTTTACTAATTTTTCCAAACTATCTTTTTTAGTACTAAAATCTGGTGGTGGATTATTTTCTAAATTTCTAAATAGTGTATTGATGTCAGAATCTAAATTCGTGATTTCCGATAATGCAGTATCAGCATCTGATTTATTTTCGACTATTTTTTTTAATTTCGCCTCACTATCTGATTTTAAACCATTAATTTTAGTGAGTGTACTGTCATCGGTCGACATCAGTTCAGTATCATTAGTATTTCCTACTTCAGCATTTACACCTTCAAATTCTTTGCCTAGTCTAGTAATAACATCCACAAAACTTTTCATTTTGTTCATATTAGTTTGTAGTTCAGTAGATTTTTGTTTCAAAAAATTTATATCGCCAATTTTATAAACATCATTCCGTTTAGTTTCAAGCTGATTAAATTTACTATCTGCGTCTTTAGCGGTAGTATTTGTAGATAAGTCTAATTCAGTTGCCTGTTGTTGTGCTTTAGTTTTTATAAATTCAAACTTAGCACCGTTAACAATTTCATCAGCTATAACTTTAGCTTCAGATATTTTTTTTTTAATTTCGCTGTTTAACCCTGAAACATGTCCAAAAGCTATATTAGCTTTAGTCTTAGTTGTATCCCTATCATCTGCAGTAACATTAGCAGTAGTTCCTGACCCAGACGCTGAACTAGAAGTAAGACTATCATATGTCTCAAAAAATACAATTCCTTCATCCTTAGCTTTTTCTAACTCACTAAGAAGGGTAGCTGCTTCTTTTTTTAGTTTTTCAATTTCACCAAACTTTTTATCAACATCGTCCAGGTATATTTGTAACTCTTTTATTTCAGTGGTTAATTTTAATACTTTACTATAATCACTAACGAGTTTTTTACGTCCGTTCTCGGCTAATTTATATGCTTCTTTAGCTTTTTTTAAAACATCCTCAACCTCTGTTTTATCTTTAATACTGCGTACTGTGTCAGGAACCTTTTTTAAATACTGCTCAGAGGTAGAGATAAAAGTGGATAAAGTGTCATAAATACTTGTATAACCTTCATTGGCTTTATCAAATATTTCTTTTTTTGCTTTAAAATTTTCTTCACCGGTAACCTGCTGTTGTTGTGACGAACTCGCTGTCGATATAACAGAATCTTTAATTTCAGCACCTATAGTGGTCGTGTGATTGATAGCATTGGTAGCACTAGTTGACATATTTTTAACAAGGATCGCGAGATATTCAGCCGCATAACTATACGTTTTAGCTTTTAACATTTCAACTTGTTCCACAGATTTATTAGCTTTGAACTTGTTTAATTTCTCAAATGGAGTAACTTTACTCGAAAGTTCCTGAGCCTTTGTATCACAATCATCAATGGTTTTAATAAGCTGTTCCAACTCTTGATTTTTGCTTAATGCGTCATTCAGATTATCCTGCGCGACACCGGTATTATCAACATAAAAATCTTTAACATTCTCTGTCTCTTTCGCAAGTGCTTGAGCCTTAATAAACACATCTTTAGCCTCTTCGACCACCGCTACCATTTCAGTCATACTACCATCCGTTGACATTTCCTGATATTCTTTATCTCCTTCTTTTATTTGCGCAACAGCTTTTTTTGCATAACCTATCGCCGGGTTAGAACTATCTGTCTCACTTATATTTTCAATTGCTGCTATAATACTATCCTTTAATATACGCGCACTAGATAATATGCTATCAGTATCTCTTATAGTTTTTTGTACGTTTCTTTCCATGGCATCATTATAGTTACTTTTTAATGTAGATATAAGTCCTTGTAACAAAATTTGATATTTTTTAATTTCATCATTATTCTTATTTATATTTTCAAATAACACATTAAAATCGGGAAAAGTCTCTTTTAAATTATTTAATTGAGTCAATACACTCATTTCATAATCCATTTCATCTAATTTTTTTTCAAGTATTTTTTTCATTTCTTGTATTTTTATGACTACGGTGGGTGGGGGGTGACTAGGAGGAGGAGGAGGAGGAGTTTTTGTAGGAACAGAAACAGGAGGAGTAGAATTCACTTCAGCCCCCCTCGCTTCAGCCCCCTTCTTATGTTGAAGGCTTATTCGACTTGATTTTTCCTTTGCAATACTTATAGCCAAATTATCTATTTTTCCATGAGTTGCAGCTGGTAAACTTTGTACTTCTTTTATAATATTACGCATATAAATATCTACAGTATCCAATATTTTGTCAACATCACTTTCAGCATTTTCTACATCTTGTTCCGTAGTTAAATTAGCGGTACTCGAACTCGGACTCGGATTTAAGTTAGTTATAAGATTTTTTATTTTTTGTATAGTATATGAAATTTGCGCGTTTAAATTTATAAATCCAAGAGTTTTACCTGTAAACATAACATTTCCTGAGTTTGTATCAGTCGCTGCTGTTGTTAATTCCTGTAATAAATCATTATTTTTTGTAATTACACCCAAGCATTTTGTAAGACGTTGTTTCATATTGGATTTTGCTTCTTCAGACTGAACATTCGCAACATGTTTAGTCTGAATATCCTCGATTAAAGCTTTTAAGGTTGATGACTGACCTTGGACAATAAAATTAAATTGTTGTGCCTTACGTACTCCATCTTTTTCATACCCTATTGTTAATCCGTTATAACCAGGAATAGCAATTTTAACAGTTACGTCACTCTTATCAAGACGTACTCCAACCTTATCATTTATTACATCTATAACATAGTAGTCACCTGGAATTTTACCTTGGTCTTTTTTCTCGTATTTTCCCGTTATAGCGCGGTCTATAGCCTTTTCTTCGGTACTACCATAACCTAAAAATTGTTGCCCCAATGCAATAAAACCATTTTCATTCATAAATATATCAGCACCTCTTCTCACGCATTTCGATATAAAGAGAATGCCAGGTTTTATTTTCTCTTCAACATGTGGCTGTGAAACTTGTGGCTCTTCAACTTGCGGTTGTTTCACTTGTTGAGATTGTTCCACTTGCGGTTTTTTCACTTGCTGTTCCGAAAGAGGTGAACCCCGTTGTTCACTAGAAGGTGGAATATAAGTCGATGGTAATGATGTTTGCGATGATGCTTGACTTTGTTGTTCTTGTATTTGTTTTAGCTGTGCTTCTAGTTGTTTTATTTTTTCTTGCTGTTCGAGTTTTTCTTTCTGTTTTAATTGTTTTCTATTTTGTTTAAACGCATTTTCCAGTTGTGCTTGAAGTTGTGCTTGTTGTGCTTGCAATTGTGCTTGAAATTGTGCTTGCTGTTGTGCTTGCTGTTGTGCTTGAAGTTGTGCTTGAAGTTGTGTCAGCTGTTGTTCTTGCTCTTTTACCAGCTGTTTTTTTTCTCTGTATTTGAGTTGGTCGATGGGAGAACTTTGATACAAACTCACACGCGAATCTGGTTGAGAACCCATCGCGAAGGGTTGTTGTTGTAAAGGATAATATTGCGATTGTTGCTGATTCGAAGGTTGTTGCGACGGTTGCATGAAAGACTGTTGCTGCCCTTGAAATGCAGACGAACTATCGGCTCTAGAAAATAGCTGTTGCTGTTGCTGTTGCTGTTTCTGTTGAAGCGAATCCATATAGGGAATGTACTGTGCTATACGTCTAGATTTAACATTACGTCCTAACTGTTGTAATGCTAATGAAGAACCAAACGAATCTCGTGTAATTGGTGGTGTTTTACTAGGCATTTGCATTAGTTGAGTCTGTGGTTGCATTTGTTGAGTCTGTGGTTGCATTTGTTGAGTCTGTGGTTGCATTTGTTGAACGAGAGGGCGACTAAAACTGCGTCCAAGATAACTTAAAGAATTCGGTGTATCAATATTTCCGTTTTTTAAATTAAAAAGTGATGCGAATAACTCTTTACCTTGACTAATAGGAGTCGCCATAGGACTCGCCGCATAATATCCCGTGGTACTCGCCGTAGGACTCGCCGTAGGACTCGCCGCAGGACTCGCCGCAGGACTCGCCATAGGACTCGCCATAGGACTCGTCATAGGACTCGCCATAGGACTCGCCGCAGGACTCGCCGCAGGACTCCCCACGCTACCTAGTAAATTATCACATTCACGAAGGTAATTAATATCTCGTTCAACTAATTTAAACATGGCTGATACGGTTCCCCTGTATTCTTCAATTTTATTATATTCATCATGGACACATTTTTCACGTGTATTTAGTTCACTATAGTCATGATTTCGTATAGCATCTACACCTAATTTCGTTCTTATTTTTTCGTCGTGTTTCTTTAATTCTTCATCACATCTAGCTTTTATAATAGTAAAATTGTCGACCGCAGCTTTGGCAGATAATATTGCTATTGTTTTATCACCTTCTTTACTCGACCCCGCCGTTTTTTTATAGTAGTCGTCATCTCCAAATCCAAAAGCTTTACTACTCTTATTGATGGCTGAAGTACCAAATTTACCGTATTCAGTCTTAATATCATAATTCGCACAGGCACTACTATTATCCGACACGGTAGACGTAGTGGGTCTAGGTGTAAGTGTATACAAAATTCCATGTTTAAAATCGCTTCCGCTACTACCAAGATAAATATACTTAATTTCACCATCAAAAAAGATTTCAACACCGTGTCCAGTGTCTGAAAAATTATTTTGAATAAAGTTACCAACATATAGATATTTTGGGGTTCTAATATCACCGTTAACAAAATGAATATTAATTCCAGTGTCGGTTTCTGTATCTGTTTTTGTTGCTGTTGCTGTTTCCGGTTTACTTATTGGTACTGTGAAAGAACGGACGACTAAAGATTTTATTGTTTCGGTCATTATAGCGGTCTTTATAGATTTATTTTCTAGATATGTTATCTCGTTAAATGTAAAAATACCCCATTCCATAGGTCGCGCACCACGCAGTGTTCCCGTATAGTTAAAAACTACATCACTTCCAAAATTTAATCTCCATGATAAACAAGTCCCGTCATAATATCTTCCATTATACCATTTCCCTCCAATTGCAATACCTTCAATTTTTTCGTTGCCACTTTCCGAAATGCGAAAGGCATCAGCAGGAAATACAAAGTCATCGCTATAATTATCATCAGTTACTTCGCGCCCTCCACCCCATGTTCCTCCAATAATTTCATAACCTCCATAAGGAAGTTTTCGAAGCATTGAACCTGTCCCATGTCTATATATGGATTCATTATTAGTATCCACACTTCCAGTATAAAAAATATAATTAAGAAGAAGGTTACTATCTGAATATTCGGAAAAAATTGTAGACAAAATACTATCAGTTATTCCTTTTTTTCTTTTGAATTCTGCAAAATATTCGGAGGGGAAAAATGCTATTTGTACAGGACTTATATCATTTGGTGTACACTTACTGTTTTTCTTAAACAATGAAAAATTTATATTTGATAATCCGCTTTTAGCACCCCCCGAACAGCTTCCTCTAAATAATCCGATAAGACCCTTTTTACCATCTTTTAGTTTATTTACTAACACAACTTCGTTAATATCAGAGAATACTGTCGCTTTTTCTATTTTTCGAGTACTCTTAGAATTTTCAACATCAATAACTGTATTACCAAATCCACTTTCATTAATAGCAGTATCAAATACATACTTCAAGTTTATTGTATTATTTTGTGTATCTTGACTATATCGATTATATTCTTTACTAAGTAATGCTGCATACGCTTTGTAACTATTGGGAAAATCTATGTCAGGAGAAAATCTCCAATATCCTAATCTAATATTTCGCGGAGAACTAGTCATTATAATTAATACCGATATATATTATAATTGAGATATATATATATTATTTATATAAAAACAACTAAAATATAACCTTAACGTTAACCTTAACGTTAACCTTAACTATGAATTTAAATAGTAATACTGCGTAAATATTCGATACTTTATTAAACACACCACGCGGACAATAAATTCAATTATGCGATATTATCATTTTATCATTTTTATCAAATAAAATAAAATAAAATA
>SXGQ01098207.1_pt1 | contig 12517 bp, 9 predicted proteins | sample 3178371 | NCBI WGS metagenome assembly SXGQ01 (sample SAMN11356859, study PRJNA531348) | freshwater metagenome | isolation source: freshwater sample F1-20 | place: China: Fuxian Lake, Yuxi | collected 2017-12-25
ATAGGTCATAGGCACGGCACATCGGTCACACTCCTCTACCTTTCCGCAGTGCGGACACTGCACGCTCGGGGCATAACCCCGCCGATTCAGCAGAACGAGACTCTGCTCTCCTTTTTGCCGGCGTTCCCGCAGGGCCGCGATCAAAGCCTCCGAAAGCAAAGTCGGCCCCTGATTCCGCCGAGCTTTCTCTTTCCGCAAATCCACGATCTGCACTCTTGGCAAGCGCGCCCCGTCCACTCTTTCGGTCAGGCGGACCCGACGGTATTTGCCTCGATCCCCATTCCAACCGCTCTCCAAAGAGGGAGTTGCACTTCCCAGGATGACAGATGCACCCTCCATCCGACCCCGCACCACCGACAGATCGCGGGCTTGATACCGCGGTGATTCCGCCTGCTTGTAACCCCCATCGTGCTCCTCATCGACCACAATCAGGCCCAGATTTTCCAAGGGGGCAAAAAGGGCCGAACGCGCCCCAATAACCACCCGCACCCTACCCTCCCGAATTTCATGCCACGACTCCCTCCTTTCCGCCACCGTCTGTCCGCTATGCAAAACTGCCAGCCGAATTTTTTGACCAACCAGCCGTCCTCGGAATCGGGCGACGGTCTGAGGAGTAAGAGAAATTTCTGGAACCAGAATAATGACATTCTTTCCCTCCTCTAACGTGGTTTCCATGGCCCGTAGGTAAATCTCCGTCTTGCCACTCCCAGTAACACCCTCCAAAAGAATCGGCACTCCTCCACCCTCTTTTCCTCTTTCCTCCTCCCAAGCCAACATGGCTGCCGCCTGCTCGGGGGCTAATTCCGGCCTTGTTTCCGTGCCAACCCAGCCTGCCTCAGGGGCATCCTCATCCCGCACCCACCTCTTCTCCAAGCGCTCCGCTAATCCCCGATCCACCAGCGCCCTCCAAACCGACGTGCCGATACCCGAATCCTTTACCAGATTCGTTTGCCACCCTCCCCCGCTACCAAGTAAGTAAGCCCACGCTTTCTCTTGCGCTTTCGCGCCCCGCAACACCTGCCGAGCCATCTCCTCCCTTCCTTGGACGGGCGAAATCCACCAAGCCATCTTCCCCCCCCCTTCATGCGATCGTACCGGCCCGGGCAAGATGGCTCGTAAGGCCGCTCCAAGATCACACGCATAGTAATCCGCCATCCAACGGGCCAAACGGCAGAGTCCCGCTGGAATCAATGGCCTCTCCCCCGTGATCTCCTCCACCTCCTTCACCTGTTCCACCTCCGGCCGTGCCGGAAATTCCACCGCATAGGCCATCAGACTCTTCCTGCCCCAAGGAACTCGCAGACGCTGGCCTAAGCCAATTTTGCCCCGCAACCGCTCTGGGATGCTGTAATCAAAAAGCCGGTCTAGCCCTAGCTCCGGCGCGACTCGCACAAATTCAGCCACTTTCACCCCTAGGCTTTGCTCTCTTTTCACTCCTCTGGCAAGTTTTGCCCACCTTTCCTTTCCCAACAATTTCGATATGCTTTTTCAGATGCTCCTCGCGCGTCCGCGGATTCTTGTCGCCCTCATCGTGATTTTTACCCCTCTTGCCCTGATCACCTTTTCTTGGTTGGGAGAGATTCGCCGCTCCCAAGAGCTCGAGCCTCTCATCGTTCAAGCCGCTCAACGCCACGAACTGCCCGTCTCCCTCGTCCGCGCGGTTGTTTGGCGAGAAAGCGATTTTAACCCCAAGGCCGTCGGCACCTCCGGAGAGCGGGGACTCATGCAGGTAACCCCGGGAGCCGCCCAAGACTGGGCTCAGGCCACCCGCCAGCGCTCTTTTCAAAACACCGACTTATTTGATCCACAAACCAATCTCGCCGCTGGCACTTGGTACCTCGCTCGAGCCATGAAACGCTGGTCCAATGCCGACCGCCCCGAAGTTTACGCCCTCGCGGAATACAATGCTGGCATTACCCACGCCCGCCGCTGGGCCAAACAGAATGAAACTCTGACTGCCTCCGACTTCCTCAACTCAATTGATTTTCCGACCACCCGCTCCTACGTCCGCTCTATTTTAAAAAGAGCCGATCTCTACGCCTCCGGCCGAAACCCCAGCCCCCTTGAACTTGTCCACCGTCGCTTTGCCTTGCAGAAGGAACGATGGATCAAAAAGTAGCAAACTAAGCTAACTGCAGGCCTGTCACGATGCCCGCACCCCGGGCATACTCCACCGCCGACATCTTTTTTCTCCCCTCCAACTGGACCTCACGCAAAAGCACTCCCCCTTTCTTTGCCGCCACTAATATTCCATGGGCATTAATCTCCACAATCTCACCAGGCTTACCCTTGGCCCGCTTCGAGAGTATGACCGAAAAGATTTTTAACATCTTTTGATCCGCACCATCGGGTACCCAGGCATAGGCTCCTGGCCAAGGCTGCATCGCCCGGATATGTGCATCGATCTCCTCTGGGTTTTTCCCCCACTCAATTTTCCCGTCCTCTTTTTTCATCCGCGGGGCCACCGTGGCTTCGGCCGAATTCTGCCTCGCACTCTTCAGCTTTCTTTTTTTGGCCCGCTCCAAAAGATACAAAAGGAGGGGCCCGGCCTTTTTTGCTAGCCGGTCGTGTAAATGGCCTGTGGTCTCACCCGGGCGGATTCGCGTGGCTACTTTTCCGAGGATGTCCCCCGTATCGAGCCCTTCATTCATCTGCATAATCGTCACCCCAGTGCGTTTCTCTAAGTCTCGCACCGCCGCCGCGATCGGCGAGGCTCCCCGATATTTGGGCAGCAAAGACCCGTGCACATTCCAACAACCCAACTCCGGCAGTTCCAGAATCGGTTTCTTTAAAATTTGTCCGTAGGCCACCACCACCATCAGGTCGGGCTTCTGATATCGGATCTGACTGAGCGAAGTAGAAGAATTGACGTCTTCCGGCTGAAACACCGTCAGCTGATGCTTGAGGGCACAATCTTTGATCGGCGAGGCCAGTAACTTCTGGGCGCGCCCCGCCGGTCGATCGGGTTGCGTGATGACCGAGAGAACAAAATGCTCATCCGAAGCTACCAACGCCTCTAAACAAGGGACCCCAAACTCTCCCGTCCCAGCGAAGACAATCCGCACGCGCTACACGCCCACAGCGGCTAAAGCTTTTTTTGAACGACTCACCTTCGTCGCTTGGACTTGGTTTAAAATATCCCGCGTGACCTCAAAGGGAAATTGCTCCGCATCGATCTCTTTGACCGTTTTTTGCCCGTAATGCTCCAAAACAGGTTTTGTTTCCTTTTCGTAGGTTAAAAGCCGGTCGTGAATGACCGCATCACTGGCATCATCCAGCCGATTATCCCGCAAGGCCCTTCGTTTCAAACGGTCCTCCAGCTTTTTTCGATCATGGCAAACCAGATGAAATAACGCCTCCACCTTGAGATCACTTACCAGAAGTTTGGCCTGCTCCACGTTTCTTGGTATTCCATCCAAAACCAGATGGTCAATCTCGGGCTTAAATTTACCCAGCGTGACCAGATGCGCCATATGCTGACGCCAAAGATCCACCGTGACATCATCCGGCACCAGTTGCCCAGCACTGGAGTACTTTAAAAAGGCCTGTCCCACCTGCGTCCTGAGATCCATCCCCCGAAAAACGTCACCACAAGAAATGTGACAAAAGGCGGGAATCGCTCCCAACACCTTCCCCTGCGTTCCCTTGCCGGAACCGGGTGCCCCAAAGAGTAAAATCGCCCGCCAACGCATTCTCTATTCCTACACCTGACCCCCACGCTGGCGCAATCCGACAAATTCTTTTCGCGGAGCCAGCAGTCGCAGGCTGTTCAACACCACAATGACCGTGCTGCCTTCATGTCCCGCCACGCCCCAAGTCAAAGGAATAGCCGCACCCAAGGCCGCACTGACCAGCAGCCCAATCGTCCCGAGAGAAAGCACCAGATTCTGGGTAATAATCCTGCGCGTTCTTCGACTTAAATCATACGCCTCCGCAAAACTCTCCAAACGATCCCGCATTAAAATAATATCCGATTCCGCCAAGGCCGCGCCCGTTCCCCTTGCCCCCATCGCCACCCCGATTTCCGCCGCCGCCAAACTGGGCGCATCATTCACCCCATCCCCCACCATCGCCACTTTTTCCCCCTGTCGCGACCATGCTCGAATCGCCTCCACCTTGTCCTCTGGATGCATCCCAAACTGGTACTCCTGTAAGCCCACCTGCTCCGCCACTAATCGTGCCGCCGCCTCCCGATCCCCCGTCAGCATCGTCACCTTCAAGCCCTGCGCCACTAACCACTCCAGCAAGGGCCGACTCGATTGCCGAATTTCATCCTCGAGTAAGATTCTGCCGCTCACATTCCTATCACTATAAAACACCTCCGTTACTCCTGGTTGAGGCGCCGGCAACGAATCGACCCAGGCAGCACCCTCCAAAAATGTTCTCCGCCCCAAACGACACTCCCCACCGCCCACTCCCTTTCCCTTTAACCCGCCCCCCGTCGCTGAGGAAAAGTCCCCTGTCTCGACAATCGGGTACCCCCGCCGGCGCGCCTCCCGCACCAAGGCCACCGAAACCGGATGCAACGACTGCACCCCCAAACCCGCCGCCCCCCGCAGCAACGCCTCCTCCGTCCCCGCCACCACCTCCACCACCCGCACTTTCATTTCTCCCGTCGTCAGGGTTCCCGTCTTATCCAAGGCCACTCGCTTAACCCCACCCAGTCTCTCGATCGGACTCCCCCCCCGAAACAGAATTCCCCTCCGAGCTCCCGCCGCAATTCCCGCCAGAATAGCCGACGGAATGGAGAGCACTAAAGCGCAGGGTGAGGCCACCACCAGCAAGGTCATGGTTTGATAAAAAGCCTTTCCCACCTCTGCCTTGCCCCAGCCCGCCCACCCCCACCAAACAAAAAACATCATCGCGCTTAAGCTCAGGATGGCTTGCGTGTAGCGCGTTCCAAAACGATCGGTAAACCGTTGCACGGGGGCCTTCTGCTCTTGCGCTTCCCGAATCAACCGGAGGATTCCCTCCAACGCACTCTCCTTCGCTCGGCGCAATACTCTCAAGTCCACCCGTCCCCACAGGTTCAGTGTCCCCGCCAAAACAGTTGCCCCTACCTCCTTTGGCACCGCCGCGGATTCTCCCGTTAAACTCGACTCATCCGCCCCACTTCTTCCCTCCACTACCTCCGCATCCACCGGAAAGCCATCCCCCGGTCGAACGCGCACTTTCATCCCGGGCTCGAGCAAATCCACCGCCACTTTCTCTTCGACTCCATCCTCGCGAATTCGAATCGCCTCCCTCGGCGCCGCCCGAAAAAGTCCAGCTAACTCCCGCTCCGTCCGATAGGCCGCCAATTCCTCCAAAGCCCCGCTCAGCGAAAAAAGGAACAGTAACAACGCCCCCTCATCCCAATGACCCACCCCCGCCGCTCCCACCGCTACTGCTAACATCAAAAAATGAATATCTAAAATACCCAACCGGATTTTGTGCCAAACCTCCTCCGCGGTTTTCCAGCTCCCTGCCCCATAAGCCACGAGAAAGAACACCTTCTCCATCCAGCCCCCCGCCCACCAGCCGGCTAAAGCCGCCCCCCCGCACAGCAGGGCGAGACCTAGCGGCACTTTCCACTTTTTTCCCGCCCCCACCACCGAAGGAAGATGCCGCACATCTAACTTCACCCCGCTTAGGACTCTCCAAAACCACAGCCTTGGAGCCGTCGGACAACTTTCTCTTTCCAAGATAATTTTCTCCCCCTCCCTCTTCATTGTGACTCCCTCTCCCCAATCCCCTTGCAACACCCTGCCACACTTCCCACACCTCGCATCCCCCAGTTCCCAGCGGCAAACACTCCCCCCCCGCAAACGTCGCACCGCCTCCGCTAACGTCACTGCCCCCTTCTCCCCTGCACCCGCCGCCGCCGTGGCATAATCAATTCGACCCTCATGAAAGGACACTGATACCGCCCGCAGCTCTGCCGACTCGCCTAACTCATGCGCCAGTAAATCCAGCCCGCAGTTTGGTCTCCCGTGGTCGTGCACAACCTTATACTATCTATTCCCATTCCCATTTGACCAACTTTCCCCCACCACTTGCCAACCTTTTTACCTCTCCTACTTTAGAAAAAGTGCCCCTCGCCGCTCAAAAAACCGCCTCCGCTTCTCCAAAAGGCCCACGCCGAACTCCTGCCCATTCCCCCTCCTTGAACGACCTCTCTTTTCTTTCTCGCCACCTCGGTCCGAACAAAAAGACCGAAAAGGAGATGCTCGAAACCTTGGGTCTCACCTCCCTCGAAGAGCTGGTTCGGGTCATTCTCCCCGCTGGTCTGGCTTCCGCTCACCCCCCCCACCTTCCCCCTGCCCGATCCGAAACCCGCGCCCTCACCGACCTCGAGGAAATTCTCTCCGCCAATACTCCTTTCCGTTCTCTCATCGGTCTGGGCTATCACGGCACCATCACCCCCCCTGTCTTGCGTCGCGCCATCGTGGAAGATCCCGGCTGGTACTCCTCCTACACCCCCTACCAACCCGAAATATCACAAGGCCGCCTCGAAGCCCTCCTCAACTATCAAACCATGATTCTCGAAATCACTGGCATGGAGATCGCCAATGCCTCCCTTCTTGATGAAGGCACCGCCGCCGCTGAGGCCGCCTCGCTCGCCCATGCCGCGGTCGCCGACAAAAACCGGCAAACAATCTGGCTCACCCCCGGTCTACACCCCTCGACCGCCTCCGTCGTTACCACCCGCGCGGCTGCCCTCGGTTGGAAAGTGATCACGAGCGAGGTGTTTCCGGAAAAAGATTCTGCCCATCTTTTTGCTGGTGTCATCGCCTACCCTGAAAGCGATGGTCGCCTCGCCGATCCCCGACCTCACATCCAACATCTCAAAAAAGCCGGCGCCCTCTCCATTCTTGTCTCCGATCCCCTCGCGCTACTTCTCTTTATCCCTCCAGGTGAGCTTGGAGCTGATGTAGCCGTCGGTAGCACTCAACGCTTTGGTGTCCCTGTTGGCTTTGGTGGTCCCCATGCCGCCTACTTTGCCACCCGACTCGCCCACCAAAGACTTCTTCCAGGTCGCCTCATCGGCGTTTCCAAAGACTCCGCCGGCCGCACCGCCTACCGCCTCTCCCTCCAAACGCGCGAACAGCATATTCGGCGGGATCGCGCCACCAGCAACATCTGCACCGCCCAAGCCCTTCTCGCCACCCTGGCCTCGATGTACGCCATCCACCACGGCCCCAAAGGCCTGCACCAGATTGCTCTGCGCATTCACCAACACACCCAACGTCTGGCCGCTGGCCTAAAACTCCGTGGCCTTACCGTTTTGCATCCACTTTACTTCGACACGCTTCACCTCCAAGGACCCGCCAGCGTCCTGACATCTGCCCTGCGCCAAGCCGCCAAAGCCCACACTAATTTCCGGCTTTTCCCTAATGGTGACCTCGGAATCACCCTCGACGAGCGGACCGATGAAGCCGAGGTCGATCGCCTTCTCTCCTTTTTTGGAACGGCCGAGCTTCCCCCACCCTCCAGCGAGTTCAAGCTCTCCCCCTCTCCTCTGACTCGCACCACGCCCCACCTTCGTCACCCAATCTTTACCACCCACGCCAACGAAAACGAACTCCTGCGTTATATCCGACGTCTCGCAGCTAAAGACCTCACCCCCGCCCAATCCATGGTCCCCCTCGGTTCCTGTACCATGAAGCTTAACGCCGCCTCTGAACTGACGCCACTTGGCTGGTCCTCCGTGGCCGACCCTCACCCCTACGCCCCCGCCGAGCAAAACCCAGGTTACCTTAAAATGATCCATGATTTGGAAACCTGGCTCGGTGAAATTACCGGGCTTCCCCACGTTTCCCTTCAGCCCAACGCTGGCTCCCAAGGCGAATATGCCGGCCTTCTTTCCATCCGCGCTTGGCACCACTCTCGGGGCGAATCACAGAGGGATATCTGCCTTATCCCCGTCTCAGCCCACGGCACGAACCCCGCTAGTGCCGTCCTCGTTGGTTTTCGAGTCGTCGCGGTCGGGTGCGACTCGCAAGGTAATGTGGATCTTGCCGACCTCGACGCCAAACTGAAGGAGCACGGACCACGGGTCGCTGCCGCCATGGTCACCTATCCCTCCACCCACGGCGTTTTCGAAACCGCCATCCGCGACATCTGCCAAAAAATTCATCAGGTCGGAGGGCAGGTCTACATGGATGGAGCCAATCTCAACGCGCTCGTTGGGATTTGCCGACCAGGCGAATTCGGCATCGATGCCTGCCATCTCAATCTCCACAAAACCTTCTGTATTCCGCATGGCGGCGGAGGCCCTGGAGTCGGCCCCATCGCCGTCGCACCCCACTTAGCGCCTTTCCTACCTTCCCACCCCCACCAAACTCTCAAAAAAGACCAAGTCGGTCCCGTCGCCTCCGCCCCTTACGGCAGTGCTAGCATCCTCGTCATCCCTTGGATGTTTCTCGCCATGGTTGGTGGCTATGGACTCGCCCGTTGTACCGAAGTCGCCATTTTAAATGCTAACTACCTTGCTAAGCGACTCTCCAGCCACTATCCGATCCTCTATCGAGGTGCGGGCGGTTGGGTCGCCCACGAGTTCATCCTCGATTTTCGCCCTTTCAAAGCCTCCGCTGGGATCGAGGTTGAAGACGTTGCTAAGCGGCTGATGGATTATGGCTTTCATGCCCCAACCATGTCCTGGCCCGTCGGCGGAACCCTTATGATTGAACCGACCGAATCCGAATCCCGTGAGGAACTAGACCGTTTTGCCGATGCCATGATCTCCATCCGTCAAGAAATCGCCAAAATTGAGTCTGGCGAGATGGACCGCGCCAAAAACCCTCTCAAACTCGCTCCCCATCCCGCGGCCGATGTTGTCTCGGATACTTGGGATCGTCCTTACACCCGCGACCAAGCGGCCTATCCCGCCCCCTGGACCCGCTCTTGGAAATATTGGCCGACTGTCTCTCGCATCGATGCCGTCCATGGCGACCGCAACCTCATCTGCTCCTGCCCCTCCGTCTCCGACCTCGCCTCCTAATCCTCCCGCCTTCCACCTCCCGCGGAAATTTTCCCGAAAATTTCCTCTGCAGGGTATGTCCAAATCTCGGACAGTGTCGGATGATAGTGCGGTAAATTCATCATCTCCTCCGCTGTCCCCCCGTACCGCATGATGGCCAGCGGCTCATGGATCAGGTCAGACGCATGCGGCCCCACCACCTGCGCCCCCACGATTTCACCCCTCTGCTTTAAGGCGATCAGCTTCACAAATCCCTCCGTCGCCCCCATCACCATCGACTTACCATGCTCCGCAAAAGGATAACTCGCCGTCACGATATCCCACCCCTTCTCTCGGCACTCCCGCTCTGAATACCCCACCCCAGCGACCTCAGGCGAAGTAAAAATCACCTCGAGCTTTAGCCGGTAGTCCATCCTCTCCCTGGGCTCCTTGCCTGCTACCAACGCCACCGCATTCTTGGCTGCCACCTCTCCCTGCTGAATTGCTAAATGCACCACCTCATAAGGCCCACACACATCCCCCGCCGCAAAAATATGGGACACATTTGTCTGCTGAGTTGCCCGAGTCCTTAATTTACCTCCGCCTAAATTCACCCCTGCTTTTTCGAGACCTAAACCATCAAGATTTGGCTCTCGACCGAGGGCCTGAAGGATCTGCTCCGCTTCTACGCTTCGTTTTTTTCCATTCTGCAGAAACTCAACCTTTTTCATTTCCCCTTTTTTCACCACTCGCGCAATCTGAGTCCCACAAAAAACCATACTCCCCTGATCCCGAAACACTTTGGCCAAAGTGTCGCCCACCTCAGGGTCTGACTCCGGCAGCAGTCGCTCGCTCCGCTGAATCACCGTCACCTTTACCCCCAGATGGGCGTAATACTGCGCAAACTCTAAGGCCACGGCTCGGCCCCCCAGAACAATCAGGCTCTTCACCGGCTTATCGGCTTGTAAACATTCGTCACTCGTCCAGTACCTAGCCTCCTCCAATCCGGGAATCTCCCGCTTGGCCGTTCGCGACCCCGTTGCCACCAGAAATGTTTTCGCTTTTATCTCCTTGGGTACCCTCTTTCGACCCACGCCCTCAAGTGCCAACTCGTGGGGACCTTTCCATCTCCCTTGCGCACGAAAAAAGGTGAACTTTCCCCCCTCCAGCTGCTCCCGCCGGTAAGTCGCAAACTCCGTGATTAGCTTATCTTTTCTTCGTAAAATCGCTTTCCAATCCGGCTTCGGCCTACCCACCTTCAGGCCAAACTCCTTCGCTCTTCCGATCTCATGGTTTCGGTGCGCACTCTCCAGCATCGCTTTGGTCGGCATACAACCCCGCAAAATACAAAGCCCGCCCACCTCCTGCCCCCCTTCAATCACCGCCACCTTCATGCCTAATCCCGCCGCCGTCCGCGCCGCCGCATACCCCGCACTCCCCGCGCCCACTACGGCCAGGTCATAGACGTGTCCCATCAGCGGATTACGGGGTCGGAGGCGTGCTCGGCTCAAGCAAGTGGCCTCGTCCGCCAAACTTGGGATACAGGTAACGCGCCGCTGGCACCCCCTCCCGCGTGATGACTGATGCTTGCCCCAATCCCTTGTCGGCCAAATGACGCAAAGAAGTCTGCAAGAGAGCCACCCCGAGGCCTCGTCGTTGATACTCATAGTCCATAATAATTCCAGAGATCAGCTGAGGCCCCTCCCCTTCAATCGGTAGCAGCGCACTGCACCCCACCACCCGTGGTCCGTGCAGCAGCACGTAAAAGTCCATCCCTACCGCTGGCTTTCCTTCCGGAAATATTTTTTTTCTTAATTCATCCAGATGGGCCTCCAAACCAATCATCCAAGCTTTCTCATTCAAAAATGCCCTCTGGATTCCCTCCCAAATAATTTCCACCGTAGGATTTAGCTGAATTCGAATCTCGTGTTTCGCTGGCAAGGAGAGTGCCAGAGCAGGCACTTTGGCCAGATCCCACTCAAAACGCATCCGTTGATCAAAACGATTCACGCAACTATTGGAACGCAGAATGCCCAAAAGGCCAAGCGGGAAACGACCTAACGGCTGCCGGGCTTTATCGCAGGTATTTTTTGTAAATCTGCCGGTAAAGCCTCAGGGCCAAACGTTTCCACTGGTAAAGCCATCAGGGAACACATCGGCACTCCTAAGGCTGGGCGCTGGGTGCTTCGATCAACCAAACAAGCCACACCACTCACTTCTCCCCCCGCCTCCAAAATCAATCGAATCACCTCCTCAACCGCGCTTCCCGTTGTGATCACATCCTCCACCACCAGATACTTCTCCCCCTTTTTGACCTCAAAACGACGGATGCGCAATTTTCCCTCGTCCTTCTCGGCAAAGATGTGCCGCCGGCGCAGATGCCGCGCCACTTCGTGCCCCACTAAAATACCCCCCATCGCTGGTGATACTACGGAGTGAAAGACCCAATTCTGCCCTTTGATTTTTGCGACCAAAGCACCCCCCAACTTGGCCGTGGCCACGGGATCTTGCAAAACAAGGGCACACTGAAAAAAGGTCCGGCTATGTTGACCCGACCGCAGAACAAAGTGCCCATGCAAAAGCGCCCCACACCGTCGGAAAACCTCCAGCACTTGGGCCGAAGTCATGAGCCGACGCGTCTCGCCACCAATTCAATTTCCACTGCACCCCCCTTCGGCAACCCTGCCACCTGAAAGGTCGAACGACTTGGCGCATCCTTCGGAAAAAACTCCGCATACACCCCGTTCATTTCTGGGAAAGTTTTTAAGTCAGTCAGAAAAACAGTCGCTTTGACCACATCCGCCAAGCTGAGCCCCCCCTCCTGCAGAAGGCTTTGTGCCCTCTCCAGCGCCTTTCTCGTCTGTTCGGCCACACCGCCTGACACGAGATTTCCTGCCTCATCCAAAGCCAGTTGACCGGAAAGAAAAACAAAACCTCCCGCTTCCGTTGCCTGGCGATAAGGGCCAATCGCTGGACCCGCCATCGAAGATGTCCACCCTTTATGTCCCATCCAGCCATCTTTTCCGAATCCCCCGACTAGGTCAACGTTCATCCCGATGACCCCCCCTTCATACTTGGAGATGTGATTTTCACTTGGAGATTTCAAGAAAAAGGGTTTAGTTTGTGCCTGATGAATGTACTCCTCTGCGTTCTCCTGACCCTTTTGGTTCTGCCCGCCTCTCTTTTGGCCCATTCCCTCCACGGCCCTTACGGTTTCTCCTCCGGCTTAACTCACCCCGTCTTGGGTCTCGATCATCTTCTTGCCATGCTTAGCGTCGGGATTCTTAGCGTTCAGATGGGTGGACGCGCAATCTGGACTGTCCCCCTTACCTTCGTATGTTTCATGCTGGTCGGGGGAATCCTGGGTATGGCGGGGATTCCATTCTTCCCCGTTGAAATTGGCATCGCCCTATCAGTCTTCCTCCTTGGCCTCGGAATAGCCAGCGACGCCAAGCTTCCCCTTTTTGCAACCATGGCCGGAGTGGGCTTTTTTGCGCTGTTTCACGGCCACGCCCATGGTGAGGAAATGCCCACATCAGCCTCACCCTACCTCTATGCCCTAGGCTTTGTCTCAGG
>SXGQ01120219.1_pt1 | contig 12516 bp, 15 predicted proteins | sample 3178371 | NCBI WGS metagenome assembly SXGQ01 (sample SAMN11356859, study PRJNA531348) | freshwater metagenome | isolation source: freshwater sample F1-20 | place: China: Fuxian Lake, Yuxi | collected 2017-12-25
CCGTCACCGGCGTCCAGGGTAACGCCGGCCAGGCTAACTACGCCGCCGCCAAGGCCGGCCTCCACGGACTCACCATGACGCTCGCCCGCGAGCTCTCCGGCCGCTCCATCACCGCCAACGCCGTCGCGCCTGGTTTCATCACCACCGACATGACCGGCGAGCTCTCCGAAGAGGTGAAGCAAAAGATCCTCGGGGTCATCCCTCTGGGACGATTTGGCTCAGTCAATGACATCGCCGCCATGGTCGATTATCTGGCCTCCGAAGAGGGGGGCTACATCACGGGTCAGGTCTTTTCGGTTGACGGAGGTATGGCTATCTGACACCCCAAAACCTAACAAAACACCCTTTTATTATGCCCGAAAACATCGAACAGCGCGTCAAGGACATCATCGTCAAGCAACTCTCCGTCACCCCCGACCAGCTGACCCCCACGGCCAGCTTCCAGGGCGATCTGAAGGCTGACTCCCTAGACCTCGTCGAGATCATCATGGCTTTCGAAGACGAGTTCGGCCTCACGATCCCGGAAGATAAGGCTGCTGGTATCAAGACCCTTGGTGATGCCATCGAGCACATCAAGGTCCACGCCACCAAGTAAGTACAACGGGCTTTCCTCGTAGGCCCGCCCCCTTGAGCTCCGACCGCAATTCTCGCCGGGTAGTCGTCACGGGCATCGGCTCGGTGACAGCCCTCGGTCATGACAACGCGACCTTCTGGGACGCCCTCATCAAGGGTCGTTCGGGGATTTCGCGTGTCACGCGCTTTGACCCCACGGACTTCCCGTCCAAGGTCGGCGCCGAAATCCGCGATTTCGACCCGTCCAAGTTCATGGACGCCAAGGAGGCCAAGCGTAACGACCGCTACACGCAGTACGCCGTCGCCGCTTCCCGTCTCGCCATCCAAGACGCGAGCGTCGACGTCACCAAGCTGGATTCCGAGCGCTTCGGTGTGATCATCGGCTCCGGCATCGGCGGGATGGAGACCATCGAGAACCAGGCCCGCGTCCTCATCGAGCGCGGCCCGTCGCGCGTCTCTCCCTTCACGATTCCTTCGCTCATCGCCAACATCGCCTCCGGCGTCGTGGCCATCGAGTTCCAGGCTAAGTCCGTCAACTTCGGCGTCGTCTCGGCTTGCGCCTCCGGTTCCCACTCCCTCGGCGAAGCCTTTCGCCATATCCGCGACGGCCATGCCGACATCATGCTCTCAGGCGGCTCCGAGGCCTGCATCACCCGCCTGAGTTACGCTGGCTTCTGTAACATGAAGGCGATGTCGACCGACTTCAATGATAAGCCCGAGAAGGCCTCCCGTCCGTTCGATAAGTTACGCGATGGTTTCGTGATGGGCGAAGGTTCGGGCGTGTTGGTCATCGAATCGCTCGAGCATGCCCAGGCCCGTGGTGCCCGCATCTATTGCGAACTGGCCGGCTACGGCGCCACCTGCGACGCCTACCACATCACCGGCCAGGATCAGGAAGGGAAGGGCCTCGCGCTCTGCCTCAGCCGTTCTCTCGCCGAAGCCGGTATCGAGAAATCCGAAGTCGGTTACATCAATGCCCACGGCACCTCGACCCCGATCAACGACCGCTGCGAGACCCTCGCCATCAAGCGTTGCTTTGGCGACCTCGCCCCCAAGATCTCCATCTCCTCGACCAAGTCCATGACAGGCCACCTCCTGGGTGCCGCCGGCGGCATCGCGGCGGCCGCCTGCGTGATGGCCATCCATACGGGCATGATTCCGCCGACCATCAATTACGAGAATCCGGACCCCGATTGCGACCTCGACTATACGCCGAACGTCGCCAAGGCCCGCAAGGTGGACGTGGCGATCTCGAACAACCTCGGCTTCGGCGGGCATAACGCCTCGCTGATCTTCAAGCGTCTCTGAGTTTTCGGCGGTCCGCGGTGCAACCTTTTGCCTCGCGATGGGGTATAAGAGAAATAGAACTATGCCGTCCCCCATGGCTCCCCGTCACCTGCTGCTCGCCTTAGGCTCCTTCCTGGCCGTCTCCCTCGGCGCCCAGGTCCCCGCCCCGGCTCCGGCGCCTCCGCCCACGGTCACGGTCCGTACCTCGGTTTCGCACCTCGATCCGAAGACCGGTAAGTCCGATAACATGACGGCACCCTCCGTCTCCGTCATCTCAGGTTCCGAGGCCCGCGTCTCGGTCGCCGGTAAGCCGGACCCCAAGGATCCGAAGGGCAAGCCAGAGAGCTCAATGGAATTGGTCATCGCGCCCACGGCTCAGCCGGACGGCACGGTGAGCATTTCCCTGCGCGTCGTCATTGCCCATAAGCCCGAGCCGGTCGACCCGAAGCAGGCTGGTCGCGAGCGTAAGCGCGAGTCCAAGTCGCCTGACGGCACGCTCACTTTCTACTCGGTGCTCGCCCAGGAGGGCCTGTTCTCAATCCAGGACAGTAAGGGCGGGCGTCGCTGGTACAAGATTGGTTCCACTGTCGACGGCTGGACCCTGGAGTCCTACGACAAGGAGAAGGAGATGCTGGTTGTCGCTCAGGGCCCCACGCACCAGGAACTCCGTCTCTACAAGTCTTCGATCGAAGCCTCCGCCAGCGAATTGAGCACGGTCGTGACGGTCCGTCCCGGTGAGGTCGTCAAGGTCCCCGGCGTCGGCGGCCTCGAGGTCTCGGTCAGCGCTTCGGTCTCCGCGACTCCGGTCGCACGTTAAGCCATGAGCCGCCTTTTGCCTCTCGTCCTGTTGGCCGCCACGGCCTTCGCAGCGGAGGAAGCGGTGCCGACGCACCTGAAGGTGAAGGCCACATTTATCCGGCCCGATAAGGACGGTAAGCCGGAAGTCTATGCCGAGCCTTCGGTCATCACCGTCGACGGTAAGCAGACGACCATCCGCGTCGGTTCGGCCGAAGAGGGTGTGGTCTTCACGGTGACACCGAAGGTCAATAAGGACGGCACGTTGACGCTCGAGGCGGTGACGGAATCCCGCGAAGCCCCGCCTGCGCCAGCTACTACCCCCGCGACTAAAGAGACGGCGCCGGTCCCGCGCGCGAAAAGCAACCTGCCTTTCTTCCATGGCGTGCTGACGAAGGATAAGCTTTTCTCGATCGAAGATGCCGCCGGTAAGCGCCAGTGGGTGCCTCTGGGACGTCGCATCGATGGCTGGACGCTCCGTTCCTACGACGAGAAGCGCGAGGCGTTGACGCTTTCACGCCTGGGTCAATCCGTCGAATTGGTCCTGCGCAAAGGGGTCATCCTGGATGCGCCTACTCCGCAGGCTGCTGTCTCCCGTGCCAACACGACGATCACCGTCAAGCCTGGCGCGAAGACGCTGATCGTTGGCGCCAACGGCCGCACGATCTCGCTCGAGGCCGAAATCCTCGATGTGACGAAGTGACGGCTTAGGCCACGTCCAAGTGGCCGACCTTGACCAGGATGGTCGTGCCTTCCGGGCCGGTGAACGGTCGGTGGTTGCTCATATGCGGGCTGCGAATCCAGGTGCCAGCCGGGTAACTGCCGTGTTCGTCGCGGAAGATGCCTTCAAGGACCAGGATTTCTTCACCGCCGACATGGGTATGTGGGTTGAAGCGCGTCTCGGGTGCCCAGCGCACCAAGGCGGTGTGTTTCGTGAGGCCTTGGTGCAGCGAGGTCACCTTGAGTCCGGGCACCATGCCTTGACGCCAGTCGAGGGAATTACCACGTAACGCGTAAGAGTCCGCTTCCGGCTCCGTCGGCGTGCGTTCATTCAGGTAAACCATGCTGGCCTCCGTTGACGTGAACGTCGCGGCGGCGCCTGGCGCCAGTCGCACGTAGGACGCAGGGCCGAGGGCTTCGCCGTTCAGGCTCAGCAGCCCTCGTACAACGAGCACCTCGAGTAACTTAATTCCGTGATGAGTCATCGACTCGCCAGCCTTAAGCGATCGAAGGGTGATGCGGCTGTCGGTCGGGACGTCGCGCTGCTCCAGCGGACGTTCCCCCGCTTGTCCCGCGTACAGGTCGGTCGCATCGACGACGATACGGAGGGAATGGTCGGAGTGGTGGGTCATGTGAAAGTCAGGGTGTTTTCAGCCCGCCAGCGCTTTGTGCCATTCGGCGATCTCGCTGGCGAGTCCGTGGGCCCCCAAGCCGGCCTCGATTTCGGCGTGCGTGGGTTCGGCGACGATATGCTTGGGGTCGCCTTCAAGGTCTGGGCGCGCGACGCGTGAGACCGCCCAGGCGGCCCAAGCACGCCATTTCTTGAGTTCAGCCCGCTCGCCGCGCACACGATCCGCCAGATGCTGATAGTGCACGCGCGCGTTGCCGGCGAAGTTCTCGCTGGGCTGCTTGACCATCCATCCGATGGCCCGGTAGGGCATGGGATATTCGGTCAGTGCTTCGTCGTCGCCAGGTAGATCGCAATAGAGCGCGCGATCGACGGCGAGCAACGCACGCGCTGGCAGGTCGTCTAGCCACAGCTGCTGGCCATATTCGAGGCAGAGTCGATAAAGCTCAGGCCCTTGGTCTTCGCGCAGGGCGTTGAGGTCGCGCCACGAGAGCAGGCGACCGCAGGACGGCAGGAAGGGGCAGGGGGTCGGCACGCGGCTCAGGGCTTGGCGTACGGATTGGTCTGCTTCTCGACGACGACCGAGGTCTGGCCGCCGTGGCCCGGGAGGAGGACGACGTCGTCCGGCAGGGTGTAGATGCGCTGACGGATCGAGGTCAGGAGCTGGTTCCAGTCGCCGTTGGGGAGGTCGGTGCGCCCGACGGAGCCCTTGAAGATGGCGTCGCCGGTGAAGGCGATCTTCTGGTCGGCGGCGTAGAACAGGATGCTGCCCGGGCAGTGGCCTGGTACGTGGCGGATTTCGAACTTGAAGCCGCAGGTCTCGACGACGTCGCCGTCGTCCACCCAGCGGTCGACCTTCACCGAGCGGAAGTCGTCGTCGGAGAGCGACGGGATCATCGACTGGTAGCGATTACGATACGCTTCGATGTTCTCGATGAGTTGCTGGTCGTCCTTGTGCGCGATGACCTTGGCGCCGGCGTCGGCGAAATAGCGGCCGTCGCACATATGGTCCCAGTGTCCGTGCGTAATCAGCAGGTGCGTCAGGTTGAGGCCTTGCTGCTTGATCTCCGCGAGCAGCAGCGGGCCGGCGTCCTTGGGGGCGTCGATGACGCAGCAGTCTTTGCCGTTCTCGGCGACGACGAGGTAGGCGTTGGTTTCGAAAGGCCCCAGCGGGGCGGCGGCGATCTTCATGGAATCAGGCGCCGAAGGCTTTGCGAATCGCGGCCTCGACGTTGTCCGGCGGGCGCACGGCCTTGAACTCGCGGTTGACGAAGGCGTGGACGGTGAAGCCTTCGACGAGCAGTTCGCCGTCCCGCTCGACCTGATAGGTGAGTCTGAGTCGCGCCATAGGCTTTTCGGCCAAGGTCACCGTTATACGGACGCGGTCGTCGAAGCGGGAAGGGCGGTGGTAGGTCAGGCCGGTCTCCAGGACGGGCAGGAGGAAGCCTTCTTGCTCAAGCTGACGGTAGGGCGTGCCGAGCTGGTCGAGCAGGGCGACGCGGGCCATCTCGAACCACGGCAGGTAGTTGCCATGGTAGGTGACGCCCATCGCATCGGTCTCGGCGAAGCGGACGCGGGTCTCGACGGTGGCCTGAAGCATGAGGCTGTTTTGCCAACTGGCGGAGATTTTCCAACGCCAAACGGCGTGTCGGAGGCTTCTCCTTGCGCCCGCGGGCTTCCTTCGCTGAAGTCGGGGGATGGGCCAGCGCGAACGCTTCGTCATCTTCCTCGTCGGTGCCTTGCTGGGCATCGTGCTTTTGCTCGGCGGCAAGTCCTGCGGCAGCGAGAAGAAGAACCAGCTCCGGGCGGTGCGCACTTCCTTGAGCATGGCTCCGATGATGTACGACTTCGCGGTCATGCAGAAGGGCTTCTACGGAAAATATGTCCTCTTCGAGCAGGTCGCCGAGAAAGAGGGCGGGGTGAAGGTCCGCACGCTCGTCACCGGCGGCACCCGGCGCTACTCGCCTGAAGGCAAGGAACTGCCCGAGGAACACATTCTGATCAAAGAGTCCTACGCTCCGGGCGTCGTCCTGGCGGAAGCGGGTCCGGTGGCTTCCTATGAGTTCACCTATGCTGACCGTATCGTGATCAAGCTGAAGCCCGGCCATCAGGCTACCGAGGTTACGCTTCCGTCCGGTGACGTCGCCGCCGCCTGGCCCGGCCATGAGGAATCCCTCATTCGCCTCGATGCTTGGCGCAAACTGCCTGGCGGTGCCCCTTGGGGTAAGCTCGAGGATCTGGTGCGCGAATTAAACGGCCATCCCGCCGTGGCCGAAGCCCGCTTGGCCCGAATCGACTGGCAGGCCGAAGCAGACCTCATTAGGGCTAATTCACCCAAATGAGCACGACGCTGCAGCGCGAGGGTGGTCTGACCGTGGCGCTCAGCTTGGCGGTCAACGTCGTCTTGGCTGCCGCCAAGCTCAGCGTGGGTATCGTCGCCTCGTCGCAGGCGCTCGTCGCCGACGGCATCCACTCGCTCGTCGATATCGCCAGCGACATCGCGGCCATCATCGGCCTGAAGTTCGCGCACCTGCCGAAGGATGATGATCATCCCTACGGTCACCACCGTTTCTCGACCTTGGCGACGATGCTCATCTCGGCGTTGGTGCTACTCTTCTGTCTTGGACTGGCCTGGCAGTCGCTTACCGCGCTCGTCAGTGGTGCCGACGTCACCCAACCTGGTCTCGCCGCCGCCTGGGTCGCCGGCGGCGCCTTGCTGATCAAGGAAGGTTTCTACCGGTATGCGCGCCGACAGGCCGAGCGCCTCGGCTCGCGCCTGCTGATGGCCAACGCTACTGACCACCGCGCCGACGCCATCGCTTCCCTCCTCGCCTTGGTCGCGGTCGTCGTGGCCAACATTAATCCCGAATGGAAGGCCCTCGATAAGGTCGTGGGCCTCGTGCTCGCCGGCTGGCTGGGTTCCGAAGGCATCAAGCTGTTCAAGGGCGCCTGCGAAGACCTGCTCGATACCGCTCCGGCCGCGCACGTGCTGCACGACCTCAGCGAGCACATCCTCGCGGCCCCCGGGGCTAAGGGTTTCCATGCCTTCCGTGCCCGTCGTCTAGGTGACCGATTCGAGATCGATTTCCATCTGCAGGTCGCCGAAGGCGCCACGGTCGCCGAAGGCCATGCCATCGCGGGCCGGATCAAGGCCGACATCCTCCGTTCGCATCCAGAGGTTATTTCGGTGTTGGTGCATGTCGAGCCGGACGCCCCGGAGCACCGTAAGCAGGACGGGCATCACGGCTTTAACGCCTGAACGCGGATTGCCTTCTGCGGCGGGCAAGGTTGGATGAGGCCATGAGCTTGCCCCGTCTCTGCCTCGCGTTGCTGGTCACGGTCGTGTCCCTGACCGCCGCCCAGCCGCCGAACGTCGTCTTCATCTTCGCCGACGACCAGCGCGCCGATACCATCGCGGCGCTAGGTAATCCGGTCATCAAGACCCCGAACCTCGATCGCCTCGTGAAGCGCGGCGTGGCTTTCAACCGCGCTTACATGCAGGGCGGTAACCAGGGCGCGACCTGCGTGCCTTCGCGGGCGATGCTGCTCTCGGGCCGCTCGTTGGCGCAGATCGACGAGAAGCTGCTGAAGCACCAGACCTGGCCCAGCGCCTTCGGTGCGGCCGGCTACGCGACCTTCGCCACGGGCAAGTGGCATAACGGTCCGCCCTCGATCTCGAAGTCCTTCCAGCAGGCCAAGGCGCTCTTCGTCGGCGGGATGGTGAATCCGCTCAAGGCGCCCACCAGCGATATGCTCCCGACCGGCAAACTCACGCCGGGCAAGGTGGGTCCGAAGCACCTCTGCGAAGAGGCCACCGACGAGACCCTCGCGTTCCTGAAGTCGCAGGACGGCAAGCGGCCGTTCTTCTCATATCTCGCCTTCGACGGCCCGCATGACCCGCACATCGTACCCGAGGGGTTTCCGGTCGAATATGCGCCGGCCTTGATCCCTTTGCCGCCGAACTTCCTGCCGCAGCACCCCTTCGACAACGGCGAGATGGTCATCCGCGACGAGCAGCTGATGAAGTGGCCGCGCCCCGAGGCCGACGTGAAGACGATGCTGGCCGAGTATTACCGTTATATCTCCTACCTCGACGTCCAGGTCGGCCGCGTCCTCGACGCCGTCGACGCCTCGCCCTTCGCCGCCCATACGATCATCGTCTACGCCGCTGATTCCGGCGTGGCCCGCGGTTCGCACGGCCTCAGCGGCAAGCAGAACCTCTACGAGCACTCGATGCGTGTGCCGCTGATCGTCGCCGGCCCTGGCATCGCCGCGGATAAGCGCAGCGACGCGCTGTGCTACCTCTTCGACGTCCTGCCCACCCTCGGCAAGCTCTGCGGCGTCACGGCGCCGAAGGATTCCCAAGGACGCGAGTTCGCCGACGTGCTCAAGGATCCGAGCCAGCCCGGTCGGCCGTTCCTGATGTTCGGTTATAAGAGCATTCAGAAGGCCCTCAGTGACGGACGCTGGAAGCTGATCCGCTACCCGCACGTCGACCGCACCCAGCTCTTCGATCTGCAGACCGACCCTTACGAGACCAAGGACCTTTCAGCCCACTCAGAGCACGCTGAACGCATCAAGGCCATGCTCGCCAAGCTCGCCGCCGAGATGAAGGCCGACGGCGACAACGACCCATTGACCGCGGCTAAGATTCTACCCGCCGACTGGAAGGCGCCGACCAACTTGCCCAAGCCCGGGCAGAAGGGATTTTGAGCAAGGGTAGGGGAGTTTCGGCCGCGCTTGCGCAGGAGCAACACGGCGATGACGCCCAGCGCAATGAGCAGGCCGACGGCGGCCTGGGATAGTCCCGCTTTTTTGGTCCAGCTGATTGCAATTTTCGGGGGGTGTTTACAACCACAACAAAAAACACCAAAACACACCCAAGATGGCTCACAAACACCACCCGGAGGAGGCCCGAATCCGGGCCCTCCAGCAGCACGAAGCTGCGGGGACGTAGGTGTGATCACGTCCCCGCCCTTGAAGTCGTTCGCGTTAAACGCGAGCCCTCGTTCTTCCCGTTAAGCGGGAAGAAGGTACGGCTTGCGGCCGAACTTCTTGGCGAGCCATTCCTTGAGCTCCTGGAAGTCCTTCGGTGGCTCGACGGTGATCGTGAGCGGCTTGCCGGTCTGCGGGTGCGTCAGGGTGAGCTTCTGGGCGTGGAGCATCACGCGCGGCATCGGCCAGCCGGTGTAGCTGGGGACGTCGAACTTGCCGTAGGTGCGGTCGCCCAGGATTGGATGCGTGATGTGCGCGAGGTGGACGCGGCTCTGGTGGGTGCGGCCGGTGTGCGGGAAGGCGCGGACGAGCGCGGCGCCGACGCCGTATTTTTCTTCCACCCGCCAGTCGGTGATGGCTTCGCGGCCGTCTTCGCGGACGGCCATGCGCACGCGGACGGTGCGGTGGCGGTCAATGTTGGCGTTGATGACGCCGGAGAGCAGGCGCGGGGCCTTGTCGACCAGCGCGAGGTATTCCTTCTTGGCGGTACGGGCGGCGAACTGCGCGACGAGCGCGTGGTAGGCCTTGTCGGTCTTCGCGAGCACGATCACGCCGGAGGTCTCGCGGTCGAGGCGATGGACGACGCCAGGGCGGGGGGCGCCGCCGGCTGGGGCGAGCTTGCCCTTGGTGTAATGGAGCAGGCCGTGGACGATGGAGACTTCGTCGGAGCCCTGGACTGGGTGCGTGAGTAGGCCGGCGGGCTTGTTGACGGCGATGAGGTGCGCGTCCTCGAAGAGGACCTCGAGGGCCATCTTCACCGGGCGGGCGGTGGGCTCGCCGGGGGAGGGGAGGGCGACTTCGATGGCGTCGCCAGGGTTGAGCACCGTGCGGCAATCGGCCGTCTGGCCGTTGACCTTCACCAAGCCAAGTTCGAGCGCCTTCTGCACGCGCGAGCGGCTGACTCCTTCGAGGAGCATGGCGATGATCTTGTCGGCGCGGGCGGATTCGAATTCGCTCGGGATGCGCGTCTTGACGATCTCATCGGGACGAAGCTCCTCGATCGGGGCCTTGGCAGGGCGAGCCGCGTAGGGCACGTGCGGCGCCGGCTTGTTCTTGCGCTTCAGCGCCTTGGCCGTGCGGGCCTGCGGGCGCGATCCGAGGCGCTTAGGCTGGGCCTTCTTGGGTTTCTTGGGTTGGGCCATGTTATTTGGCCTTACCGAGGATGTATGCGGGATTCAATTTTTGGAGGGGCTTGGGAAGGAAGAGGCCGTCTTTACGGATTACCTGGCCGTCGAAACGGATCTCACCGCCGCCGTATTCGGGGCGTTGGATGCAGACCATGTCCCAGTGGATGGACGAGTGGTTGCCGTTGTCGGCGATCTCGTAGCACTTGCCGGGCGTGAAGTGGAAGGATCCGGCGATCTTCTCATCGAACAGGATGTCCTGCATCGGGTCGAGGATGTGGGGATTGAAGCCGATGGCGAACTCGCCGATGAAGCGGGCGCCGCCATCGGTATCCAGGATCTCGTTCAGGCGCTTGGTGTTGTTCGCGGTGGCTTCGACGATCCTGCCCTTGCGGAAGACGAGGCGGATGTTCTCGAACGAGACGCCTTGGTAGATGGTCGCGCAGTTGTACTGGAGGACGCCGTTGACGGAGTCCTTGATCGGCGCGGTGAAGACCTCGCCGTCGGGGATGTTGTATTCGCCGCCGCAGGGGATGGCGTTCATGCCCTTGATGTGGAACTTCAGGTCGGTACCCGGGCCGACGATGTGGACCTCGTCGGTCTTCATCATCGCCTGCTTGAGGGCTTCCATGCCCGGGACCATGCGGGAGTAGTCGAGCGTGCAGACGCGGAAGTAGAAGTCGGCGAAGGCTTCGGTGCTCATCTTGGCCTGCTGGGCCATGGACGAGGTCGGCCAGCGAAGCACGACCCACTTGGTCTTGTTGACGCGGTGGTCGAGGACGGGGCGCATCAGCTCGCCGTTGAGCTTGGCTTGGGCGGCCGGGATGTCGCTGCCTTCGAAGATGTTGTCGGAACCGCGCACGGCGATGTAGGCCTGCATCTTCTTCATGCGGGCGAGCTCGTGGTCGGCAGCCAGCTTGAACTGTTCCTTGGTACCGCCCTTGACCATCTCGCGGCCGACGCGGGCCTTGTGGAGGTTCACCATCGGGGTGGCGCCGCGTTCGCGGGCGGCCCTGATCAGGGCGATGACGAAGTCTTCCGGCACGTCGTGGGCGTCGATGAGCACGTTCTCCCCCTTCTTGAGGCGGGTTGAGAAACCGCAGAGCACGTCGGCGAGCTTTCCGTAGCGAGGATCCATGATGCGGGTAAGTTGCGCCCCCCTCGGTCCCTTTCCAAGCGTGAAAGGAGCGCTTGCGATGCCACGAGCGCCACGCACGGTGTCCGCATGTCCGATTCTTCGCCCTCAGCGCGCGCCCTAGCCTTGGCGGATGAGGCTGCTTTCGATTTCGCCATGGGCGATGAGGCGGCGGCGTTGACTAAGCTGCAGGCAGCGGTGTCTGCCGATCCGGCCTGCTTCGAGGCCTGGTTGGCCAAGGCCGAGGTCCACTTCGCTTCGGGTCAGTACGACGACGCTCTGGCCGCCGGCGAACAAGCCCTCGCGCTTCGCCCAAAAGACATCCACATCCACACTTCCATGTCCCGCATCTGGATGGAGCGCGGCGACAAGACCAAGGCCGAGTACCACGGTGCTCAGGCCCGTATTCTTGGTTGGGGCGATCAGTTGAAGGAACCCGAAGGTAAGCAACCGGGAGAACTCTGAGTCAGAGGGGTAGGGATAGGGGTTGGGGTAGGGGTAGGCACGACACTTTGTTTTCCTGCCTCTTAAACTACCCCCACCCCTACCCCTATCCCTACCCCTAGTGTTTGCGTTGTCTCACCTTGTGACACGGTGTCTCGGGTAAAACAGGGAACAATGACCCATTTGCGGGGTCGAGAGGGGGTCGGACCCCAGAAAAAGGCCTAAATCATTTGCTAAACCTCGGCAAAACGGCTTTGGCATCTGTTCTGCAACCCTACTCCCGTCCGCAAGGACTAACCTCTACCCAAACACCCACCATGGCCAAAAACACCAAACCCAGCGTCAAGCCCCTCGGCGAGCGCGTCCTCCTCCAGCGCATCGAAGAGGCTGAAGAAATCAAGGGCGGCATCATCAGCCCGGACTCCGCCAAGGAGACGCCGCAGGAAGCTCAGGTCATCGCCCTCGGCACCGGCGCCCTCGACAAGGACGGCAAGAAGGTCGCCTTCAACGTCAAGGTCGGCGACAAGGTCCTCGTCGGCAAGTACGCCGGCACGGAAGTGAAGCTCGACGAAGTAATCTACCTCCTCCTTCGCGAAGAAGAAATCCTCGCCGTCATCGAATAATCTCACCCCTAACTCTCAAACCACACCACTATGTCCAAGAAGCAGATTCTGTTCGACGAAGCCGCCCGCCGCAAGGTGCTCAATGGCGTCTCCATCCTCGCCCGTGCCGTCAAAGTCACCCTCGGTCCTAAGGGCCGCAATGTGATGATCGACAAGAAGTTCGGCGCCCCGAAGGTCACCAAGGACGGCGTC
>SXGQ01085809.1_pt1 | contig 12515 bp, 11 predicted proteins | sample 3178371 | NCBI WGS metagenome assembly SXGQ01 (sample SAMN11356859, study PRJNA531348) | freshwater metagenome | isolation source: freshwater sample F1-20 | place: China: Fuxian Lake, Yuxi | collected 2017-12-25
CATGTCGTGGCTCACATCCACCCAGCCCCACCAGGAGTAGTCGATCTGGATGCCAGCCAAGGGTGGGAACTTGCGCGCAATGGCGTCTGTCAATAGTTTGAGGTGCACCGGGTCTTGTGCGTCAGCGCCAGTGATGGAACTTCGGCTACCCAGCTGCAGGCGCTTGTCCTTGAGAAGTCGGTAGTAAAAGCGCAGCGTACGGGTGTCGGTGAGGAACGTGTGCGACTTGAAGTTTGTTGCTTCCAGTTCGGCTTGCGTCAGGGGCCGCGTGACCACCGAATTTGACAGGATGGGCAGCAGCTTGTTCTTGAGCATGGGGTTGAGTCCCTGCCCGGTGTAGCCGCCGGTGCAAACCGCCACCCGCTTGGCCCGCACCACGCCGCCCGGGGTGCGCAGGTGGTGCACCCCGTTGACCGTGGTCCAGCCTTGCACCGGGCTGGCCGTGTGCACCTTGACGCCCAGTGCTCGCGCCTTGCGCATCAGGCCGAAAGTGAATTTGAGCGGGTGAATGCCCACGCCTTCGGCTTCGAGCATGGCGCCTGCGGTGTCGCGCTCGTCGCAGTAGTCGCGGCGCACCTCTTCGGCGCTCAGCAAGCGTGTTTTATAGCCAAAAGTTTCATTGCGCACCCGGTGCTCGTTACGCAGGTAGGCCATTTTCTCGGGCCGGTGTGCTAGGTAGAGGTGGCCGCCGTCGGTGGCATCGCAGTCGATCTCCTCGGTCAGTGCCTTGAAGTTCTCGAAACCGGTGCGGATCTCTCGGTCGAGCTTCTTAGCTACGTCCAGCCCCCAGCGCTCGATCCACTGCGAGCGCGTTAGACGGCCACTGGCATTTTGGCCCTGTCCGCCGCTGCGGCTGGAGCAACCCCAGGCGATCTGGTTGGCTTCCAGCACCACGGCCTGGATGCCATGCTCTTGTGCCAGGTACAGCGCGGTCGACATGCCGGTTGAGCCTGACCCGATAACCACCACGTCAGCGTCCATGTCTGCCGAGATCGGGCCGTCGTCAGCGGGAGGGGTGCCCGCGCTGGCGACCCAATAGGTCGGGGCATAGGCCCGCCCGGCGCCCGGGTTCGGCGAGACCAGTGGGTCGTACTGTGGGTCATAGCGTCGGTCTGTCGATGGCGCGCCACTGGTGAATTGCATTGTTTGCGTCATTCTGATGCGCCTAACTACTTACTTAGCCGCTGGCAGATTGGGTCGTGCCTTGCGGAAGGCATTTTTGACGGCAATCTTGCCATCGCGAAAGGTGAAGATGTCGACACCGTCAGTCTCGACCCGGCTGCCGTCGGCGGCGGTACCGGTGAAGGTCCATTGCGAAACGCCGAAATCACCCTGCACAAAGTGCTGGCCATTGCGCCATTGGGCGTCGGGTAAGGTGGCCCATGCGCCAGCGAAGGCTTTGCGTACAGCCTCGGTACCAGCATGGCGGGCACCGCAGGCGTCTGGGCCGCCAGCGGTCATGAACACGCAGTCGTCGGTCATGAAGGACATCAGGGCATCGACATCGTGGCGGTTCCAGGCCTCGCTGAAAGCGGCGAGGGTGCTTGTGGTGACTGGCGGGTTGGCTTGGGGCATGGCGAACTCTGGGCGGGTTTTGAAGCTGGCAGGATAGGCGGCTTGGGCCGAATCTGATAGAGCCAGATGGCCGGATTCGAACAAGCCAGCGCCCCTGCTTTTATACTGACCCGGTCATGACGAACACGCCCCGCACCAAAAACGCGCAATGGGAAAGCCTGTTTGCCTTGCAGCAGGGGCCGGGGCTGCCTTTACAGCAGCGGCTGCGCTTGTCCGTGGTTCAGGCTATTTTGGATGGGCGTCTGCCCATGGGTGCGCCCCTGCCTTCTTCAAGGGAGTTGGCCAAGGTGTTGGCCCTGAGCCGCAACACCGTGACCGCGGCTTATTTGCAACTGGTGGACGACGGTTTTTTGGAATCCAGGCCGCGCAGCGGTGTGTTTGTGACCCTCAATGCGCGGCCAGTCGAGGTCAAGCCCAGCAGCCAGGCGGCTGCTTCGGGCAAGGCGGCTGGCATGCCGCCGGTCTGGGCCGCCCGGGTTTTGCGATCGCTAACCGACCAGCGCACGCTGTCAAAACCAGACCGCTGGAGTGCCTACCCATTCCCCTTTGTTTACGGCACCTACGACCCCCAGCTGTTTCCCACCGAGGCTTTCCGGGAGTGCTGCGTGCACAGCCTGGCTCGCTCTCATTTGCCGCAGTGGACGCCAGACTTCGAGGTGAATGACGTACCAGACCTGATTCAGCAAATTAGACTGCGTTTGCTACCTAAGCGCGGCGTGTTTGCGCTGCAGGAAGAAATTTTGATCACTGTGGGTGCCCAGCACGCCTACTATCTTTTGGCTGAGGCGCTGTTTGACCCCAGCCAGCGGCTTGGCCTCGAAGAACCCGGCCACCCGCACGCGCGCAACAGCTTTTCGCTCAGAAAGCCCCGTGTCATTGAGCTGCCGGTTGATGCACAGGGCTTGGTGGTGGATTCGCTGCCAGCCTTGGACTACGTGTTTGTAACCCCCTCCCACCAGAGCCCGACCACCGCCACCCTGAGCATGGCGCGCCGACAAGCGCTGCTGGCAAAGGCGGAGGAACAGGACTTTGTGCTGATCGAGGACGACTACGAGGCCGAAAATCTCTATGCCGGCGAACCGATGCCAGCCCTCAAAAGCCTGGATAAGACCGGACGGGTGATTTATGTTGGCTCGGTTTCCAAGAGCCTGTCGCCGTCTTTGCGCTTGGGCTATATCGTGGCGCCCCGAGCCTTGATTGCCGAGTTACGCGAACTGCGCCATGCCATGGTGCGCCACCCGAGTGCTTTTTTACAGCACGCCTATGCCATGTTTTTGTCTCTGGGCCACCACGACTCCCATGCTCGCAAGGTGAACCAGGCGATGCAGGAACGAATGGCACTGGCCGCGCAGGCTTTGCAACTGCATTTGCCGGATTTTGAGTTCAAACTGCCCTCGGGCGGGGCGTCGATCTGGGTTCGGGCGCCAGACTGGGTAGATTCCTCCGAGCTGGCACTGATGGCCCGCAGCCAGGGTGTGTTGATCGAGGCTGGCGAGGTGTTTTTCGCCAGCCCGCCCTATCCCTGTCCGTTTTTTCGCTTACGCCTGTCATCCATACCGGCCGATCAGATCAGCGCGGGTATTCGCGCCTTGGGTGTCGCCGTCGATGAATTGGCGCAGGCCCGCGGTGCCCGGCGCAGCCGACTGCCGCACTTGCGCCTGGCTTAGGCCCGAGCGGCCATGGGCCCGGTGCGGCGTTGTTTGACGCTGTCGGCGAGTACGCACAGAATTTCAAACAGCATCGTGGCTCCGACCATGGCGGTGTTGCCACTGGTGTCAAACGGGGGCGATACCTCCACCACATCGCCGCCAACCAGGTTGAGACCATGGAGTTTTCGCACCGCCCATTGCGCTTCCAGGGTGGTCATGCCACCAATCTCGGGGGTTCCGGTGCCCGGGGCATAAACCGGGTCGAGCGCGTCGACATCAAAGCTCACATAGGTTGGCCCGTCGCCCACCACCCGGCGCGCCTCGGCCATGACGGCCTCGATGCCCAGGGCGTGGAATTCATCAATGTCAATCACGCGGATGCCCTGTTGCTGGCCCCAGGTGTCCTCGGCATCGTTGTACAGCGCACCCCGAATGCCGATTTGTACCGTGCGCTTGGGGTCAAGCAGGCCCTCTTCGACTGCCCGCCTGAAGGGGGTTCCGTGGGTGTACTTGAAGCCGCCAAAATAGCCGTCCCAGGTGTCGGTATGGGCCTCAAAGTGCACCATGCCTACCGGCCCTTTTTTAGCCAGGGCCCGCATGATGGGCAGGGTTGAGAGATGGTCGCCACCAACCGCCAGGGGCGCTATGCCCGCATCACAGACACGGTCAAAAAAAGTCTTGATGCGCGCCATGGAGTCCATCACGTCGATCGGGTTGACCGGCGTATCGCCGAGATCAGCACAGTTGCACAGCGCAAAGGGGTTGATGCCGCTGGCGCGGTTGACATTGCGGATCATGGTGGAGAGGTCTCGCACCTGGCGCGGCCCGTGCCTGGCGCCGGCGCGGTTGGTGGTGCCCCCGTCCCATGGAACGCCAACCAGGCCAATATCCACCTGCGAAAACGCCTCATGGTCGAAGTCGAGGTAAGGCAAGCGCATCAGTGTTGCCAGCCCGGCAAAACGCGGCATCACAGAGCCGGTAATCGGGGAAAAAAAATTGGCTTTCATCAGACCCGACCTTTCCAGGGAACCAGTTTGTCTTCAACACGGCGCATCAGCAAGTCAAACATATAAGCCACCACCCCAATCACGATGATGCCCATCACCACAATGTCGGTGCGTAAGAAGTTTGATGCATTGAGCACCATTTGCCCAAGGCCCACATTGGCAGCCACCATCTCAGCGGCCACCAGCGTGCTCCAGCCAAAGCCAATCGAGACCCGCATGCCGACCAAAATCTCGGGCAGGGCAGCGGGCAGCACGACATGGCGAATGACCTGTGTGTAGCTAGCACCCATCGAGTAGGCTGCGTTCATTTGCTCTTGCGAAGCGCTGCGCATGCCGGAGCGCGCAGCCATGGCCAAGGGCGCAAAGCAGCTCAGGAAAATCAGCAGTACTTTGGGCAGCTCATCAATGCCGAACCAGATGATGATCAGTGGCAGGTAGGACAGCGGCGGCAGCGGGCGGTAGAGCTCAATGGGGGGGTCAAAAACACCCCGCCATACACGTGACATGCCCATGGCGATGCCAATCGGCACGGCCAACAGACAGGCCAGAAAAAACGCAGCAAAAACCCGAAACATGCTGGCCGCAAAATGCTGCCAAAGCGGCTTGTCATTCGCCGCACCGGTGAGGTAGGCATAAAACTGCTCAAAAGTGGCTTGCGGCGAAGGTAAAAACAAGGGCTTGATCCAGCCCATGTTGGTGACGAGAAACCACAGGCCCAAAATGACAAACACAGTGACCACGCTGATGGTCGCGCTGCTGCCCTCGCCGGGCACCTTGAAGGCGCTGGTTTTGAGGCCGGTCGTTGGTTCAGACATGAGCGGGCTCCCGCTGGTGGACGATTGCCAGAACCTCTTCGCGCATGCGAATGAACTCGGGCTCTGATTTGACCCTGCGGGCGTCCCCATGCGAAAGGAACTCGCGCGAAAAGGGCACGTTCTCGTAGGTGTGCGAAATACGCCCGGGGCTTGGGCTCATCAGCACCAAGCGGGTGGCCAAAAACAGCGCCTCCTCCACCGAGTGGGTGATAAAAAAGACCATCTTGTGGGATTGCTCCCAGACTTTAAGCAAAATTTCTTGAACGCTCTCGCGGGTGAAGGCATCCAAGGCGCCCATGGGCTCATCCATCAGCAGCACAGCAGGGTCGCTGGCCAGTGAGCGGGCGATGCCCACGCGCTGCTGCATGCCCCCGGAGAGCTCATAGACCGCCCGATCGGCGTATTTCTCCAGCCCAACAAGGGCCAATTTTTCCATCGCCACTTGCCGGCGCTTGACCCCATCCATGCCACGCATACGCAGGCCGAGTGCGACGTTGTCGCAAACATTAAGCCAGGGCATCAGGGCGTGTTTCTGGAACACCACGCCGCGGTCGGCGCCCGGTCCTACCAGGGCCTTGCCATCAAGCAAAACCTCGCCGGTGGAAGGCGGCAAAAAACCGGCAATGCAGTTCAGCAGGGTGGTCTTGCCGCAGCCCGAGGCGCCCAGGGCGACAACAAAGTCGCCGTCGTGCATCGTCAGGTTAACTGGCGCAAGCGCCTGGAGGGTGCCGCCTTTAATGGCGTAATTCACCGTCAGGTCCTTGACTTCAAGAGTTGGCATGGAAGGGTATCCGAGGATCTTTGGTTCAGAAAAAGGGGCTAACCCGTGGCCAGGTTGCCCCTGCTCGTGATGCCGATGCTGGCGCTTATTATTTCATGGCCTCGCGCAGATAGCTCATATCGATGAAGGCGTTGTAATCGGGCTTGACTTCTTGCAGGCGTCCCTGCTCTTTCAAAAATACCGAGGTGTTGGCCAGGGTCTTGGCAGCACCACCGCCCAGCCAGGTTGCAGAGGCCTGGGCTGCGTTGTCAGGAAAAATGAACTGGGCCATGGCTTCGGGCACATCCACCTCGTCGGCTTTGGTCCACTTGGCTACGGCCTTGACCTGCGGCGAGCCGACGGTCCACTTGGCGCTGTTGGTGCGGTACTCGGCATCGGCTTTGGAGATGGCCTTGATCAGTGCCACCACAAAACCCTTGTGCTCGGCCGCCCACTTGGCGTTGACCACCAAGCCGTCAAAGGTGGGATAGCCCAATTTGCCCACGTCACCCGAGGTGGCTACCGCCTTGCCGTTGCGCTTGATCTTGGACATCACCGGATCCCAAATGAAGGCGGCATCAATGTCACCGCGCTCCCAGGCTGCAGCGATTTCTGGCGGGCGCATGTTCAGCACATTCACGCTCTTGGGGTCAACACCGTTGAGTTTCATACCGACCATCAGCGAGTAGTGGGCGGTAGAGACGAAAGGAGTGGCAACCTTCTTGCCTACCAGGTCTTTCCAACTGTTCACGCCAGAGCCGTTGCGCGAGACCAGTACATCGGATGCGGCGATGTCGTCGAGGATCCAGACCAATTTGATGTCCTGGCCCTGGCTGGTCGCTGCGGCCAGGGGGCTGGAGCCGACTTCACCGATTTGCACATCGCCCGAGGCCATGGCCTTGATGACATCGCCACCGCCGCCGAACATGCGCCAGTTGATTTTGTAGCCGGTGGTTTTCTCAAGTTCGCCGGATTCCATTACGGTGCGGTAGGGAAAGACCATGTCCTGGTGGGCAAAGGTGACTTCTTTTTTCGTCTGGGCGAAGGGGCTGGACGCCAGCAGCGCCAAAGCCAGCCCAAGCGCGCTTTTGGTCAGCGCGGATAGCAAAGTGTGTTTCATGGATGTCCTCAAAAAGTGAAGTGTTGATCATGCTGCCAGCTGCGTTGGCCGGCGGCCAAGCAGTGGCTGAGCCATATGGCCCAGCAAAGAGTTTGTTCGCTCGCCCTTGCCAAGAGAAGAGCCAGTTCTCGCTGATGATAGTGCCAGTTGCTGGCCAAGAGTGCACCTAAGCGGTGCTTTTTTTGAGGGAAAATACGTTTTATGTCAATGGGTCGCCGAGGATTTATTTTTTGAAAACCATGCTGCCCTTTCTGCTGTGGTGGCCCCGTGTGAACCGGCACAGTCTGCGCTGCGACCTGCTTGCAGGCCTGACTGGCGGCCTGATTTTGGTACCCCAGGGCGTGGCATTTGCCACCATCGCCGGCATGCCGCCAGAGTACGGCCTTTATGCTGCCATGCTGCCTGCAATTGTGGCGGCTTTGTGGGGCTCGTCCTGGCACTTGGTGTCTGGCCCCACCACTGCCATCTCGATTGTGGTGTTTGCCACCATGAGCCCTTTGGCGCCAGCGGGCAGCGAGAGTTATGTGAGCCTGGTGCTGACGCTGACCTTCTTGGTTGGACTGTTTCAATTGCTGTTTGGCCTACTGCGTTTGGGCACGCTGGTCAACTTTGTGTCGCACACGGTGGTGGTGGGCTTTACAGCGGGTGCCGCAGTGCTGATTGCGCTGAGCCAGGTCAAGAATTTTTTTGGTCTGGAGATTGCACGGGGCGCGTCGCCCTTGGCGGTGTTGCAGGGGCTGTTGCAACAATTTGGCGACATCAATCTCTTTATCACAGCGGTTGCCGTGAGTACTCTGCTGGCCAGTGTGCTGGTGAAGCGCTGGCTGCCACGGCTGCCGCACATGATTGCCGGCATGGTGGTCGGCAGCCTGGTGGCGCTGGCAATCAACGCACGGTGGGGCCTGGAGCACACCGGCATCAGCAGCATGGGCGCGCTGAGTATCGGCCTGCCACCCCTGTCCAGCCCGGATTTTTCTTTGTCCACTTTGGAGCGGCTGGTGCCGGTGGCCTTGGCCGTGGCGCTGCTGGCCCTGACCGAGGCGCTCAGCATTGCCCGCGCCATGGCCATCCGTAGCGGCCAGCGCATTGACGGCAACCAGGAATTTATCGGCCAGGGCCTGTCGAACCTTGTGGGCAGTTTTTTTTCAGGCTACGCCTCCAGCGGCTCATTCAACCGCAGCGGGCTGAACTACGCAGCCGGTGCGCAAACGCCGTTGTCAACGGTTTTCTCGGCGGTGGCGCTGTTGCTGATACTGTTGTTTCTGGCGCCCCTGGCCCGCTACCTGCCTACCGCTGCGATGGCTGGTATCTTGTTTGTGGTGGCCTGGGGCTTGATCGACTTTCGCCATATTCGCGAGATCATTCAGGCTGGCCGGCAAGAAAGTGCAGTTCTGGCTGTGACCTTTGTGGCGACTTTGACCCTGCAACTGGAATTTGCGATTTACGCGGGCGTGCTTTTGTCTTTAGTGCTGTACCTTCATCGCAGCTCGCGACCGAGCCTGGAGGACGTGAAGCCCGAACCGAGCCCGGGGCTGCCGGTCTTCAGTGCCGCAACCGGCCTGCCTGATTGCCCACAATTGAAAATCGTGCGCATCAACGGCCCGATCTTTTTTGGCGCTGTCAACCCCCTGCAGGAGGCCCTGCAGCAAATCGATGCACGCGAGCCACTGCACCGCCACCTGCTGCTGGTGACCTCGGGCATCCATTTTGTCGACCTGGCTGGCGCGCAGTTGCTGGCGCAGGAGGCAGTGCGACGGCGCAACATGGGCGGCGGGCTGTATTTGTTTGAACTCAGGGCTGAACCCCAAGCGATGATGCAGCGCTGCGGCGTGCTCCAGGAAATTGGCGCGCAAAACATCTTTGGTCCGGGCGATGATCTGCTGGGCGAGTTGTACCGGCGCCTTGACGCCGGCGTCTGTGCCAGGTGCCAGCTGCGAATTTTCCGGCCCTGCAAGCCGACTCAAACCGAATAGGCTGGAGGCTCTGTTTGAACAATCTATCAATGTTTTACCCGGTGCTGGCGATCCTGCTGGGGTATTTGCTGGGCTCGCTGTCGTTTGCCGTGATCATCAGCCGCATCATGGGTTTGAGCGACCCCAGAACCTATGGCAGCAAGAACCCGGGCGCCACCAATGTTCTGCGCTCTGGCAACCGGGCCGCCGCCGCGCTGACCCTGCTGCTTGATGCGGCCAAGGGCTGGCTGGCAGTCATGCTGGCTGACTGGCTGGGCCGCCCTTATGGTTTGCAAGAAGGCAGCATGGCCTTGACCGGACTGGCGGCCTTTGTAGGCCACGTGTACCCGGTTTTTTTCCGGTTTGCTGGTGGCAAAGGTGTGGCTACTGCGCTGGGTGTTTTGCTGGGCATCAGCCCGCTGCTCGGTCTTGCAACGGCGGCCACCTGGCTGCTGGTGGCCTGGTTGTTTCGTTACTCGTCCCTGGCGGCACTCATTGCTGCCCTGATGGCTCCGGCCTACTACGTGTTGGGCGAGGGCCTAGCCTGGTACCTCAATGCACGGGTGATGCTGGCCCTGTCTGCCATGTCAGTTCTGCTGCTGTACCGGCATGCCGAGAACATTGGCCGCCTGGCGCGGGGTACCGAATCACGCATGGGCCGCAAAAAAACCGAGCCTTAGCCGGCCGCTAGCGCCGGAGTCTTTGGTGTCAGTCCCGGAAATTGTTGAAACTCAGCGGCAGATCGGCGATGTCTTTTTTGATCAAGGCCATTGCCGCTTGCAAGTCGTCTCGCTTGGCGCCAGTGATTCGCACAGCGTCCCCCTGAATCGCCGCCTGCACCTTGAGTTTGCTGTCTTTGATCAGGCGCTGGATTTTTTTTGATGCCTCAGATTCAATGCCGTTGCGAACCTTGATGATTTTTTTGACCTTGTCGCCGCCAATTTTTTGGGCCTCTGCGGCGTCTAGGTAACGCACATCGACACTTCGCTTGGCTAGTTTGTTACGCAGGATTTCCTCAATTTGCTCGAGCTGAAAGTCTGCGTTCCCGATCAAGGTGATCTCTTTGTCTTTCACCTCGATGGCGGCCGGCGTACCCTTAAAGTCAAAACGGGTGGCGATTTCTTTGGCAGTGTTTTCGACTGCGTTTTTCACCTCGACCAGGTTGGCTTCACACACGGTGTCAAAAGAGGGCATGGCAGGTTCCTAAAAATGCGCTGGCGTGAGGCCGAGTGCGACAATCAGGCCCATGTTAGTCGAGAAAAACGTCCCGCTACAGGCTTGCAACACCTTTCATATCGTGGCTCGGGCCCACACCCTGGTGCGCTTGCGCAGCCTGCTTGACCTGCAGGCGCTTTTGGCCAATCCAGATTGGGCTGAGTCACCCAAGTTCGTACTCGGTGGGGGCAGCAACATCGTGCTCACCGGCGATGTCAAACCGATGGTGCTCAAGGTCGAGATCATGGGCCGCAGGCTGGTGCGCGAGACCGCCCGGGCCTGGGTGCTGGAGGCTGGTGCTGGCGAGAATTGGCACGAATTTATTGCCTGGAGCCTGGCCCAAGGCTACCCGGGCCTGGAAAACATGGCGCTGATTCCTGGCACCGTGGGCGCATCTCCGGTGCAAAACGTCGGTGCCTACGGGGTCGAACTGCAGGACCGCTTTGAGTCCTTGGACGCGGTTGATCTGCAAACTGGCCAGCTCTTTACCCTGAATGCAGCCCAATGCGGTTTTGGCTACCGAGACTCGGTCTTCAAGCATGCCTCGAAACCGCTTGGCTTGGCCGGCCGGGCCCTGATCACGGCGGTGCGCTTTGCCCTGCCAAAGCCCTGGAAAGCGGTACTGGGCTATGCCGACCTTGAAAAAAAACGCGTCCAAAGCGGCGTCAAGGACCCCAGTGCGCAGCAAATTTTTGACTGGGTTTGCGACATCCGGCGCGCCAAGCTGCCCGACCCAGCCCTGATCGGCAACGCTGGCAGTTTTTTCAAGAACCCCACGGTCAGCGCGGAGCAATGCCAGGACATCATCGGCCGCGAGCCGAAAATTGTTCATTACCTGCTGGCCGACGGCTCGGCAAAACTCGCAGCCGGCTGGTTGATCGATGCCTGCGGCTGGCGCGGCAAGTCTGTTGGCAATGCTGGTGTTTACGAGAAACAGGCACTGGTGCTGGTCAACCGGGGCGGCGCCACCGGCGGCGAGGTGATGACCTTAGCGCGCGCCATCCAGACCAGTGTGTACGAGCGCTTTGGCATCATGCTCGAGCCTGAACCTGTGGTGGTTTGACCTCCCTCACCTCGCACCGCACCGCCAATAGTGGCCACTGCGCTCGGCTGGGTTGCCGTAGCGTGCAAAATTAGGGCTATGAAAAAAATCATGGTTTTGGGTGGCAGCGGCTTTGTCGGTTCGCAGCTCTGTGAAAAATTAGTGCGCCAAGGCTGGGGCGTGACCGTTCCCACGCGGCGCCGAACCAAGGCCAGCCATTTGCTGCATCTGCCCGGGCTGACGGTCTTGGAATTTGATGTGCACAACGAGGTCGCCTTGACAGCGGCCCTGCCGGGGCATGATGCAGTCGTCAACTTGGTGGCTATCCTGCATGGCACGCAGGCTGCCTTTGACAAAACCCATGTTGCCCTGCCAGAAAAAATCGCCCGGGCTGCCCTTGCTTCTGGCGTGGCCCATGTGGTGCAGGTCAGCGCGCTCGGCGCGCAGGGTGAACAGCCCTCCAGCCCGAGCTCGATGTACTTGCAAAGCAAAAGCCGAGGAGAGGCGGCTTTGATGCGGTCGGCACCCGCAGCGCGCGACGACGGCTTTTCGCTCACCATTTTGCGACCCAGTGTGATTTTCGGTGCAGAGGATAAATTTTTGAACCTGTTTGCCCGCCTGCAGCAGATCGCACCCTTCGTGCCCCTGGCAGGTGCAGACGCACTTTTTCAGCCGGTTTGGGTGCAGGATGTTGCGTTGGCCGTGGTTCGCTGCTTGGCCCAGAGCCGCAGCCCGGGCGGGCAGCCGCCGCTGGTGCTGGAGTTGTGCGGCCCCGAGGTCTACACCCTCAAGCAGTTGGTGCAACTGGCCGGTCAGCTCAGCGGGGTGCGCCAGGGCCGGGGGCGGCCGGTGTTTGGCCTGCCTGACTGGTTGGCTTGGCCTCAGGCAGCATTGATGGAGTTGTTGCCAGGCGAGCCCTTGATGAGCCGGGACAACCTGGCTTCCATGCGCACGCCCAATGTGGCGGGCGGCAAATTGCCGGGCCTGGCACTTTTGGGCATTACCCCGGCGGCCCTGCCACCCTTGGCGGCGGTTTACCTGACGCAAAACCAGCCGAACCAGGGTATGCAAGGGCTGCGCCAGCGCGCCTCTCGCCGCCCCTGAGCCGGTGCAAAGCCCGGCATCTAACCGGCTATGAAGGCTTGCCTGGACCGCCGGGCAGGCTGAGCATGTCGGTGCCGATATCCCCGCCAAGCAGGCCGCTGTTGGCATAAATGCCCAGCTTGGCCCGGGTGTCAACGATGTCCAGATTGCGCAAGGTGAGCGGGCCGATGCGGGCGGCCGGCGAGAACATCGACTCCCCCTTCTCCATGGTCAGTCGTTCCGGGTGGTAGGTCAGGTGGGGCGACTCGGTGTTGAGCAGCGAGTAATCGTTGCCGC
>SXGQ01773232.1_pt1 | contig 12513 bp, 10 predicted proteins | sample 3178371 | NCBI WGS metagenome assembly SXGQ01 (sample SAMN11356859, study PRJNA531348) | freshwater metagenome | isolation source: freshwater sample F1-20 | place: China: Fuxian Lake, Yuxi | collected 2017-12-25
CAATGTTGCCACGTGTTCGAGTTGTTCAGTTGTTGCGATGCCATCAAGAGCCCCACGAAATGTTTTAATGAACTCGTCATCTCGGAATCTTTGCAGAACTGCCGGATCCCAATTGTTGGTTGTCACCATCAAATCTCCGTACCCTTGTAGATACGTGGCGAGACGACCGACTGTTTTCTTCAGTCGTATGTCTTCGGGAATATGATCGCCGATTGTGGCGAAACACGACCACACGCGAACTTTGTCGGGATCACGCCCGGCACGCTCGGCACTATCTTTCACAGTCTTCACGCAACGTTGAGTCGTCTCATCAGAGAAAAACGTATGCAGGATCACACAATCAAAGGCTCTTCCCGCAAGCTCAAGTGTGTTCTGACCAAAGGCAGTGATACCAAGTGGAATATTCTCATCGAACGTCGGATCAAGAGCAAGAATTGGGTACTTGCCGATAGGACCATCGTGCCCGAAAATCACTTCGCCCTTGAAAAGACGTTTCATCACGTTCGCAAAATCTTCCATTTGTGCAGTGGTGATTTTGGACATCCCATACGCGGCGAATAATGGCCCAATACCCCGGCCGATTCCGAGACAAAAGCGTCCCTCGGTGAGGCGTTGCATGGTGGTGGCGTAGGAAGCAGTAACTAAAGGATGGCGAGTGTTGTGATTTGTCGCAGCTGTAGCAATTCCGACTGACTTCGAGACTGCACCTACGGCACCTGACAGAGTGACTGCTTCCTTAATGTTGAAGCGCTCGGAAATGAAGCATGCGCCGATGCCGAGTTCTTCGGCTGACTCGACTTCATGAATCAGATCGCGCGGAGATTTGGGTGCGCCCGGCAGGGTGTAAAAACCCAACTCATTCATTTGTGTGACGGTCTGAGACATGAGGATCAGCCCTTTCCTGGAATTTGAAAACCCCGCAAAAGGTTCTTGACTGCCCGAGACCCAAATGCTGTCACTGGCGAAGTCTCTGACGCCATCATTGTCGCCTCGTTTTGGGCAATCAACTCAGGAGTCAGCACGCGCTCGCTGTAGCCGTCAGTCATTGCGATTGACATTGCTGCCTGCCAGCCTGCTCCGACGCTCAAGGTCTCACCATTGAGAGCACACGATGAATGTCCAAGCCACACCACCAGCGGTGCAACCAAACCAGGACTCAGCCATTCACCAAGTTCGGGTGACCACGGAATCGGACCAAAGGCGGTACCGGGACGAGTCTTGGCATAAGGAACAACAACATTGGTTGAGATACCAAACGGCGCACCTTCACTTGCCATGCCTCGGGTTAAACCGATCACGCCCATCTTGGCCATCGCATAGACAGTGCCGTTGGGAACGCCACCGAACGCAGCGCCTGATGAAACATTGATGAAACGACCACCACCATTGTTCTTCATCCATTTCCAAGCAGGACGACTGACATTCAGCGTTCCTCGCAACTGAGTATTGACGAGTGCGTCAATACTCTCTTCTGGAAAATCTTCGAATGGAGCCATACGAACTTGACCAGCGTTATTGACGACGACGTCGACACGACCGAATGTCGTGACTGCAGTTTCAATGATGTTGCGACCACCTTCAGGCGTAGCGATTGAGTCATAGTTGGCAACCGCGTGACCTCTAGCAGCGATGATCTCGTTGACGACTTCGTCAGCAGGATTAATAGTCGGAGCGGCAGCATCGCCGTCAGTATCAGATATTCCGACGCCAAGATCGTTCACCACAACCAAAGCTCCACGACGAGCAAACTCCAGGGCATACTCACGCCCGAGATTACGACCGGCCCCAGTCACAATTACTACTTGACCATCAAAACGAATGTGGTTGTCTAACGAGCTCACGATTGTTATATCCCCTGTGATTCTGGTGTGTAAAAGTTGCGTATATCGCAATTATTCTGCACCAGAATCACGATGGACTCGGTGTATTCAAGAACTCTACGATGTCTCTGAGTGCTCGACGGTCTTGGATGAAGAACATATGACCGCCGTTGTATTCGCGATATTCGCTAGAGGGAATACGCGACGCAATAGCACGGCCGTTTTCCGGTGGAGCAATCCCGTCAAAAGATCCGCTTGCGATCAGCACTTCAGCCGTCACATTAGGTAACCGATCCCACACATCGTGATGACGTCGTGCTTCTAGTTGCAACATTTCACCCCGACGTGTCTCAGCATCAGAAATGACGCCCGTTGAACGGCGATACATCTCATCTTCAGGATGATCAAGAAACCATTGGTCGTTAAAGCGAGTATCGCTCAGAATTAATGAACGATCAGCACGGATATCCGGATCTAAAGAAGCCAATTCATGCAACGGATACGAACTTCCCCCATCTCCTCCAGGACTGGTACAGCACAGAGCCATCCGAGTCACTCGACCAAGGTAAGTAACCGCTAATTCTTGGGCCACCATTCCCCCGAAACTGATGCCAAGAACATTAAATGACTTCCAACCAAGATGATCAGCCAGGGCAATCGCGTCGGCGGCGTACTGAGCCATTGAATACGGACCTTCAGGAATTGAAGTCTTTCCAAGACCACGCTGATCGTGGATACCGACTGTGAAGGACTTGGCGAAATAGTCAACGAGCAGGCTGACAGCGTCGATGGTTGAACCGGAGCCATTTAAAAACAGCAGAGGTTCACCCGAACCCCTGACTTCGTAAAAGAAAGTGCAACCATCATGCGTGAAAAAGGAATTCGAGTATTCTTTCTCTCTGCTCACCTTCACAAACTAATCTAGTCACATGTCTTCAGACCCAGCTTTGGTTGATGTGCAAGCAATTGAGCGCGCTGGAGTCGTTGTTGCTTGTCGAGACTTCGCCGCCAACCTTGCCTTCTTCACCGAATCCCTTGGTTTTCGGGTTGAAACAATTTACCCAGCCGATGGCCCAACTCATGCGTCAATCATTGGTCACGCTTGTCGGCTGTATTTAGAAGTGGGTGTCGACGAACCTGTGCATATTCGTTTGACGGTTAACCCAACGAGCACACTCGCTGGTAAACAACTCAAGGCACCAAATGGTTCGGTTGTCGAATGTGTATCTACACAGCCTGGAATGTCAGTTGAACCGCTCATTTCGTCGTTGGTTGTGAGCCATGAGGATGCTGATGGATCTGCACAGGTCGGTCGTGCAGGAATGCTGTACCGCGATCTAGTACCCGGCCGTCAAGGTGGAGCAATCATCGCGTCGTTAATTCGCATTGCCGAAGGTGGCCCAGTCCCCGACTATGTGCATTTCCACGAAGTGCTCTTTCAACTCATCTTCTGCCGTTCAGGTTGGGTCCGCGTTGTGTACGAAGATCAGGGGGAACCATTCATCCTTCATGCAGGCGACTGCGTCATTCAGCCACCGACCATTCGTCATCGAGTGCTTGAAAGCGGAGACAATCTTGAAGTCATTGAAATCGGTTATCCAGCAGAGCACCTAACAAATGCCGACCCCACCACATCGTTGCCTAATGCTGAGTTGAATCCAAGTCGCGTTTGGGAAGGCCAGAGTTTCATCAGGCATATCGCCTCTGAAGCAAAATGGCAGTTACTCTCGACAGGTGTTGAATTGACCGACACCGGAATCCTCACAGCAACTCAATGTTTGACCGATGTGAAAGTCATCAAGGCCAACGGCAAAAGCGGTTGGCAGCAATCAACGATTCGACCATTGACATTTGAATTCCTGTTTGTACTTGACGGCGACGCTCATGTAACGACAACTCAAGACGGCGAGCATTCACTTGCTAATGGCTCAAGTTTGGTGATCCCACCCGGAAACTCCTACACAGTGAGCCACAACAATCAAAGTCACATACTGAAACTCTCTTTGCACGCCGTCAAATAGCGAAGAGTCAGATTATTGACGTCCCATTTCGGCGCGAGCTTGTGACTCGGCAATATTCGGGTCCTTCTTCGTATCAATTAACGTGATGGTGACTGAATCTAAGGTCCCTTCAAAAGGGAAGCCGTCGCTCCGGTTGGCGTAGTCATATGCAACCGGAGATCCGTGATCGTAAGCCACCGAGGGACCAACACTCGAGATCACGCGCATGACGAAGGGCAGTTCCATCCGTCCGACTTCTTCTTGGTTAACGAGCAAAATGACATAGCCCGCCTTACCAGTTCGGCGAAGTTGACACGTGAGAGTTGAAGAACCAGTCGGCAATTCTGCTTGTGATCGCACCACAAGGTGTTCCCCAAAGAAGTTGTAATCAAACACCAATCGGTTATCGAAAACATAGAAGCTGAATCCAGAGTTCTCAGTTCCGGTAGCGAAGATCACTCCACCCTCGGCGTCTCCGCGATCGACCACTGCTTCCATATCCCAACTACGACCGCCCATGGCAGCCGCAGCCTGTGAGGGCAACGGTGCCATGGGTGGACGGTAGACGTACTTGCGTGATTCTGGGTGCGGACTATTCTTTTTGAAGTTGATTCCGAACAGTTCGAGTCCTCGATCATCAAGAGGTAAAACACCTTCGTTCTCGGCTTCTTCCCACCACAAGGCAATGAGTTCGTTCAGTCGATCGGGTTCCTGTTTTGCTAAATCGTTAGTTTCAGAGCGATCAACTTCTACGTGATATAGCTCCCACACGTCGTCATCAAAAGAAACTCCGGGTGTATGGCGAGTCACGGCCTTCCATCCGTTGGCATAGATGCCGCGGTGTCCAACCATTTCGTAATACTGCACAAGTTTGCGGGTCTTCACTTTTTTGTCGTCAAAGGTGTAGTTCATGGCCACACCAGAAATAGGCATTTGCTCAAGACCACGATAAGTATCGGGCGGTGTAATTCCGATCGCTTCGTAGATCGTGGGAACGATGTCATTCACATGGTGGAACTGGTCTCGTAATGAACCGGTGTCTTTCACACCCTTGGGCCACTTGATGATGAGGGGAACGTGAATTCCACCTTCATGGGTGTTCTGTTTGTAGAACTTGAACGGAGTATTACCCACCTGCGACCAACCCCACGGGTAGTTGCTATGACTATGTGGTCCACCAATTTCATCAATACGATGAATCGCCTCGTCGGGCATTTCAATCATCATGTTGAAGAACTTCATCTCGTGAAGCACACCGAATGGTCCGCCCTCTTGGGATGCTCCGTTATCGGCAAGCAATACGATCATGGTGTTGTCATCGAGACCGAGTTTTTCAATAGAAGCCAACAGGCGCCCTATCTGAACGTCAGTGTGATCAAGGAAGGCCGCATAAGCCTCTTGCAATCGGCACGCAAGGCGTTGTTGATTCTCTGACAATGTGTCCCAGGCTTCAACTCCGGGATTGCGAGGTGCCAAGTTCGTGTCTTCGGGCAAAAGGCCTAATTCTTTTTGACGGGCAAACCAACGATCACGAAAAACATCCCAACCTTCGTCGAAAGCACCGCGATATTTCGCCATGTATTCCGGCGGGGCTTGGTGAGGTGCGTGAGTTGCGCCGAAAGCTAAGTACATAAAGAACGGACGATCGGGACGCACGCCCACTGAGTCATGCACAAAAGTGATTGCGTGATCGACGAGATCCTCGGTGAGGTGATAACCATCTTCGGGCCCTGCTGGTGGCTCGACCCAATGATTGTCATAGACAAGCTCGGGATAGAACTGGTCGGTCTCACCGTCAAGGAAACCATAGAAACGATCGAAGCCTCTCTGCAACGGCCACTGATCGTATGGACCTGCGGGAGACGCATCGACCATCGGGCACAAGTGCCACTTACCTAAAGCAAATGTGGTGTAGCCCTCTTCGCGAACGACTTCGGCGACAGTGGCTGCGTGATTAGAAATCTGTCCACGCATGTGCGGGAAACCAGAGTCAAAGTTTGAAACTCCGCGCATGCCGACCGCATGATGATTACGCCCAGTGAGAAGAGCAGCGCGCGTCGGCGAACACAACGGAGTGACATGGAAGTTCGTGTAACGGAGACCTTGCTCTGCCAATCGATCGATATTTGGAGTGTCAATGGTTGAACCAAAACAGCCAAGATGCGAAAAGCCCAAGTCATCGAACAACATCACGATGACATTCGGCGCCTTCTCGCCAGGATGCCTATTTGGAGGCCACGCGGCTTCCGATTCGGCAACGGTACGACCAATTTTTCCGGTAAAGCCTTCGTAATCTTTCACAAGTATTGACAATAGCCCTGCCACTACCTACCCTCGGCATATGGCTCAAGATTCTCAGTCCTCTCCCCGCCCCGTCGCCGTCGTTGCCGATGGCCATTTCTATGTGGGGCCTGAACTATGTCGTCATTTCGCACAACGCGGCTTCAACCTGGTCGTGGGAAACGCTTCAGATGACCTTGCCTCCGAACTCCGGGGCTTAGGGGCAGTTGTTGAAGTCGTGCCCAATGTCCAAGATCTTTCATTGCCTGAGAATTCAGAATTGCTCGTTGAGCGGGCCCTTTCAAAGTTTGGTCAGATTGATTCAGCCGTCATGTTTTCGGGCCAAATCGTGACTGGTCGTTTCGTGAATTCATCACTCGATGATCTGCGCTCAGTTTTGGCTGGCTGCGTGGAGGCTCCCTACAACTTCATGAAGGCTGTCGTGCCCAAGATGACCCCGCAGGGCCAAGGCCAAGTATTGGTCATCACAAGCGCCTCAGCGGCCCGTCCAACGCCCGGAGCGCCGTTGTATTCGGCTGCTCGCGCGGGAGCCTCAATGTTGGTGAAAAACGTCGCTGACGAGGTGGCTCGTACCGGAGTTCAGGTCAACGCTGTCGGAACTAACTTCATGGACTTCCCCGCCTTCCTTAAAGCCTCAGGAGCCAACGACCCCGAGGTACGCGCCAAGATTGAGGCGCAAGTGCCCATGCGACGTCTGGGCACCATGACCGAATTCGCGGCTTTCTGCATGGCCTTTCTCGACGGCTCAAGCCGATTTACTACTGGCCAGTTCGTCGCCTATGCAGGAGGCTGGGCGTAACGGCAGAATAGAGGGGTGAAACGATCCCTCTACAACGACGAACATCTCGCCTTTGGTGACAGCTTCCGTAGCTTCATCGCTAAAGAGATCACTCCTTTTTACGCCCAGTGGGAAAAGGACGGGATTGCTTCTCGTGACATGTACGCCAAAGCAGGAGCTAGCGGCTTCTTGGGTATGGCGATTCCCGAACAGTACGGCGGTGGCGGTACCAAGGACTTCCGTTTCAACGCAATCATCGCTGAAGAGTTAGCAGCAGCTGGAATCGGCGGAGCCGGAGCCGGAATCACTTTGCACAATGACATCACGACTCCGTACTACATGGAGATTTGTACTGTCGAGCAAAAAGCCCGTTGGTTACCAGGAATTGCAAGTGGCGAACTCATTACCGCTATCGCGATGACCGAGCCAGGTACCGGCAGTGATCTAGCGAGCATTGCAACTACTGCTCGCAAAGATGGCGACCGCTACATCTTGAACGGGTCAAAAACTTTTATCACCAATGGCATTAACTCGGACATCATCATCGTTGCCGCCAAAACCGATCCGACTCAACGCCACACCGGTATGTCGTTGATGATCGTCGAGCGCTCAATGGCTGGATTCGAACGTGGTCGCAATCTTGAAAAGATTGGAATGCACAGTCAAGACACTGCAGAACTCTTCTTCAACGATGTTGAAGTACCAGTTGAGAATCTCTTGGGCGACGAGGGACGAGCCTTCCATTACCTCACGTCAAACTTGGCGCAGGAGCGTTTGTCAATCGCAATCGCAGGTGTCGCTTTTGCTCGATCGGCACTCAATTGGACAGTTGACTACGTCAAAGAACGCAAAGCTTTCGGACAATCGATTTCGAATTTCCAGAACACAAAGTTCGTTCTTGCTGAACAGAGAACCGCCATCGATGTGGCACAGGCCTATGTTGATCAGTGCATCTTGGCACTCAATGATGATGAACTTACTGCTGCTGAGGCTGCTGCCGCCAAATTCTGGTGCACCGAACTACAGAACAAAGTTGCTGACAAATGTCTGCAACTGTTCGGTGGATACGGATACATGAGTGAATACCCCATCGCTCGTACGTACGCCGATGCTCGAATCACAACCATCTATGGTGGAACTACCGAAGTGATGAAGACCATCATCGCCAAAGAGATGGGTTTATGAAGATTGCCTTAAGCGCCGAGACATATCGCGAACCAGATGCGTATAAAGCCGAACGTCAAGCGATATGGGCGACTGAGTGGATCATGTTCTGCACCACTGCTGAACTATCCAAGTCGGGTGACTACTTCGCAGGCGAACTTGCTGGCTTCAATCTTCTGATTGTCGTTGATCCAGAAGGCTCAATTATTGGTTTTCATAATGTTTGCCCGCATCGCGCCGGTGTGTTGGCTTGGCCCGGTCACGGAACCCTCGGAAACTTGGTGTGCAAATATCACGGATGGGCATTCGGATGGGATGGACTACTCAAGTCAGCGCGTGATTTCGGCAACGATGAACCCTTGTGCGCTGAGCATTCTGAATTAAAGAAGATTCGGGTCGAGACCTGGGGACCATTGGTTTTTGTCTGTCTATCTCAAGAAACTCGCCCACTTATTGAATCGCTTGGCTCGCTCGTTTCGCGGGCCGAAAACTTTCCAATTGAGACCTTTTCATATGCCCGCCGGCTGACTCGTGAACTGGCCTGCAATTGGAAAACGTACATTGACAACTACCTTGAGGGATACCACGTACAACTGATTCATCCATCTCTCAATCGTTCGCTCAAGATGTCGACCTACAAGGTGTCGGTGCACGATGATTCTTATTGTGTGCACGAATGTGAGCCGTCTGATGGCTCTCCGGTCGCAGGAGTCTGGTTGTTTCGTTATCCAAATTTAGCGATCAATATCTATCCCGATGGAATGAATGTTGAACGAATCGTTCCGATTGGCCACAACAAAACTCACGTCGTCTATGACTACTTCTCAGTTGATACCTCGGAAGAAAACATCGCTCGGATGGTCGCAATGTCTAATGAGATTCTCGATGAAGATCAAAGCATGTGTGAAGTAGTGCAAAAGAATCTTGACAGTGGCATTTATGAAGCAGGACCCTTGAGTCCGCGGCATGAGATTTGTCTTGAATGGTTCCAGTCAAAGGTCACACAAGCAACTCAGTAATTATTGGAACCTTTATTTCTCAATCTTGAGAACATCGGTTGACGTCCAGGAGACTGAGGCACCTCTCTCGCTGATGATTCGCAGAACCACAAAGGTTTCAGTCGCATTTAGTGGGATGTCCAAGTTAAAAGCCTCAAAAGCGCTACGGGCGATTTCAATGACCGCGTCCTGATCAATAACTCTTCGCACTTCACAACTCTCAACAATGTTGGCTGTCATTGCTAAAGCTCCGGCGTATTCGGCGTCTGGTTCGCCCAAATCAGTTTCAGTGAGCAATAGCTGAGCATCTTCGTACGAACCGACTGTGTACGCAGCGATACGAGTTTGAATGGCGTATGAGCCCCCGCCACTTCCGGTGTCAGTACCAATGCGAACTTCACAAGTCTGCATCAGGCTTTGTGCAGTACTTGGAGTGGACTGGCCGAGCGATCGTTCGTACTGGTCGTATATCTGAACCCGAACTGTTGCCGAATTCTCAGCAACATCTACTACCTCCGCGGCAAGATTGACATTTCCTTCACCAAAGAAACGTGTTGCGCCCGGCCGATAGGCAATCAGTGACTGGTCGGAGGGTTGAACAACCGCCACTGACGTTGAAGATCCTTGATCAAGCGTGGTTGTCGAAGTAGTCAACGTCGCAACAGGATCTGAGCCATCTCCTCTCATGGCCCAACCGGCGAATAAACCAATCAACACGGCGAGCAATACAACAATCCACCATTTCGATGGTTTCCGCTTGATTTGGGAGAGCGAAACAATTTCCGAATCCTCGCCAAGTGAAGAGCGTAAAGACTGGGCTTTCAGTCGAACTGCTGATGCGTGATCGGTTTGACCGCCTTTTTCTAAATCGGCAGCGAAAGCTTCTAAGCGAGCCGCTCGGCGTCGAACCCTAAATCGAGAAGACCCAATAATTTCTGTTGGAGCGTCGGTGACATCCACATACAGTTCACCGATTTCTCCCGCGTGTGGAACCACAGATGACGAAACTGCCGAACCATCAGACTGGAGTTTGGCTCGATCAACTGCCAGAAGATCCCCCGATTCCCCTAAAGCAATTCTGACCCACAAGCGCTTGTCGTCAGGCAGAATTCCTGCCAAACGGACTTTGAGTTCTGAGGATTTCGGATCCCAAACAATCTGAACATTTCTAGAGTCAATGACTCGGCGAACTCCACTTACTTCCGGAAGCGATACCACTGCTGTGCGTAGACCCAACGGGGTTCCGTCAATAACGACTTCAACTGGTATTCCATCAGCTGCTTTCAAAGAAAATTCAATGTCGATTGAACCAGATTGCGCAAGCTGGTTTGATGCCGTCGCCAACTCGGTTGAATTTGACTGTGAAATTGGAATGAGTCGCGGGTGCTGGACGATGACCGAATCCTCTATCTCTACATCAAATTGCGCTTCATCCGTTGTAAGCAGCATTTCATCCACCTGCCGAACGACGTTGTCAAAAGAACTTCCCAGCACGATCTTTCCAACAAACTCAAATCCATCCTCATCAGGAGACAACAAGACGTACTCAAGCAAATTTTCGGGGCTCATCCATACATGAATGCCCCGAACAGTCAGATGTTGACTTTCAGTTCCGCTTGGGTCCCGGAAAGTTACTTCTATAAAACGAGTTAATCGATGGGATGAGATGTGCGCGAGCATCAGGCGACTCCTGCTGACGTTGCTGCGTTACGCAACATTTCCAAAATACAACGCGAGCAACGGCTTTTTCGTTGCCTTGCCGCATCTGTGCGCTCTTCTGGAAAATCGTCATCAACTTCCCGCAAGGCTTCGTACACCAAGTCTGAGATTGACGCTTGGTCTCCGATTTGAATCATTGCTAACAACCTTAAGGACGCGGCAAAAACTACATCATTCGGACAACCAGAACAATGGAGATCTTGGCGAGCATGAGATATGACGGCATGGCGCCAACGTTCAATCATCACCGAGTCATCGACCTTGCGCATTTCCTCAAAAACTGCTGGGTCGTGGAGCTGGTCGTCCATTACTTGGAAACGACTTTCAACTCTGCGAACTGCTCTCGTGATGTCAATTGCAGTTCGTTGCATTGAACGCGCGGCATAGCGATGCGCCGATGAAACGTCGTGCAAATGAGGAAAAGATTCGGTCCGACGAGCGAGGGCGGTGCGAACCTTGACCCAAGAGTCTGAATGGATATCCCCCGCCATATCCGGAGGCAAGCCATGTCGCCGACAACATGTGGCCGCCCAAACATTCGATTCTGGATTTTCGAACCAATGGAGGATCGCCGAAACCTGATCGGAGAGCAACCAGATCCCAGGGCTAATTGATGGTTCAGACATCCAACCCAATCCCGCGCACCCATGTTTTTTACTACAAAACTAGCGACAGCGACAATTGGCACGACACTTGTTCTCACACTCTTATAACGCTGTATCGCCTAGTTCATGACAGTTCTGCGAGAATAAAGCATGGCCGTCGCTCAAAAAGCCCATCAAACCATCGTGACACTTGATCTCGAGGGCGTCTTGGTTCCCGAAATATGGATCGCCGTAGCCGAAACACTGGGCATCCCAGAGCTTCGACGCACCACCCGCGATGAACCCGATTACGACCTACTCATGAGGCAACGTCTAGCCATCCTTGACGAGCACGAACTCACCATGAGCGCCATCGAAAAGGTCATCTCGACATTGAGTCCACTACCTGGAGCTCTCGAGTTTCTTAATGATCTTCGGGAGATGTCACAGGTGATCATCTTGTCGGACACATTTGAACAGTTCGGCCGTCCTTTTATGCGGCAACTTGGAATGCCAACTCTGTTCTGCCACCGCCTCATTGTTGAGAACGACCGAATCACTGATTTCGAGTTACGGCAGGTTGATCAAAAGCGTCAAGCCGTTGAAGCGTTCAGAACCTTGAACTACAGAATCGTTGCTGCCGGAGATTCGTACAACGACACAGCCATGTTGGCTGCAGCCGACGCTGGATTCCTCTTCCATGCTCCCGACAACGTCATCAAGGAGTTTCCTCAATTCCCCGCAATCACCGAGTTTGCAGAATTGCTCAGACGAATTGGCGATTCCCTTCACTGAATCCTTCGCTGCTAGTTAACAAATTTGCTGAATTCTGCTTAGCTTCGAAACCAGCCGTTGATGTCGGCGATGAGGTTTGTCTCGCTGCTCGAGTAGAAACAGATTGTGCCGGTTCGAGAATCAACGGGTACGAGGACAGCATTCGCAATGGTTTGGCCGGAAACAAAGTTCAGGTTTGACGCTGTCGGTACTTGGCCACAGGGATAGACCGTGATGAAACCTTCTGAAGTTGGACCAGTCGCGGTCACGTTGAGTGACACAGCACTGACTCCGCTCGTCGGTATTCCAGCGACACCGGTGACCTGTATTTCCAGAACTTCGTCGGATCCGATTTTGCTTTGATCGACCGAGCGC
>SXGQ01518423.1_pt1 | contig 12512 bp, 11 predicted proteins | sample 3178371 | NCBI WGS metagenome assembly SXGQ01 (sample SAMN11356859, study PRJNA531348) | freshwater metagenome | isolation source: freshwater sample F1-20 | place: China: Fuxian Lake, Yuxi | collected 2017-12-25
GAACGTCGATTTCTACTCGGGCATCATCATGCGCGCGATCGGCATTCCGGTGAATATGTTCACCACGATGTTCGCGATCGGCCGCGCTCCCGGCTACATCGCCAACTGGCACGAGGTCGCTTCCAATCCCAAGGGCCGCATTTACCGTCCCCGCCAGATCTACGTTGGCCCGGTTCTGCGGCCTTACGTGCCGATCGACCAGCGCGGTTGAGCCACCGCGGGCCGCTTCGGTCCGCTGGCGACGCCGGCCGGAGACTATTTTTTCTCCGGCGGTGCGTTGAGCAGTTCCTCGAGCGCGAGTCCGGTGATTTTTTGCAGACCGCCGAGCAGCCGCCACAGGGCAAACATCGTCATCGCCATCGTCGGCAGTGCGATCACCGGCCAGCTCAGCAGGTTCATCCGGGCGAGCTCGGCGTTGAACGCCTCGGAGCCGCCGGGGCTTTTTAACAGATACCGCGCCAGCACGTAATTGAGCACCGCGCTGACACCAAACGACAAGGTCAGCAGATAGCTGGCATTCGTCAGCAGGCGGTCGAACGCCGGCCGGGCGTTGCGCGCGGCGAGCACGGCGTCGATGCGCGGCACGTCGATCACCTGAGGATTGTAGAGCATCTCCCGCACGAGCGGCCACCGGGTGCCCATCGACGCGAGCACGACCAATCCGATAACTCCCGGGACGGCCGCCTCCTTCACCGCGAACCAAAAGGGATCGAGTTTCATGAGGGCAAAGCTGCCCGTGATCAAAATGCTCAAAAATCCGATGGCCGAAATGAAATTGAATTTCTTCCGCTCTTTTAGGTCGTAGAGCGCGTAGCCGAGCGGAAACGCCAGCGCCACGATCAGCGCGCCCTTGGGCCCGAGCCACGCCGCCTTGCTGCCGTAGGTCAGGACGACCGAGGGCACCGCGATGTTGCAGACGATGTTGAAGAGCAGATTTTCGCGCTTGGGCGGTGGGACGGACATCGCCCTAGCCAACGTCAAAGTGCTGCACGCCGGAAGCGGAAAATCACCAAAGTCTCGCCGGCGGGTGGGCCTGCCTCCGCTGAGTTTCTACTCGCTACCCGCACCCTGCTTACCGCTACTTTCGACCCCGTCATGAACCTTTCCCTTCCTCCCGGCGGCGTGCTGGTCGGTCTCGGCTGCGATCTGATCGATGTGCAACGCATCCGCGACGTGCTCGAGCGCCACGGCGATCGTTTCCTTGACCGGGTGTTCACCGCCGAGGAGCGCGCCTACTGTCTCGGGATGGCGCATCCGCACAAGCACCTCGCCGCCCGGTGGGCCGCCAAAGAGGCTATTTCAAAAACCTTCACCACCGGGATCGGCGCCGAGCTCGGTTGGAAGTCGATGTCGGTCTATCACGGCGAGCGCTCCGAGCCGTTGGTGCGCCTTGACGAAAAAGCCACGGCCCTGCTTGCGCAGGTCGGCGCGACGCACGTTATTCTCAGTCTCTCGCACACGGAGACCGCCGCGATGGCAGTCGCCGCAATCGTGCGGGCCTGAGCCTCTTTAGCGATGTATCCCGACGAGCCCGAAGACTTCGGTCAGCCTCCGCCGTCCCGGCCGGAGCTTCCGCCCAAACCGTCCATGGCTCCTTCGTGGGTGTTGCTGGGATTTGGGATCGGCGTGCTGTTTATCTGGATGCTGCCGCGCTCGGAGACACCTGCGGCGGCGGGCCTCGAGCCCGCCCCGGCTCCGGTAGCGCGATCGGCCCCGCAGATCGCGGTGATCGAAGCGGTGTTTGCGGAGTGGGGGAGTGCCGCCTCGTGGGAGAACGACGTCACGGAAGTCGCGCTCTGGAGCAGTGAAACAGGCGGTTATTCGCAGTGCTTCCAGGTCATCCGCACCGGGGGAATGTATTTTTTCCGGTCCATCCCGCGTCTCACCCGACCGGTGCTCACGCGCGGCGTGCGGGATAATTCGCCGCTTCAGTTTACGGAGAGCGAGGCGCAACGCGCGGAGTGGATCGGGGCGAAGAATCAAGAAACGTGGCGCGCCCTCAGCGAGGCGGCCCGCAACCAGGCGGCCCCGCCGCCGCAGATCCCCGGCTCCCGCTAGGCCCTATGTCTGCACTTCCGGCCAGTGACCCGATTCTCAGTTGCGCGGAGGCCCGCGAGTTTGAGGCGGCCCGGTTCGGCGGCGACGAAGCCTTGGAGTGGCCGGCCATGCAACGTGCGGGCCGGGCGTTGGCGGCGGCGGTGCTGCGCGATTTTCTGGAGATCGGAGGTTTTCCCCCGGCCGAGGGTCGCGTGCTCGTGCTGGCGGGCAAGGGGCACAATGCCGGCGATGCGCTGCTTGCGGCGGGCGAACTGTTGAAAGATTTCCCGGGCGCGACCGTGGACGTGCTGTTTGTTTTCGGCGAAAGAGCGTCGCGGCCGTTGGCGGCGCGGGCGTGGCGAGAGCTGGTCCAGCGCGGTGGTGAGAGAGTGCGGGTCGTGGCGGAACCGACCGACGGTCGGCTCTACAGTCTGTGCCTCGACGGGATTTTTGGTTTTCAGTTTCGCCCGCCGGTTGAGCCGCGCGTCGCAGCGGTGATCGAACGCATCAATGCGGCGTCGATTCGTTTCCGCGCAGCGGTCGATCTGCCCAGCGCCGAGCTTTTTCGGGCGGATTTCACCTATGCGACCGGGATCGTGAAAACCCCGGTGCTCGCATCGGCGAACGCGGGCCGGGTGCGCTACCTTGATCTGGGTTTTTTTGAACCGACCTGCGTTGCCCCCGACGCGCTCGCCCGCGTGCTCACGCCCGCGCTGCTTGCTCCGCTTGCGGCATTGCGGGCACCGCAATCGGACAAGCGCACTTACGGTCACGTGGGCCTCGTCGGCGGGTCGCGGGATTTCCCCGGGGCGATCTTGATGGCGGCGCTCGCGGCGTTGCGCAGCGGCGCGGGATTGGTGACGGCGTTTGTGCCGGAATCGTTGGCGGCGGCGTTTGCGGCGCGCGCGCCGGAGGTGATGTGGGTGGGCTGGCCGGAAACACCGGCGGGCGGGCTCGCGTTGGAGGGAAATCATCTGTTGCAGGGGCGTCGTGCGCGGCTCGACGCGCTCGTGATCGGACCGGGTCTCGGGCGCGAGGCGGAGACGCTCGCTCTGGTGCGCGACATTGCGGCGACATCGTCGGTGCCGGTCGTGCTCGATGCCGATGCGTTGCAGGCCGACATCGTGGGCGCGGGGTTGGCCGCGCGCGTGCTGACTCCTCATGCCGGCGAGTGGGTCCGGGTCGCGGGATCGGTTCCGGACCGCGCGGTGGTGGTGCTTAAGAGGCCGGTCACGCGGATTCAGGGCGGAGGAACGGGCGGCCCGGTTTATTTCAGCTTGGCGGGCGGGCCGGTGCTGGCGCGGGGCGGCAGCGGCGATTTGCTCGCGGGCTTGATCGGCGGGTTGCTCGCGCAGACGCCGGCCGACCCGATGCTCGCCGCTGCGCGCGGCACCCTGTGGCACGGTCTCGCGGCGGATGCGCTCGCCCGGGCGCACGGGCAGACCTCGGTGATGACGACCCAAGTGCTCGATTACCTCGGTCCGGTTTTGCGCGAGGTCTCGAACTAAGGGCTCGGTCAGCCGCTAGGCCCGGCCCGGCGGCAGTTAGGCTGACGTTAGGGAATCTTCAAATCGTCGGCCGCGCGGCAAAAACAGCGGGCATAAGGCCAGCAGATCGGTTCTGCGGCGACGGTGCGGATCCTAGGCTCGAAGCCCACCCACGGGCGTCATCGAGCCGCTCTTTGTGGACGGCGATGATCCCGATGTGGGTGCTTTCGCCGGAGGCCCTTCCAGACAGGAGGTGAGTCCGCCGGGCATGGACAACGGCGGCCACGAGGTTGAGCGCGATGCTCGACTTTCCGCTCATGGCGTTACGAGAGTGCAGGTCATGAGCACCGAATTGACCGAGCGGCAGGCGTTTCTGGTTTTGAACGCCTTGCCCAACATCGGGCCTATCACGCTCAACCGGCTCCTCGATGCACTGGGTGGCGACCCGCGCACGATCCTCACAACCGAACGGTCGCGGCTCGAGTCGGTGAAGGGCGTGGGCCCGGTGATCAGTGCGACGTTGGGCGCGTGGCGGGAGAAATTCGATATCGCGAAGGAGGAGGAGCGGATGGCGCAGAGCCACGCGGATTTTATCGTCGGGGGCGACGATGCCTACCCGAAGTTGCTGAAGGAAATCTCCGATCCGCCGATCGCGCTCTATCGCAAAGGGCGCTACGATTTCAGCCGGCCCCACATTGCCATCGTAGGCTCGCGGCGCACGACGCTCTACGGGCAGGCGACGGCGAAAAAAATCGGCGCACAACTGGCGCAGCTCGGGTTCTGCATCGTGAGCGGGCTCGCGCGCGGGATCGACACGGCGGCGCACGAAGGCGCGCTTTCGGTGGGTGGGAAAACGGCGGCGGTGCTCGGCACGGGCCTCGATGTGATTTACCCGCCGGAGAATCTCGGCCTCTATCGTCAGATTGAGGAACTCGGTGCCGTGCTCTCGGAGTTTCCCTTTGGCCGGCGGGCGGACCGCCAGTCCTTCGCCATGCGCAACCGGATCGTCGCGGGGATGTGCGAGGCGACGGTGGTGATCGAGAGCGACGTGGACGGCGGGGCGATGATCACGGCGCGGTTTGCGGGCGAGCAGGGGCGGTTGCTTTTTGCCGTGCCGGGGCGGATCGACCAGCCGACAAGCGCGGGGTGCCATCAACTGATCCGCGACGGTGCGACGTTGCTCACGAGCGTGGATGATCTGCTTGGCGAGTTGAATTACCTCGACGGTCTGCGGCCCGCGGCGATTCCCGAAAAGCCCGGTACACCGGTCGGGACGCCGGCGAATCTCACGGCGGACGAGGCGCGGATTTTCGGATGTTTTGCGGGCGGAGCGCAGCTGACACCGGATACCTTGGCCGAGCTGACCGGATTATCGTCGGCGCAGCTCTCGGCGGGCTTGATGATGTTGGAGTTGAAACGCGCGGTGGCGAAGCGGGCGGACGGAGCGTTTGAGGCGCGGGGGTAGGGGCGGGCGCGGGTGGGTTTTAGGGATCAGCGTTTCGCATTTGCCGAGGGGGGCGGTTTCATTAGCGGTTTTGTCATGTTGATACCCTCTGTTCGTGCTCTTGCCCTTCTTGTGCTCGGTCTTGGTTCCCTCTCTGCGGCGACGGCACCGGCAGAGCTTGATCTCGTCGCGTTGCGCTCGGCGCTGATTCCGAAACGCGAGGTCGGAGCGGATGCTTTTTTGAAGGCAAATCCGACGTGGGACGGTCGGGGCGTCGTCATCGCGGTCTGGGACACCGGCGTCGATCCGGCGGCCGCGGGTCTCGCAGTCACGACGACGGGCGAGCGCAAAATCGTCGATATCCTCGATGCCTCCGGCTCCGGCGATGTCGTCACGACCACCCAGCGCAAGCCCGATGCGGACGGGCAACTGCTCGGTCTGAGCGGGCGCAAACTCACGTTGCCGGAGGGCATCAAGAATCCCGCCGGCGACTACCGGCTCGGCCTCAAGCCCGCCTCGGAGCTTTTTTACACGGAAGTTTTGAAACGTCTCAACGACCGGCGGGCCCAGGCGCGGGCCGCCGTCCTCTCGCGGACGCAGGCGGAGCGGGCCGCCTTGCCGGAAGCCGCGGCGTTGAAGGCGATCCGGGCCAAGGCCCCGGCCGACCGCACGCGGGCCGAGCGCGATGTGGCGGCACGTGCGGCGGCGTTGGACGCGCTGGAAGACCCGAAGGCGATGATCGATCCCGGCGCGCTCTACGACTGCGTGCTCTGGCAGGACGGAACCGATTGGCGCGTGGTGATCGACACCGATGAAGACGGCGATCTGCGCGATGAAAAGGTGCTGCGGCCCTTCGGCGTTGCGGGCGACTACGGTTCGTTTGGCGACGTAACGTTTGCGACCTTCGGCGTGCAGGTTTACGCTGGCGGCGATCTGCTGTCGGTGGTCACGGTGGGCGGCGCGCACGGCACGCACGTCGCTTCGATCGCGGCGGGGCACTCGCCCAAGGACCCGGGCCGTGACGGCATCGCGCCCGGTGCGCGCATTCTCTCGATCAAGATCGGCGATATCCGCTCGGGCGGGAGCTCCTACAACACCAGTGAACTCCGGGCTCTCGCGCTCTCGGCGCAGCACAAGGTCGATATCGTCAACGCCAGCTGGGGCGGTCGGTCCCACTATCAGGACGGCAAGAACCTCAACGGCCGCATCTACGATGCGTTGACCGAGCGTTACGATATTTTGGCGGTGGTCTCGGCGGGCAACAACGGTCCGGCGCTGGGCACGGCGGGCAGTGCCGGGGCCGAGGCCTCGCGCCTGCTCGGCGTGGGTGCCTACATGTCGCCCGAGATGGGCCGCGTGCTCTACAACACGCTCAAACCGAGCGCGGAGGCGGCGCAGTTGTTCACCAGTCGCGGGCCGACGAAGGACGGCGATTTCGGCGTGGACATCATGGCGCCCGGCGCGGCGTTTGCGGCGATCTCGGCGGAGGTGATCCGCGGGGCCGACATGTATAACGGCACATCGATGGCGGCGCCCTCGGCGAGCGGCGTGGCGGCGCTCGTGCTGAGCGCGGCGAAGGCCCAGAAACTCGACGCCAGCCCGGCCCGCCTGCGCGCGGCGTTGATGCGGGGTTCGCAGCCTTTGCCGGCGGAGGAGCTCGTCACGAGCGGTTCGGGATTGATCAACGCGGCGGGCGGTTGGGCGAAGTTGCAGGCCTTGCAGGGGGTCGCGGCGTTTGGCGGTTTTTACGATCTCGAAGTCAACCGGGGCACGTTCACGAGCAAGGGCCGGGGGCTGCTGTTGCGCGAGGCGATCACCGAAGCCCGGCAACGGGTGGCGGTCAAAATCACGCCGGCGTGGGCGGAGTCAGTCGGGCCGGCGACGCGCTTCGCGTTTGAAAGCGACGTGGTGTTGAAGCCCAGCGTGCCGTGGATCACGGCGCCGGATTTCGTGCACCTGACCAACGGCGCACGCACGGTGAGCCTGCTCGTCGATGCGCCGCCGGTGCCGGCGGGGGCGCTGGGCTCGGTGCAGGTGGCGCGCGTCGATGCGCTGCTCGCGGCTAAGCCGGAGCTTGGGCCGGTGTTTTCAATTCCAGTGACGCTGGTGCAGCCGGCGCCGGCCTCGGCGTTTACGGACGGAAAATTGGAGACGGCGGTGGCGCTCAGTCCGGCGCAGACCAAGCGGCTGTTTGTCGAAGCGCCGGCGGACGCGACGCGGCTGCGAATCACGGTGAAGCATCGCGCGAAGGATGATCTCGTGCGGACGTTTAACATTCAGGCGATCGCTTTCGCGGCGCAAACTCACGTGGCGGCCATGGAGGCGGAGATCACCCCCGCGCTCTTGCCCGGCGAGGAGCGCACGTTCGATCTGCGGCTGAAGCCGGGCACGGTCGCCGAGGTCGCGTGTTCGCTGGCGTTCAGCGCCGTGGGCGACGCCACCCTCGAGACGAGTTTGGAGTGGATCGGCGTGGGCGCGGGTGAGGAGCCGACGGTGGTGCCGACGAACGGGGGCTGGGCCGCGTTGGAGCTCAACCCGCTCGCGGACCGCGACGTGAAGGTCGAGGCAAAGCTGGATCGGGCCGTCCATATCTTTCTGCCGGAGAGCACGACGATGCTGATGCTCGATGCGCGGGCGGAGTTGCCGGCGTCGCCGTTGACGCCTGCCGCCGAGCGTCTGCCGCTGCTGCGGCAACGTTTCACTCTCGACCTGAAAGAGCCGATGACGGTGCATGTGCTGGGCGGCGACACCGTCGATTTGACGGACAACGTCGGCGGCGGACGGATCACCTTGGTCCACACCTCGGGCGAGGTGCTTTACGATTCGACGGCGAGCAACTCGACCGCTTCGACGCGGACGCCTACCCGGCTGCCCAAGGGCAAGATCACGGCGACGCGGGACTACACCGGGCTGGATGCGGACGCGTTGGGCACGGCGGCTTCGCTCCCGCTGCGACTTTCGGAACCGCTGAAAACGGCGCGGGCGCTCGGCGTGCGATCGAGCTTGCGCGACCGGTTGGCCGGCAAAGATGTGACCGAACTCAAGCTCAAGGGTAGCCGCGAAGAGATGCTGTTTTTGCAGGACAAAGCGACGGACGACTTGGCGAAGCACGAACCCAAGCCGGCGTATTTCGCGGGCGATGCTATTTTCAAAGACAACGAGAACCGCGAAATCGCGAAGCAACCGCTGCTCTACCTCGTGGGCGCTTCGCCGGCCAAAGAGACCAACGTCGCCCCGAAGGCGAAGCCGGTGAAGGACGACCGGAGCGAAATCGAGAAACTCGCGGATACGCTTTACGATGGGCGCCTCGCATTTGTGCGCGAGCAGCGCGGCACGACGGATGCGGCGTTGCGCGCGCGGCGCGTCGAAGTGCTCGCGGGCCTGCGCACGGAGCGGCCGGCGGACGCGGCGCCGGTGTTTGAGCAGGCGCTCGACGCGGCGCTCGCGGCGGGCCTGGCGGGTGATTCGTGGCCGAAAGCAAAATCGACGCCGGCCGCGGGCGGGGATAAAGCGAAGCCCGGGTCGACCGCGACCGCTGACGCAAAGGCCGAGGATGAGGACAAGCCGAAGTCCGATGGTGCCGCCGAGGCCAAACCCGCCGCGACGACGGTTGCGGGGGAAAAGGCGAAACCGGCCGGTCCGTCGCTCGACGCGGTGCCGGCGGTGATGGCGTTGCTCGACGAGGCGGTGAAGTTGGCCGGACCCGAGGCGGTGGCGCAGTATTTCGGCGCACCGCCGGCGGCATCATCCGACGATCAGGAAGCCCGGCCGGCGCTCGAGCGGGAGAAGAAACGTTTCACGGCTCAGCGGGAGATTTTAGCGCGCACGGAACGGTTGCGGGCGGACGTCCAGCGCGCGGCCGGAGCCTGGGACGCGGCTTGGAAAGCGTTGGCGGAAGCGCGGCGCTGGGAACCCGAGCCCGGCGACAAGCAAACGCGGGCGATCGAGGCGGCGACGTTGGAACAGGCCAAGTTGTTTGGCCTCGCGCTGGACGCGCTCAATGCCCGGCTGAAGGACGAGCCCTCCGACCGGAAACTGCGCACGGATCGCGCGGCGCTCTATGATAAACTGGGCTGGAAGGAATATGCCGCGTGGGAGCGGCAACGTCTCGCGCGCTTCGCGCATCAGCGCAAAGTGGCGGACGGGTGGTAAGGACGACGAGGGCTCGGCGACCGGGGCGTCGCCGGCCCAGCGGGAGGGTAGGGCGAAGACCTCGCCCAACGTTTCGAAATCCGCGATCTTGCTCAACCGGGCGGCCAGCTCAGGGTGCGCTGCGCAAGGAGGTGAACATGGAGATGAGGGACGGATTCGCCGCCGTCGGGGCCGTGGTTGATCACGAGGCGAAAGCCGCGGGCGAGGTTGAGTTTCTGGGCGAGAACGCCGGCGGTGAGAAGGAGGTGGCCGAGGAGCGCCTGGTCGGCGGCGGTGGCTTCACCCACGCGGGGAACGAGTTTCTTTGGAACGATCAGCAGATGGACCGGAGCTTGCGGCTGGATGTCATGCAGAACGATGCAGAGGTCGTCCTCGTGCTCGATCTTGGCGGGAATTTCGCGGTCGATGATGCGTTGGAAGATGGTTTTTGGCATGGGAGGAGGTTGCGGTTGGAAAGCGTGGAAGACACGGAATAATTCTCTCGGTTAAGTGCAGGAGACCTGATCAAGCGGCGGTTTCGCGGGCGTGCCGGTGAATGAAAACCGGCTTGAGGCCAAAGCGGTAGCGCAGGATTTCTCCTATTCCAGATATTCAATTGTGCATCGCTTTGCGATTTGTAATCGGCCGTTAAAGGCGGCGTCATCGGCGGGGTGTCGACTCAATCTTCAGCACTAAGCCCCACCGCGTCGGCCAAGAATCACGGGTTGGACGGCAGAGCGGTGCCGCCCGAAATCCGGGCGGGATATGTTTTCTGGCTCTTCGGTCTCTCGGGTGCCGGAAAAAGCACGTTGGCGGCCGGGTTGAAGCGTGATTTGACCGCAGAGGGACATCTGAGCCTGTTACTCGACGGGGATCGATTGCGCGGCGGCCTCTGTCAGGGACTGGGATTCGGAGTCGAAGATCGGACGGAGAATTTACGCCGGGCCGCCGAGGTCGCCCGGCTGGGGGTGGAAAGCGGCTTGGTGGTGATCGCCGCCTTTATTACGCCTTTGGAGGTGCAGCGCCGCGCGGTGGAAAGACTCATCGGTCCGGATCGAATCTCATGGATTCATGCCGACGCGACTTTGGCGGTCTGCCAGCAGCGCGATGTGAAGGGGCTTTATGCTCAAGCTGCCGCTGGAACCATACCTCTGATGACGGGCTTCGGCTCTGCGTTTGAACGGCCCGGGCGGTGTGAGTGTGTGCTTCACACCGGTTTGGAGCCAGTGCAAACGTCGGCCGAACGATTGCGGGAGTTTGCTTTGAACGTCCTGCGAGGCCGAGCCTGAAGCGGAGGTTAAGCAGGTTGCGCGGCGGCGATTTTGAGCGCGTCGCCCAATCGAGCGATCGCGGTCTTGTAGAACTTTAGATCGAGCTGATTGAGGGCGAGCAGGTGGTTGTAGTCGGCCGACGAAAGCGGGTAGCTCGGCGTCAGCCGATCTGGGTTCGTGTTCTCGCGGGGGCCACAAGGCGGAGTCGCCCAACCAAAGGCGCGACTGAGGAGGGCCAGCGATTCATCGAAGCGTTCGGCGATACCGACGAAATCAAACGTCTCTATCGCTTTCCCCGCAAGGTAACGCGTGGCGAGGTTTTGCATCCAGTCCAACTCTGCGAAGCCGCGGAGACTCAGTTTCTCCTCGTGCAAGCGCCGGCAGCAGTCGTCGCGAAGATCGGGGCTGCGCAGGCAGTGATAGTAATTCGAGACGACGCGATCAACCGGATGCCGGACCCAAGTCATAAAGCGGGGCCGGGGAACGAAGGAATCGAAGGCGTCGCCGAGAAAATGGCCGTGAATGCACGCTGTGTTCGCCGGAATCAGCTCGGGACGGAAATCAGCCTCGGTAAAGATCGAGCCGTAGTTCAACCAAAGCCGTGAGCCGAATTGCTCGGAAAGCACATTTCGAAAACTCGTGCCGGCGCATTTCGGAACATGGATGTTGACCACCATGAGCCCGCAGACACACACGCCGTGCCTCGGTTTCATCCAGCCCTGTAAACAGATCGTAATTGAGTATCCGTTACACTGATTAATGCGTTACCCGCGCGGTAGTTTATGGCTTTGGGCCAAATGGGTGATGGGAACCAGGAATCGCTCTTAGAATTCCGCAGTCGTCCGCGGCAAAGAGCTAGATAAACAGCAGCTGTAAATTGGCCGTGCGGGCGGTGCGGGCGGCGGTGAGCTCGCGGATGAAGGCGAGAGCTTCGGTGTAGTCGCGCTCGCGACGCGGGGTGGCGCGTTTGGCCGACGGGAGCAGGGCGGGGCGGAGGTTGGTCACGAGCAACGTGGACTCGCGGTAGGGCGCGAGCTGCTTCAGGCCGGTCATGATGCCGGCGCGGGTAAAAAGCGGCGTCGCGGCGTGGGGCGTGGCGGCGGCGTCCCAGTGAAAAAAACCGTGTTTCGGGAGATCGCCGAAGAGTTTCGCGAGCAGCCGGGCGGCCGCGGCGTTGAAGGCCGCATCGAAGGTCGCGGCGAATTCGGGATGCTCGGCGGTCTGGGCTTCGAGTTCGCCGAGGCTGAAGGTGATCGCGGTCTTGATCTGCTCAGCGAGGTAGAGGTCGCGGCCGGTGACGGACGCGAAGAGCTCGTTGATGAAGTGCAGGCGAAGCAGGTCGTCGCGGGTGCGCTTCATTTCGGCGGTTTGCCGAGGCTGCTGACCTCATCGACAAACTCGGCCACGTCGCGGAATTCTTTGTAGACGCTGGCGAAGCGCACGTAGGCAACTTGGTCGATGTTGCGGAGGCGCTGCATGACGCCATAGCCGAGGGCGCGGGACGGGATCTCGCTGTCGAACTCCGCTTCGACGGAGTCCACGACGTCCTCGATGAGCATCGTGATCTGCTCGAGATCGACCGGGCGTTTGTGGCAGGCGGCGCGGACGGCGCGGACGAGTTTCTCGCGATCGAATTCTTCGCGGCGGCCGTCGCGCTTGATGACGATGATGCCGTCGCGGACGAGAGTTTCGGTCGTGGAAAACCGGTGGCCGCACTCGAGGCACTCCCGGCGGCGGCGGATGGTGTTACCCTCTTTGGCGATGCGGGAATCGGTGACCTTGTCCTCGATGGAGGTGCATTTTGGGCAGCGCATGGTCAGTTGAGCGAAAGGAAATTCTTCAAAATCGTCATACCGCCCTCGGTCGCGATGGACTCGGGGTGGAATTGCACGCCCCAGATGGGCAACGTGCGGTGGCGGAGGCCCATGACCTCGCCCTCGGCGGTCTCGGCCGTGATCTCAAGTGCGGCGGGGAAGGTCGCGCGGTCCACGAGCAGCGAGTGGTAGCGGGTGGCGGCGAAGCCCTGGGGCATCCCGCGGAAAACATCGGTGTCCCGATGCAGGATCGGGGACGTCTTGCCGTGCATCAGGCGGCCGGCACGGACGACGTTTCCGCCGTAGTAATGACCGATGGACTGATGGC
>SXGQ01663246.1_pt1 | contig 12512 bp, 8 predicted proteins | sample 3178371 | NCBI WGS metagenome assembly SXGQ01 (sample SAMN11356859, study PRJNA531348) | freshwater metagenome | isolation source: freshwater sample F1-20 | place: China: Fuxian Lake, Yuxi | collected 2017-12-25
GTATTTATATACGGACTTAAAATTGCTGCTTCTAATATTTGTTGAGCTAAACAAAAGGCTATTCTTCTTTGGGAATATTCAGGTAATCCTTTTTTTTTCAAATTGTCAAAATGAACTTTAATTGAACCGGCCTTTTCCTTGTCTAAATTTTTAAATATTGAATTAGCAATCAAGTCCTCTTCCCCGGGAACGCCTTCCATCCACATGTATTGAAATCCATTTGATTCCGATTGCAAATTTAGTTTTCGTATTTCAGCTATTTTTATTTCAATTTTTTTCATTTCTAACGAAAGCTGTTTTGCTTCGACATCTGCCCCTCTTTTTTTTAATACCTCTAAACGAATGCATGTCTTTTCGTATTCTCTCCACAATTCTGGAGCATAAACAACGGGAGAAGTCCCTTCTTTTTTTAACTCCGTATAGGTTGACCAAACCTCTTTTAAAAGTGAATTGTAATCATTAACAAAAAATTGGTTTTCGAAATTAGGTTTTGAATAAATTTTAGGAATTGTCAGAAAAGCCTTATTTGCTCGGGCTTCACCCTCTTTTTTAATCGGAAACCAATACATTTCATTTTTAATTGATTCGCTTGTTACATTAAGCCTAGAGTCTAATGCGCCAATCCTCTCAAAGTATGTTGAAGTATGCTTAAATTCATCTGAACCCAACAGCAAAGTAATTGTTTTATTCCAGAATTTTTTTATTCCAAAAACTTCATCTTCAAATAAATTTTCTTTATTCGTATTAGCGATAATTACGTTTAAATTTGGAATTGCTTGTATTTTTTCGTTCTCAACTTCATTATTTAAAAAGAAATCCAACCCTGCTTTGCCAAGGGTGTTTTTATTATAAACCGGACTTAATATAACAAATTTGTGCATCTTCTCAGGCAGTTTTCCCATTTCGCCAATTATTGTCTCAAATCTTATCTTCCCCTTCTCCTCATCTCTCGGATTTGCATCATTTTTCAATAAAAACAAACCTTTTTCATCAGTATCTAATGCCATGGAAATCATGACTATTGCAACTTTTGATTTAGGGTTAATTTCTGGAAAAACAAAAACCGAATCACTCGTTGGCGTAAGTAGTGGCCCCACCTGAGTTATTCCCATAAAAGAATAATTAGTCATCCAGTCTGAAATTACTCCTAGAATGCGTTTTCCTTCATAATTTGAAGAAATATTGGTGTTCACTTCGTAACCGGCACCAATAAATACAACACTAACCTTGCCGGCTGAACTAAGTAATGAAATGAAATAAAACAATAAAATCCCAAGGCTAAAGGTGAAACCTAAAAGGAGCCAAAAAAATGGTTTAAAAATCACCTTGTCATTAAATTTGTTTGGATAATGATTAACTGATAACCAATAGCGCTGGCTTGTTTTTTCATCTTTTTTATTAAAATCCTGAAACCATTTCATTATTTAACCCATTAATAATCTGCAGTTTTACAATTTAAATAAGTATATAAAACCGTAGTTGTTATTTATTCGTAATATTCATCTATTAACTATCATGCCAAATTGAAACTTGAAAATAAGATTACCTAAAACATCTTCTCAAAACAAACAAATTCGGATTTGTTTGTACAATCAAAATACAACTATTATTCAGTATAATCGTTATTTTACTTTTTCAATTAAGATCACTATGTATTGTAAGATTTCCTAAAGATTTATCATTTTTAAATGCGAAAAATGCTGTTCTATAACTATTTATTTTAAAACGTAATTGGTTTGACAAAAGAAGAAAAATACAATTTTCGGGAACCAATACAATCTAAAACAAAAAACATACGCTTAACTTAGCAACATTACTGATTTAGCTAATTATCTACAACCTGCAAATATTGGGGGTTTGCATAATATTTCAAATTATTAAAACAAAACCCCATTTTTATCATTTTAAATTTAAAATGAAAATTACTTTTTCGAGTATTTTGCACTTCTAATAAAAACAAGTTATCTATCGGAATCCAATGAAATATCAGTCTTTTCTAAAATAGCTAGAACTTTTTCTGGCACCATAAAAAGGGTAAAATCCATACTGATTTCATCCGAACCCGACTGAATTTTAATGACTTTTTGATCTTGAATTGGGCCTAATATCCGTTTCTCATTTAGGCGGAAAGCCAAACTTAAGGTTTTACAAACCTCAACCCATTCCTCACTAATTGATTCTACTAGTATTCTAAAATATGCAAATCTACTTGGTAAAATAATTGGATACTTTAAGACTGGAAGCAATTTTAGCCCCGCCCTACCAGACCGAAAAACCATATCGACCCTTTGCGAACTAGCTACTTTTAAATCCAAAAATCCCGGTTGCGTTAGAATAAGCACTAATTGTTCTGGAGAAACCGATCCTTGGACTCCAATAAACATCTGCCATCCCTTTTCAACCCAACCGGATTCCAGAGGGACTTCCATTCTTAAACCAGCACCAATGAAAGATCTCTCTTTATATTCTGGTTCAACCAAAAGGTTTAGGATATTTTCAATTATCAATCTAATTTGAAAGAAAGTTTTCCCAAGTTGATCATGGTCATACAAGGGAATCTCAGGTGGAACCCGTTCTGGTGTGAAAAATCCTATTTTCCCAATAATCTTAGAAAATTCCAAATAAACCAAAAAGGGATGCAATCCGGGGGAACTTACTAAAGGTGAAAGGATAGTTTTAACTTCACCCAAAGCTTGCAATTGCAAAAATGTAAATCTACCCGTTTCGGTGGCCATAAAACCAACTGCTGGCAATTGCCTCACTAATACATCCAGTTTTCTAGATACCCGGTCAAACAACAAATCAATAATATCATTCTTTAAATTGGGCCAGATATCAAAAAAAAGTAGAGGGGGTATAAAAGAATTTGAGATTTGAGGCGCACCGGAAGAGTTAGATGACTTTTCAAGCTGAACAAGAGGAATTTTCAAAAACCCTGCCAGGTTTTCAGTTTCTAATGCTAATTTAAAATTAAGATATCTAACTTCAACAATTTCAGGATTAGAACCCGTATTCTCGTCAAGAATTTCACGACTTTCAACCCGCCACCTTGGAGGGGAATCCGGGGACACTGAGGGGCTTAGAGGGTGCTGGGGAACTGCCAGAAAGACGGTAAGCTTAGAGGAATTTTCAAAGTGCTTTTTTAAATCTAAAACTGGAATAGGCCCATCATCCGGTGCAACAACTATCGTGCCATCAGGCATACGCGCTTTTATAGAATTAACAACGAGACGGAAATTTTCAAGGGCTGAAAGGCTAATTTTAAGGTCCCAGAAACCCCAATTATAAGGAAATAAACTGCTAACCAACAAAGCACGTTCATTAAATGAACACCGGTCGGCCGCTTGAAAATGTTGCGGCCTGAGAAACATTCCTTCGTTCCAATGAATGCTCCTGAATTCCATTTATTCCTCTTACAATCACTAATTTTTAAAATCTAACTTCATACCAATAACTATTTCACTAGCATCAAAAATATAGTACCTTAAGCAAATTGGGATTTCAATATTCAATATTAAGAAACGGAATGAAATAAATGGACCCAGCATTGGCTAAACCAATTATCAAAGTTTTCCAACGGGCATTTTTAGTTTTAGAGTCCATTGACAAAAATGATGACCTCAACTTTCACGCTGAAAGGGCAACATTGTCCGAGTTGCTCACAGATATTCCTGAAATCGACTCCATTCGAAAAAAGAAAATAAAATCTGAGTTTAGCAATGAAACATCTTCCGGCGATTCAAATAATAAATCAATCCGATCAGAATTTTTAGGCATACGATATCCTCTTATTTGTTGGCTTGACGAATTATTTACCCATCCTTCATGCCCTTGGGCCAACAAGTGGAATGAGCAGAAACTTGAAATAGAATTTTATGACTCCAACGATAGGGCTTGGCAGTTTTGGGATCAAGCAAAACTTGCCGAACAATTTTCAAGCATAGACTACCTTGAAATATTTTTCCTTGCCAGCGTAATGGGATTCCATGGAACAAAAAACGAAAATTCCTCCGAATTGATTGGTTGGCAAAAAAAAACCGCACACAAACTAAATGAAAAGAAAACACCGCTAACCTTTGAATGGGATTCCCCCATGCAGACTAATGTTTACCCTCGACTAAATGCAAAAGCTTTCAAATCAATGCTTGTGGTTACCGGACTATTATTTTCAACGACAATTCCAATCATAGCATTTCTTTTTTTTTCATGGTTAAGCGGTAATTAATTGAGAGGTCAAAATCATGGCGGAATGGTTTCTATATATAACAGCATGGATTTGGGCAGTTATCGCCCCGGTTAGCAAACATAATCCTTCAGCCAATACACTTTTGCTGATTTTAAAATGGGTTCTTCACGCCCTACTTATTTTTATATGTATAATAGGATTTCAATTTTTGCATAATTATTCCGAATTTCAACGGTTTGTCAGATTCCCCGGACCAGGTATCCGAGACCATTGGTTGCCCTTGTTTTTCTTGATTTTATATGTTCACATTTGGATGGTTTGGTTTCTTTGGTTTTACTCGTCATTTTTTTTGACTTCATCTCCTTTCCCAGATATTGATTCAGCTTGGGACAACGGCCTAAAAACAACAAAAGTTCAAAATATTGATATATCAACAACCCCAATTTTCCTAACAATTGGCCACCCCACTTCGGGACTGAACCACTTATTGAAACTACACTCACAAAACACGAGAAACTTAATATGGCAAGACTCGCATTGCCTTCCTACTGTCGATGGTGTGTATATCACATATGGAAATAACTGCAACCTTGGCTCGCTAGAATCAAACCTTGCAACAGAGTACCTCGAACAATGGAAGTCGTTTTCTGAAGAACAAAGGTCCTCCAATTTTAATTTTATGGCGACTACTATAGATGTCGAAACTAACCCGAACCACCTTAAACCTGAAACCTTAAACCAAAAACAAAGCTCTTTGCCAATTCCAGCATCGCCCCCCCCACAAACCCAAGAAATGCCTCAACCTGATATCTCAGCAACAACTTCAAAACCAACCCCCGTCAGTGAAATCAATCCCGAATCTGTTTTATTGGCAACTAACCTGCCAAAAGCGGAAGCAAATCTTAGGGCAGCATACTTTACTCAAAAGGTTGTAGATCTGAGATTTCCTCTTTGCCCTGCAAACGGAATCGCCGTTATAATTCCAATCCCTTATTTAACACAAACAAACATAAAACCCATACTTGCTTCAGCGCAAAAAGACTTAATTCTTATTCGTGACAGCCTTCAGCTTCAATGCCCAGTTTCTATTTTTTTTAGCGATATTGACCAAATCCCTGGATATTCAGAATTTGCGCCTTTACTTCAAGCAAAAAGCCCAAAAGAACCCTTTGGTGTCGCCTTCCCCTCATGCTCAAACAATCTCGTTTCCAGCGAAGTTGCTAATAAAATTAAATCCGCTATTACTTGGTCTCTGATCGAATGGTTACCCAAAACAATTTATCCTTTCCTAAAAAATCAAAACACTACCAGAAGAGAAAATTCGGATATTATTAAGTTTCTTTCACTTTTATGGAAAATCGAACCAATTATGTCCCAGTTTACTGCTCGGTTATTGACCCCCGACAACCATCCTCCCTTCCTAACTGGCGGCTGTTTTTTTATCGCGACTGGAAATGAACCTCTTCAGCAAGGTTTTTATGAACCAGCATTTAAAAACATGATCAAACTGCAAAACTTTGTTTCATGGACTTCAAAGGCTTTTTATCAAGACAAAATCAGAGGTATTCTTACTTGGCTTGGGTATTCGCTCATAATGGTTTGGATTGGCGTTACACTATACCTTCTTTGGTTGATTGTTTTGTAATGCTCCCCAAAACTAATCTTAGGGACTAAAAGTCTGAGGTATATCCAATTTTGGATTGGGTGTTAAAATTGCACCCTGCACCTTCTTTTTAATCATATCCATAGTTGTCATTTTAACTGGCTCAGTTACCATAATTCCGGTAAATGTCTGAATGGTTATTGATGAATTTTTCTGGGTAAACACTGGAACCTTTACTGTTGTCTCATATTCTTCTGGAACAAGCTCAACACATTTAGCAATCACCGTTGATGTCATCGGAACAAGCCTTATCACTTTCTTTTTGGCCCCCGATACTTCATCAATGACCAGTTCCTCAACTTCACTTGTTGAATGAACTATTCTTTCTTCAACCTTTTCTTTTGGTACCATAATTATTACTTTTCTTTTTTCTTCTCGATAGGTAACTTCCGTTTCAAGACTTGGCACAACATTGAAGATAGGTTTTACTAACACCCTAGGTTCAGCAATTAACTCTTGCTGTTCATAAACTTTCACACTTAAATGCTTAAAAATATCGGACCTTAAGCAATCAATTACCGGTTCGTTAAATGAAAGTTTCGAACCCTTCTTGAACCAATGCTTTGCATGCTTTCCTGCAGCATATGGTTCTACTACTTCCTTAGGTCCTTCTGGAACAGTCCTAGGCTCAGTTACAGAAGGCCGAACAACATCTACTTCGGAAATATTAGGGCCTAAAACCTTTGAAGCTTCAATCAATATATCATTAGCAGAATTGCCTAAATCCAATGCAGGATTAGGCACCAATTGCGACCCACGCGGAACAGTCATTTCTAATGGCCCAGTTACAGCCTCACTTGGCGCCGTAGTAATCCCTGGAATTAAAACCGGAAATTGCAGATCGAGTTCGGGCTCTTTTTCTTTGATTTCAGAATTAGCTAATGATTTCACTGTCTCGCTTAATGGCAGAAAAGGAAAATTCATCTCAATTTTTAAATCTGGCCTAGCTTTACGATCGCCGGAACCACCCTTTTTTTCTTCAACATTTACTTTTACATTATCTGGAAATTTTTGCTGCTTTTTATCGACTTCAGGCTGTTCGACGAAAGGTATTGGTTTACTCTTCTTTAAATCTAAATTAGCATTATTATCCGAGGTGACACTCAAAGGCAAAGTCGGAAAAATCGGTGGGTGCTCATCAGCCTTTAAATCAATAACCGGATCATTTACTCTGGCATCTTTTTTGACATCTATTTCTTCTTCATCTTGTGGATTTTGCAACGTATTTATATTGATTTTCATTGGTATATTTGGAAGTAATGAAGGGCGACCGTCAAAAATCTGATTTTGTTCACTAACCTTTAATTCAATAATCCTATTTTTGGAATTGCTTTTTTTTGTCCCTTTTTCAATATTTGCTTTTTTATCCTCAGAAAAATTTTGAGGTTTCGACGGTAAATCTGGAAGAAAAGAAGGGCGCTCCCCAAATACCTGGGAAAACCCAAATGATGTCAACAGCAAACAAACAACAACATCTTTCATTCCCAATTCCTTCTTTTTTTTGTCAGATTCCTTCATATTTAAGATGGCCTTTAAAAAATAAATGTCAAATTCACCCAATCTTATTTTCAAGCAAAAAAAAAAAACTAACCCTATTTAACAGCCCCCATTGCTATATTTTAACAACATCCGCTCTGCTAATTTCGCAAAACATACGTAAAGACTGGTCGCTCTATTTTAAGGTTGAAAGCTTTATTTATTTTGGTAGATCACTTTCATTCAATAAAAAGTCTCGCAAAACCCGTGAGTCCACTAACACTTATGGAGTCTTTGTGGCTCACATAAGTCCCCCCCAAACTATTTATAAGTTTGGTTGCTCCATTTTTTCTTTTCAGCATTATATTTTTAAATGCTAATTTTTTTTCACATTGGTCCTAATCTTGGTGCCGCAGAAAAACAAAAACCCTGCACAAGTAGATTAGTTACTCCCTTGCACTTTTTAACACTATAGGGCTTGGGGGAAATCTCCTGCTGATTTTAATTGGCGTCATTTCGATTGCAGTATACTTTGTTTAGGTTGTCTGTAAGCGTACTGTAAAGCTTTAATTCCCTATATCTTTGGCCAGGCACTACCCAATGTGGATATTGGTCAAAAGGGCCCTGCCTCGCACAAGAACTATGTTGCCTGGTGGCGTATCACTCGTTCGGTTCAGATAGCCTTCGAGCCTAGCCAATCGGAGCAGAAAGATGCCGACGGTTTTCCTTCGTGATTCATCTTTCAGGGGAACCAAGTATTAAAAAAGTTTTATTTCCATGCCTGCGAAGTCCAGCTTCGCAGGCAACTTCGGCGATTTGCGGTTCACCATCGTCAGCCATAACACTCGCCATGCGAGGATATACATCATTGCAATCAGGTTCGCCAAACGTTCGGCGCTTCGCAATTTGAAATCTTCGGCCCGACAGCCGGATTTCAAAACCTTATAAAATGTCTCCCTCTTCCACCGCAGGGCATATTAATTGAGCTTTCTAATCGCATCCGCTTTGCACCTTACAGAAAGGTTGGTGATGAGGTGTTCGTTCTGGGAAGTACAGGTGCCAAAAGCGAAATAGATCAACCTGCGTTAATTAAGTTGGGGGCAAAAGCTTTAGGAATACCGGGCAACTTAGTCACCGTATCCCATGGATAAGTTCAAAGATTGACCATGCACTATAAAAAGGAGTGCAAGTTTAACCCTATGGCTAGTAATTCCCCCAAATCATAGCTTTAGCCAACACCACAATTTAAGCCATTGTTTGCTCTTTACCTTAAATAACAGGCTAAAATCTAATTCTTACGATTGTTTGAATACACACTAGTGGTGTCCACTACAAAGGTGTATTCAAGCAAGTAAAGAACTAATCTCTGATAGCTAAAAAAAAGAGGCAGGGGTACTGCCTCTTTAAGACATCAAGATTTTCAACACCAAGATCATTTCCTTGATTTGCTATCAGGAGAAGGCACATCATTATAACTCTTTGCAGTCGGACACAAAAATTACTTCTCATTTAAGACTTCCGAACTTAGTAAATTTATCTCGACAGCTTTTGTTTTTGGTGATACAATGGACATACAATGAGTTACCACAACTAAAAGGTTGATCATGATAAAAAAACTTACCAAACATGGCAATAGCTGGGCTTTGATAATTGATAAGCCAGTGCTCGATCTTTTGAATATTAATCCTGAAACCCCATTGGAAATAACTACCGATGGCCAACTACTGCTTATCTCCCCGGTGAAAAACGATAAGAGAAAATCCAGTTTCAAGCGGGCTTTAGAAGAGACCAATCGTAAATTTGGAACTGCTCTAAAGCGATTGGCAAATTGACCAATGTCACCCGATTTTCTGACTTTGGAAGAAGTTCTCGAAATCCATGACGATCAGATTAATCGTTATGGTGGTGCTAGCGGTATTCGGGACTTTGGTTTGCTGGAATCCGCCTTGGCACAACCTCAAACCATATTTGGCGGATCGTTTTTGCATACCGACCTATTCGAGATGGCTGCTGCTTATTTTTTCCACATCATTCAGAATCACCCCTTTCTTTTGTAAGAAAAACAGGCCAAAGTTTCTTACATTAAATCAAACTTGTTGATCGAAAATAAGTTAAAAATTTGATCTACCAGATTAAAAGTTGCATTAATAACAAATAAGGGTAAAACCATCATACTAGGAAACTAATTTTCCTGATTATTGATAACAGAGTGATCCATAGAAGATGTCCCAAAATAAAAAGGTCGATAAACCAAATGTATATGTAATAGCAGGCCCCAATGGGTCAGGTAAGACTACTTTTGCGAAAGAATATCTGCCTAAATTTGCAAAGTGCTTAGAATTCTTAAATGCAGATTTAATAGCTGCTGGGTTAAGCCCATTTGCCCCGGAAAGAGAAAATGTTCGTGCAGGCCGAATCCTTCTTACTCGCATTCGTGAACTATCTCAGGCAGGTATTGATTTTGGTTTTGAAACAACATTGGCAGGACGAAATCACGCCAAACAATTATACCGAATGAAATCCTTGGGTTATCGGATTGTTTTGATTTTCCTGTGGCTGCCCGATGCCAATCTTGCTGTAAATCGTGTTGCAAGTCGTGTTCTTCAAGGCGGGCATAATATTCCTGAAGTGGATATTCGCAGAAGATTTGATTCAGGCTTGCGTAATTTTTTTGATTTATATCAAGCCTTGGCAGACGATTGGCTGCTTTTTGACGCCTCTCAAATAACTCCTCAGTTGATTGCTTTGGAGTTAACCGGTAATATAGAATTAGTTGATATTGAGTTGTATAAAATTATTACTTCAGGACGCTAGGAATAAAAATGATTCGCCGAAAGCCTTCAGCGGAATCTATGACAAAAGATGTGGAGGCTGCCTTTAAACAAGCTTCACGCAAAGTAATCGAAATAGCACGCCAAACTAATACTCCGATTATTGTTTGGGACAAAGGCAAGGTCGTTTCCATTTCTGCAGAAGATGCAGAAAAATCTCAGCAATAACCCGACCAGGATATAAATAAAATTGACATAGCGCTCTTCCTGAACAAATTTCGCTTCTCAGCACTTTTATGAAATTGCGATATTCAAAAACAAATGAAATTGAACCAAGCAAGGAAATAACTAATCCCTGATAGCTAAAAAAAAGAGGCAGGGGTGCTGCCTCTTTTAAAGATCAAGATTTTCAACACCAAGATCATTTCCTTGATCTGCCATCCAGTATTTGAATACCCAAAGTCGCCAGGTAATCTTTGAGTAGCAGTTTCACACTTCTGGCACAAATCCCAACCACGGCCCCTATCTCCTGATACTGCTTCCCTTGGTCATAAAGCTCCTTCATTTGGGCTAGAAGCTTTTGTTTGCTCTCTTTCGGGGTGGGCCTTTTTAACCCCTTGGCATCATGCCAATAGTCCAAGGCTTTCTCTACCGTGGGTGCGCTGCAACCAAGCTTAGATGCAATCTGAAGGACGGATAAGTTTTCATCCCAAAGGGCTTTCACACTATCAGCAATCGTAATATGCATCGACTCTTTGTGAACCTTTTTCAGAAGGGTAGCTCTCCTTGCTCTACCATCTTGATACTCCAACCCCAGTTTGGCATGCCCCTCTTGAATCAATGCGGTAACTTTGCCCCGGCAGAATCCTAACTTTGCAGCAATCTGCGAATTCATCAAGCCTTCCTGAAAAAGGCTCATCACTTGCTCAACATCTTTGCACTCTGTGGGATCCTCCTTAAAGTCCATTACGATTTCCAATTCAGGTTGGGGTTCAGAAGGTGGGGTTGCATTCATAAAGCCATAAAGGTTGTTTACCAAGCTTATTTTAAAGCGCCCTTGAAGGTAACCTTTCTTAGATTTTCGCTCCCCCATTTGGTAAAGGTGAATCTTTCCTTCGATGAGGGCAGAAAATAATTGCCTGACCTTTAGTTGTTCTTCAGCATTATTTGAACAAGCGCTTTCCAATAGAAGCTGATCCATCTCTTTGAATTTTTCGGCAACCTGCTCCCTGGAAGGTATGATCTGCTTCTTGTTTGTCGCGTTTTCAAGTTGGCTAATCTGAAGATCTAATTCCGCCCGCTTACTTCGCATCTGCTTCAGAACTTTCATGTTTTCCTGTATGTCGGTTTCCGTCTCACCGGGGTTTTCATTTAAAGTCTTTATTTGAAGCGTGAGAACTTGTCGACTTCTCTTCAATTTGATTAGTTGGTGCTCATCAGGCTTCTGTACAGATTCGAGCTTTGCTTTAAAAGATTCATAAACCAAATCCAAAAGACCATGGCTCTCTTTAAGAATCACGCCAACCTTTTCGCATAGGACTTTTAAAGCCAAAGTTCGGGGAAGATGGGAAAACAAAGGCCTCTCGCTTGCTGGTAACGCAACACACTTTGGGCAAAACATGTACCTGCCATAATAGCCGCCCACGAGCAGGTTTTGTTCGTGGGTGGGGCAATAGAACATACCGTTTAAAACTCTCGGTCTTTTGGAAGAATCTAAATCATTGGGCTTTCGCCCTTTGACATCGCTTGCATTGGACTCCAATCTTGCCTGTGCCTTATACCAAAGTTCATCGCTGATAATCCTTTGGGTTTCAAACTGGTTTTGCTTAAGCGGTTCTTTGCGTAAAACTTGGGTCCCATAGTCCTTTTTTGAATTCCAGACACATTGTTTTTTGCCATAACTCCATTGGGCAGCATAACGATGGTTTCGCAGAATCATTGCCACCCTTGCGGCACTCCATCCTGCACCTTCACCCCATTTCGGAAAATTCGTATTCAGTTGCCTTGCGATTTCTCTCATGGACAATTCTTCAACTGCGAACCAGTTAAAAATCTTCTTCACGATTTCTGAGTTTTCAGGATGAATCGCAGTATGATTTTTCGGGGTGCCCTTTTTGGTTTTCAAGTTCGGATCAGGAATGCCTTGATAACCAAAGGTGATATCTCCTGTTACAAATCCCCCTTCAAACATTCGTTCTTGAGCGGCACTGATCTGGCCTGTGTTCGTCGTCACAGTCATCTCATCGAGCACCGCATAAAAACTTAGCTTGGCCCGCCAACTGTTTTCATCCGCGGTGTCGATGGTCTGGTTAGTAAAGACACAACGAATTCCCTGCCCAACGCATTCCTCTTCCACCAGGGTTAAAGCCTTATAGGTTTTGCGCGCCAGCCGACTTGTTGAAAACACCAGTAAGAC